>Ga0209470_1001001_pt1 | contig 21595 bp, 12 predicted proteins | sample GraSoiAngelo_125_FD_185882 | JGI IMG/M metagenome (GOLD analysis project Ga0209470, IMG submission 185882) | Grasslands soil microbial communities from the Angelo Coastal Reserve, California, USA - 14_0927_05_40cm (SPAdes) (version 2) | ecosystem: Environmental > Terrestrial > Soil > Grasslands ... | reverse complement strand
GGCTAACGCGCGACAGTGCGGAATCGCGATATTCTGGCCGATCCCCGTCGATCCGAGCGTCTCGCGGCGCTTCAGCATTTTCACGAGGGTCTGCTCGGACTTGTCGTCCAGCTGGAGCAGGCCCACGAGCTCCTTCAAGACGTCGTCTTTGGTGGTGCTTTGTAGCTGCAGGTTGATGGCGTCTTCGGCAAAGAACTCACGCAAGCGCACGTCCTAGTCCCTCCGGTCGAAACGGCGGCGAAACGTAATGGCTGGTTGCTCCTCGCGCAACGCGTCATTACGTTGTGTCTCATGCACTTCCCGTACCACACGGGGCACGATTTCCCCCTGTTCCTCGCCCCCATGTCGGGGGTGTCGGAGTCCCCCTTCCGGCTGCTGTGCCGGCGCTTCGGGGCGGACGTCGTCGTGTCGGAATTCATCTCGGCCGTCGGCGTGGCCCGCGGCCTCGAGCACCTGTTCGACGACATGCGGTTCGAGCAAGCGGAGCGCCCCATCGGGATTCAGCTGTATGGCGCGGACGCGACAGTCATGGCCCGTGCCGCCGAGATGGTCACCGAGGCCTGCCGGCCCGACTTCATCGACATCAACTTCGGCTGCCCGGTCAAGAAGGTCGTCAAGAACAACGGCGGATCGGGCTGCCTGAAGGATCTCGATCTGGTCGCGCGCATCATCCGGGCGGTGCGAAGTGCAACGCATCTCCCCGTCACCGTCAAGATCCGGAGCGGCTGGGACGAGGCGCAGCGCGATCCCGTCGCCATCGCGCAGCGCTGCCGCGAGGCCGGCGCCCAAGCCCTCACGTTGCACGCCCGCACCCGCACGCAGATGTTCTCCGGTGCGGCGAACTGGGACGAGATCGCCCGCGTGGTCGAGGCGCTCGACATCCCGGTCATCGGGAACGGCGACATCACCGCCGCGGAAGACGTCGTCGCGATGCGGGCCCACACGAACTGCGCCGGGGTCATGATCGCCCGGGGCGTATTCGGCAATCCCTGGATCTTCACGCAGGCCCGGGACCTCGTCGCCGGCCGGCCCGCGCGGCCCGCCCCCTCTCCCGAGGAGCGGTTCGCCACCGCCCTCGAGCATGCCCGCCTCGCCCTCCGGCTGCAGGGCGACACGCGCAAGACGGCGCTCGAGTTCCGCAAGCACTTCGGCTGGTACACGAAGGGCGTAGCGGGTGCGGCCGGTTTGCGCGAGCGGCTCTTCCAGATCGAGTCGATGCAGCAGGCGGAAGCGATCTTCGCCGGCTATCTCGCCGGGAGCGCCGTGGAGCAGGCGGCGTGAAGTTCGAGGACCTGGGGCGCTTCATCGAGCGCCTCCCGTTCGCCTCCATCGATCACCTCCGGCCCGCGACGCAGGGGCATCCGGAGGTGATTTTGTGTCAGGGCAAGACGCCCGAGCAGACGGTCGTCATCGCGGAGCGGCTCGACGCGGCGGTCGGGAGCTTTTTGGCGACGCGCGCCGAGAGCGCGCATCGCGCGGCGCTCGCGGCACGGTTCCCGGGTGCCGAGGTGAGCGAGCTGGGACGCACCGTCTACCTGCCCCCGACACCGGAGCCGGAGGCGACGGGGCGGGGGACGATTCTCATCGTGACGGCTGGGACGAGCGACCTCCCTGTTGCCGAAGAAGCCGCCGTGACCGCGCGGGCGTTTCGCAATAGCGTCGCGCGGCTCACCGACGTCGGCGTCGCCGGCATCCACCGCATTCTCACACAGACGGACCTGCTGCGCAGCGCCGCGGTGATCATCGTAATCGCGGGCATGGAAGGCGCACTTCCCAGCGTCGTCGGCGGGCTCGTGCCGGTGCCCGTGATCGCCGTGCCCACGAGCGTGGGCTACGGCGCGTCGTTCGGCGGCATCGCCGCGCTGCTCGGCATGCTCAACTCCTGCGCGGCGGGCGTCACCGTGGTCAACATCGACAACGGGTTCGGCGCCGCCGCCGCCGCGAGCCGCATCAATCACTCGTGAAGGGGCCCCGCGCGGGCGTCTGGGTCGGGCGCGGCCTCGCCGTGCTCGGCCTGGCGGCCGTGCTCCCGGCCGTCCTGAGCGCGAATGGCTGGGCGCTGGTGGCGGCGCTGGGCGGTTTCGTCGCGGCCACGGGCCTGGCGCTGGGACCGCTGGTGCGCGTCTGGCTCGCGGACGAGCCGCTGACTCGGGCCTCCGACTTCGAGCACACCCTGGATCTGCTGCGCCGGGCGCACGGGGCGCGGGCGGGGTGGGCCGTGGGGTTCGACGACCGCGAGGTCGAGGTCCTCGGGAGACAGGAAGTGGACGGCACCGCCCGCCAGCGCGGCGCCGCCCTCGTGCAGCTGGCCTCGGTGGATGGGCGCGCCCACACGGCTCGCGATCCGGTGGGCACCTACGTCGCCGTAGGCGACTTCCCGTTCGGCGCCGGGTTGCTGCTCCCGCAGTCCGACGCCACGGCCGAGCAGGCGGCGGCGGTCACCGAGGAGCTGCGCCGCATCGTCGCAGGGATGCGGCTGGCACAGCTGCACGACCCCGATGAGCACCCGGCGCAGCTGGTCTCGAAACAGCTCGCCGCGATCGCGGGCGGCGCGCAGACGCTCGAGGGAATCGCCAAGGCCGGCGTCGTGTTGGCCCAGCAGTTCACACAACGCGGGGCGGCGATCGTGCTGCAAGGAATCGGGCCCGCAAGCGGTACGCTCCGGATCGTGGCCGTGTCGACGGCGGCGGACAGCCGGCTCCAGGGGCTCGTGCTGCCCCCGGCCGCGCCGGCGGTCCGGGCGGTCACGTCGGGAGTGCCGGTGGTCTCGCGTGGCGCGGAGGACGTCTTCGGCAGCGCACTCCCCGACCGCCGGCGCCAGGATCGCGCGGGCACCGCCTATCCGCTGTTCGACGGCCACTTCGTGATCGGAGCACTGGTGGTGATGGGACCCCAGCTCCCGGCGGGCACACCGGTCGCGGACCACCTGCAGCGTCTCGTCGCGGAGCTGGGATCCCGTCTTCCCGCAGCGCGCGCCGTGTTCGAGGCGGAGCAGCGGGCGGTGAGCGACCCGCTCACGGGCCTCCGCAACCGGCGAGAGCTCGAGCGCGCGCTGACCCAGCACGGGAGCAAGGCGCCCCCGATCGCGACGTTGATCTATGCGGACCTCGATCACTTCAAGAAGCTGAACGACACCCTGGGGCACGCCGCCGGCGATTCGGCCCTACGCCACGTGGCGCGCATCCTCGAGGCGGCGGTGCGCGACAAGGACCTGGTGGCGCGCATCGGGGGCGAGGAATTCGCCGTGTGGATGCCCCACACACCGTTGGCATCGGGCCTCGAGGTCGCCGAGCGGATCCGTGCGACGGTCGAGTCCACGACCTGGCGGTGGAGCGGGGAGGCATACCTCTTGACGATCTCGTGCGGCGTGGCCGCCTACCCCGACACCGTACGCGACCTCGCGAACCTGCAGGGCACCGCCGACGCAGCGCTGTATGCGGCGAAGCAGGGGGGGAGGAATCGCGTGGAGCGGGCTCAGGGAGATGTCACGCGGTATATCGGGTGAATCTCCCACAGGGCCCGCACCGATGAGTTGCAGCGCCCATGCGCCCCGTCGATCTGCTCGCTCCGCCGTCCGCCGCGGCGGTGTTGTCCGTCGAAAAAGGCAGCCCCGCTGATGCCCGCCCGCACCGGCCGGGCCAGGACACCGCCCCGGCGGATCTTCCGGTTGCCGACGAGCGAGTCGAGCTCCGCCCGCGCCCGCGCGTAGCGCGCGCTGTATCTCGGCGCCGGGATCTCGACCACGATGCAGGAATCGGAAGGGCTGTCGGCCCGCTCGGTCAGCTCGACGTGCCAATCGCCGTCGTCTTTGAACCTATCGACCCGCCGCACCCACGCGGTGACGCTGAAGGTCTCGAGCTCGTGGTCCGAGCGGGGAGCGCAGCGGTCGCGCGGCCCGAGGTGGGGGGGCGCCCAGGTGGCGAGGATCACCGCGACGGATGTCGGTTGCGGCGCGACGTCGGCGAGCGTCGTGTCCGTCTTCTGCGTCCAGCGGTAGTGCGGCTCCCGGCACGCTTGCGCCCCGAGCGGCGGCGCTGCCACGAGGCCGGCGAGCGCGAGCGCGACGAGCGCCGGAGCCGGGTCACGCAGTGGCACCGCTCAGACCGAGTAGACGTTCCTGCGAGCTTCGCGCATCCCCACCGGGCGAAGGAACGCGACGGTGATAGACACCATCGGGATCGAGGTCCCAGGCGGTCGGATCGTCCAGCTCGGCGGCGAGGATAGCGTCGAGTCGGCTGCGGCCGCGCGCGTCGCGCACCGGCGTGACCACCTCGACCCGGTGCCGTAAGTTCCGCGGCCGCCAATCGGCGGAGCCGATGTAGTACTCGGCGGCGTCACCGTTGGCGAACGCGTAGATGCGGGCGTGCTCGAGAAACCGACCGAGCACACTGATGACCCGGATTCGCTCCGACAGTCCCACCACACCGGGACGCAGCGTACACACGCCCCGCACGACCAGCCCCACGTCCACACCCGCCTGCGACGCGCGATACAGGGCCGTGATGACGTCGGGATCGGCGAGCCCGTTGAGCTTGGCGCGAATCCAGGCGGCGCGGCCCGCCCGCGCGTGTGCCGCTTCCCGATCGATCAGCTCGATCAGGCGGTTCGCGAGATAGGTGGGTGAGACGAGGATTCGCCGGAAGGCGGTCTGGGGCGGCCGCGACGAGCCCGAGAGCTCGTTGAACAGGTCGTTCAGGTCGGCTCCGAGCTCAGGGTCGGCCGACAGCAGCCCTACATCGGTATAGATAGCCGCCGTCGCGGCGTTGTAGTTCCCGGTTCCGATGTGCACGTAGCGACGGATGCCGTCCGGCTCGCGGCGCACGATGAGCGCCGTCTTGGCGTGCGTCTTGAGCTCGACCAGGCCGTACACGACCCGGATGCCCGCCTCCTCGAGCTTCTTGGCCCACTCGATGTTTCGCTCTTCGTCGAACCGGGCCTTCAGCTCGACAAAGACGAATACTTCTTTGCCGCGTCCAGCGGCGCGCAGCAGCGCTTCGACGATTGCCGAGCGGCCGCCTGCGCGATACAGCGTCAGTTTGATCGCCACGACATCGGGATCGTCCGCCGCTTCGGTCACCAGTCGCTGCACCGTCGCCTCGAACGCATCGTAGGGGTGGTGCACCAGGATATCCCGCTCCGCGAGAATCGCGAAAATCGACCGGCCCGCCTCTATGGGCGCACCGCCACGGTGCGGCGGGTAGTCGAGCTCGGGGAGGGGCAGGCGCGCGAGCTCGCGCACGGCACCGAGGTCGAGGAGGCCCTCCGCTGCGTACAGATCCCCCGCACCCGGGGGACTGCCCGCGGCTGCTTCCTCAAATTGCAACTCGCGCAGCAACAGCTCCTGGACCGACTCCGGCATCTCGCCGGCGATCTCCACCCGTACGGTCGCGCCGTAGGGCCGGCGTTTCGTTTCTTCCTCGATCACCTGCAGCAGGCTCACGGCGCTGTGCTCGTCGAGCTCGAGGTCGGCGCCGCGGGTCACGCGGAACGCGTACGCCTCTTCGACGAATCGTCCCGGGTAGACCAGGCTCAGGTTCGCGCGGATGACGTCCTCCACCGCGACGAAGCCGCTCCCGTCCGCGAGCGTCAGAAAGCGGGGGAGCGTCTCCGGCACCTTCAGGTAGGCAAAGTGCATGGGTCCGCCCGGCGCGTCGCGCACCACGATGGCGAGGGAGAGGCGCAAGTTGGGAATGAGTGGGAAGGGGTGCCCAGGCGCGCGGGTCATGGCCTGCGGCGTGATCAAGGGAAACACTTCCTCCAAGAAGGAGCGGCGCAGGACCTCCTGTTGAGCCGCCGACACGTCCGACCACCGCAGGATCCTGACGCCATGCGCGGCGAGAGCCGGGAGGCACACGTCCCTGAAACAGCGAGCCTGCCGCTCGAGCAGGGCCCGCACCCGGATCGCGATGGCATGGAGCTCCTCCTCCACCGGCCCACCGCTTGCTGCCGCGCGTTTCAGTGTGCCGACGCGCACCATGAAAAACTCGTCCAGGTTCGCGCTCAGGATGGAGAGAAATCGGATCCGGGCAAGGAGCGGGACACTCGGATCCTCCGCCAGCTCCAGTACCCGGGCGTTGAACTCGATCAGGCTCAGGTCGCCGTTCAGGAAGTGCTCTGGCCCCGGGCGGTCGACGTCGAGAATCGGGGGGCGTAGCGCGAAATCGGACAGTCGCACCCGGCGCTCGCCCACCTGGCGGGGGGCGGCTTCTCGCTCGGGCTCGCTGGGGCGCCGCCATTCGGCCAGGATGTCCGACCGCGCCGCCAGCGCGAGCGCGGCGAGCGTCCGTGGGTCTCTCAAGGCGGGCGAGCCGGCCGCGGCGAGCAGCTCGTCGAACGGCAGCCACCGGACCCGTCCGGTGTCCGCCGCGTCCCGACCGCCGGCGCCGCGCCGCGCCAGCCACACCTCGAGCACGGGCCTCGTGCTTGCCAACCCTCCCGGCGCCGTGCCGAGGAACCGTACCTGGCCGTCTGCGCTGCCGAAAAAGGCGCGCAGGATCTCCCGGCACGTTTCCTCGCCGCTACCGCCCCGTACCGGCAGCGTGAGTGACGTCGATTCCGCGAGCATCGCGACGGACCCCTGCTCGACGGCAACCACGGCCACCTCGCGGCCGCCGCGCGCGACCTGCGCCAGGGCGCCGCTTTCGAGATCGCGTAACAGCTTGGCGGCACGGTCCGCCTTTCCGACGAGCAGCGGCCGGAGCCCGTACTGCTGCTGGAACGCCCGGGCTAGCCGGTCGAGGCCCGGCCGGCCCCGAGCGAGCTCGCGGAGCTTCAGCTCCTCGAACGCCTGCGCCATCTGATGGCTGCGAACCGTCACGACATCGTACACCACCGCGTAGCGGCCCCGGGAGAACCAACCGGCCCGAGTGTATCGCAAGCGCCGCTCGGTTTCGAACTGGATGCGGGGGAGGAGCAGCGCCGGGTCGATGAGGGAGCGCAGTCGGCGCGCCGGGTCCGATGTGCCCACGAGCGCCTGCTCTCCTTCGAGCTCGGCGACGTCGGCCTCGAACGTCTGCGGCAACACCAGCGGAACGCCACCCTCCCACCGACCTACCGTGCGCAGCGTGAGGATGCGCCGGTCGTCGACCCGGATCCGGAACCGGCAGCTTACGCCGCGCCGGCGCAGCGTCCAGTCGGCCGAGTCGAAGTAGATGTCGCGCTGAAAGAACGGCTCCACCGGTCCGGAACGGAGGCCCAGGGGGAGCGGGTCCGTCACCATGCGATTCAGGTGGTCGAGGGTCGGGACCTCGCCCTTCCACTCAGGCGTCATATGCCTAGAACGCGAACCCCGCCTTCGCGTACCAGCGTGTGCCCTCGACGCTATGCACCGCCGCGACGGACAGCGTGTTGGCGGCGCTCAGGAACGAGAGCCAGAGGCCACCCCCCGCGGCCGCGTGCCAGCGGTCCGAGGTTTGCCCGGAGACATAGACCCGTCCGGCGTCCCCGAGGCCAAATATGCCCAGCCGGCCCGGGACCAGGACGAAGAACCTGGCGAGGGACAGCCGCAGCTCGACGTTCCCGAAGACCGCGGCGTCGCCAGCGAAGCGATGCTCGGCGAAGCCGCGCACCGTCGAGTCCCCGCCGATATAGGCCGCTTCATAGTACGGGTAGGTCCCCCAGACTTTCCTCCCGGCGACGCGCACGGCGAGCGTCGGCCGCAGCGGGATGTGGGCCGTGAGGTACGAGCTCGCCTCGGCATGGCCCTCGCCGAACGGCGACGTGAGGTCCAGCGCTCTGGGGTAGTAGCTCCCACCGAAACCGAAGGTGATCCCCCGGCGCGCGGCGCGTGGCTGATCCCGCGTGTCGACGTGTAAGTCCGCCGCGGCACCGACCTGGCCCACGTCTCCGACGCCGAAGGGGCTCCCGACGTTGAGCTGGCTGGTATGGGTGAACTTGAGCACGGGCCCGACCGAGAGGTCCGCGGACGGCGAGAGGAGAAACTGCAGGGCGGGCGCGACGAGGTATTGCTGCTGCTTCACCTTGTAAAAGTTGCTCGCCCCCGTGTCGCGGGTTTCGTTTCCGAGGCCGTAGAACCGCAGCACGTCGATCCCCGAAGCGCGCAAGCGGAGCCTCACGATGACGGGAGGCATGACGCCGCGGAACTCGCCCGTGAATTCGGCGCGGTAGGTCTGGGCAGCCGTCGCATACCCCGCGCGCACTCTCACATGGGAGTTGTACGGCAGCCGCCGGAAGTCGTACCCGGTCCCGTCGGCGCCGGCTCCGACAAACACGCCCAAGTCCGGTGAATAACTGACCCACGTCAGGGGCATCCAGCGCGAACCCCAATCGCGCGGGAGACTGAACGTCGACGTGTCGCGCGGCGGCTCGTCATAATGCCGTCGATCCACGGACGTCCCGGGCCCGGTCACGAACCGGTTCTTCCCTTGATCGTCATAGAACTGCGTCCCGCCGACGCGTGACGAATCCGTCAGCTCGTCGTCGCCCCCGCCGCCGATGACTCGGAGCAACGGCCCCGACCCGCCGGCACCGCGCACAATCAGCCGATCGTCGCCGCCGTGCAGGAAGAGACGGATCTCCTCGGTCTCGCGGCCGTCGAAGGTTCGGCGGTAGAAGGGTGGTCCCCCGGAGCCGGGGGACAGCCGCACCGACACCCGCCCGCCTGCAAGGCGCTCGACCTCCGCGAGATCCCGCTCATCGGTGCCGTGGATCTCCACGACTTGGACGAGCAGCGCGTAATAGCGGTCGCTGATTTGCGGCAGGTGATCCCGCCGGCGCCGCAACGCCCGGGTGAGGGCGGCTCCGTTCTTCTGGAGGTACTCGGGGGGCAACCGCCGCACGGCGCCGTCGATCACCGAATCGGTGAGCCGTGCCTGGAGGGTTCGCGCGACCGAGTCCCACACCGGCTTCTCGAGATCCTGGAGGAGCCTTCGGTCGGGGACCTCACCGGCGAGGGTGAGACGCCAGATGCTGGGGTAGTCGTCGCCGAATCCGACGAGCTGCGGCCAGTAGAATCCCGTGAGCCACACAAGGAAGCCGTCCAAACGCGCGAACGCCTGGTCGCGGTCCCGCGGGATGGGGCGCCAGATATGGACCTGACCTGAATCGAAGCGCGCCCAGCGCCACTGATCGTGGTGGCGGTCCCAGTCACCAATGAAGACGTCCATCAACCGGGCAGCGAGGTACGCGCGGGAGTCGACCCGATGGCGTGAGCTGTGCTCGAGATGCTCGAACAGCTTCTTGGTGCTGGCCACCTCGACCGCACCAGCGAACGCCACCTCGTTGTCCGGAGGCTCCGTTGGACGCTCCTCGATCATGCCGAGCAGGAAGCCGGGACGCACGCAGTCGTAGCCCCGCAGGCGCGGGTCGTCCGCCGGCAACAGCATGATGCGCGGCTCCGCGTGCAGCACCCCGGTAGCGTCGAGCAGCGGCGCGACCACGAGCGGCCCACCGGGATGCGCCGAGCTGATCTGGTCCTGGACAACGTCTTTGGCGAAGGTGGCCCGCAGCTCGGGCGGCAGCGCCAGTGTGGGATCCTTGTCAATCGACCGGAACACGTATTGGCGTCCATCCTTACCCAGGAGGCGCAGCACCTTCGTCTGGCGCCGGCCGCCACAGCCGGTGGGCGTGAGTCCCCCGGCGAATCGCGACAAGTCGAGCACGTCGACGTCGATGGGCGTCGCCCACAGGTCGCGATAGTGGGCACCCAGGAACAGGCGATGCAGCCATCCTGCGCGGTAGCGCGCTCCCGCCACCACGGTCTGCCGGGTCGCCGGCGCCGCCGGGGCCGCCGTCTGCCCGGCGAGGCCCACCGGCGTGAGCGCCGCCGCGAGCCCGAGACCGAGCCAGCGCCGTAGCACCCTTAGTTGAGCCATAACCCGAACTCCTCCGAAGCGTTTCCTGCGCGATCGACGATGATCACCCCCAGCCGGGCGCGGCCGTCGCGCAGGACCTCCACGCGCATGAATCCGCTGGCGCTACGCGCGAACCGAGTGCTGTCGAGCGCCGTGACGCGGTCGATATGACCGAACGTACCGGTCCCGCTCACGAGCACATAGCGCGTACTGGTGCCCGCGATCACTTGCAGCGTGTGCTCGTGCCCCGCCGCGTAGATGAGGGGCGGGCTGCCGGCGAACGCGCTGTCGAGCGCGGCCCGCATCCGCCCGTAGGCGCGGCTGGGAATGTCCTGCCTCGATATCCCTTGCGCGCGCGCGATCGGATACAGCGAGCCGATGAGGGGCAGGGGAATCCAGAGCCATGGCTTGATGTTCCGCAACGGGAAGATGTGATCCTGCCACCCGAAGTGTCCGCCGTGCACCCCACCGCTCACGGGCGGATGGTGCGCCACCACGACCACGACACGCTGGCCGGCGGTGCGCAGTGCCGCGCGGACTGAATCGATCACTGCGCTCTCCGAGCTGGCCGGACACGACGATGTGGGGCCTGCCGGCTTCGGTCCTTCCTGCAGCCACCACTGAGTGTCCAGCGCCACGAGCCGCACGACCTGTCCGACGTCCACGACGGCCGGTCCCGGGCAGCCGCCCGCGGGCAGGAGTGTGAGACCGCCGCCCGCAGCCGCGATGAAGCGCTCCTGGCGACGGATCGAGTCCCAGCCGCCCGGCTGCATGCTGTCCCAGTCGTGGTTGCCGGGCACGAAGAAACCTCGAGCGCCGCTCGCCTGGAGGACCCGCACCTGCTGCGTCAGCACGCGCTCGGCCGCGGCCCGGCCCGGCGCGGCCGAGTCGGGCATGCCGTCGGGGTAGACATTGTCGCCCAGGAACACGATGACGGCGTGCGGCGCGGAGGCAGCCGCGGCCCGGAGCGCCATGAACACCGGCTCCGAATCGGGCGGCGCGGCCGGCCCGCCCGCGTCCCCAATGAGAAAGAGCGTGGCGTCGATCTGGGCCGGAGGTGCCAGCGGCGCCGTCGCCGGACCGGCGCTGACCGTTGTCGCGTGGCCACATCCCTCGAGCCCGATGCACAGCGATGCCAGAGCGGTGAGCCGCCACGCCGAAGGCTTCACTCTTCCTTACGCTTCTTCAAACCGCGGAGCGAGCGATACTCGGCGGCGTCGATGGGGGGCGTGCCGCGCCCCTTGAGGGCGTCGAGCAGGGTCGCGGGCAGGAACTCGTCCCGGAGCCGAATCAGGTACTCGAGCGTCGAGCGGCCGGCCTCCGCCGGCACGATTTCCGCGAGCCGCCACCGACGCGCCTGGAGCTGCAGCAGCTCCTCGATGACGCGTTGCGCGGCCTCCGGCTGCGTCGTGTGAACGAGGAGCACGCCGTTGAACCGATCCTCTTTCTTATCGCCTGATCGCGCCATCACGTAGGCCTGCAAGCGGGCGGCGCGGTCCGCAACCTCCTCGAGCTCGTGGGGCGCAAGGGCCGCGAGCAGATCCGGATCTCCCACGGCCAGCGCGGCCGAGGACCGCCGACGCGGGCCGAGCAGCCCCTCGGCAGGCGGCAGCGCGGGCGTGCGTCCCTGCTGGTCCGCGTAGATGTTCCCCACGTTCAGCTCCCACAACGCGAGCACGACGACGTTGAACATGAGCGACATCACCGCGGCGACCGTGGGCGAGAAGACGCCCGCGGCGACGCCGACCGCGAGGGCGAGGAAGATGTAAACCGCGTCCTTCGTATCCTTGAGGGTATTGCGAAACCGGACCGCCGCCACGATGGCCGCGAGCGTGAACGCGAGGGCCAGGCTGTTCTGGACCAGAATCACCGTGGCGGCGACCGTCATGGGCAGGATGATGACGGTCTGCACGACCGACTGGTCGTACCCCGAGCGCTGCTTGGTCAGCATGTACACCCAGGAGACCGGAAGCACGAGCAGCAGCGCCGTGAGCATCGAGAGGAAGGTGACCAGTGCCCACTGGCCCTGAGACAGGCTTCCAGCGGCCGCCGTCGCCTCCTCGACCAGGCGGTTGCGACTGGCCACGGTCTCGAGGAGGGAGACCTCCCGGAACCGGTCCAACAGCTGAGGGATGCTGGGCACGAACCTGACCAGCAGCCACACGGCGACGCCGAGCAGCGCATAGTACGCTGCCAGCCGCACGTAGGGGGAGCTCCGCACCGAACCGACCCGGTCCACGAGGAAATTGTAGCGCGCGGGACGGAATCGGCCAGGGGCCCGCCGCGCCGCTCGCCCGGTAGACGAGGGTCCGCTAAGTTGCGCGCATGATTGACGTGCTCGACAGCTTGCGCGCGAGCCTGGCGCCCCACTACGACGTCGAACGCGAGATCGGCGCGGGGGGCATGGCCCGGGTCTTCCTGGCGGTGGAGCAGCACCCGCATCGCCGCGTGGCGATCAAAGTGCTCGACCCGGAGGTGTCCACCCGCCTGTTGCGCGAGCGGTTCATTCGCGAAGTGGACCTCTCCTCGAACCTCAGCCATCCCCACATTGTCCCGATCTTTTCGGCTGGTGAGGTCGACGGGCTGTTCTACTATGTCATGCCGTACGTCGAAGGCGAGTCGCTGCGGCATCGGCTGCTGCGGGATCGAAAGCTGCCCCTCGAGACGGCACTCCATATCGCGCGTGACGTCGCCGACGCGCTCGCTTTCGCCCATGGCCAGGGAATCATCCACCGCGACATCAAGCCCGAGAACATCCTCCTCTCGGGCGAACACGCGATCGTCGCCGACTTCGGCATCGCGCGCGCGATCAGCGCCGCCGGCAGCCTGACGCTCACCCAGGCGGGCCAACCGATCGGCTCGCCCGGCTACATGAGCCCGGAGCAGGCGATGGCCCTCGGGGACCTCGATGCGCGCACCGACATCTACAGCCTCGGCTGCGTGCTGTTCGAGATGCTGGCGGGGGAGCCGCCCGCGGCGAGCATGACAGAACGCCGGGTGCACAACGGGACCGTGCTGGAAGCGAGCGCGGCCATGAAGCGAGCCGACGCCGGCGTCGCGCGGGCCGTGAAGCACGCGATCTCCCGGGCCCTCGCACCGCTTCCCGATGACCGGTTTCCCACGGTGACCGAGTTCGCGACGGCGCTGGGGGGATTCCCCCATCGGACGAGCGTGCCGACCCGTGGGGTCTTCGCCAGCCGGCGGGGACGGAGAGTCGCCGTGGCGCTGGGAGTCGTGCTCGCAATGGTGGGCGTCGGCGCGGCCGTCCGGCTGTTACGCAATAGCGGGTGGCACCTGAATGATCGACGCGTGGTCGTTGCCGTGATCGAAAACCACACCGGGGACCCCACGCTCGACAACTTGGGTCACATGGCGGCCGATTGGGTCACGCAGGGCCTCGCCCAGACAGGTCTGGTGGAGGTGGTGCCGTCCGTGTCGGTGATGAGCTCCTCCCGCACTCCCGGTGGGCACGGACCAGGCCATCTCGATGCCGTCGGGATTCAGACCCTGGGGCGCGAGACGGGCGCGGGTACGGTGGTCTCGGGCGCGTACTACCGGCAGGCGGACAGCATCCGTTTCCAGGTCCAGATCTCCGCCGCGAAGGACGGCACGGTGTTGCGCGCGCTCGACCCGGTGGCGGGGCCGATCTCCCAGCCGCTCGCGGCGGTGGAAGCCTTGCGGCAGCGGGTGATGGCGGCGCTCGCGACGCTGTTCGACTCACGCTTGAGCTTGTGGGCCAAGGCCACCGGCCAGCCGCCCACCTTCGCGGCATACCAGGAGTTCATCCAGGGACTGGATCGCATGGTGCAGTTCGACTCGCGTGGCGCCATCCAGCACTTCCGGCGTGCCGCGCAGGAGGACACGACCTTTAAGCTCCCGTTGATCTTCGCGGCGCACGAGCATATGGACCTGGGGGAGTACGCGACGGCGGACTCGATCGCGCACGCGGTGGAGCGCTCTCCGGGGCGACTCGCTCCCCTCGACCAGCATTACCTCACGTGGGTGCTCGTCCAGAGCCAGGGCGACCGGCAGCGCGCACTCGAGACCGCGCGCGAGATGGCCACCATCGCGCCGAATTCGGAGACGCTGTGGCTGGTCGCGCAGTGCGCGCTGGCGCTCAATCGCCCCCGCGAAATGGTCGCCGCCCTCACCACACTCGGGCCCGATCGCGGCCTGTTCCGCGGCTGGTCGGTCTATTGGTTCTATCTGACGTTCGGCCGTCATCTGATGGGCGATCACCGCCGCGAGTTGAAGGAGGCGCTCGAAGGGCGGCGACGCCACCCGGCCGACTTCGCCGTGCTCGCGGCCGAGGTGCGCGCGCTCGCCGCTCTGGGGCGGGCCGCCGACATCAGCGAGCGACTGGTCGAGGCGCCCAGCCTCCCGCCGCAGCCGGGCTGGTCTCCCGCCGACATCGCCATCATCGCGGCGCTCGAGCTGGCGGCGCACGATCACCAGGCGGACGCGCCCGCCGCGGGCATGTGGGCGGTGCGGTGGCTGGAGGGCCGGCCGGCCCCGGAGGCGCGCTCCGTGGCCAACCGGTTCCGTCTCGCCCTCGCCTATTACGTCGGGGGACGGGTCGACGATACGCGGCGCCTGCTCGAGGGTCTCGCGTCGGAGCGGGCCACGGGCGTGCCGGACTACGCCACGATGCGGTGGATCGCGGTCATCACGGGGGACTCGCCCGATCGAGTGACCGTCGAGGGGTTTCTCGGCGTGCTGGCGGCGCGCCAGGAGAGGCGGGCCGACGCGCTGGCCTTCGAGCGGACGCTTCAGGCGATGAGCCCCCGGTATCTGTACGGCAGGCACACGATGTGGCGGGCACGGATCCACGCGGTTTTGGGCGAGCGTGACACCGCGGTCGCGCTGGTACAGGAGGCGTTCGCGCAGGGGTATCCGCGCGGTGGGGTGATGCACCTGTATCCGTCGCTGCGGTCGCTGCGCGACTACCCGCCGTACCAGGAGCTGCTCACACCCAAGGAGTAGGGCGCCGACACTCGGTCGCGGCGAGCTGTCGCTGCTCGAGCGTGCGGTGCAAACCATAATGATGGCACGCCTGTCGGTCGCCGCCGTGACCGTCTTCGTGATCGCCGGCTGTGGTACGACCCTGCCAGCACGAGCGCCAGGGCCCGCACCACTGAGCGACGCAGTCGAGCCCCAGGCGGTGCTGCGCGCCATGACCACGGTCGCCGACTGGCAGCTGGCGAACCCATCGGCCCACCAGCCGTACGAGTGGCAGGGGGCGCCATTCTGGGCAGGGCTCTACGAGCTCGCTGTGCGGTCGAGCAGTCGCCAGAAATACCTCGATGCGATCCGCCGGAATGGCGAAAGCGTCCAGTGGCAGCCGGGACCGCACACCTTTCTCGCGGACGACCACGCCGTCACCCAGAGCTACTTTCTTCTCTATAGACTCGAGCATGATCGCCGCGTGATCGAGCCGGCCTTGGCGCGCTTCGGGGAGATGTTGCAGGCGCCGTTCGCCGAGTCGCTCGAGTTCAGCGACGACAAGACATTGCGCGAATGGGTCTGGTGCGACGCTCTGTTCATGTCTCCGCCGGCCCTCGCGCTTGCCACGACCGCCACGGGCGACGGTCGTTATGCCGATCTCATGGACCGGCTCTGGTGGAAGACAACGGACTACCTGTACGACAAACACGAGCGACTGTTTTACCGCGATAGCCGATTCGTCGATCAGCGCGAACGCAACGGTAAAAAGGTGTTCTGGAGTCGAGGGAACGGCTGGGTGCTCGCAGGTCTCGCGCGCGTGCTGCAGTACCTGCCTCCGGACTTCGCCGGGCGAGGGCGCTTCGCTGCCTTATTCCAGGAGATGGCGCAACGAATCGCTGACTTGCAAGGACCGGATGGCTATTGGCGTGCAAGTTTACTTGATCCAGACAGCCGGCCGAACCCGGAGACCAGCGGGACGGGTTTCTTCACGTACGCGCTTGCGTGGGGCATGAATGAGGGTTTGCTTGGGCGCGAATACGAGCGCGCGGTACGACGCGGATGGTCGGCACTGGTTCGGGCCGTACAGCCAAGCGGCAAGCTCGGCTACGTTCAGCGCGTGGGAGATGCACCCGGCGACACGGGACCAGAGCAGACGGAGATGTACGGCACCGGGGCGTTCCTGCTTGCAGGCAGTGAGATCTTGCGACTGGCTTCCCGGTAGCAACCCCCTATGACCCAGATCGCATTCGCCGGCGTCGGCGTGGACTTCGGCGCCACGAACCTGTTCTCCGACGTCTCCTTTACGGTCGCGCCCGGGGAACGCTGGGGCATCGTAGGCCGGAACGGCACCGGGAAGACGACCCTGTTCCGGCTGCTGACGGGCGATCTCGAGCCCACTCGCGGGAGCGTCGCGCGCGCGCCCGGCCTCCGCGTGTCGCTGCTCGAGCAGCACCGTGACTATGGCGCCGCGACGACGGTTTGGGAGGCGGCCGCCGGCGAGCTCGCCGAGCTGCTGGCGCTGGAACAGTCCCTGGTGGAACAAGCCGCCAACCTTGCCCACGACTCGTCGCCCCGCGCGTTGGCCCAGTACGGCGAAAACTTGGAGCGTTTCGAGCGCGAGGGTGGCTACGCCGTCACGGCCCGCATCGACGCGGTGTTGCACGGCCTCGAGTTCGATCCTGCCCAGGCCCGCGTCACACCGCTGTCCGCGCTGAGCGGCGGCGAGCTCGGCCGGCTCGGCTTGGCCCGCCAGCTCATGTCGACCGCCGACGTCTTGCTGCTCGACGAGCCGACGAATCACCTGGATCTCGAGACGACGCGGTGGCTCGAGCAATACCTCGCCGCGAGTGAGCGGACCGTGCTGCTCGTGAGCCATGACCGCGCGTTTCTGTCCGCCACCGTGGATCACGTGCTGCACTTTGAAGGCGGCACCGCCACCCCGTACTCGGCCGGCTACATCGACTTTATCGCCCAGCGCGCCGAGCGCCGGCTGGCGCAGCAGCGTGCGTTCGAGCAGCAGCAACGCATTGTCGCGCACGAGCAGGACTACATCGCGCGCAACATCGCTGGACAGAACAGCAAACAGGCCAAGGGCAGGCGCAAGCGTCTCGAGCGGCTGCCGCGGCTCGGCCCGGTCGTGGGACCCGACGGCGCGATGGCGCTGCGGTTCGAGGTGACCGAACGGGGCGGCGATCAGGTGGTGACTGCCAAGAACATGAGCGTGGCGGTCGGCACGCGTACCCTGGTGGAGCGATTCAGCGGCACCCTGGAGCGAACCGGCGTGGTGGGAATCATCGGACGCAACGGGGCGGGAAAATCCACGCTGCTGCGCGCGCTCCTGGGCGAGCATCCGCTCCACGGCGGCGAGCTCCGGCTCGGCGCGTCGATCACCACCGGGTACTACCGGCAGGATCTCTCACAGGTACCGCTCGATGGCACGCTCTACGAGGTGATCGCCGCGCTGCGCCCGAAATGGGAGCGCGGTCAGATCCAGGGGCACCTCGGCCGCTTCGGGTTTTCGGGCCAGGAGGTGCTGCGCCGCGCCAACTCGCTGTCCGGCGGCGAGCGCGCGCGCGTCGCGCTGGCGATGCTGATGCTGTCGGGCGCCAATCTGCTCATCCTGGACGAGCCGACGAACCATCTCGACGTCGAGTCCATCGAGGCGCTCGAGGACGCGATCGATGGATACGACGGCACGGTGATCCTCGTGAGCCACGACCGGGCGTTGCTGCGCGCGCTGACGACGCGGATTTGGATCCTGCATGGGCGGCACATGACCGAGTTCGCCGGCGGATACGCGGAGTGGGAGGAAGTGAGCACGGAGCGGGCCCACGCCGCCGCGGTCAGCGCCGCCGAGGAGCAAGCCCTGCGGCAGGTGCACGAACGCCACCGGGTGGCCCCATCCCCGAAAAGCGATCCCCGCAAAGACCTGCGCCGTGCGCAGCGCGAGCTCGAGGAGGCGGAGGCCGCGGTCGCGGCGCTGGAATCCGAGGTCGCGCGGGTGGTGGCAGCGCTCGAGGACCCGGCGCTCTACACGCGTCCCGATGGCGCCGCGATGGCCCGCAAGCTCGGCGCACAGCTCGAGGCCCTCAAGCGCGACCTCGACGCGGGGCTCGAGCGATGGACGCAGGCCACGGAGCAGGTCGAGATGCGAGCGCCGCGATAGGCTCATTGAAAGCGGTGGCGAAAGAGTAATCGCTCCATATCGCCCACGACCCGCGCCACAATCGCAAAGTCGCCATCAAGGTCATGAACTCGGAGCTCGCGGCGATCATCGGGGCCGCGCGGTTCCAGTCCCGCGCTGGCCGCTCAGACGTGAGAAATGACGCTGCCGGTCGCCACCCCGACGGCCGATGCTTCCATTTTTGGGAGCTGCTCCCGCCACCAGCGCTCGGCGTGCTGCTCGGTCCATGGCTCGCCGACGTCACACGCCGCCAAGCGCCGCGCCGCATCGAGTGCATCGGGCGGCCGCCGCTCGGCGTCCTTCGCCAGGCACTCCAGAATCGCGTCGTCGAGCGACGCGTCGACCGGGAACGGGCTGTGAATGGAGGGGGGCACCGGCACGGCGCGGATATGCTGCGCGATGATCTCGTTGGCGGTGTCCCCGCTGAACACGAGGCGGCCCGTCAGGAGCCAATACCCCAGGCAGCCCACGCCGTACAGATCGGCGCGGCCGTCGACGGCGCCGCCCGTCGCCATCTCGGGCGGCATGAACGCGGGCGTGCCGATGATCCGGTCGGCGGCGGTCGCCAACTGCGGCCTTTCCGTCACCGGCTGCCGTGACTTCACGATTCCGAAATCCAGGACCTTCACGAAGTCGTGCTCGAGGCCCATACGGCAGAGGTGAATGTTCGCCGGTTTGATGTCCCGATGCACCAGGCCCTGGGCATGCGCCTCCGCGAGGGATGCGCACACCTGCCGCAGCACGTGCACCGTGCGGGCGGGTGGTATGGGGCCGAACCGCTCGACCAGAGATTCGAGATCGATCCCGTCCAGCAGCTCCATCACGAAGTAGAGCGTGCCGTCGTCGGTCTTCCCAAAGTCGTACAACTCGATGGTGTGGGGCGAGCGCAGGCCGGCGGCGGCCTCGGCCTCGCGCCGGAACCGCTGCGCGACGCGTTGGCCGTGCTCGGTCCCGTCGAAGGCGGCCTTCTCGGATCGGATCAGCTTGATGGCGGCGGGACGCGCCAGCATCCGATGGTGGGCCACGTACACTTCCCCCATCCCGCCGCGGCCCAACAACGCGCCGAGCCGGTAGCTCCCCAACTCTCGGGCGTCGCGCACCTGCCGGCCCAGCCCCGTGATGATGTGCGAGATGATGACGGCTATGCCGACCGCGAGGTAATTCGGGATGTGCATCCACAGGAGATGCGCGGGCGCCACCTCCAGATGGCGCGCGGCGATCGTCAGCGCCATCACGAGCGGATCCATCGTGGTGGCGATTAGAGCCGCCACCAGAGTGCGGCGCGGCGTGCTGGGCACCACCGCCGCGAACACCACCAGGACGATGATCACCCGGGATGCGAGCGGGCCGGCCGTCAGCGCCGCCACCGGTGCCGTCACGTGGTTCAGCACGCCCATCGCCGCCGCCAGAGCGATCTCGTACAACAGACCCAGGGTGACGAACGCCGCGGGATCTCCTTTCCAGTAGCGCGCTGCCAGGAAGACGCCGAGCGAGAGCATCGATACACTCCCGACGGTCCAGTCCATCGCGCTTGGCCAGTCGTAGGGAATCTTGGGGAACAGCGTACGGCTCAACGTCAGGATGATGAGCGTCAGGGCCGTAAACGCCCCGGCGATGAGGCCGAGGCGGCGGGAGGCGTCGCGCAGCAGGTCCGGGGGCAGTGCGGTGCCGCGGGCCCCGGTGGTGGTGGGACCGCTGAAGGGACTCTTCAACGCGAGGATGAGCCCGCGCGGGGTCATCCAGCCTCCCGCCCTGTTCCCCCGTTGGCCCTCGGTCACCGCTTTCGCTCCAGCAACCCCAGTCTTTCCATCCTCGAGCGCAGTGGTTTCAACCTACGGCATTTCGCGGTTTCACGATATACTTGACGTTCTTCATCATGATGATCATTTCGTCAGCATCGCCCGTGCGACCTGATCATGGGGGCGGGACTGGCCGAGATCGCGAGGCCGCTTCTTATTCTGGTCATGTCCGCGAGCGACCTCGAGCGCCTGACCATCAACACCATCCGCACGCTCGCGATGGACGCGGTGCAGGCGGCGAAGTCGGGGCACCCCGGGACCCCGATGGCCATGGCTCCGGTCGTCTACTGTTTGTGGCAGGAGTTCCTGCGCTTCGATCCCGACGATCCTATCTGGCCCAACCGCGATCGGTTCGTGCTCTCGATGGGCCACGCCTCGATGCTGCTCTATTCGATGCTCGCGCTCGCGGGAGTCAAGGCGGTGAACGCCAAGTACGAGCGGCTGGGCCAGCTCGCCCTGACGCTCGACGACATCAAGCGCTTCCGTCAGCTCGACAGTAGGGCGCCCGGCCACCCCGAGTACCGCTGGACCTCCGGCGTAGAGGCGACGACCGGCCCGCTGGGACAGGGGGTGGCGACCAGTGTCGGCATGGCGATCGCCGGCCGTTGGATGGCCCGACGGTTCAACCGTCCGGATTTCGACCTGTTCGGGTACGACGTGTACGCGTTGTGCGGCGACGGCTGCATGATGGAGGGCATCTCGGGGGAGGCGGCGTCGCTCGCCGGCCATCTGCAGCTCGCCAACCTCTGTTGGATCTACGACAACAACAAGATCACCATCGAGGGTCACACCGACTGGGCGTTTTCAGAGGACGTGGCGACGCGCTTCATCGCGTACCGCTGGAATGTGACCAGGGTCGGTGACGCCAACGATCTCGACATGCTGCGGCGCGCGTTCCGCACCTTCCACGCGACCACCGATCGGCCCACGCTGATCATCGTGGACAGCCACATCGCCTATGGTGCGCCCAACAAGCAGGACACGAGCGCCGCCCACGGCGAACCGCTCGGCGAGGAAGAAATCCGGCTCACCAAGCGCACGTACGATTGGCCCGAGGATGCCAAGTTTCTGGTGCCCGACGGGGTCCGGGAGCATGTCGCGAGCGGTGTCGGAAAGCGTGGACGGGCGCTGCGCGATGCATGGTTCGCTACGTTTGAGGAGTACCGCCGGGCCCATCCGGAGCTCGCCGAGCAGGTGTATCGCATGCAACACCGCCAGCTTCCCGACGGCTGGGATCGAGACCTCCCGGTTTTCCCCGCGGATCCCAGGGGCCTCGCGGGCCGGGACGCGTCCGCTCAGGTGCTGAACGCCGTGGCCAAGAACATTCCCTGGCTGATCGGCGGGTCGGCGGACCTGGCCCCCTCGACCAAGACGCGGCTGACGTTCCCCGACGCGGGGGATCTCACCGCCGAGACCCCCGGAGGGCGGAACCTGCATTTCGGCATCCGTGAGCACGCGATGGGCGCCGTGCTGAACGGTTTGTCGCTGGCGAAGGTCCGACCGTTCGGCTCGGGATTCCTGATTTTCAGCGATTACGGGCGACCGGCGCTGCGGCTCGCGGCATTGATGGAGATCCCGGTGATCTACGTCTTCACGCACGACTCGATCGGCGTCGGTGAGGACGGGCCGACACACCAGCCGATCGAGCAGCTCGCATCGTTGCGCGCGATCCCGGGTCTCATCACGTTGCGCCCGGCCGACGCGAACGAGGTGCGCGAGGCCTGGCGCGTGATCCTGCAGCTGCGTCATGTCCCCGCTGCCCTCGTGGTGTCGCGGCAGGCGCTCCCGACGCTCGACCGCAGCCGCTACGCGTCGGCCGCGGGGGTGGCGAACGGGGCGTATGTGCTCGCGGACTC
>Ga0209470_1000997_pt1 | contig 21708 bp, 20 predicted proteins | sample GraSoiAngelo_125_FD_185882 | JGI IMG/M metagenome (GOLD analysis project Ga0209470, IMG submission 185882) | Grasslands soil microbial communities from the Angelo Coastal Reserve, California, USA - 14_0927_05_40cm (SPAdes) (version 2) | ecosystem: Environmental > Terrestrial > Soil > Grasslands ... | reverse complement strand
TTGAAGCCGAGCTCGGCAGACTTGGCGGCGTCGAAGAAGACATCAAGGTGGATGAAGGCCACGCCTGCCTGACCAATCCCGACGAAGCGGTTGAATTTATTAAACAAACGAAATGCGACTCGCTTGCTGCCGCGATCGGAACGAGCCATGGCGCTTACAAGTTTAAAGGGCAACAGTCGCTCCACTTTGATGTGATTGAGGGAATTCGCGACAAGGTGAAGCAAGCTGGCCTTCCTCCCACCCCGATCGTCATGCACGGCTCGTCGAGCGTTCCGAAATCGGAAGTCGACCGCATCAATGCCGCCGGTGGAAAACTCGATCCTTCTGCGCGCGGCGTAAACGAAGAAGAGTATCTGCCAGCCGCGAAACTCGGCGTGACCAAAGTGAACATCGACACTGACGGACGCCTCGTTTGGACTCGCGTCCATCGCGAATTCTTCCGCGATCATCCCGAGCAATTCGATTTTCGGCCGCCGGGAAAAACTTTCGTCGAGGAGTATGCCAACTTTATTGCGCACAAAAACGAGAAACTCGGTTCCGCCGGCCAACTGGATACAGTCCGCTCGAGTATTAAATCCTAGATCGACATCGATTTTGCGGATGTTCCCGGCGCCCTTTGAATCACGTGAGTTTTACTCTTAAGGAACTCGCGGCCCTTTGCGGAGGAGAATTGCGCGGCGATCCGGCGCTGGAAATTGACGGGGCCGCATCGCTCTCGGAAGCGGTCGCGGGCGAGATCACATTTTACGCCGATCCGCGTTATCTGGCGCGCCTTCGGCAAACACGGGCATCGGCCGTTTTTGTTCCGCTGGATTTTTCCGGGCAGACCGCGGCCGCGCAGATCCGCGTGGCCAACCCTTCGAAAGCCTTCGAGCAAGTTGTCCTGAAACTGGCGCCCAAACCGATTGCTTTTACGCCGGGCATTCACCCGACAGCGGTTGTCGATCCAACTGCAAAAATCGGAAGCGGCATCTCGATTCAACCGCATGCGGTCATCGAATCTGGCGCGACAATTGGTGACAACGCCGTGATCGGTGCCGGCAGCTACATCGGACACGAAAGCATTATCGGCGCGTCATGCCTGATCTATGCGAACGTAACCATTCGCGAACGAACACGAATCGGCGCGCGCGCCATTATTCACAGCGGTGCAGTAATCGGCGCGGATGGTTTTGGGTTCGAATTCGTCGAAGGCCGTTACCAAAAAATTCCGCAACTCGGAATTGTCCAAATTGACGACGACGTTGAGATCGGGGCAAACACAACCATTGATCGCGCTCGATTCGGCCGGACCTGGATCCAAGAAGGCGTTAAGATCGACAATCTTGTGCAGATCGCGCACAACGTCATTATTGGAAAGCATTCCATCATCGCCGCGCAAACGGGCATTTCCGGCAGCACCCGCGTCGGAGAAAAAGTGATGATGGCCGGCCAGGTCGGGGTCATTGGCCATCTTACCATCGAGGACAACACGATTATCGCGGCGCAAAGCGGCATTTCGAAGGACTTGCCGGGCGGCGCATGGTTTGGCTCGCCAGCTGTGCCCTTGCCAGAGGCGAAGCGGCAGATCGCCTGGATTCATCGGCTGGGCAAGCTGTTCGATCGGGTCAAGGCGATCGAGAAAAAGCTGGGGCTCTGAGAGGGTCGCGGGGCAAGCTGAAACTGCCGGAGGAGGATTTAAGATTGGCAAGGATAGTGCTTTGGTCATTATGGAAATTATAGGCAATGAAGCCGGCTAAACGCGACTACTCTCAATTCCTGATCATTGATGACGACCCTGGCATCGCTAAGTTCCTGGTCACGTATCTGCGTCAACGCGGTCACACCTGCTCCGCTTTGACCGATGGCTTCCAGACGGCGGCCTGGCTCTCGGAGAACGACTGCGAAGTAGCCATTGTCGATCTTAAGATGCCCAAAGTTGACGGAATTTCTCTGATCTCCTTTATGCGAGAGCTGAATCCGACGCTTCCGATTGTCGTTTTCACCGGCGTCGGCTACGACGAAGAGCAAATGCATGCTGCCCTCCACGCGGGCGCGAACGGATACGTCAGCAAAAACCTTCCGATTGAACAACTCTACTGCGTGCTCGCGCGAATTCTCGCCACCTGTCAGCAGCGCAAACCCAACGTGACCTCCAATGGTCAGCAGTCAGCCCTGGCCGGAGCTGCTTGATCAGCTCTTTTCGGCCGCTCTCAAAAGTTTCCGCAATCCATCGGGCGAAATGCAAGCGGCGCCGCTCGCATTCACCGTTTCCATTTCGAGGAAGTCCGACGTCGCGACCGTTATTTCGAACCGCGATCCATATTTGCTAGCCAGTCGCTCAATGATCGCATCCGCTGATTGGTCACGGCGGGCGTAGAAAATTTGCACGTCGTGCGGATCGGAAACCTCGCTCACACGGTCGCCTTGCCCGTCAAAAACGACCGCGACGTGGACTCCCGTCCAATCTTGATAATGCCGCAGTTCCTTGATCAGTGCCTCACGCGCGAGGTACGGTCGTCTGGCATGCAGGTCACGCAACTTGGGCCACGCGAAAATGATGCTGTGACCATCGACGATAAGATATCGTGCAGGCACTCCATACTTTAGTTCGCGCGCTTCTCGGAAGCGAGACGTTGGTCTACGCCGCCGGTGGCGGCTCTTTTTTGCTGCGCGATTTCGGCGATTCGCGCTGTTTGGAGCGCAACGTTTTTTTCTTGTGTTTCAGATACGCTTTTCGGCGCTTGCGTTTCGATCGAACTCGGTGCTGCTGACCCACGCGCTTGTTATACGAGGGAAGCATGCCGTGCGCAAGCAAGCTCGCTCGCGAACGCCGAAATCGAGGATTGCATTTTGCCCCGCGCTCCAGTTAAACAATTTGTTTGTGCTATCCCTGTCCCAGAATTTTGGTCCCACCCCGAAAACGCTGATCGGCGCCTCCGCTTTACTTCTTTTCGTGGCTGCGATTTTCGGTGCCCTCAACGTCGCAAAAGTGAAAACGCTCCGTTCAGCCGTAGCCGATACCTCGACCACACGCGCTATCGCCGAACAGGATCGCGCCAGGAAGGAAAAGGAACTTAAGGCGCGCGAAGCGGCAATTGCGGTCGAGCAAGCCAAGCTGGCTCAGATGGCTGAGCGCAAAGACAACACCGGAGCCGCCGAGGGTCAATTGACCCAAATTCTTAATGAAAAGCGGCAGCTCGAAGCCAAACTTCAGGACAAAGAAGCGGAGATCCTGGCTTTACAAAAGCAAATCGAAGAAAAACAGCCAGCCTCGGTCAATCCTGGTGCGCCATCGGTGGTTGAGTTGCAGGCGCAGCTCGATGACGCCCGCCAGCAGCTCGACAGCGGGGAGCGCGAGAAAAGTCTGCTTTCCGAAAAATTGCAATCCGTAAGAGAGCGCTCCTCTCAGCTGGAAGATGAGAAAAAGCGCCGGGCCGTGGGGCGCGGGAAAGTGGGCGTTCGGGGCACAATCCTTGCCGTTAATCAGGCTTACAATTTCGTCGTCCTTAATCTCGGCGGCCGCAACGGGGTGGAGCCGCATTCTGAAATGCTGATCGTGCGAGATGGCAGCTTCATTGGAAAAATTCGCATTTCTTCAGTTGAACCGGCGACCGCTATCGGCGATATCATGACCGGCACTCTGGCGCGAGGCGTCCAGGTGCAACCTGGAGACACCGTCATCTATGCTGGCACAAATTCGTAGGCAGGAGAGAAAGGTCGCGGCCGTTCTGTTGGTGGCAGCGGCAGGAATGCTCGTTTCATGCGCAAGCCAAAAAGAACACGTCGCGCTGGTCAACGATCCAGATGCGAAACCGGAATCCGCCATGCCTTGGAACAAGCAGGAAAAATGGGAAGCCGGCGGTCAATTTGCCAATTTCAGCGACAAACGCTGACCTTCAAACGCCCTATGTCGGTCTGTTTATAGTACCGATTTAGATCCAGACGCCCGCCGGGATAACCGCGTTCTTTGGCACAACCACGATCCCGTCGCGAATGAAGTAATTGTCCGCGTCCAGGTTCGCGGCTTTTCCTTCCGGCGTGATCACGACGCCGTCGGCGATGCGTGCGTTCTTGTCGATAATGGCGCGATCAACTACGCAATTGCGTCCCACCCCGATCGGCGGCACATCCGCTGCGCCTGGCCGATCTTGTTCGAAATAGTCCGCTCCCATAATCACACTGTTCCGGATCGTCGCACCGCTCTGAATGATGCTGCGAATACCAATGACGCTGCGCTCGATGTGCGCATCGGAAATGATGCAGCCGTCAGAAATGATCGCCTGTCGCAGCGCTGCGCCATTAACTTTACTCCCCGGCAAAAATCTCGGATGCGTGTAAATCGGCGCCTCGGTATCGAAAAAACTGTATTCCGGGACGAGATCGGTCAGGTCGAGGTTCGCTTCGTAAAACGCGCGCACCGTTCCAATGTCTTCCCAGTAATCCTGAAAAATGAACGCGTTTACCTGTCGATCTTTGATTGAGTGCGGAATGATGTCCTTGCCGAAATCGAACAGGTCGTTGTCGAGGCACTTCACAAGAACGTCGCGATTGAATAGATAAATTCCCATGGAAGCCTGGAACAATTCTTCATCCTCTTTGGAGCCAACGGCGCGCAGGAGCTCGCGACTCATCTTCAATTCCTGAAGGATTGTGTCGTCCTTCGGCTTTTCGACAAAGCGCACGATCCGGCGATCGACTCCGCTTTGCATAATGCCGAACTCAGCGACCTGATGGCGATGGATCGGTTTGGTCGCGAGGGTGATGTCGGCGCCGGTTTGAATGTGCTGATGCAACAGCGTCCGAAAATCCATGCGGTATAGTTGGTCGCCGCTGAGAATCAGATAATAATCGAATGGACGTTCAAGGAAGTAGCGCATGTTTTGACGGACCGCATCGGCGGTTCCCTGATACCACTGCGAGCCTTCTGGAGTTTGTTGCGCCGCTAAGATGTCGATGAAACTGCGCGAGAAATTGTCGAACTTGTAGCTGTCCTGTATATGTCGATGTAACGACATGCTGTTGAACTGCGTCAGCACGTAAATCGACCGCAGACCCGAGTTCAGGCAATTGCTGATCGGAATATCGACGATGCGATATTTGCCGCCGAGCGGCACCGCCGGCTTGGCGCGATCTTTCGTTAACGGGAACAGGCGGGTGCCTGCGCCGCCGCCCATGATAATCGCGAGTGTTCGCTGAGTCGTGCCCGGTGGAAGCGCGGGCGTGGACAGCGGCGAGACTGAATCGCGAGCGCCGGGATTTTGGGTCTGCACACCTCCAATAACTCAGTGCTGGTGGTTCACGGCAACCTTTTTGCTCGGTTTACCCCGGTTGCACGGGGCTGCCGCCAGTGGCAACCTTCATTTCCTAGTATGTGTGGAATCGTCGGTTATGTCGGGCGCTCGCAAGCTGCGCCCATTTTGCTCGATGGACTTCGTCGCCTCGAATATCGCGGCTACGATTCCGCCGGCGTCGCCATCGTTAATGGCGATCATGTCGAGACGCGCAAGTGCGCCGGTCGGATCGCTTCACTGGCCAAGCTCATTTCGCAAGAACCGGCCGCTGGATCTTACGGAATCAGCCACACCCGTTGGGCGACGCACGGAAAGGTCAACGACGAGAACGCCCACCCGCATTTCGACGCCACCGGCAAGATCGCCCTCGTTCACAACGGCGTAATCGAAAATTACCGGATACTCAAAGAGCAACTGATCCAAAACGGCGATACGAATTTTCGGTCCGACACCGACACCGAAGTGTTGGCGCACCTAATCGGAAATATTTATCGGCAGCTTGACGGCAAAGACTCTAAAGCCCGCCTGGTTAACGCTACGCGCGCGGCATTAAAACAAGTCATCGGCACTTATGGGATTGCCGTAGTCCACGCGGATATTCCGAATTTTATTGTCGGCGCGCGCCGGGGAAGCCCGCTTGTTCTCGGCGTTGGCAAAGATGAAAATTTCCTGGCGAGCGACGTGAGCGCGATCGTCGCTCACACGCGCGACGCCATTTACTTAAACGACTTCGACGTTGTCGCACTTGAGCGAGACAAATTTGAGATCAGCGCGATCGATGGCGCCGTTGGGGAGCATGCGGTCAGCAAAGTCGAGTTCAGCGCGGAAGACATTAAGAAAGGCGATTACCCGCACTACATGCTCAAGGAAATCTGCGAGCAGCCTGACTCAGTGCGCGACGCGATGCGTGGCCGCCTCACCTATGAAGAGTGCACTGCCAAGCTCGGCGGTTTGAATATGAACCCGGCAGAACTGCGCGACGTCGCACGGGTGGTTCTGACCGGCTGCGGCACCGCCTTGCATGCAGGTCGGGTCGGCGAATACATCATCGAGCAACTTGCCAGTATCCCGGTTGAAGTTGAATTCGCGAGCGAGTACCGCCATCGCAATACTCCTCCGACCGAACACACATTGGTCTTCGCCATCAGCCAGAGCGGCGAGACCGCCGACACACTCGGCGCGTTACGCGAAAGCAAACGCAAAGGATATCGCACGCTCGGAATTTGTAACAACGTCGCCAGTACCATCGCACGCGAGAGCGATGGCGGCGTTTACATGCACGCCGGTCCCGAGATCGGTGTCGCCGCAACGAAATCGTTTACCTCCCAACTTGTGATTCTAACGCTGATCGGTCTGCTCCTCGGCCGCATGCGCCAGCTCTCCACCGCCCAGGGAAAGCGAATCATTGATGCGCTCGAAGCGTTGCCAGGGCACATCGAGCAAGTGCTAAAGTTAAGCGATCAAGTTAAAGCGATCGCGAAGAAATATGCCGATGTCAGCGGAATGCTTTTTTTCGGACGGCAATTCAATTATCCGATCGCGCTCGAAGGCGCGCTCAAGATGAAGGAGATCACTTACCTTTTCGCCGACGGGCATCCCAGCGCGGAACTCAAACATGGAATCATTGCACTCGTTAGGCCGGACTTGCCTTCCATCTTCATCGCGCCGGATGACGCGGTGTTCTCAAAGAACCTGAACAACATTGAGCAAGTAAAAGCGCGCAAGGGACCGATCATCGCCATCACTTCCGGGAACGGCGCGAAACAACTCAAGGGTCTCGCCGCAGATATCGTCGAAGTCCCGGATGTTATCGATTGTCTCAGTCCGGTTCTGACGGCGATTCCATTGCAGCTCCTTGCCTACCACCTTGCAGTCGAACTCGGCCGCGACGTCGATAAGCCTCGCAATCTGGCCAAAAGCGTGACGGTCGAGTAGTCGCGCGATCAGCGAACATTCAAGATGGTAACTGTAGCCGCATAGGCGAACCCTCCTGCGGCAAAATCCAGAATTCCGTCGGTGTTAAAATCGCCTTTGGCCATTGAAGTCAAACCGGTGATGCCGACTTCACTGCCGGCAACGGAATACACTGGTGGTGCAGCAAACGTCTGCTGCGGATCAACTTGCGACGAGGACAAAGAGGCAAAGCAGCACGCACGTCGCCACAAACCCAAAAAATCCCCCAACTTGCATTATGCGCGGCCAACCCGAAAACATCGCAATTTTCCCCTAAAGTTGTTATCTGACTCGGAAAATCCCCCCGATGTGGCCGTGCCTTCAGGGACAAAGTCGGCAAACCGAACGCGGCGTTGATTTTATTTTTTCGGTTGAGCCGTAAATAGCGGTTCACGCCGCGGGCGGATTCGGATAAACTAGCGGGGTCAGGTTTCCCAGGCCGTGCAACAAAACGAAGATTACGTCCTCAAAGTCCTGCAAGACGTCGGGTTGGTTTCGCGCAAGCAAATCGACAAAGCACGCCCGCGCTTGGACGGCCAGAACAACATTGTCGATCTTCTGATTAAAGGTGGCGCCGTTACCGAGTCCGACGTCTCGCGTTCGCTGGCCGCGCAGGCGCACATGGACTGGATCGATCTCTCCACGATGGTGATTCCGCCGGCGATTATCAAACAGATCCGCGCTGAAGACGCGCGGCGGTTCAAAGTCATTCCAGTCGCTTTTGGCGAAACCGGTCTGGTCGTAGCCGTAAGCGATCCACTCGACATCGACACGATCGATAGCCTGAGCTTTTTGCTCCAACGCGAGCTCGAGCTGGTTTGCACAAGCCTCGAAAAAATTCGGGAAGCGCTGATCAAATATTACGGCACGGCAGATGAAGCCGCCGATGCCCTCAAAGAAAAAATTGGCGAAGATGTCGATCTTGGTCTCGAGCTCGGCGACGGCGCTGCCATCACCGAAGTCGATGAAGCCGACGCCCCAATCATTCGCATGGTCTCAATGTTGATCATCGAAGCGCATCGCGCCGGCGCGAGCGACATTCATCTCGAGCCGCTCGACAAAAAATTCCGTGTCCGGTTCCGAATTGACGGCGTCCTCCAGGAAATGCAGGCGCCGCCAAAACGTTTGCAATCCGCCATCGTCAGCCGGCTAAAAATCATGACCGGTTCGATGAGCATCGCCGAAAAGCGACTGCCACAGGACGGACGGATTCAGGTCAAAATCAAAAAGAAGCCGATCGACCTGCGCGTCTCCACCATCCCGACCAATCATGGCGAGAGCGTCGTCATGCGCGTCCTCGACAAATCGAGTCTGATGCTTGGGCTGCCCGAGCTTGGTTTTTTCAGCGACGACCAGGAAACATTCGAGCGTTTGATTCAATTGCCGGACGGAGTTTTGCTCGTCACCGGACCGACCGGCTCCGGAAAAACCAGCACGCTCTACGCTTGTCTCAATTACATTAACAAGCCGGACCGCAAGATTATCACCGTCGAAGAACCGATCGAATATCAAATGACCGGCATCAATCAGGTCCAGGTAAATCCGGAAATCGGGATGACATTTCCGGCGGCCTTGCGCTCGATTCTTCGCCAGGCGCCGAACGTGATCATGATCGGCGAGATCCGCGATCTCGAAACCGCCAGCATCGCAACGAACGCTTCACTGACTGGTCATCTCGTCTTCAGCACACTCCACACCAACGACGCGCCGTCCGCCATCCCGCGTTTGATCGACATCGGCGTGCAGCCCTTTCTCGTTGCTTCGTCCCTGCGCGCGATCATGGCACAACGACTCGTTCGGCGAATCTGTCCGAATTGCCGGGAACCCGTGGAACTGGGCGAAAGCGAAATCCGCGCTCTGCGAATCGAGCCGGGTCAACTCCGCGACGCGCAAGTGATGCAAGGCAAAGGCTGCGAGCAATGTCGCGGCACTGGTTACAAAGGCCGCATGGGCATCTTTGAAATTTTTATTCTCGACGACGAAGTCCGCCACATGATCAACAAACGAAGTGCGACTTTGTCGCTGCGTCAGCGCGCCCGCGAGCTGGGCATGCGCACTTTGCGCGAAGACGGCGTCCGCAAAGTTCTCGCGGGCCTCACCAGCGCTGAGGAAGTGATTTCAATCACCATCGGAGACGTCAGTTAATGAACGAGAAACAAGTCGCCGAACTTTTCATCGAACAGCATGTCCTCCAACCGTCGCAAGCCGAGGACGTCTTAAACGAGGCGAACTTGAACGGCAAAACCATCATCCAGGCGATGGTGGACAGCGGTTTCGTCGATGAAACCGGCTTCTATCACACGATCGCCGACGCGCTCGGCGCCGAATATGTCGATCTTGGCGATAACGAAATTCCGCCCACGATTTTGAAATTGATTCCGAGCGGACTGGCGCGTCTTCACCGCGCACTTCCGATCGGTTTGAGCGGAAATACTTTGCGGATTGCTTTGGCCGACCCGCTCGACCCGCGCGCGGCCGAAGATCTCCGCTTCGCGCTCGGCAAAGATGTCGATGTTGTGGTCGCGCCAACCGAGCAAATCGATAATCGAATCAAGGAATATTACGGCGCCGACACCACGAGCATGGAGCAAGTGCTCAAGCAACTCGGCGAAGCCGGCGACATGCTGCAAATTCGCGGCGACGAAACTGCCGCCGCCGTCGAAGCGGAGGCGAACGCCACACCGATCATTCGCTTTGTCGATTTAATTTTGTATCAAGCGATCCAGGACCGCGCGAGCGATATTCATTTCGAGCCGTTCGAAAACGAATTCAAAATCCGCTATCGAGTGGACGGCGCGCTTTACGAAATGTCGCCGCCGCCGCGCCATCTCGCGTTGCCGGTCATCTCCCGCGTCAAAGTGATGGCGAACATGAACATCGCCGAGCGGCGTCTGCCACAGGACGGCCGCATTCAAAAAAATATCGCCGGCCGGCATGTCGATCTTCGCGTTTCGACTTTGCCGACGCAGTTCGGCGAGAGCGTCGTTTTGCGCGTGCTGGATCGCTCGACCGTGAATCTCGATCTGGAAATGCTCGGGATGCCCGACTACGTGCACAATTACATTCTCGAAATCATCAATCGGCCGAATGGAATTTTTATTGCCACCGGCCCGACCGGTTCCGGAAAAACGACGACGCTTTATTCCTGCTTGCGCAAGATCAACACCATCGATGCCAAATTGCTCACGGCCGAAGAACCGGTCGAGTACGACTTGGAAGGAATCGTTCAGGTGCCGGTGAACGAGGGGATCGGTCTTACATTCGCTCGCGCTTTACGCGCGTTTCTCCGGCAGGATCCTGATCGGATCATGATCGGCGAAACGCGCGATCTCGAGACCGCCCAAATCGCCATTCAAGCATCGCTCACTGGCCATCTCGTTTTCACGACTCTGCACACGAACGATGCGCCCGGCGCAATCACGCGCTTGATCGACATGGGCGTGGAACCGTTTTTGATTTCTGCCACGCTCGAAGCTGTGCTTGGTCAGCGATTGCTCCGGAGCATCTGCCCGAACTGCCGGGCCGCTTACACGCCTAACGCATCGCTCCTGGCCCAGATCGAATTAGCCAAAAAGGATATCGGCGATCGCAAATTTTTCTACGGCAAAGGTTGTGACTCATGCAATAACACCGGCTACAAGGGCCGCAAAGGAATTTATGAGTTAATGAAAATCACCGATCCGCTCCGCGAGTTGGTCAATGAACGGGCGCCGACCGTCGTTCTCAAACAAAAAGCGGTTGAGCTCGGAATGGTGACGCTGCGGCAGGATGGATTGCGCAGTATTTTTGCCGGCGATACCACCATCGAGGAGGTATTGAAATACACCTGAGCGTTCGCCTAACATTGATGTCGTCATGCCGCGTTTCACTTACGTAGCGCTCGATTCACGCGGACAGGAATCGACCGGGCTCGTCGAAGCCGCTTCGACGAACGAAGCCATCGGCCAGCTGCGTCAGGCCGGATTTTTTCCGACCAACGTTTACGAGGAAGGAAAAGGCGGGGGGCGCGATGGCAAAGCGGCCAAGCGCGCGGCCAAAGCCGCGCGTGTCGCGCAACCGCGCGAAAAACGAAAAGGCATCGTTCTTTTCCAGCGCAAAAAAGTTAAACCGAAAATCCTAATGATTTTCACGCGTCAGCTAGCAACCCTGATCGATGCGGGCCTGCCTCTTTTGCGCGCCCTCAACGTTCTCGCCAAACAGGAACGCGACACGGTTTTAAAAAACACGATCGACAAGCTCGCTGAGTCGGTCCAGGGCGGCAGCACGTTTTCGGAAAGTCTCGCGCTGTATCCGCTCATCTTTAACGATCTTTACATCAATATGGTGAAGGCCGGCGAAGTCGGCGGTGTACTCGAGCTCGTTCTTACCCGGCTCGCGGAGTTTCAGGAAAAAGCGGCCAAGATTAAAAACAAAGTTGCCGCCGCTATGGTCTATCCACTCATCGTCATGACGATGGCGGTCGCGATCATGGGATTTCTGCTCGTCTTTATCGTGCCGAAATTCGAAGCGATCTTTCACGACATGCTCGGCGATCGCCCATTACCCGTGATCACGACGCTCGTCATTACCGTGAGCAGATTTGTCCAGGGTCACTGGCTCGTGATTCTCGCGCTGCTCTTCGCCGCGATCGCCGGATACAAGTTCGCTAATCGCACCCCGCGCGGAAAATCGGCAATCGACCGTGCTAAACTTCATTTTCCGCTCTTTGGCGACGTCATTCGGAAGACAGCGATCTCACGGTTCTCGCGAACTCTCGGAACCCTTGTCACCAGCGGCGTTCCAATCTTGCAAGCCCTTAACATTACCCGCGAGACCGCCGGCAACATGGTAATCGCGGGCGCGATTGGTCAGGTCCACGAGAGTGTTAAGGAAGGCGAATCGATCGTGCAACCGCTTGAAGCCAGCGGCGCGTTTCCACCAATGGTCGTCAGTATGATCGACGTCGGCGAAGAAACCGGACAACTCCCCGAGATGCTTTTGAAGATCGCCGATGTCTATGATGACGAAGTGGACAACTCAGTCGCAGCCATGACCGCGGCGTTGGAGCCAATCATGATTGTGTTTCTCGCGCTCGTCGTCGGCACGATCGTGATTGCGCTGTTCCTGCCGCTCATCAGCATCATCCAGGGCTTGCAACAGCAAACGTGATTTGAATGACGAGGCACAAATGTCGAATGTCGAAGGAATGACAAAATGCAAAACTTGGATCGCCCGACGCTTGTTTCGTCGTTCTGGTTTCGTAATTGATTCGTCATTCGTCATTCGTCATTCGTCATTTCGAAGCGAAGCTTCGTTCACCGTCATCGAAGTGCTCCTGGTCATCGCGATCATTATCATCTTGGCCGGTTTGATTCTGAGCACGGTCGGTTACGTGCAGAAGAAAGGGGCGCGCTCCCGGGCCGAAGCCGAAATTGCCGCGATGTCGGCCGCGCTCGAAAGCTACAAAGCCGATAATGGACTTTATCCGACGGATCCAAGTAAGACAGAAAACATTGATCCGACCACGGCCCCAACACCAGTGGCGGCGAGTCTGTATCTCTACGAACAACTAAGCGGTGATACAGATCACAATCGTGTTGTCGAAGGAAAATCGTACTTTTCGTTCAAACCAAATCAGCTAAGTCCGACGGATCAGAACCAAAATGTTGCATTTATTCGGGACCCGTTTGGTAACAGCTATGGTTACTCGACTGCGAAGAGTTCAGGCAAAACTTACGGCTACAATCCAACGTTCGATCTCTGGAGCATTGCCGACGATTCATCCGGGACGAATCAGACAAAGTGGATCAAGAACTGGTAGGGGCGATTGACCTCAATCGCCCGCGGGCGGTTCGGTGAACCGCTACTACCTCACACAAGGATTACTGCGGGTTTGTGTTAATCGTGACCTCGACGCGGCGGTTTGCGCGTTCGCGTTCAATCTCTACGTCGAATTCGGCTTGGGACGCGGTTGGAGCCACCGGGCGCGGCGGGACCACAAACTTAGTTGATCCCCGACCGCGCGCATCAATGTGCGATGGATCAATGCCCAAAGCCTCCACCAAATATTGCTTCATGTTGTCGGCGCGGCGCTGGCTCAAATCCAGATTGTATTCATAGGTGCCGATCGAATCAGTGTAACCCTCGATCGTGAACATCGCCTTCGGATTGCGTTTTAGAAGATCGACAAGTTTGTGCAAAATATCGCTAGGTTGTAAGTTAGCGCTGTCGAAGCCGAAAAGTTGATCTTCGGGCATTCGAATCTTCGTTCCCGAACCGAGCGGACCTTTTTGCGAGAGCAATTGATCGAGATCGCTGAATCCGGGCGCGCCTTTTTTGTTCGGGCCGGCGCTGTCCCCGGGAAGTTTACTCGTGAAAGTGTTCGGACGTTTAATGATCGTGCTGGTCGCCAGCTCCGTTCCGCTGAGCGCGGGCTGCGGTCGGCCTGAGACCGAGCTGTCGTTCAAGAGCGATTGCTCGTGGGTGGCGTTCGGATTTGTAGAAAGAGTTTGCACCGTGCTGCGTTCGATCTCGTTCATTACCGAAGCCACGTCTGCCTGGTCGACTTTCGGCTTGTCCGGCAAAACGTTGCTCATGTCGTCCGGCATCGCGGTCGTCGCCTGAATCTCCTGCAAAAGCTTATCGAACGATTTCTTCTCGTCCGGCTGCTGTTCCTTCGTGTCGTCGGGATTGGGTTTTGCCGCCGGATTTATTTGATCGCCACTTGCTTTATCGATCTGAGCCATATCGACATTTTTGACCCTAAAAGTCATCGGCTGCTGCACATCACTGAAGACTGCATCGACTGACTGAAATCGTGTCCGATAAAAATAAATGCAAAGGGTGATGTGGAGGCAGAGCGATATAATCAAACCAAACCAAATCCAGCTTCGCTCTGGGCTGCCGGTAAGCAGCGCTTCGTGTTCGATATCGTCGATGTCGTCGAAATCGGAAATTCGGGTCGCTGCTTTCATCGTCTTAATTAAACACCTTTAGCGCCAAATCGTTGTCAAACTCCTGGCCGCTTAGACACTGCACTTGCTCCGCGCGTTCGTTCAATGAAAGCACAGGCCGCCCTGCGAATCTCGTCGGCCACCCGCGCCTCCGGCGAAACAAATTTCGGAGTGAACCAGGGAAATAGCCCGATCAAATCGTGCGTCACCAGAATCTGGCCATCACATTGTTCCCCCGATCCGATGCCAATCGTCGGAATGCTAATCGCGTGGGTGATTTGTTTGGCGATCTCCGGGACCACAATCTCGAGAACGACAGAAAACGCGCCCGCTTTTTCCACCGCGCGTGCATCTGCGATCAACGCTTCGGCTTCCGATTGCGTTTTACCTTTGACTTTGTAACCGCCCTGTTCTCGAACGTGCTGCGGCAGCATTCCAATGTGGGCCATGTACGGAATTCCGGCATCAGTTATCGCTTCGATATGCGCGGCGTGACTCACGCCGCCCTCCAGCTTCACCGCCTGAGCGCCGGCATTGATAAATTGTTTCGCCGTCGCAACCGCTTGGGCCGGCTTTTCGAAAGTATGGATCGGCATATCGCCGACTACCAACGCGGATTTAACTCCGCGCGCGACCGCGCGAGTGTGATGCAACATCTCATCCAACGAAACGCTCGTGGTATCTTCATAACCGAGCACGACCATACCTAACGAATCGCCGACCAGAATGATGTCGATCCCGCTCTCGTCGAGCAGTCGCGCTGTCGGATAATCGTAAGCGGTCAGCGCGGTGACCTTCTCGCCGCGCTTCTTCATTTCCCGATATTTCTCGACCAGATTCGTCATTACCACTTCTCCGCGAAGCAGATCACTTTAGTCGAATCCTCAATCTGCGCGAGCAGCTCGCGCACGGTTTTTGTTTGGTTAGGTAAAGTTAAATCAGGCTGGATATCGGCCAAAGGCTGAAGCACAAATTTCCGCTGATCCAGACGCGGATGAGGCAACTGCAAACGCTCGTTCTCGACGCTCAGATCACCAGCATAAAGAAGATCGATGTCGATCTTGCGTGAAATGTTTCTGGTGTGATCGCGTTTGCGTCCGAGCGATTCTTCGACGCGAACGAGCTGCTCCAGCAACTCGCTTGGATCGCCGTCGTATTCGATTTCCAAAACCGCGTTTAGGAACTTGCCCGCATCCGGCTCACAATCTACCGGCTCCGTTTCGTAGATCGGCGAACTCCGCATCGGCGGTTTAACATTGGCTCGCCCCGGCGAGTCCGTCCGCTGGCGGACCAGATCGACAATCGCTTTTCGCGCCGCGCGCAAATTCGCCATTCGATCGCCCAAATTCGAACCGAGCGCGATGCCGGTCCTCATTTCGCCGGGGTAATTCCGAGCACGTCCTGCATCGAGTAAAGCCTAGCAGGTTTCCCAACGATCCATTGCGCCGCACGCAAAGCACCGCGCGCAAAAATTTCGCGACTGCCGGCCCGATGGGTTAGTTCGAGCCGTTCGTCGGGTCCGGCAAAAGTGACCGTATGCTCGCCGACAACGTCGCCTTCGCGAATTGATTCGATTGGAACTTCTTGCGTCTCTTTCAAAATCTCACGGAGCGTTTTCGCCGTTCCGCTTGGCGCATCTTTCTTCATCTTGTGATGTGTCTCGGTGATTTTGGGCGCGAACTCAGAACCGAAAATTTCCGCGACCTGGCGGGTCAGAGCAAAGAGCGCGTTCACTCCGACGCTAAAGTTCGGCGCGAAGACAATTGGCAATTTACCGGCCGTTTCTTCAATTAATTGGCGCTGCTCCGGCGAATGCCCGGTCGTGCCAATGACGAGCGCTTTTCCGTGCTGCAAAGCCGTCCGACAGATTTCGTCGATCGCGCTCGAATTGCTGAAGTCGATCGCGACGTCGCAGTCCTTGATGGCTGGATCGATCGCGTCGCCAAGATCGCATTGCGCGACGATGTCGATCTTTGGATCGTCCTTGGCCAAATCGGCGATTGTCTGGCCCATTCGACCGCGTGCCCCGATCAGCGCAACGCGCACCGACGTTTTCATTTTGCTTTTTCGAATTCCTCGACTGTTTTGCGCAAGCGAGTTTGGTTCGCGTCCGACATTTCGCATAATGGCAAACGGACTTCGGCTGACATCGCGCCGCGCCAAGCCAGTGCGGTTTTCGCCGGCACCGGATTCGGTTCGATAAACAAATCTTTAAACACCTGGAAAAGCTTGCGATGCAAACTTTCGGCCGATTTGTAATCACCCGAATCGCAAGCTCGAACCAGTGCACAAAGTTCCGCCGGAAACAAATTCGAAGCCACACTCACAACCCCAACCGCGCCCACCGCCATGAATGGCAGGGTCAACGAATCGTCGCCGCTCAAAATCGTGAACTCTTGCGGTAAACGGCGGCGCAATTCGGCGACGCGCTCTACGCTGCCGCTCGCTTCTTTGATCGAAACGATATTGCGACACGTTTCCGCCAATCTGACAACCGTGTCCGCGGCAATATCCACCGCACAGCGACCAGGAATGTTGTAAAGCATCACCGGCAGCGATGTTGCCCCGGCGATCGCCTTGAAGTGTCGAAATAATCCTTCCTGGCTCGGTTTGTTGTAGTAAGGCGCGACGAGCAATGCGCCATCCGCGCCGGCTTTCTCGGCGAATTTCGTCGCTTCAATCGAATCTCGCGTAGAATTCGTCCCCGCACCGGCAATGACCTTACAGCCACCGTTGGCGATCTTTATCGCGCGTTGAATGACCTCGTGTTTCTCATCATGAGTCAGTGTCGGTGATTCGCCCGTCGTGCCGACCGCGACAACTCCGGTAATTCCGGCCGCGATCTGCGCTTCGACTAATTTTTCGAACGCCGCAAAATCGATGTCTCCGTTGCGGAAGGGGGTCACTACTGCCGTGAAAGTGCCGCGAAACATTTGTTAGCAAATTAAACGTCGATCGTGCCCTCAAAAGCAAACTCTGCGGGGCCGGTCAGGGTCACGTTGGTAAATTGATCCCCTGCCCTCTTAAAACCGACGCTGAGTTCGCTGCCGCTGCGAACGATCACACTGATTGGTCCATCGACCTTTTCCGTTGCGGCAAAAATCAGGGCGCTGGCAACGACACCCGTTCCGCAGGCCAGCGTTTCCTCTTCGACGCCGCGCTCGTATGTTCGCACGAGAATTTTCTGCGCGCCGCGCTTCTCGATAAAATTCACATTCGCCCCAGCCGGCGCAAACATTTTGTCACGCCGGATCGCTTCGCCTCTCCGGCGAACATCGACATCGTCGACTTTGGAAACCGGTACCACCACGTGCGGCACGCCACTGTTGATAAAATGCACGCGTTCTTTCTCAGAATTGGCAACAAGTTCGATCCCAAGTCGCAAGTCTTTCGGGTCGGTCAGTTGGAGAGTGACCAGTTCGCCGCGCAATTCTCCCCGAATCAGGCCGGCCGGCGTTTGAAATGAGATTTTCGCCGGTGCTCCGGCGACTTTGTTAGCGAAGCGCGCGAAACAGCGCGCGCCGTTTCCGCACATTTCCGCTTCGCCGCCGTCGCGGTTGTAGTAGCGCATCCTGAAATCGGCGCCGTTTGAGCCTTTCTCGAGCAACAAAATTCCGTCTGCGCCAACACCGTGATGACGATCGCAAATGCGAACGATTTGATCCGGCTCCAAGCGCACGTTGCCTCCGCGATTGTCGATCATGACAAAATCGTTCCCGGCGCCGTTCATCTTAGTGAATCGCAACATGATATCGATCTAATGTAGCGGTGGCTGTCTCAATGACAACGTTGCCCAAGAGCAAATTTGTCGTTTAGTTGTCGCTCATGCGAAAGCTGATCTGGGTCGTTTGCGTCGCGGCCATCGCGCAAGGCGCAGGCGCCGCGAGCCTCAATTCGCTAATTCTCGAGCAAGTCCAAAAGATGCCGAGCGGCGGCAAGTACTCCGTCTCGCACTTCGCCAAAATTAAGTTGGAATCGGCCGCGCACTTCGAATCAGGAAAATTCTTCGTCATCCCGACCGCGCCGTATCCGAGTTTCTGCTCGGGCGCGACTTATATCGTCTTCATCAAAACGATCGAAGCCTTGCGCGACAGTGGCCAGCTCCAGCTCGACTTTGCCACCTTGAACCAACTGATGATTCGCGATCAGCACGACGGCGAAGGGATTTGGGGTCGCTGGAACGCCAACGGCCCCGGAACTGGCCGCTTGTTTCACGAACTCGGACTCGGAAGAAACTTTACGGATTTCGCGCAAGCGCAGCCGGGCGATTTCATGAAAATTTTTTGGAACCAAAATGTCGGTCGGAGCGAACACGGTCATTCGGTGATCTTTCTCGGAACGGTGAATCATCCCGACGGCGAATATGTCCGTTTTTGGTCGAGCAATATTCCGGGCGGTTACGGCGAAAAAGAAGTTCCGCGAAGCAAGATCGCCTACGCAATCTTCTCGCGACTCGAAACGCCAGTCAATCTTACCCGGATCCACGACGTTCCGGCCGTCGATGCTTATCTCGCCTCACTTCTGCGCAAGAAATCGAACTTCGCAGAAGCCAGACAGAAGTGCGGGATCTAGTGGATCGCCTTCGCTAAATCGCGCGCGAAAGCACTGACCTTCTCAACCATCTTCGGTTTGTCTCCGTGCTTCGCGATAAGATCGACAATCGCGCTGCCGACCACAACGGCGTCGGCGTGTTGCGCGACTTCGCGAGCTTGCTTGGGATTTGAAATTCCAAATCCGACCGCGATCGGCAAATCCGAGATCTTTCTCAGCTCCGCGATTTTTTCCGGCAACGAGGTTGCAATTGAATCGCGCGCGCCAGTCACGCCCTCGCGCGAAACGTAGTAAAGAAATCCTTTTGCGCTTTTCGCGATCTCCTTCATCCGATCAGCCGGAGTCGTCGGGGCGATTAGCCTGATGTGAATCACGTTTTGCTCCGCAACACGCGCTCCGGGACTTGACTGCTTTAAGCAGTCAAGTTCTAAGAGATCTTCTTCTGGTGGAAGATCGAGAATGAGCAGCCCATTCACTCCCGCTGCCTCCGCCTCGCGATGAAACTTTTCGGCACCGAATTGGAAGATCGGGTTGAGATAACTGTAGAGAACGATCGGAATTTGCGACTGGCGGCGGATCTCGCGGGCGCAATCGAAAACGCCGCGCACAGTCGTGCCAGCCGCAAGTGAACGTTGCGCGGCCAATTGATTCACAATCCCGTCGGCGAGCGGATCAGAAAATGGCAAGCCAAGCTCGAGAAGGTCGGCCCCAGATTTTTCGAGCGCCAAACCCAACTCGACTGTCTTTTTGAGGCTCGGATCGCCGGCGCAAATGTAGGGAATAAACCCTTTGCGCTTTTGCGAGCATAAACGCGCGAAACAGTCGTCGATCCGGTTGTGCATCGAACCAGATGATCTGATAGAATTAAGCCTGAGTCGAATGGACGAAAAGAAGCTGACGATCAACGAGATTTATCAATCGATCCAGGGCGAGAGCACCTGGGCCGGAGAACGCTGTGTCTTTGTCCGGCTCACTTTCTGCGATTTGCGCTGCAATTATTGCGACACCGAATACGCGTTTTACGAGGGCAAGAAGATGTCGCTGAGTGAAATTATCGATCGAGTCGAAGAGCTTCACTGTCCCCTCGTTGAGATCACCGGCGGCGAGCCGCTCCTGCAAAAGAACGTCCTTCCGTTGATGTCGATCTTATGCGACGCCGGCCACACTGTTTTGCTGGAAACGAGCGGCGCGCACGATATTTCAAAAGTCGATCCGCGCGTGCATCGGATCATGGACTTGAAAACGCCTGGTAGCGGCGAAGTGGAGAAAAATCTCTGGTCGAACATCGACCATCTAACGAAACGCGACGAGGTGAAATTGGTAATGGGCTCACGCGAAGATTACGAATGGTCGTGCGACAAAGTTCGCAAGTTCGATCTGACGAAACGCTGCCGGGCCGTTCTATTCTCGCCAATCTTCGGCCGAATCGATCCCCGCCAAATCGTGGAATGGATTCTTGAGGACAAGCTTGGTGTCCGTTTTCAACTGCAGATGCACAAGTTTATCTGGACGCCAGCCGCGCGCGGAGTTTAGCGATGCCGCAGGAACCAAAACTTTGGATCGTGATTTCACGGCCGGACCGGTTGCCGAACGCGCTGGTGGCGGCGGACGCGCTAAGCGATCGATTCCCGGGCGGCATTCATTTGTTGCGAGAGGAATCGAAATGGTGGGAAAACGCGGACTGGCAGGAGTTTGTCCGTGAGTTCGCTCAGGTGCACGCGTTCCCGAAAGTCAAAACGTGTCGGGGATTGAAGGATCTACCGCGACTTTATCGCGAAAACGTGGATCGACAGCGCGGAGTTGGTGCGTTGCCGATCGATCCCGAGAAGGATGTTTTGCTTTGCCTGGCTGGTCTGCTCGGATTGGGCAACGCTGCGCTGTCCGCCCATCCGGACGTTTTCAAGATCCTGTGCGCGTCGCAAAAAGCTTTCGGCGAATTGACGCGACACGGTGATCGCGCTCGTTTTCGATTCACGACTTCGGGATGGTTGCAAAATCGCGTGGTAGAGCCGCTGGCCGGCGTGGAACGGACCATCCACTACAAACCGCGAATCAATCCAGGCGGTGACGGCGTGCGTCTCCGGCGCTTACAAAAGGACCTGGATGAAATCTTCGACGTGATAATTTTCATGAGCAACAGCGGCGGCGAATTGCCCGCTCAAGCGGAACACCAAATTATCCCTTCGCGTTTTCCGAGCATTGCGGAGCTGCGTGACTTCTCTGCGCAGTTCAATGGCGGAGAAGATCGACTCCGACAGTCGTCGCGAGCAGGGCATCGTCGCGTGATTTTCTTCGGAACGCCTTTTCTGCTGGTAAAGAATCTCGAACCGGCTGTTTACATCGAACACCTGAACCATGGTCTCGATTACATCCGAGAAAATTATCCCGGGCGCGCTTTGATTTATCGACCTCACCCTTTTGAAAAAGGCGAGGCAACTAAACTGAATCTTGACGATTTTCGCGTGGAAGACGATCGCGAGGTCGGCGATTTATATTTTTTGCGACACTTCGCCGAGATCGAGGCGGTCTATTCGGTTTCCTCAACCGTCTCAAGGACGGCGCTGAACAACGGCCTGAACTCGTACGCGCTCTGGCGTTGTTTTCCGTTTTCGGAAACGCAGACGAAATTTTTCCGAAAAGTGATGGGCGATGTTCCGCCCGAATTTGAAATTAGCGATCTGACAAAGCCGCCGATTGCCTATCAAGATCGACAATCGATGGTCGCGGGACAAAACAGCTTCTCGAATGCGTTGAAGAGAGCGGTGAATCTGAAAGAACGAGTGGCAACACTGTAGTCGTCACCCTCTCGACGACGCGGCGCTTCGCAGAGCGAAACGACAGAATGAACAGAATCGACAGAATCCTTTTCTGAAATCATTCAGTTAATTTTGTTAATTCTGTCAAAGAAGTCTTCGAAGAGGGAATCGTAAATCTTACCGCGCTCCGGGTGGTATTGGACTCCGAGCGCGAAGGGATAATTACGGAGCCGGATTTGTTCG
>Ga0209470_1000992_pt1 | contig 21764 bp, 24 predicted proteins | sample GraSoiAngelo_125_FD_185882 | JGI IMG/M metagenome (GOLD analysis project Ga0209470, IMG submission 185882) | Grasslands soil microbial communities from the Angelo Coastal Reserve, California, USA - 14_0927_05_40cm (SPAdes) (version 2) | ecosystem: Environmental > Terrestrial > Soil > Grasslands ... | reverse complement strand
GGCCTGGCCGTCCGCGCGCCGTCGATCGGGATCGGGAACGTCCGCCTGCGCGGCGTCGCGCCTTCCTATGCCGCGGTCCAACGCGGCGAGCCCGTCGCCGTCGTGAACAGCTGGGGGCTCGTCGAGCTCGCGGTGCGTGAGGGCTCGGCGCGCGATCAGCTGGGCGCCAGTGTCGGCGCGGCAGTCGTGGTCGAGGCGTGATGGCGATCGACGAACGCTCGCGCGAGGGGGTGTCGCCGGCGGCGCTGGCGCGGCCGATGGCCGGCGCACGCTCCCCCGCCGTGCACGCCGTGCTGCTCGGGGCGACGATCTTCAGCGCCACGCTGGCTGGCGTCGACGTGGACCCGCTCGCGCTCGCTGCGCATCCCGCGCTCCTCCTCCGCGGGCTGCCGTTCGCGGCCACCCTGGTTTTCATCCTTCTCGTGCACGAGTCCGGGCACTACGTCGCCTGCCTCCGGCACCGCGTGAGCGCTTCCCTGCCCTACTTCATCCCGGCGCCGCTCGTGAGCCCGGTCGGAACGTTCGGCGCCTTCATCCGCATCCGCTCGCGCTTCCCCGACCGGCGCGCGCTCTTCGACATCGGCGCGGCGGGGCCGTGGGCGGGGTTCGTGGTGGCGCTGGTCGCCACCGTGGTCGGGCTCGCGCACTCGACCGTGCTCGCCGAGCCCCCCCGGTGGCACGGCGTCGAGTGCGGTGACTCGCTTCTGACCGCGTTCCTCACCCGCGCCGTCCTCCACGTGGACTCCGCCACGGTGGTCCTGCATCCCGTCGCCTTCGCGGGCTGGTTCGGGCTCTTCGTGACCTCGATCAACCTGATCCCAGTCGGACAGCTCGACGGCGGGCACGTGCTCTACGCGGCGGTCGGCCGTGGCGCCCCCTGGGTCCCGGCGCTCCTCATCGCCTTCCTCGCCTGGCTCGGCGTGCGCGGCTGGCCCGGCTGGCTCCTGTGGACGGTCATCATCAGCGTGCTCTGGTCGCTCGGCCATCCGCCGACCGACGACGACCGGCGTGCGCTCGGCCGAGGCCGCCGGCTCGCCGCTCTCGCCACCTTCGTGATATTCGTCCTCACCTTCGTGCCCGAGCCCATCAAGCTTCTCCCATGAGCGAGCGCCCGAGCTGGCACCAGTACTTCCTCACCATCACGCGCCAGGTGGCGGAGCGCTCCACCTGCGCGCGCGCCAAGGTGGGCGCGGTGATCGTGCGCGACAAGAACATCCTGGCGACGGGGTACAACGGCTCGCCCGCCGGGCTGCCGCACTGCACCGACGTGGGGTGCCTCGTCTACACGTCGCGCACGCCGTCCGGCGAGACGGAGGAGAACTGCTTCCGCACCATCCACGCCGAGATCAACGCCATCGCGCAGGCGGCGAAGAACGGCGCCAGCATCCGCGACGCCGACATCTACATCACGCACACGCCCTGCATTCAGTGCCTGAAGGTGCTCATCAACACGGGCATCCGCCGCATCTTCTACGAGCGCGAGTACAAGCGACAGACGCTCGACGAGCTGCTCCGCTACACGGAGGTTCGGCTCGAGCGCGTCGAGCCGTGAGCGGCGGCGGCCGGTGCGGCTGGCGGGGGTTGCCAGTCGATCCGCACCAGGTAGACGAGGAGCGCGAGCAGCGCGAGAGCGACCAGCAGATCGAGGAGACTCAGGCCCTCCGCCCCTCGGCGTCCCACGCGGCGCAGGATAGCCAAGCCCGCCCGGCGCCGCCAGGCGGACCGTGCTGACGCACGCCCCCTGGGACGCCGTGCCGGGCCTGCGGCACGGGTTTCTCGGCGCCGCCGAGTGCGCCGCCGCCCCGGGCTGGGAAACGGTCCTCGCCCGCGTCGGCGTGCGCGTGCCGCTCGCCCTCCCGCGCCAGGTACACGGCAGACGGGTCGTGAACGCGACCTCGGCCGGCGTGCAGCCCGAGGCCGACGGCCTGGCCAGCACGACGACGGGGCTCCTGATCGGCGTCGTCACGGCGGACTGCATGCCGGTCCTGCTCGCCCACCGCCGATGCCGCGTCGTGGCCGCGGTGCACGCGGGATGGCGCGGGGTGGCGGCCGGCGTACTCGAGTCCGCAGTGGCGCACCTCCGCGCGGCGTTCGGCACGCGACCGGGCGAGCTCGAGGCCGTGATCGGCCCCGCCATCGCCGGCTGCTGCTACGAGGTGGGAGCCGACGTTGTCGACGCCTTCCGTGCCCGCGCGGGCAACCCGGCGGCGCCCGCCTGGACGCCGCGCGGGAGCCGCCTTCACCTCGACCTGCGCATCGCCGCTCGCTGCCTCCTCCAAGCGGCAGGGGTCCGATCGGTGGCTACGCTCGGCCCGTGCACCGCGTGCGGCGAGGGCTACCACTCCTACCGTCGCGACGGAGCGCGAACGGGCCGGCAGCTCAGCTTTGCTGGATGGGAGTAGCGGCCGCGACCGGAACGACCTTGGGTTCGTCGAAGCGCGCGGGGTCTTCCAGGAAGGCGCGGAAGAGCTGGGCCATCGCCCCGCCGTGCCAGCCGTCCATGAAGCGGTGGTCGAAGGTGACGCCGAGGGTCATCATCGGCCGCACCACCACCCGGCCCGCCTCCACGACCGGCTTCTCCTGCACCTCGCCCACCAGCACGACGAGGGGCGTGCGGCTGAACGGGACGAGCGGCGCGTAGGCCTGCGCCAGGCCGAACATGCCCACGTTCGTGACCATCGCGCTGCCGAACTCGTCCTTCACGACCCCGAGCCGCGTGAGGTCGAGGTCCAGGTCGTAGACCAGGTACGCTATGGTGCGCATGACGGGTCCGAGCAGGAGCAGCGGGATGCGGTCGAGGAGCGATTTGGTGCGCTCGACCTGGCGGTCCTGCCGCGCGCGCAGGCGCTCCACGCGGGTCTCCATCTCGCGCGCGATCTCGAGGACGCTCTTCACGTCGGCGCGCGCGATCTTGATGCCCGAGAGCTCCGTCCCGCCTTCGATCGCCACCTGGAGGAAGATGTCGACGCTGTCGCGCAGCATGATGCGGCCGCGGGCCACGATCCCGTTCAGCTGGGGATACTGGCGCAGCGCCAGCGCGACCCCGCGCGCCACGAGATGCGTCACGGTGACGCGCACTCCGCTCTCCTCGCGCAACCGCTCGACGTAGGCGAGCGCCGACCGCATGGGGATGTCGAGCTGGGCGTAGACGCTCGGATCCCGGGGGGGCCGCCAGGCCTGCGTCGCCACCCGGCGCCAGCCGCGGAGCGGCTGGAGGGGCTTGAAGGTGCGCGGCATCACGTGGTGCCCGGGAAAGGCGCCGCACTCTAGCGAGCGCAGATCCGGGCTGTCAACGCGCCGCCGGCCCGCGCGAGCGCGTTCTTGAGCGGGGACCGGACGGCTGCTAGCCTCCACGCAAGGCGGCCCGAACGTCCGGGCCCCGGGAGGTGTCCCGTGACAAGGTCTCTGCTCGCGCTCGCCCTCGCCGTCGTCCTCCTCGGTGCCCCAAGCGCCGCGCGGGCGCACGACGCCTACGACGACTCCGAATCGAACCCGCTCCGCCTGGCGGCGTACGGGCTCTACCCGGTCGGCTTCATGCTCGAGTGGATCGTCATGCGCCCGATGCACTTCGTGGTCTCGAACCCGCAGCTCGAGCGCGTCTTCGGGCACGTGCCCCACGAGAGCCCCTTCGGCGGGTACGAGGCCTACGAGCCCGCCTCCCAGTAGCGCCCGTCTCCGCGCGGGCGCGGCATGAGCTACCGGCGGAAGGACGCCTACTACCGCCGCGCCCGGGCCACCGGCTACCGTGCCCGCAGCGCCTACAAGCTCGCGCAGCTGGACTCCCGCTTCCGGCTTCTCCGACGCGGCGACGCCGTCGTCGACCTGGGCGCATGGCCGGGTGGATGGCTTCAGGTGACCCTCGAGGCGGTCGGCCCCCGCGGTCGCGTGGTCGGCGTCGACCTGGTCCCCGTCGAGCCGCTGCCGGCGCCGAACCTGCGCCTGGTGAGCGGTGATGTGCGGGATCCGTCCACGTGGCGGGTCGTGCTGGAGCATCTGGGTCGGCCCGCCGATGTCGTCCTCTCGGACCTCGCGCCCAAGCTGACCGGAATCCGGGAGACGGACGATGCGCGCTCGAGCGAGCTCGTGGCGGCGGTGCTCGAGGTGCTTCCAGCCGTCCTGCGCCCCGGCGGGAACCTCCTGATCAAGCTCTTCATGGGTGGGGCGCTCGACGTCGCCACGGCCGAGCTGCGGCGCCGCTTCGAGGAGTTCCGAACGACGCGGCCCGACGCCACCCGGAAGGCATCGGCCGAGGTGTACGGGGTCGGACGCGGCCACCGCGGAGCACCCGCGCGCTGAGATGCGGGGTCGGACTGGCGTGTGGAAAACTTGTGGATATCGAAAATCCGTGCCGCACCAGGGGTATACGCCAGTGCTCCGGAGACACGCCGTCAAGACCCGGGCCGATCCCCATATAAGTGCCTGTTTCGGCTGGAGCAACGCACTTTGAACATCGTCGGCAAAAGGGCAGGGAGCGAACGCGTTCATGGGCCAAAACCGCGCCCAGCGCGGTGTTGACAAGTCGGTGCGTCGCGAAGCCGCGCTGGGCGAGGATTTGCTCGCGCGCGAGCGCGGAAAGGGGCGTGGAATGCTGCTCTGCGGCACGACCAGACCGAATCGCCCTACTCTGACGCGGCGCTCCGCGCCTGCAGCTCTCGGCATCGCGGCTGCCCTCGTCGGCGGTCATGTCGCCCGCGCGGCCGATCTCGACTGGCACCGTCTCGGGAACGAGGCGGCCGAGGTGCTGGCCGACGTGATCCGCATCGACACCCAGAATCCGCCCGGCGGGGAGACGGCGGCGGCGAACGCGCTCGCCCGCAAGCTCGAGGGCGAAGGCATCGAGGCCCAGGTCTTCGAGTCATCGCCGGGCCGCGGCAACCTCCACGCCCGGCTCCCGGGCAACGGCGGCGCGCCGCCCATCATCCTGCTCGCGCATTTGGACGTGGTCCCGGCCGACCCCCGGGGCTGGCGCGTCCCGCCCTTCTCCGGCGCACTGGAGCACGGTTACGTCCATGGGCGCGGCGCGCTCGACGCGAAGGGCGTGGCGGTGGTCGAGCTGATGGCGCTCGTCGCGCTCAAGCGGAGCGGGCAGCCGATCGACCGGGACGTGATCCTGCTCGCCACCGCCGACGAGGAGACGGGCGGCAAGGCCGGCGCGGGCTGGATCGTGCAGCACCGGCCCGAGCTGCTCGGGAACGCTGAGTACCTGCTGACTGAGGGCGATCACATCCACGTCGCCCAGGGCAGGAGAAAGGTGGTTCAGGTCGCCGTGGCGGAGAAGACGCCGTTTTGGGTGAAGGTGATCGCGCGCGGGGAGGGTGGTCACGGCTCGACGCCCCCCGCGCAGACCGCCGTCACGCGGCTCGTCCGGGCGCTCGACAAGGTCCGTCGGTACCGGACCGCCGTGCGGCTCGTGCGGCCGGTGGAGGAATACTTCGCCGCCCTGGCGCCCCTCGAGCGCGAGCCGTTGCGTAGCAAACTCGCCCACTTGAGCGAGGCGCTCGAAGATCCCGCCTTCCTTGCCGAGTTCACCCGCAACCCGCGCCAAAATGCCCTCATCCGGAACACCATGACGCCCACCGTCCTCGAAGGGAGCCCCAAGACCAACGTCATCCCCGAGGAGGCGAGCGCGCAGCTCGACTGCCGACTCCTGCCGGGGGAGCGCCCCACGGAGTTCCTCGCGCTTCTGCGCGAGGTGATCGCCGACGACGCCATCCGGATCGAGACGCTGCTCTCGTTCCCAGCTTCTTCCTCCGACTCGGCCTCCGGGCTGATGGCCGCCATCCGCAAGCTCGCGGCCGGCGACCTGGGCGGGGCGCCGGTCGTTCCGAGCGTGATCACGGGTTTCACGGACAGCCACTACTTCCGGGAGCACGGAATCGCGAGCTATGGTTTCGTACCCTTCGTCCTGAGCGAGGATGACGAGAAGACGGTCCACGGCGTCAACGAGCGCGTCTCGGTCGAGAACCTCCGCGACGGCGTGCAGCGGCTCGTCGCCTTGCTGCGCGCGCTGCCCGCTCGATAGAGCATTTTCCGCGCCCGCGCAGTTGCAATTCCGGCTCCCGCTTGCTCTAAAGGGCCATTTCCGGAGAAGGGTGTGTGCTTCGGGCGGGAGCGGGACTGTCGACAGAGCGAGATTCGGCGCGCGCCGCGGCCGATGCGGCCACCGCAGCACTTACCTCTGCGAGCCTCGAGCGCGCCGATGTGCTGCTCGTCTTCGCGACTACGCCACACGGGCCCGGCTTCACGCGCGTCACCCGCACCGCGGGCGAGGTGTGCGGGACGGCGCAGGTGGTGGGCTGTAGCGCCGCAGGCGTGCTCGCCGGTGAGGAGGAAGTCGAGGGCGGTCCGGCCGTGGCCGTACTCGCGCTCGGCGGCGACTTCGTCGCCCGTCGCTTCTTCGTACCCTTGACGCGCGGGCGAGCCGAGCACGTTGCCGACGACATCCTCGACGCCGTCGGGGAGGGCGGAGGGGGTGACCGCGTCCTCTTTCTCTTCGGGGACACGTACCATCTCGAGCCCGAGCCGCTGTTTCGCGGACTCCGGCAGCGGCTGCCCGGTGTGGTGGTGGTGGGCGGCGGAGCGTCGGAGGACGGGAGCGTCGGTGAGGTGTCCGTCTTCTCGGGCAACGCGGCCTCCTCGGCAGCGGTAGCCGGTGTGGCGCTGGAAGGCTCGCTGCGCGCGACGGTGGGCGTGACGCACGCCCTGCGGCGCGCGAGCCCCGTGTGGCGAGTCACCGCCGCGCGGGGCAACTGGATCCTCGCGTTGGATGGGCGACCCGCTTACGAGGTCTTCGCCTCTGTGGTCCCCTCCTTGCTGCTCGCGCATCCGCGCCGCGCGCTCGCCACCGTGCTCGCCGGCTTGCTGGTCGGCGAGGACGAGTTCGTCGCCCGCCACCTGCTCGCGCTCGACGCCGAGCACGGCGCCCTTGCCGTCGCGGCTCCGGTCGCCGAGGGCCAGCGCGTGTTCTTCGGCGTTCGCGATCCGCTCGGGGCACGCGAGGGTCTGCAACGCCTGCTCGCCGACCAGGCGGCGGCATGGCAGGCGCCGGAAGCCGCGGCCGCACTCTACGTTACCTGCGTCGGCCGGGGGCGCGGCTTCTACGGCGTCCCAGGCCTGGAGAGCGCCTATCTGCGGCAGCACCTCGGCAGGCTTCCGGTTGCGGGGTTCTTCAGCGGGGCGGAGTTCGGGCCGGGCGCGGACGGGACGCAGCTTCATCAGTACACCGGCGTGCTCACCGTGCTGGGCCCCGGCGCATGATAGGTACGGGGGAACAGGGAAGGACCGGGCGCGCGCGGGCGCGCCACTCGAGAAGGAGGACGTGATGGGACGTGTGAAGGAGCAGTCGCGCGGGCGGCTCGCCGTGCTGCAGGACGTCCTGACGGGGGGCGGGAAGGCTCTGGTCGGCCAGGCGCAGAGCCTGGGCGCCGGGGTGCAGCGCCGCATCGTCGAGGTGGGGCGCGGCGTCGAGAGCCAGGTGACCACGCTCATCGCCGGGATCGAGGAGCGGCTCTCCGAGCGCCTGGACGTTCTCCTCGATCGCCTCGCGGTGTCGCTGCGGCGCGATCTAGACCGCGTCCGCGAGCGCGTCCGGGCGGTCGAGAATCGCCTGGCCGACGTGCCGAAGGAGGGAGTGCGCGAGCTGTTGGCTCCCCTGCAGTCGATCGCGAGCGGCGCGGGGGAGCGGGCATCCGCAGCCCTGGCGCGCATCGAAGAGCTCTCGCTCCGCCTCCAGCATGCGGAGCGGCGCGTCGCCGAGCTCACGCGCGAGGCCACGCGCGAGACGCTCGACGCTGGGGAGCTCCTGCAGCGGCTCGAGCGAACCGAGCAGCGTCTCACCGACCTCGGGCGTGAGGTCGGCACCAAGCTCGGCGAGCTGGGCGCGCTCCGCGAGCGTCTTACCAGGATCGAGGGGCGGGTGGTCGAGAGCTCCAAGGATCAGATCGCGCGGGCGGGCGAGGCGACGGGCTTCCGGGACCGCGTGACGCGCCTCGAGGGCCGGCTGAGCGATCTCTCCAAGGAGCAGGTCGCCCGCGCGGTCGAAACGGCGGGCCTCCGCGAGCGGCTCTTCCGCGTGGAGCAGCGCAGCGGGACCTCGGCAGCGGCCGGGGCGTTCGCCGAGCCCGAGCGCGCTCCCGTCTCGGTCGAGGATTAGCTCGCGGTGGAGATCGTCCCTGTTCCTCAGCTCGCCGACAACTATGCCTACCTGCTGGTCGATCCCGAGTCCCGCGAGGCCGCCGTCGTCGATTGCGCCGAGGCGGCGGCCGTGCTCGCCGAGGCGGAAAGCGCGGGCGCGCGGCTCACGGCTGTGCTCGCCACCCACCACCACTTCGACCACGTCGGTGGCAACCCGGACCTCCTGGCCGCCCTCCCTGGTCTTCACGTCTACGGCTCGGCCGACGACGCGCCCCGCATCCCCGGGATCACCCATCGCGTGCGGGACGGCGACCCGGTCCAGGTCGGCGCCTTCCCGGGCCGGGCGATCACGATCCCGGCGCACACCAGCGGCCACGTCGCGTACTACTTCCCGAGCGTGAGCGCCGTGTTCACCGGCGACACGCTCTTCGCGGCGGGCTGCGGCCGCCTCTTCGAGGGTGACGCGGCGCAGATGATGGCGTCGCTCGCCAAGCTCGCCGCGCTTCCCGACGACACGCGCGTCTACTGCGGCCACGAGTACACCGAGAAGAACCTCCGCTTCGCGGCCATGCTCGAGCCGGGAAACCGGGCGCTCGCCGCCAAGCTGGCCGCCGTGCAAGCGCTCCGCCGCGAGGGGAAGTGCACCGTGCCGAGCACGATCGCCGAGGAGAAGGCGACCAATCCGTTCCTGCGCATCGACAGCCCCGAGCTTGCGGCCTCGGTCCGGGCACGGGTTCCCGACCTGCCGCCCGGAGACCGTGTGGCGCTCTTCGCCGCGCTTCGGGCTCTGAAGGACCGCTTCTGATGCCCGACCTGATCCTGAGCCGTATCGCCGACCTTGTGTGCACCATTACCCTCAACCGGCCCGAGAAGCGCAACGCGCTCAGCACCGAGATGATCGAGGCCCTCCACGCTACCCTCGCCCAGGTGGCCGCACGCGAGGACGTCCGCGTCGTGGTGCTGGCGAGCGCCGGGGGTGTCTTCTGCGCGGGCCTCGACCTGCGCGAGCTCGCGGCGCAGCGGGAGGCCGGCCGGGTGGAGACGCACCCCCTCCAGGACGCGCTCGAGAACCTCGAGCGCTGCCCGCATCCCACGATTGCCGCCGTCCAGGGCGATGCCATCGCCGGAGGCTGCGAGCTGGCACTGCACTGCGACCTCCGCGTCGCCTCCGACTGCGCCCACTTCGCGATGCCGCTCGCCCGTATCGGCATCGCGGTGCCCGTGACGCTCACCTGGAAGCTCGTCGACACGATCGGTGCGGCGGCGACGAAGGAACTGCTCTTCACCGGCGAGGGCCTCGGCGCCCCGGAGGCGCTCGCGCTCGGGCTCGTGAACCGCGTCGTCCCCCCCGGGAGTCTCGAGGCCGCCGTGGGGGAGCTGGCGCGCCAGATCGCTCACAATGCGCCGCTCTCGGTCCGCGCCATGAAGGCGTTCGTGCAGCGCCTGGCCGAGGAGCGGCGAGCCTACCGGCGGGACGAGCTGGAGGCCCTCTTCCACCGCGTGCAGGGCAGCGCGGACGCGCGCGAGGGCCTGGCCGCACAGCGCGAGCGCCGTTCGCCCGTGTTCCGCGGCGAGTAGGCCCCGAGTCTCAGGCGCCCGACTGGAGCAGCCGGGCGAGCTCCTCCGCTCGGGTGACGGGTGCCGCGCAGGTGAAGTTGCGGCAGACGTATGCCGTCGCCCGCCCGTCCACCGCCGGCCGCTCGCGAGCGGGGGCCGGCAGGTCGGGCTCATCCGGCTGGGTGGCGACCAGCACCCGGTGCGGCAAGTAGGCGCGGGCGACCTCGGCCCACAGGGCATCGGTGTCGGTCGCGCCGCGTCGCCCCACGACCACCACCTCGACCGGTCCCTCGAGGAAGAACTCCAACCCCTGGAGGTACGTCGCGTAGGCGAACGGATTCTCGGCCGCTTCGTCGTGATAGAGGTGGAGGATCTCCTCGGCACGGGCGCGATGGCTGGCCTCCCCGGTCAGGTGATGCAGGCGAAGCAGCACGTGCGCCGCGACCGCGTTGCCGGAGGGTAGGGAGCCGTCGCCCGCCGGCTTGCTGCGCGCGATCAGCTGCTCCTCGTCGTGCGCGACGAAGAAGTAGCCCCCGCCCGCCCCGTCGTGGAAGCGGGCGTCGAGGGCGGCCACCAGCTCCTCCGCCCGCCCGAGGTGCACCCGCTCGCCGGTGGCCTCGTAGAGGTCGAGGAAGGCGCTAGCGAGGAAGGCGTGGTCGTCCAGGTAGGCGCCGTGCTTCGCGCGCCCGCTCACCCACCCGTGGAGCAGCTTCCCCCCGGCCCGCATGCGCGTCCAGACGAACTCCGCGGCCGCGCACGCTGCCCCGAGGAAGCGGGCGGCCCGGAGCACTCGGCCTGCCTCGGCCAGCGTCCCGATCATGAGGCCGTTCCAGCTCGCCAGGATCTTCTCGTCGCGCGCCGGCGCCGCCCGCTGCGCGCGAGCGGCCAGCAGCCGGGCGCGGGCGCGCTCGAGCGATGCCGCCACGTCGGCGGGGCTCCGGCCGAACATCCTCGCGACCTGCTCGACGGTCAGGGTGACGTGCGGAACGCTCCTCCCCTCGAAGTTTCCCTGGTCGGAGATGTCCCAGTAGCGGCAGACCAGGTCGACGTCGTTCGCGTCGACGACTCGGGCCACCTCCGCGGGGGTCCAGACGAAGTATTTCCCCTCCTCGCCCTCGCTGTCGGCGTCGGTCGCGGAGTAGAAGCCGCCTTCAGGGTGCCGCATGTCGCGCAGCACGTAGTCGAGTGTCTCCTCGACGACGCGGCGGAGCCCCGGCTCGCCGGTCACCTGGTAGGCCTCCAGGTACAGACGCGCGAGCTGCGCGTTGTCGTACAGCATCTTCTCGAAATGGGGCACGAGCCAGCGCGCGTCCACCGCGTAGCGGTGGAAGCCGCCCCCAACCTGGTCGTACACACCGCCCCTCGCCATCCGCTCGCAGGTGAGGAGCACCACGTCGAGCAACGCGGGGTTGCCGGTCGCGCGGTGCTGCCGCAGGAAGAGCTGGAAGGCCGACGTGTGCGGGAATTTGGGCGCCCCGCCGAGTCCGCCGTCGGCGCGGTCGACGTGGGCGAGGAGAGCCTCCGCCGCACGGCGCGGGAGGGTCGGGTCGAGGGGACGCCCGGTGGCCTGGGCGTGCTCGAAGCGCACCAGGCCGGAGACGATCTGCTCGACCGACCTGGCCACGTCGGCCGGGCGCTCCCGGTAGGCCCGCGCGACCGATTCGAGGACGCGCGGGAAGCCGGGTAGCCCGTGCCGGTCCACGGGCGGGAAGTAGGTGCCACCGTAGAAAGGCTTGCCCTCCGGCGTCAGGAACACGGTCATCGGCCAGCCGCCGCGACCGGTCAGCGCCTGCACGGCCTTCATGTAGACGTCGTCGATGTCGGGCCGCTCCTCGCGATCGACCTTCACGCTGATGAAGAGCTCGTTCATGAGACGCGCGATGTCCGGGTTCGCGAACGACTCGCGCTCCATCACGTGACACCAGTGGCAGGCGGAGTAGCCGACGGAGAGCAGGATCGGCTTGTTCTCCGCGCGGGCCCGCCCGAACGCCTCCTCGCCCCACGCAAACCAGTCGACAGGGTTGTCCGCGTGCTGGAGGAGGTAGGGGCTGGTCTCGCGGGCGAGACGGTTCGGGGGCACCACGCCCGCATGGTGGCAGCGCGCCCGCGGCGGTGCAACGCCCGTCATCGATTGACAGCCGGGCGCCCCCGGCGCTAGCTACGCGCCGATGCGGACGGTGTACGTGGCCGACTACCCCGCCATCCAGCATCGCCACGACAACGGCGATGTCGTCACGGTCCGGTTGAAGCGCCGCAAGGGCGGCTTCCGCACCACCTGCGAGGGATGCAAGACGGAGTTCGTCTACCGCAAACCTGCACCCAGCACCATGCCACACTTCAAATCGCCGCTCCTGCCGCCGATCAAGGGCAACTGGGACAGCGGGGACGACGACCACTGAGGTGCCGGCGTCGCTGCGCCTGCCTGCGCCCGTGAAGATCCTCCTCAACTTCCATCTCGGGCAGGATGTGCGGATCGGCGTGCCCGAGGGGACGCTCGCGACGCTGCGCGAGCGGTTCCCCGCCGTCACCTTCGTCGGCGCCGACGACGCTGAAACTTTGGTCCGGCAGGCGGCCGACGCCGAGGTGTTCTACGGCTTCCAGTTCCCCTCGGAGCTGGTTCCAAAGGCGCCGCGGCTGCGCTGGATCCAGTCGGCGTCGGCAGGCATCGAGGGCAACCTCTCGCCACCGGTCGTGGAGCGCGGGATCCTCCTCACCAACGGCGCGGGGATCGCATCGACGGGGATCGCCGAGCACGTGCTCGGCGTCATGCTGGCGTTCTGCCGTAATCTCCACGTCGCCGGCCGGCTGCAGCGCGAGGGGCGCTGGAACCGCCCCGCGGTCATGGCCGGCAGCGGCATCCCGATCCGCGAGTTCCGAGGGAGTGGCGTGGCCGTGCTGGGCCTCGGGCCGATCGGCGCAGCGGTCGCAGCCGACTCGGCGGCTCTGGGAGCCACTGTCCGGGGCCTACGACGCCACCCTCCTGCGCAGGCACCCCCGCCCTACGAGGCGGTGGTCGGGCCGGAGGGGCTCCCGGATCTCCTGGGTTGGGCGCACTTCGTGGTGCTCGCGGTGCCGCACACGCCCGAGACCGAGGGCATGATCGGCGAGCGGGAGCTCGGGCTCATGCGCCGCGACGCCGTGCTCGTGAACGTCGCCCGAGGATCGGTCGTCGACGAGGCGGCGCTCCTCGACGCGCTCCGCCGCGGGTTGATCGCCGGCGCGGGACTCGACGTCTTCGCGGAGGAACCCCTCGCAGCGTCGAGCCCTCTCTGGGCCCTACCGAACGTCATCCTCACCCCGCACGTCGCGGGGGCGACGCCCCGCTACCTCGAACGGGCTCTCGAGCTCTTCATCGAGAACCTCGGGCGCTATCTGGAGGGACAGCCGCTCCGGAACCTCGTCGACCACGCGCTCGGTTATCCCAGAAACCAGTGATTCCGTCTAGTTGGGAGCGGGTAGCATTCGCTGTCGGGCCTGCGTGATTGACAGGCCCGCTGGTCCTCCGGCAATACGGCGGCAATTGGAAGCGACATACGCCTAATCCCCGCAGGGGAGCGGAGGACCCAGCGCCTGGGGTCAATCCGGGGCCACCTAGGTGGGCCCGGACGGGCTAGCTCTTTGAGCCCGAACCCGTCAGCTAACTTCGCCGGCGTTCAAGGAGCGGGATCATGCAGACTGTGCCCCGTGGGGCCGGGGGAGCAATCCCCCGGCACCCTTTTCATGCGCGAACGAGTGCGTCCTGGCTCTTCGCGGTGGCCGTCGCGTCGCTGATCGTCTGGGTGTGCCCCGCCCGCGCGGACATGGTTCCGGGCGAGCCCGTCGTCGGACACGCTTCGTGGTACGGAGGGGAGTTCGCGCGCCGTCCGACCGCGAGCGGCGAGCTCTTCGACCCATTCAAGCTGACCGGCGCCCACCGCACGCTCCCGCTCGGGAGCAAGGTCAGGGTCACGAACCTGCTCAACGGTCGCTCCGTGATGGTCACGATCAACGACCGCGGACCCTACAAGCGGCGCCGCGAGATCGACCTGTCCTACAGGGCGGCGAGCGTCCTCGGCATCGTGCGTCGGGGCGTCGCGCGCGTGCGCATCGAGCTGGTCGACTCCTGACGAGGGGTGCCCCGGGCGTCCGAGCACGTGGACACGCTCGCCCGCCCCCTCGAGACGGGCACGCCAGCCCCTCGGTGACCGAGCCGACCCCCGCCTGTCGTTCAGTGAGCCCCGGCATGGAGGCGGCCGAGTAGCCCCGGAAGGTGCGGGGCGCAAAGGTTCGCTCCGCGCCGCCGGACGGAGCGCGCAGAGTTACGCGGAGTGGCGCAGCCCGACGGGGCGTCCCGTGATGGAGTGTCGGCGGCCGTTCACACGACGGAACGGGAAGCGCACGACCTTCGCCGAGGACGGCACCGGGGCACGCTGCGCGTCGCGCCATCGCCTGAGGCCCCCGCCGAGGTACGCAGCGTCCAGGCCGAGGGCCTGGCAGATGCTCTCGAAGCTGAACGGCCACTCCGTAGCGGGCGCCGCGAACCACTCTTCTGCCTCGGCGAACAAACGCTGCCCGCGGCGCGTGGAAGAGGTCACGTACTTCTGAAAGGTGCCGACTGCATCCTCGAGCACGGCCAGCATGAGCCGCTTCTCGGGCTGCAGTGACGCGTCGAGCTGGAAGCGACCGAAGAACTGTGATGGAAGGATGGTCTCGGGCTCCAGCCCCGGACCACCGGCCGGTTCGTCGAGCCTTCTCGCTGCCTGCGTTTGCATGCGTGCTCCTCCTCCCCCCGGGGGTACCAGCAGCATGCAGCGTGCCATGCTCCCCAGCCGCGCAGAGCCACGATCGGGCGGAGAAAACGCTCCCCGTCGCATGAAACGGCGTAACAAAACGTGACCACACGCCGTAGCGAAGCGCGACAGCGACGTGGCGCCTCGGCTACGACGGGCTCGGACCTGACGGGGGTGAGGTGGCGTCGAGCTGGCGGTCGATGAGCCGCCGGGTCCGCCTGAGTGCTCGGCTGACACGAGGCGTCTCATTGGCGGGAAGCTCGTCGGCCAGGAGCCGCGCAAGGGCCCGGTTCATCCGTCGTGCCAGGGCGAGCACCTCCGCCACCGCCGCGCGCTCCCGGCGGCGGCCGGCCTTCTCCTCGCGGAAGCGCCGCACCGACAGCACCCCGAGCTGCAGGCGGCGCCAGAGCGCGAGCGCCGCCAGGGGATCCTCTTGGCGGGCGACCCCCATGAGCAGCTCGCGCGACACCGCCCCCCCGTCACGCTCGAGGTCAGCCTTCACGGCGTCCGGCAGGCGGGTGATCGCCAGAATGTTCGACACGTAGGGCCGGCTCTTGCCGAGCAACTCCGCCACCTCGCGGTGGCTGTAGCCGTGCCGTGCGATGAGGGCCGCCAGGCCCTCGGCTTCCTCGAGCGGCGAGAGGTCCTCGCGCTGCAGGTTCTCGATGAGGGCGAGCTCGAGCGGGTCCTCGACCTCGCGCACGAGCGCGGGTAGCCGGTCGACGCCGGCGAGCTGCGCCGCCCGGAAGCGCCGCTCGCCGGCCACCAGCTCGAAGCCCGCCGCGACCGGCCGCACCACGATCGGCTGCAGGAGCCCGTGCGCCTTGATCGACGCCGCCAACTCGCCGAGCTTCTCGTCGTCGAAGTGCTTGCGCGGCTGGTCGGGGTTCGGGTGCACGTCCCGGAGCCGCACGAGGGTCAGGACGGTGCGCTGCCGACGCTGGAGCGAGCCCGCTACCGCGAGCCGCCGTACCGGTGCCTTCTCGCCCTCCTGCTCCCCGGCTCCCGCCTCAGGCATGGTCCACCACATGACGCACCTCCGCCCTCCCCCCACCACCATCTCGACTAACGGAAAGTAGACCCGCAGGCGCGCCTCCGGAGCACCCATCACGGAGCGCGAAGAGCGTCGGACGGGAACGGGGCTCGACCGGCCGGAGGCCGTGGACTCTCCGGCCGGCGCGCCGGGCGATCAGAGCGAGGGAACCTTCCCGTACAAGAGGATCGCGATCACGAACGCGTACAACGCGAGAGCCTCCATGAGGGCAAGCCCGACGATCAGCGGCGTGAAGATGCGATCTGCGGAGTTCGGGTTCCGCCCGATCGACTCCATGGCTGCCGCGGTCGCCCGGCCCTGGCCCAGCCCGGCCCCGAAGGCCGCGATGCCTAGTCCGAGCCCGCCCGCGAGTGCGACAAGGCCCCTCCACCATGACGCTCCGCCCCCTTCCCCTGTCACCTCCGCCAGAGCGGGGTTCGCCGCCAGGAAGATCCCGACGGCGACCAGTGTTCCACCGATTCGCTTCATTCAGTTTCCCTCTTCTGAACCGCCGGCTCTCCCTTCCTCTCCTCTTATCCTCTTCCGCTCCCGCCGGGATGGCGGCCCAACCTGAACTCAGTGCTCGTGACTCACGGCCAGCGCTATGTAGATCGCGCTCAGCATGGTGAAAATGAAGGCCTGCACCACGGCGACGAATGCCCCGAGGAAGTAGAATGCGACGGGGATCCCGATCTTCGTGAGGCCGGTGAAGATCTCCACCACCTCGTGGTCCGCCACCATGTTGGCGAACAGGCGGATGCCGAGCGACACGGGTCTGAACACGTGGGTGAACAGCTCGACGACCAGCATGAGGGGGTACAGGAGAACGACGGAGCCGAGGAACTGCTTCACGTAGTGGAGCCCGTGCTCGCGCGCACCTGCAAAGTGGTACGCGATGAACGAAACGATGCCCAGGCCGAACGTGATGTTGAAGTCGGACGTGGGAGGCGAGAAGCCCGGGACGAGCCCGATCAGGTTGCACGCCAGGATGAAGACGAAGAAGCTGGCGAGCAGCGGCACGTAGCGCTCGGCGCCATGGCCGATGACGCTCTCGGCAAGCCCCGAGATCCCCTCGACGACCGCCTCCGCCAGGTTGCGTGTCGTGATGCCGTCCTCGGGATCGAGAGCGGCTTCCGTCGCGCCGAGCTTGCGGCTCACGCGTACGGCGAACACGACCAGAAGTGCGGCGACGAGCCCTCCCGTCGCGATCTTCTCGGGAAGCCCGAGGGCCCCGATCCAGGTGAACGGCTCGTGTTCCATCAACTTCCCCGCACCCGCATCGCCTCCCACACCGCCGCCGCGGGAAAGCAGGTGAGGCCAACTGCGAAACCGATCGGATCCGGACGGTGCTCTCGCCCCGAGGCGAAGGCCCACCAGCCAAGCCCCAGGAAGGCCAGAAGTTTAGCAAAGAGAAGAGCAATAGCAAGGCGCGGGCCGGCCCTCTGCAAGAGGGCACGGAGCCCGACGGAGTAGAGGAGGACGGAGAGCCCCATGATGCCGCCACCCACGACCACACCGCCCACGCCGGGGCGACCGGCCGCGCCGGAGGCGCTCGCCGCCAGAGCGACGAGCGTCCAGTGACGCACCTGCAGCCGGCTAAGGCTCGGGCTCGTGGTCCCTCCGCTCGAGCTGTCTGAGCGCCTGGATGAGCCAGATGAGTCCGCCGACCAGGCCGAGCACGGTACACGTGAGAAGCGCCCACGGCGCAGAGCCGAACCAGCGATCGATCACCCAGCCCAACAGCGCGCCTCCGGCGATCGTGCCCGAGAAGTTGATGCCGAGGGCCGTGTACCACCCGGCTCGTACGAATGGATTGGACTGCGCCACTCAGTCAGGAGCCTGTCGGGGTAAGCAGGGTGAGCGACGCGAACGAACCGGGGAGCGGGAGCGGCTGGCGCAGCGACGATCGACGACGCGCAGCGCGCCGGGCCTAGAGGCCGCCAAGGACTTTCCTTGCCGCGCGGACGAGCCGATCGATGTCGCTCTCGGTGTGTGCCAGCGAGACGAACATCGCCTCGAACTGCGACGGCGGCAGGTAGATGCCCTCGTCCAGCATGGCGTGGAAGAAACGGGCGAAGCGGGCGGTGTCCGCGCGACGTGCGCCGTCGTAATCGGACACCCGCTCGACCCCGAGGAACAGGGTCAGCATCGAGCCGACCCGATTGACGCACGCGGCGACGCCGGCGGCGCGCGCCGCCTCCACGAGCCCCCGCTCGGCCAGGGCTCCGAGCTCCTCGAGGCGCTCGTAGGCCGAGCCCATCTCGCGTACCTTGGTGAGCATCTCGAGTCCGGCCGCGACGCTGAGCGGGTTTCCCGACAGGGTGCCCGCCTGATACACGGGGCCGGTCGGCGCGAGACGCCCCATCAGGTCTCGCCGGCCCCCGAAGGCGGCGAGCGGTAGCCCGCCGCCGATTATCTTGCCGAGGCAGCTGAGATCCGGGGCGACCCCGTACCTACCTTCCGCCCCGCTCCACCCGACCCTGAAGCCGGTGATGACCTCGTCGAACACGAGGAGGGCGCCCGCCCGAGACGTCTCCTCGCGCAATGCCTCGAGGAACCCAGGCGCGGGGGGAACCACACCCATGTTGCCCGCCACCGGCTCGACGATCACGGCGGCGATTTCCGGGCCACGACGGCGCATGAGCTCCCGGACTCCCCCGGTGTCGTTGAACTCCGCGGTCAGTGTGAGCGCCGCGAGCGCCGCCGGGACACCTGGGCTGTCCGGCACGCCCAACGTCAGCGCGCCGGACCCTGCGCGCACGAGCAGCGCATCGACGTGCCCATGATAGCAGCCCGCGAACTTGACGATCAGGTCCCGTTCGGTGGCCGCACGCGCGAGGCGAAGCGCGCTCATTGTCGCCTCGGTGCCCGAGCTCACCAGACGCACCTGCTCGAGCGAGGGCAGCGCCGCGACGAGGAGCCGCGCGAGCTGCACCTCGCCGGCCGTCGGCGCACCGAAGCTCGTCCCGTACCGCGCGCGCGCCGCGATCGCGGCGACGACCGCCGGATGCGCGTGGCCTAGCAGGAGCGGTCCCCAGGAGCCGACGAAGTCGAGGTACGAGCGGCCGTCCGCATCGACCACCTCCGCGCCGCGCGCGCGCTGAACGAAGAGTGGCCTGCCGCCCACGGCGGTCCAGGAGCGCACCGGGCTGTTCACGCCGCCTGGAATCAGGCGACACGCCTCGGCGTAGAGCTCTTCGGAGGTGCGCGACACCGCCTCGGCGACCGTTGCACCCGGCTGGCGGAGCGTCAAGCGCGCGGCCCCGCCGCATGTACCAAGATTTCGCTTGCAGCGCGATGGACACATCGCCTATACGGAAGCGCTTCGAGCAAGTCTCGCCGGCGCAGACACCGTGCAGCAGGTCCACCCCCCCGTCGCAGGTTGCTCGGGTCGGGTCTGTTTCGCGCTCACCCGGGCCACTTGCGGCCCGCCGACGGACAGCGAACGGTCTGCGATTGCCGACGGTTGGCAGCTTCTGAACAGCTGTGGAAATGCGTGTGCGTAACTCGCCCGCCTCCGATCTCGAGCGTACGTGGGACCGCGTCCTCGAGCGGGTGGCGGAACGCGTGAGCATGGAGGATCTCCACCAGTTGATCCGCCCACTCAGGCCGACGGCGGTCACGCCGGCCCAGTTCCAGCTCGAGGCGCCGAATCGCCTGGTCCTCCATTGCATCAACGACAGGTACCTGCCCGCCATCCATGCGAGCGTTGCCGCCGTTCTCGGGCCACGGCAGGTCGTCATCCAGCTTCCGCTCCGCAGCCAGGGAGAGCTCTTCCCGGATACCGGCCGCCGACGCGCCGAGCGCCGGGCTCGTCCCCTCCACGGCACCCTGAATCCCAAGTACACGTTCGCGAACTTCGTCGTCGGCGCCTCGAACCAGTTCGCCCACGCGGCGAGCAAGGCCGTAGCCTCTCAGCCCGGAGGCCACTACAACCCACTCTTCATCTACGGCGGGGTCGGCCTCGGGAAGACGCACCTGGTGAGCGCCATCGGCCACCAGATCCTCGAGCGCAACGAGCTCGCGCGCGTCGCCTACTTGTCCACCGAGGTCTTCATGAACGACCTCATCTCGTCGCTGCGACGGGACCGCATGGGGGAGTTCAAGGAACGCTTCCGCAGGGTCGACGTCCTCATCCTCGACGACGTCCAGTTTCTGGCCGGTCGCGAGCGCACCCAAGAGGAGTTCTTCCACACCTTCAACGCGCTGTACGATCAGCGCCGGCTGATCGTGCTCACCTCCGACAAGGTCCCGAAGGACATCCACGGCCTCGAGGAGCGGTTGCGAAACCGGTTCGAGTGGGGGCTGATCGCCGACATCCAGCCGCCGGACGTGGAGACCCGTGTCGCGATCATCGAGAAGAAGGCCGAGATGGAGGGCATCCCCCTTCCGAACGAGGTGGCACTCTTCCTCGGGAGCGAGCTCGCATCCAACGTGCGCGAACTCGAGGGGTCGCTCACCCGGCTCGGGGCCCACGCATCGCTTGCCCGCCGCCCGATCACCGTCGAGTTCGCGCGTGAGGTCCTGCAGACCGTGCTGAAGCCCCGGGTGCCCAGCGTGTCCTTCGACGCCATCGTCGACGCGGTCTGCACGCATTTCTCGCTCCGCCCGATCGACCTGCGCTCCAAGCGCCGTAGCCGGAACGTCGTGGTCCCCCGCCAGCTCGCCATGTACCTCTGCCGCCGCCTCATGAGTGCGTCCTTCCCGCACATCGGTGAGCTCTTCGGGCGTGATCACTCGACCGTGATCCACGCCACGGCGGTGACCGAGCGGCGTATCAAAGAGGACGCCGCCTTCCAGGCCACCCTCGAACGGCTCGAGCGCAGCTTACGAGAACACTAGCCCGAGAGAACAACTCGTGAGCCCGCAGTGGACAACCGTGACGTACTCTTCTACATGGCATTGGGCCGTTGCGGGCTTGTCCACGGGGTCCACAGCTCCTACGATGACAACGACTCTAGGAAGTAAAGAGAACACGGAGTACTCGGAGAGCCTCTGGGTAACCGGGACAAGTCAGGAAGCGTGAGGTAGCGCATGGAGGTTACGGTTCGGCGCGAGGATCTCGTTCGGGGTCTCCATCTGGCGCAGGGGGTCGTTGAGCGACGCAACACCTTGCCGATCCTCTCGAACGTCCTCGTAGAGCCTGCCGGTGAGGGGATTGCGCTCACGGCCACGGACATGGAGGTCGGTCTCCGTAGCCTGATCCCAGCCCAGGTCAGAAGGAAGGGTGTGGTGACGCTGAGCGCACGCAAGCTGTACGAGATCGTGCGCGAGGTCACAGCGGACGAGGTCGTCCTCAGGGTCGTACAGGGGGGCTGGGTGGAGATACTTGCCGGCCGCTCGAAGTTCAAGATCGTGAGCCTCGACGCGAAGGACTTTCCGGAGCTTCCGCTTGGGGCTGACGCGCCGCAAGGGACCACCATGGCGATCGCGGTGGGGACCCTCCGCGAGATGATCGACCGGACGCTGTTCGCCGTGTCCTCGGACGAGACGCGGTTCAATCTCTCCGGTGTCTTCCTCAGCAACGACGATGATGGGGTGCTACGCATGGTGGCCACTGACGGGCACCGGCTCGCACTGATCGACCGACGCCTACCGAGCGCCAAGATGGAGCGGGGTGTCGTCATGCCCCGGAAGGGATTGATCGAGGCACGGAAGCTCCTCGACGAGGCGGAGGACGCCGAGGTAACGATGGTCGTGTCGCCCAAGGACGTCCGCTTGGTCCTGCGCTCGGTGTCCTTCTTCATGCGGCTCGTGGAAGGGGAGTTTCCGGACTACCGCCAGGTTATCCCCGGGGCGGCGAGCGTGCAGGCGCGCGCCAACCGCGATGACTTCCTCGCTGCGCTGCGGCGCATCTCGTTGCTGGCGAGCGAGCGCTCGCATGGCGTCAAGCTGCACCTCGAGCGTGGCAAGCTCGAGCTGTCGGCCAGCAACCCGGATCAGGGCGAGGCCTCGGAGGAGGTCGACGTGCAGTACACGGGGGAGCCGCTCACGATCGGTTTCAACGCGCGCTACCTGATGGACGTGCTGGCCGTGCACGCGGAAGGGGATGTCATCGAGCTCGGGTTCACGGACGAGGTCGGGCCGGGGGTCGTGCGGGGTTCGCAGGACCCCGAGTACACGTATGTCGTGATGCCGATGCGGCTCTGATCCGCCCCCCTCCGCCCCCCCGGTATCGAGCCCTGGGCCGCCGTTCTATTGGCCCTGCCAGAACAGCGGTAACATCTGAGAATGACGACGTAATTTTCGTCGCCGTGCTATGGCGTCGGACC
>Ga0209470_1000989_pt1 | contig 21807 bp, 18 predicted proteins | sample GraSoiAngelo_125_FD_185882 | JGI IMG/M metagenome (GOLD analysis project Ga0209470, IMG submission 185882) | Grasslands soil microbial communities from the Angelo Coastal Reserve, California, USA - 14_0927_05_40cm (SPAdes) (version 2) | ecosystem: Environmental > Terrestrial > Soil > Grasslands ... | reverse complement strand
AACCAGCCATGCCGTGTCTCTCATCCCGGATACCACACGGCGAGGAGATCACGGTTCAGAAGTTATCTCAGGTCGGAGAAGCAGAATCAATTGTCAAACGTTTGAGCGGCGCCCGAGACATAAGAGTCAGGCATCATGGAACAGTTGCGGCAATCGAAATACCCCAAGAAGAGCTAACCCTATTTCATCAGAACGGTTTGATGAACCAAGTTGAGAAAGAACTTCGACGATTAGGGTTTACAACCGTAACTATAGGTCCACGGAACCCGAACAAAGTAGGAACAATAGGGCTCGGACAAGACCATTCTCTTCCTATCATTAACACTTCCAATCACTGACGAGACCATCTAAAACTGTCGGCGCGAACAGGAATGATCGAAGAGATTTTGCCCGGCGTGGCTGGACTCTTCATCATCGCCTGAAAACGTTTTTAAGCCATCAGAAACCATTTCAGCACCAACTCTTTCCGTTTCTCGGAAAGCATGATCTAACATAAGAACTACCGGACAGACGACAAGTTGGAAAACCTAAGTCCACCAAGTATGGGTGTTTTGAATTGACTACCACAATCGGCGTAGTTTGCAAAGACGGAGTTGTCCTTACGACAGACACCAGAGCGACCATGGGATCTTTTGTTGCTCACAAACATGCAAAGAAAGTCTACCGAATCGACCACCATCTAGCAATGACGATCGCGGGAACAGTGGGCGACGCCCAGGCTTTAGTAGAAATGCTTAGAGCGAACTCTTCACTGTACAGGCTCGACCTCGCCCGGCCAATCCCTGTAAACTCCGCAGCACGGCTAGTTTCCAATATTTTGTTCGGCGCCAGATACTATCCGCTTGGGGTCCAAGCACTCATCGGAGGAGTCGACGACAGCGGAGGACACATTTACGCGCTCGACCCTCTCGGAAGCATGATGGAAGAAAAATACGTCTCAACTGGATCTGGATCTCCCGTTGCATACGGTGTCCTTGAATCAGAATGGAAAGACTCGATGAACGTGAAGGAGTCCGTTCCTATTGTCGTTAGAGCAATCGATTCGGCCATGAAAAGGGACTCGGCAAGCGGCGACAGTTTCGACGTTGCCCTAATCACGAAGGAAGGATACAGGGAACTTACAGAGGACGAGAAGAAGCACATCCTCCACGCCTGATCCCTTCTTTCAAACCTTCCACAGATATCACAGTCGTAGAGAAAATTGACTAGAACCTACAACGACGTACACGCCAAGATACGCGAGACAATCGTAGAACATATGCCGAAGGACGCTGAGATAACCAGGATAGAATTCGAGGGCCCAAGGCTCGCGATATACGTAAAGAACGTCGGACTATTAGCCGAGCAGAGTTATGTTGTCACAGAGATAGTAAACCTACTTCATAAGAGAATCGTAATCCGATCTGACCAGTCCATACGTCTCCCGGAACGAGAAGCTGAGGCGTACATTCGCAAAATTATCCCACCGGAGGCGGAGATCTCCTCAATTAACTTCGACCCAAGCCTTGGCGAGGTCGTCGTCGAGGCAACCAAACCTGGAGTGGCTATAGGGAAAGAAGCGGCAGTTCTACAGCAGGTTGTAAAGGAGACTAGATGGCGGCCACGAATACTTCGAGCCCCCCCGCTACACTCCAAGATCATTTCGAGCACCCGGCACATTCTTCACACCGAGAGCGAAGAACGGAGCAGAATCCTCCGGGACGTCGGCGAGAGAATCTTTCGCCCCACCTTCAGCAAAGCGGGCTATGTCCGACTCGTAACCCTCGGAGCCTTTCACGAGGTCGGACGAGCGGCCATGCTGATCCAAGCCGGATCCAGCAGTATTCTGCTTGACAGCGGAATAAACCCAGGAGCGCAGGACCCTACTTCGGCCTATCCGCGATTTGACACCGATGAGTTTGACCTAGAAAAACTCGACGCGGTTGTCATATCTCACGCCCACCTCGACCATTGTGGAATACTCCCGTTCCTCTACAAGTATGGCTACGATGGACCCGTTTACTGCTCGGAACCGACACAGACCCTGATGACACTGCACCAGCTTGACTACCTCGACGTTCACAGTAGGGAAGGCGAACACTCGCCCTACGACCAAAAAGACGTCAGGGAAGTTGTAACGCACACGATACCTCTACGCTACAATGTAGTTACCGACGTTGCTCCGGACATCAAACTCACATTTCACAACGCTGGCCATATCCTGGGAAGCTCAATGGTCCATCTACATATCGGCGAAGGCCTCCATAACATCGTCTACAGCGCTGACTTCAAGTTCGGACGAACAATGATGCTCGATCCCGCGACAGCGTTATTCCCGAGAGCTGAAACACTCATCATCGAGAGCACGTACGGGGGTCCCGACGACATCATGCCCGACCGAGAGGGAGTAGAGGGCAAGCTCGTCAGCATCGTCAACGACACCGTCGAGAAAGGAGGGAAAGTGCTGATACCAGTTCCGGCTGTCGGGCGAGCTCAGGAAATCATGCTAGTCCTAGACGCATACATGAAAAATGGGGCCCTAAGAGAACTCCCCATCTATATCGAGGGAATGGTCAATGAGGCAACCGCGATCCACACAGCCTTCCCCGAGTACCTAGTTCGCGACATCAAGGAACAGATCCTTCACAAAGACATCAACCCGTTCCAGTCCGAATACTTCCATCCGGTAACTCATCCGAGCGATAGAGAGGAAATTATTGCCGGTGGGCCATGCGTAATTATTGCCACATCAGGTATGCTCGAAGGCGGGCCCGCGATAGACTATTTCCGGCACCTTGCACCCGACCCTAGAAATACGCTCGCTTATGTGAGTTACCAAGTGGACGGTACTTTAGGAAACAGGATCAAGAATGGTCTGAAAGAGGTCTCTCTCTACGCTCACGACGGCAAAATGGAAATGGTGAAAGTGAATATGAGAGTAGAGTCCATTGAGGGATTTTCCGGCCACTCGGACAGAAACCAGCTCTTAGGGTTCATCAAGAGAATGGCTCCCAAGCCAACCAAGATCATAGTTAACCACGGGGAGAGAAGGAAGTCTGACCTGTTCGCTCAGAACGTCAACCGAATATTCGGGATCAAAACCGTCGTTCCCGATGTTCTGGAGTCAATTAGGCTCCGATAGCTTTCTGGTTTCAGCGAGTGCCTGGGACCGCTTCGTTTTGAATCGGAACCGCAGGGATTGCCGCTTCGGAAGAGGCGGTTTCTTTCCTCCACACCTTCACGCCCGCCGGCGTTATGACAATACGCTCCTCTCCCAGACGAGCAATGTCCCCACCCAAAGATTTTGTGTAGTCAGTCAATTCGGTGATCGCGAGTTTTGTCTCCTCGACGCTCTTTCTCGCTAATGGAGTGATTCTTACGATGAGAATGTTGCCCATTCTAACCTCCCCCTTTATTGTCTCCACATCATCTAGTTCCTGAAGAGGAAGGGCCTTCACATAGATCGAAGAATGCTGCATTGGGAAAGATCAGACTATGCTCCGAGAGCTTAACATCGGGCGTCAGCCCAGTTCGATTTTAAACATTTCCCTGACTCTTTTCGATCCAAATCCTCAATTGGACCCTGACGAAACCGGACCCTTCGGCTTGATCACTTCCCAGATCAGGTCTCCAACGTAGTGGATGTTTTCGACAACTTTACCCTTCTTTGCTGCGGCCAGGGGTCCCGATCCCGTGAGTGCTTTTCCCACTGCAAGATATTTGCCATGTTTTTCGTCCACGACGGTAAGGAGCTGTCTTTCCGCAAACTCCCCACTGACCTTTTTGATTCCCGGAGCCATAATGTCAGCACCTCCCACCACGTGTGGAACGGCACCCATGTCGACAATGACCCGTGGCAGCCCGTCGAGGGCAGAAGTATTGGTCAATACAGGTGCCAGCTCGCCTTTCCTCCTAAACGCAATGGCTACCCCGTCGACAAATACAATTTCCGAATCTTTGACAGTCTCAATCTCCACTCTGGCCTTATGAGTGAGATGTTGTTGGTTGGGAAGCCTTTGAAGTTCTTCAATCAGGGGCTTTGAGTCTCGATCCTTGAGTATTGTCCTAACTGTCAAGACTTTTCAGGAAGCGCGATGAGACAATCTTTAAAAGTGTACCTTCGCCGGACAACCGCAACTCTCCGGTTGAACAGTGAATGTCTGAAGTTGCCGCGAAGATCTTCGAAGAGAGCCTGAACAAAGTCGTACTCGTCCAGCTTAAAGGCGGACGAACTGTGCGAGGAAGACTCTACAGCTTCGATCAGCACATGAACCTAGTGCTGGAGGATGCGGAGGACGTCACCAACGCTGAGTCAACGAAGAAACTCGGCACCATCATTGTCAGAGGAGACAACGTAGTCCTGGTCTCTCCCCCACCAAAGAGATAAGTTCGATAATTACTTTCTAGCTCTCGCGGCACCTGTAACTCGCTAATCAAGGATCTGACTTCGACATATTGCTGCCTAAGCTTAACATCGAATTGCCGAGAGCAACTGTTGCAAGATACCAACGCAAAATTCCAAGAACACTTTACAAAGGTTAAATAGAATCCGGCAGGGTTCGCCGGAAACTAATCCGTGAAGCGACTTGATCCGTTGTTCCCTAGGTATCCTTCTCATCCTTCTCTCGCTGTCCATGGTTGTTCCTCAATCCGCTCAGCACGCTTCGACCAATTCTAATCTACCCGGACACCCGACACTAGCCCCCTCGAACGACCCATACAATCCACCGTGTCCCTGCCCAGCCTTCAACGTGACATATTCTCAGTTCGACCTTTACACAGACAAGAACGCGACAGCCCCTCCACCAAATCTTACGTTTTTCAGCATGATAAACAACACCCAGACAGGACAGCCCGTTCCTGGCACTGCCTTCGACTATTCAATCCCGAGTAACACGGTCACTGCTCAGAGCATCAATTATACTCTCACAGTTCCGAGAGGGCCCGGCCTCACGACTTTCCTAAAGTTCGACTGGAACGGCACCATCGGCCAGGGAGCTAGGGCCCGCTACTTGGTGTACAACGCCTCAAACACCCCGGCCCTCCTCCTACTTAACGTAACCAGGGCGGGCCCACCTTATTCTTTCAATTTTACGGGAGGTCCCCCAAACAGCCCGACCGGAGGCGTCCCTGTTTCCTGCTCCTCCACAGACGAATGCTATGACGTTACCAACCTCATAGGGTTCAAGCTGACCCTCGCTTTTCTTTTCAACAACTCGAACTCAACCGGTACGGGTTTGAACGTCCGTGTGGCTAACATCGAAGTGGCCTCTGTCGCCAATGTCCCTACTGAATCCTCATTTCATACTATGACGCTCAATTCTCCTACTCAGGTGACACACAACGCGAATGTTACGGTAACCTACAACGCTACAGCCACAAACTCCAAGCATCTCTGGGGTCAAACAGTCACCACCTATTATTTCCCGAAATCGTACATGCTAACAAGCATCAGTCTCAACAACACCATTCCGCTGTCGCTTGCGCACCCTATCGCCCAAGGGTCATGCACCGCATCCTCCTGCTCAAGCTCACAGCTCGTAGCTCTCAAGAACATCCAGTTCATCGCACTCAACGACACGACCACCCCGAGCTCAACGACAACCTATCCCTGGTTCAGAGGAACAGCCTTACTCCTCGCAACAGGTGCTAGTGCCGAAGGGTCCGTCCAGACGACCCTCGGAGGGCTTCCCACGGATTTCTGGGTTCCGGGCGACACACTGCAAGTGAGAGTGGATGACACCAGGGGCGTTAACGTCACAGGTTCCAATATTATTTCGATTCTTTCTCCCTCCGCCCCAATTTCAAATCTGACCGAGACATTTTCTGCCCCTTCAAGGGGTGTCTTCTTGTTCAATTTCACGAGTGTTCTGCCGCAAGCCCCACTCGGGTCGAATTGGAATGTTACAAGCGTCTTCTTCAATGACTTCGACTACGGCAGGGCATTCCATCTTTTCAGACTAGAACAGCTCCAAGTGAACCCAGGATCTTTCGGATACTCTGGAGACAATAGACGCCTCACAGTAGGCGGTTCGCTTTTCTACGGATCAAACTCGAGCAAGCCCGAAAGCATCTTCGGAAACGTCGCGGCGATAGACAGTGGTTCCGCCCCTTCTCCGCTTACCACGTCAGTTCTTTCCAGCGGCGTGGGAAAGGGAATGTACATTTCTAATGTGACCCTGCTAAACGGGGCATTCACCTCGGGTGTATCGCTGATCGGGACGTTTACTGTGGTAAACCCGACTGGGGTAAATGAGAACGCAACCATCACCTTCGAACACGAGTGGACTTCACGACAGTCCCACGGTTCAAGCGTGACGTTCAGTCTCCCTAGTGGCGATTTCCCGTTCAACCCGCCAATTGGGACCGCCACTTTCGCATACAAGCTAAACGCGTCACTGACTCTAAGTGGCATTCGAGTCGTCGTAACAAGCTTAAAGTCTGGTAATAGTGTAACGGTCAACTTGCCGGCAGGTACTCCTCCCGTTACCAGCGTGAGACAACACTCCGGCCTATTCAAAATCACGATAGACAGCGAGACACTGTCAACCCCCAGCCCGTGTGCGATTCCCACCTGCACTAACGCTATTGAATCGCCTACTTACGCGTACATTCTCGTTAACCCGCCGTTGCCCGGCAGATTGTTGGCTTCGGCACCAATTACCATGGGTACAGGTGGAGTCTTCACAGGCGTCATAACTTCAGGGGGAGAACTCGGTGCAAGGAAGTTAGTCTTTTTTGTCTTGGGGCAAGATCCTGGCGGAGTCTCTATCACGACGCAGGACAAGTCAACACCGGAATCGACGATTCTTCAAGCAACCCTAGACAACGTTCCAACTGCAACTCAGGGACAATCGACAACGATGACCCTGCACCTGCAAAGCAATTCAACTATACTCAACATGGATATCACGGTGGGCTTGAATGTTGACGGGCAGCTTGTCCAAAGCAGGTCCAATGTTTCCATTTCACACGGTTCAAAGACTGACGTCCCCTTTACCTTCAACGCTCCATCTGGCCTTGGGGTTCACACGTTCACCTTCTTCTCTCCTGAATACGGGGCTCCCCTGATCACCGGCACGATTCAGGTGTCAATACTTCAAAGCAGTCTCCAGGTGATAATTCCTGCTATCATCGGACTGGCTGCCGCTATCATCATACTCCTATTCTTCCTGTTCCGGAAGAAACCGGAGACACTGCCCGATTCTCCCCCGAAGGACAGGACAACCGGGGGAAAACCTACAAAACCAAACCCCGGAACCTCAACCTCGAAATCCTTAACTTAAACCCAGCACCACTTCTGGAATTCTTGGTCAGCATTATGGAGTCCGGTCCTGAAGAACCACTAGGAGAGTCGACCCCACCGGAAGCTCCCCCGCGAGAACGAAACCCCGGCGGGCTAATTTACGAATGCATCAACTGCGGATCAAAGCTAACGGCTGACCAGCTCGCCATGACCCCGGAGATCAAATGCCCTTTCTGCGGCTATAGGATACTTCGAAAGGTAAGACCTCCAATCGTAAAACATGTGAAGGCCCGATAACAAGGCCGATCGATTCCGTTTCAAAAGCGGATAAAACGCAAATACTCTCTTCTGACCGTAGTCTGAGCCGACAACCCTTGCAACAACAAATCAAAGACAAACACAAGCTATTGTCCGAGACGGCTCGGCGAAGAGGATTCTTCTGGGGCTCGTTCGAAATCTATGGAGGCCTCAGCGGATTCTTGGACCTAGGGCCCCTAGGCGTCGGACTGAAGCGACAAATCGAGGATACATGGCGACGATTCTTCCTTCAACGGCATGGGTTTGTCGAGGTCTCTACCCCCATAATTACTCCTCACAAGGTGTTAGAGGCCTCAGGTCACGTCGAGAACTTCAAAGACCCCATGACGGAGTGCAGTAACTGCAAGAGAAGATTCCGAGCAGACCAGCTCGTTAAGGAAGCTACCGGCCTCGAAACCGAAGGAATGAGTCTCGAGCAACTCGGCGCGCTCTTGAAGGAAAAACATGTAAAATGTCCAGAGTGTGGCGGACAACTAGGGCCCCCCCAATACTTCATGACCATGTTCAAAACTAACATAGGCCCATACGGCGAAGACCCTGCTTACGGCCGCCCGGAAGCAGCACAGGGAATTTTCGTCAACTTCCACCGAGTCCTCGAGACAATGAGGGAAAAGTTTCCGATCGGAATAGCCCAGGTGGGAACCGTCCTTCGCAACGAAATATCACCCAGGCAGGGTCCCATACGACTACGAGAGTTCACAATAATGGATTTCGAACTGTTCTTCGATCCGGCAGAGCCCGACTGCCCGTACCTCGACGAGGTCATATCTGAAGAGTTATCGATTGTTGCAGAAGAATCGAGAAGCAAAGGCACAGAAAATGCAATCAAGGTCAAGGTAGGCGAAGCCGTCAAGAGACAAGTGATCAAAGCACCCTGGGCGGCGTACTTTATGGCCCTCTCGAAACGGTTCCTGACTCAACTCGGGGTCGATGGACAGCATCAGAGATTCTTCGAAAAACTTCCATCGGAAAGGGCTCACTATTCAGCCCAAACATTCGACCATGAAATTGAGCTGGACCGCTGGGGCTGGACCGAGGTTGCGGGTTTCGCGTACAGAACAGACTACGACCTTCGAAAACATATGGAAGCGACCGGCGAAGACCTGCGAGTCTTCAAGCCATACTCGACACCTCGACTCCGAAAAGTCAAATTGATCAAGCCAAGCCACCAAAACCTCAGAAAAATCTTCCAAGAACAAACGGGAAGAATCGCCGACCTAATATCCAAAGACGATCCTGAAAAACTGCTCGCGGCCAAGAAGGCCAGACAGCCCGTGAGAATTGGGTCATACACTGTTCCATCAGACTGTTTCGACGTAGTTGAGGAAGACGTGAAGGAAACTGGGACCCGTTTCCTACCTCACGTAATCGAGCCAAGTTTCGGGGTGGAACGCCTTCTCTACACGACCCTCGAATACAACCTGACGATAAAAGAGGACAGATTGATACTCGGTCTCCCATTCAAACTTGCTCCCATTCAAGCCTCGGTCTTCCCGTTGGTAAACAAAGATGGGTTACAGAAACGGGCTACGGAAGTCTACGAAGCCCTCATCGCTGAAGGGTTGAGAGTGGAGTATGATGAAGCCGGCTCTATTGGGAGGAGGTACGCTAGAGCCGATGAAGCCGGGGTGCCTCTCGGCATAACCATAGACTACGATACTCTGAAGGATGATACTGTCACTGTCCGAGATCGCGATAGCTGGAGCCAGATGAGGACCCCCGTTGGAGTGCTAGCATCGACTATCCACACGATAGTGAAAGAAGGTTTCAACACTCCAAAGTAACCTAGATCGGGAACGCTGCTAGTTTTTTATGGCGAGGATAGCACCACTTTGCGAGACGTGCTCTTTGATGACCTTTCCAGTCGAAACCGAAGCAAACATACGACGGAGAATACTCGACATATGCAGAGAACAAACTAGGAACGTCGTAGACATAACCCGCGAACTGGCACTCATGACCGACAGGGTTTCGGATGGAAAAGCCAAGGAAGCGAAGGAACACTATCAAAACATGCTAAAGATTCTAGGGGACTTCGAAGGGACCAAAAAGAAGCTCCTAGAAGAAGTCGCCTCGTTCGGTACCCTCCTCAGCAACCGAGAGGACTTCATCAGACTAATTTTCAAGATAGGCGAAGTAGCCGACTATGCTCAGGGTATTGGATATCGACTATCCGCAGTGATTGACCGGAACTGGAAAGTCGACAGGAAATACACTAAGAGGCTGGCGGAACTGAACGCCCTAGTTCTAGAAGAAATGTCAAAAATACGAGAGACCGTAATGTCACTGGGTTTCAACCCAGCAAAGGCCATGGAGCTCTCCAGAGGCGTCGAGGAAACAGAGAAAAAAGTAGACACAGCCTATCGATCGCTCGACCTCGATGTTCTAGACGACAAGATTCCACTACGAACACTCCTACTCGTACGAGACCTTAGTGCTCACATGGAAAATATGGCCGACCTAGGCGTGGATGTTGTAGACCTGATCCGGGTAATTGCCCTGACCGCCTAGAGAAATCATGAAACCCGCGACGCTTCAAGGTGAAGCCGAACTTATCGGAACCCGACTCATAGTATGGGACGCCAAAAACGGGCTCGACATTTACCGCTCCGGCTTCTTTGGAAAACCGGTCGGAATACCAAAACCCAAGCCAGACCAAGACTTCGACGTCCCACTCCTTCTAGACCTCATGGAAGGACTATACCTTCTAGAACATCAGAGGATATCCGTGATTGATGGAAGAACCAAAGAACCGGTTCGTAAATCGGTTCTACTGAGAGAAGCGAGAGAGACATATCGTGGATTCAGCCAAGCGTACCAAGTCTACAAGGATCTGAGAAACAAGGGTTACATCGTCACTCCTGGAATAAAATTCGGAGCTGACTTTGCGGTGTACGAGCACGGACCTGGCATAGATCATGCCCCCTTCATCGTTTCTGTCGAAGACCCCGAGTCCATCATGGGACCCTTCGAGGTAGTCCGGGCGGGAAGACTAGCAACAACCGTTCGGAAGCAATTCATCATAGCAATTCCAGACACAAAGCTGGACGAGATCAGATATCTCGTTTTTAGCTGGTTCAAAGCCTAACTCAAGCTATCAGATCGACTCGCAACGGTTCGTTGAGCATCCCTGAGAAAGGAAAGAGCAAAGTCACGCGCGTGTCTTTCAGTTCCTCTGTGTTTCCCGTCTACGTGCCTTAGGTGATGATAAAATTCATGGATCAATACGTACGGATCAAACAGGTAATCTTCGCTCGATATGTAGATAGTCCGTTCTCTATGCACGTAGCATCCGAGCGCTTTTTTCTCGCCTCTAGGTAGACCGATCCGTAGGATCGGCCGTTCTACGCGGTAATGCGCGCAAAGGGCGTCAAGCGCTTTCTCAGGCTTTCTTTCTATCGCGATGAGACGTACAATGTTTCCCTGGAACTCGGCCTCTTCGAGTCTATTCTTTCGTCCAGACTGCGACCGACTCAGCGCCAATCAACTGCTGTTGCGACTACTGTAACTCCGCGTTTCTGGTCCAAGACCATTGCTGTGTTCTCAATACAACCCTTTAAGGTTCATCAAAAAGAAGAGAGCTCCAGGACCTTTGATGTTGAAGAGAATCCAGGTTCTCTTTGAGAATCATCCTGAACGGTTGCAAATTGCTGAGTTCTTGTTGAAGAATGGATTCTGCGTCAGGGCAACAGGATTTTTGTCAATGAGGGTGAGATCCCGCTGTCAAAGTAGCTCGAGCAGTCGGAGTTGATCGCCGGACCGTAAGTGAAACGATTCGGGCGATCGACCGTGACAGAAAAGTCAAGACGGTTTTTCGAGGCTAGAGTCAGCTGGACCGTCGCTCCGGGCCGCAGCAAAGCAACTCGGGCTTGGAATTGTTGAGATAACAGCCGATAACCCGAGCAAGGATCGGGATTCTTGCGAATGCATCGATGGTCTTGGTGGACCATGGAATAGGCGTTAGACAAGCGCTGGTCGGCGACCCTGAACTGAATCCGGAGCCCAAGCTTACAAAAATAGGAGATAGGGTCATCCTGGGAAAGGCCATTCCGCTGATTCTTAAGATTCCGTGAGTTGCCAAGGTGTCAGTTTACTAGTAACCCAGACTATCGTCGTTACTAAAGGTAACATTTATAGGCCAATTCCGTTACCTAGAGTAACGAATAAGGGTCTACCAATGATACTACGGCTAACCCAGACAGCAGAAATGCAACGCGTCTCGCCACAAGACATCCTAGACTACAAAACCTTCGCTCGCAAGCATCAAACTCCAGCGGGAAAGAATGAACTCAAGCAATTCGAACGATTTCACGCCGCAAGGAATCTGATCTCCCAAGAAATGGACACATACCTAGACGCGAAACTAACGTCCAACGACCATTCGAGCACAATAATTGTCGACGTATGTGGCGTCAAGAACAAAACCCTGACAGCAGTGTTTTGTCAGACCGCAGGAATAGACGAGTCCCTGGCAAAATCCCTCGAAACAATCAACAAATCTCAGAACACCACCGTGATAATTCTTCTACCAAGAGAATTAGATCAGCCTAGCCTAAAGGAACCAGTGCGCATTGCCCTCGAGAGAGGCAAGGCTACGATGGAGGTGCTCGGCTGGTTCGGCGATACATTCCAGGAAACGTTTCGGGAAACCCTAGGCCTCATAGAGCTCTTGGGAAATGAAACCAGAATGAGAATGCTAGCACCGCTACTCGAGAGGTCGGGCGCGAAAAGAGACTATCGAACCAGGATAAATCCAAAGCTTGTCTACCACAACATCTCCGCTCTTTCCGATGCAGGTCTTCTCGACGAGAATATTGAAGGAGCATACGAATTGAGTCAATTCGGAAAGACGGTTTTCGCGGAATTCATCACATTTCTAGAAAAGACTCGAAAGACCCTTGATGAATCAAGAACTAGGGAGGTGAAAAATGATTGAGTGAGGATGAATTCTTTTCCAATTGGCAGCGTCGTCGATGGCGATTTCCCACTGCCAACCTCTTTGACGAACTAGAGCAGGACTTTGAGTCGATGTTCAAGGACCTGGAGCTTCCAAAGGATCTTATCAGAGAGCGAAAGCTTCCCGACGGTGGCACCGTGAGGGAAATGGGTCCATTCGTTTACGGCTACTCGTTCAGCATGGGTCCCGACGGCAAACCCGTAATCAGAGAGTTCGGTAATGTCAAACCCTCCCTGAGAGGAGGACCATCCGGCGGAGTTAAGCCCCGGCTCGACGTCAAGGAAGATCGAGAGCCTCTAGTAGACACAATAGTCAACCCCGACACAGTGAAAGTCGTAGCCGAGCTTCCAGGTGTCGAAAAGCCGGACATCGCCCTCGAATGCGATGGACATAAGCTGACACTGAAGGTGGACACGGACAAGCGGCGCTACTACAAGGAATTAGAACTTCCGGTCGAAGTAGATCCTGACACGTCAAAAGCTTCCTATAAGAATGGCGTGCTAGAGCTATTGCTGACTAGGAAAAAGACAGGGTCAAAGGCCAAGCAGATAGCCATCGACTGATTTGGGAGTACAACTCCCACTACCCCCTTTTTCCGGAGCCCGAGAATCAAGTTCAATCTTTCGGACGATATGTACGAAAGAGAATGATAGACCCGAACCTAAGTCTTAACCATTGATGATGGCAATTCAATTACATGGTTTCAGGCGACTTGGTCATCAGTCAGGCGGAGCACAAATCCAGGATCGAGAAAATTCGGGATCAATTGAAAAAATCGAGGTGCGCCGCGCTCTATCTGACGAATCCCACGCGGATTCTCTACGCTACTGGATTTAGCCACATTTCCACGGAGCGACCTCTAGCATTAGTCATCCCGCAAGAAGGTGCCATCTTCATGATGGGTCCTCGGCTGGAGGAGGATCATGCGAAACAGGACTGCGCTCTCATAGAAGAGTTCTTCAGTTATCCCGATTATCCTGGCCGTACCCACCCGATTCGCCACTTTGTCAATGTATTGACAAGAAAGGGATTTGCAGGATCGAAGATCGCGACGGACTCCGTTGACGGGGCAGCGGGAGGCTGGGGTTACCGAGGTCCTTCTTTACGAGACTTGCTCCACCGGGCCAAGATGGTCGACGGCAGAGACTTGGTTGACCGTCTGAGGTGGACAAAATCTAAGCAGGAAATACGACTATTGAAAGAGAGCGCTCGATGGGCTGAGAGGGCCCACGATATTCTAATGGAAAACATCGCATCCGGAGAGCATGATGCGATAATTGGGCTGAAGGCGAGCTATGAGGCGTTGACAGGAATGATGAAGAAACTTGGAGCTAGATACCAACAACTAAGGTGGGGCCTTTCGCCAGTAGTTGTGGGCTGTCGGGGACAGGTCGGACCAGGATCGGCTGTGCCACACGCGGTTTTCTCTAAGCGGAGAATCCGGAGAGGGGATGTATTGGTTACTGAGGCAGGTGTCGAAGTCGGAGGATACACTAGCGAGCTCGAACGCACGGTTATCGTTGGGAAAGCCGGGAGCAGAGAGAAGAAATACTTCGAGACCATGCTGAGAGCTCAGGACGCCGCACTAAGCACATTCAAGCCGGGCGTTGCCTGTTCCCAGGTTGAGGCCGCAGCTCGGAAGACGGTTGAGGCGGCCGGTCTGACCGGCGCTCTTCGCCACCACGTTGGCCACGGCATTGGAATCGATGGCCATGAGCTACCGTGGCTCGACCCAGGCGAGAAGACGATCATGAAGACAGGAATGGTGTTCTCGTGCGAACCAGGACTCTACATTCCCGGCTTCGCCGGGTTCCGACATTCAGACACGATAGTAATAACCAAGAACGGAATGAACTTCATAACACACTATCCACGCGACCTGGAAAAACTGACAGTCTAGCAGAACTGAACCGGATTCTACGTCCACAAGGCACTGGGCAGAGCCTTCTCTGCTGGAGGAGAAACATGATGATCGTGGTAGGTCTCTCCGCAGTGTGGACATTTGAGATTCCTTCGCCACATTCGGTAGATCAGTTTGAGCCCAACGTAAGTCAAAGCGAAAACGACTATACCTGCGATCGCGGATGCGACTGCAGAGTCTACGTTCATTATGAAGATGAAATAATGAATGTCGACCAATTCAAGAGACCTCTAACACGACACGAGCGAGGTGTGGACGCATGAGTGGACAGAGTTTGGCGCTCATAGGCTATAATGCGAAACTTGCGGTATAAACCTACCTCGAAATCAAAGGCGCAAACTGAGCCGATAGGTATCTGTTTATTGAAAAATACATCCTACTCTAAGAGACTTTCTGGAATCTTGCTAGGAAGTCAGGCCTGACTGGTCGGCGGGGTAGTCTGAACTGGTTTCAAGACCTCGTCCGCGTGAGTGATCTTGACCAGCCCTTTGAGAAGGAGCCGATTCGTTATCTTCGCGCAGACATCACAGTCTTTACCCGGACAATACCCTTTTAGAAAGTTCTCGCACTTCCATCGATAATTCTCTATCTCAACAGTGGACATACAGACGAGGCCTTTGACGATTGGCCTGAAGCATGAAATCGACTAAAGTATCGCGTAACTTCACGCAAAAGCGGCCGGTAACATCATGAAGGTCGGCCCATTTCCTTGTACACCTCTGCAGAGACTCGTGCGCCACCTCGAAGGCAGTTTCCGTCGCGTACAGCTTAGCCACCCTGCCTTCCTTTTTGGCCTCCTCTCCTCGATCGAGAACTCGGGCAGCATGAAGAATGAGCAGTCGAGAAGCTTCAAGCTTGATAGCCAGTTCCGCCCGAATGTATGAGTTTAGCCAGCCCGGCGGAGTTGGTATGTGTCTAGGCGTATTGGGTTGGCGCGATAACGATCGGCTTCGGCTTAGTAACAACTGCGACGGCCTCCCGGAATACTGGCCTATAAGCGATTCCGTAGAGGATGAGTCCATCTTTCCCCTCGTAGTCGAGCCTTCTGATGACCCCTTCCAGTCGGACCCCTGGTTTCAAATCCGAGACATCCGCGTCGACGAACAGCACCTTGTTTTTTTCGAGGAGTTCGAAGTTTGAGGTCCATCTCTTCTTGAAGGGAAGCTTTGCGACGTTCTTCAGCTTCGCAAATCGTGGAAAGCGTTTCTTCTCCATCGGTCCCGGACAGTCGGAGGCCAGACAGGTCTCTCTCGCGGGATAATAGATCCTATTGCACCCCTTGCAAAGAGAGAGCGAGAAGTAACTTCCATTGACCGATTCAATCTCGCCGACCAGTCGCGGAATCTCTAATCTTCGCTTAATTCTTGAAAGTCGTTCGCGAATCAAATCATGGTATGTGTCTATTCTGATCTCAGATTTCCGTTCGACATAGTCCATCACGGTGGGAGCTCGTCCTCTCTTTTCCTCGATTCCATCCTGTACCTCAAACCAAGTCGCGTTTGAATAAGCTCCGGAGCCGTAGGACACACCCAGAACCTGATCGCCCGGCCTTGCTTTGTCGAAAAGTGAGGCGAGGGAAATCATCGTAGAGGCAGCATACGTATTTCCAGTATCCAGCACTCTGAGCCAGGGCTTGATCTTCTTCTCAATATCTTGCTCGGTGAGTCTCATCCGTTCAGAGATAGATGAATCGCCAACGTATGGGATTTCGTCCTGTGTTAGCGCGTTGCACGTCTTCATCGGAAGATACCCCGATGGCTGGTGAAATGTTATCCAGTCAAAGTCTGATAAAGAGAGATCGGGATGCTTGCGGAGCAGGTTGGCGATCGCACCGATGATATGTGATTTGTATGCCTCAACAGTCGTCCTGCCGAAGTGTTTGGGAACAGCGGATTCCTCACGTCTCCAAAAGTCCATGAAGAGGCTTGAATACGGCGCAATGTCCTCGATACTCGCGATAAGATCACTCTTCCCTAAGACAAAAGCTCCAGCACCCGCACCAGCCGAGTACTCTAGAGGGTCCCCACGTTCAGCCTGAGCAACGTCCGACCCAATCGCAAGACCGTATTTTATTCGCCCGCTTCGAATCTCAGCGTCAATGAAACCGACCCCTTGCATTCCGGAATTGCAAGCACCTTCAAGATCAGCAATGAATACATTCTCCCCGACACCGACAAAAGACGCGACGTGTCGCGCAATGGTTCCAACTGCGTAGGGCTTAGACTCTGAACCAGCAGTGACGCTCCCAATTTCGCTAGGGGAGATCCCGGCCATTCGTATAGCATTCTCCGCCGCCTCAGTGGCGATGGTCATCGTGTCCTCGGTATGGCCCGCCACGGCTTTTTCACGTAGAAGAAGTCCATGTCTAACCTTCTCTAGAACCTTTTCTAGTTCTTTCCCCCGCTTCTTCTCTCGCTCCCTCACAATCTTCGCAGTCTCAATCCGTTCTCGGGGGATGTAAACCCCGTAACCAACGATCCCAACTTTACCATGACTCATGAGACGACCCTCGGAAACATTCGATATGTGAAGAGCCACTTCTCGGCCAATACCGTATTTAAGACTACGTTGAGCGCGGCGCGAGGACGCGACTCGATCAGATCCCCTAGCTTTCTCCAAAAGACGAATCTTCCGTTCCACGGCACAGGCGAACAGTTTCTTCAATCCTTCTGAAACTCGAAGAGTACTCACTTGGTTACAGTCTGTTTTTGGCGCTGGAGACCGGCTCGATGAACTAATAGCTTCTCGAAGGACGACAGATGGAATTCCGCTCCACAACGAGCATGATTCTTGCACTGATAATTCTATCCCTCTCAGCCGGTGCCATGAATGTTCATCATCAAGAGACGAATAGCGGACTCGTCCCGAGTCATTTACCCCTTGCAGCGGTGAATGGCCCTCAACGAACCATCGTAATCACGGTTCAGTTTACCGACAAAGGAAACAGTACTTCCCCTACGCAGATTCTAACGATGCTCTCAAACTTGAACAACTATTACAACGAAGACTCGTACGGAACCGTCTCATTTCAGACGAGCATGACGCCAGCGGCCACATCAAATTGGTACAATTTGACGAACTCAATGACGTACTACGGAGCAGATACTGTATCGAGTGACAGTCAACTAGTATCTGACTCGCTGCAAGCAGCATACAACGCAGGAGTCGACCTCGCTAGCTACAAGTTTGCAATAGTAGTCCACTCAGGCAACGATGAAGCGATGACTCATGCAACCAGTGATATTCATTCCTTCACCATTCCAGGTTATGTCTTCAATCCGGCTCCCTTGATATCATACAAGATTTCCACGTCCGTGGTAGCCGAATCTGACCCGACAGGAGTTTTCTGCCATGAGGCAGGCCACCTCCTCGGGCTTCCCGACCTCTATGATTTGACCGGTCAAATCGACCCGTCGAACAACTTTTTGGGCTACTGGGAAATAATGGCCTTGGGAGAATGGAATCCGAACACTGGTAACCCATTCCAGCCTAAACCTGGCACGTATCCATCTCACCATTCTATCTGGTCGAAGATACAACTAGGCTTTGTTCCAAGCTCAAAAGTCGACGTCGTTCAACCAGGTCAAAGCGCCAACATCACCTTGAAGAACTTAGAATCTCCGACCAATGGCAACCAATCCGTTAAGATCCCTGTTGCCGCCAACAAAGATGGCTCGCTGACCTACTATCTATTGGAGATGAGGGCAAAGATCGGCACGTATGATCAGTACCTGCCCTTTCCCTCAGATTATCCGGGCGCAGGCATTCTAATCTACGAAGTAAACGAGAGTATTGCGGCCGGGCATGGTAGCGTCCGGCTAATAGAGGCCCATCCAGGCGGAGATCTTAGCGACGCCCCCTTTGGACCATGCAATTCTCCGTGCGTTAGTGATAACACGTTCTTAGACCAGGCGAACTTCGTAAAAGTTATCGTGACAACAACCAGCCCAACTTCCTATTCGGTTCTGGTGGATCGAACAAGCGCACCAAGGCTTCTTTTGCAAATCAACACTCCCTCGCAGGGCGTTAGCATCACCATTGACGGCGCCAACTGGACCTCGGACGCTTCAAACCAGTTGAGGCTCCCGGTGCGATATGGCCCCCACACCATTTTCATACAACCGCAAATTCCAGTGTCGATCGGATCCACAACCATTCAACTCGGGCTCACAGAGAGCTTTGCCGCATGGGACGACGGAAGCACGTCGAACCCACGATGGGTCTCAATTGTCAAAGATAGCGTTCTAACCGCGAGCTATCGCGTCGTCATTGAGCCCTCGTTCGCCACTGCGATCACTGCTGCGACTATTCTGGGAGTCGTTGTTCTTGCCGTTACGCTTCATCGAAGACGACATCAGGCTCTTAGCCAGACCAAGGGTTTACCGACTTACTCTCCGCCTGAACCCGGCATGACTCAACCAGGCAATCCGTCGTCTCCGATAGCATCATTCCCAGGGAATGATAGTCTTCCTGGAGCACCCGTAAAGAGCGACAACGAGACCAAGGGCGCCTAGCCCGAGACCGGCAGTGTTCGCGGTTCCATCCCTGGCAATCAAGACCTTCTCCGTACTTCCCAAGACTCGGGCTGAAATGTTAACGGTTTTCGATGGTTGAGAACCCTGGTTGTCGAACACGAAGCAGTATGTACCTGCCGCCCTTAGTGGAATATTGAACGACTTATTTCCCACCGTTTGGTCCACGAGTACAGTTGGAGGGTGAGACGATGGATAGCACGACTGAGAGTCGTTCATGGCTAAGAGTTCGAAATGGATAGTTGAAGCGCCTGCACCAGACTCGAAAACTGTAACGTTTGCGCGCAATTCATTGTTCATGCCGGAAAACGTGCTAATGTTCCTTGGCTGTCCAACTAGAGCACCTGCCTGTATCGGAAACCCGTTTTGAACCCAAACGTTCTGTTCGCTAACCACTGGGGTCGTGTGGACAGCCGGGATTGAGGCATATGCGGCTAGGCCGACTACTAGGAGAGTCAGCCCAAGAACTACGAGTTTGAACTGCGTGACTAGCGATCCTCCATGTCGCGCAGTCCCTGAAACTCTTTGAGTCCGCTTAGCCGATGTCGCATTATGCTAGCCTCCAGCTCGGACTGCAACAAAGAAAAGATGTCTTTGTGAATGCTCACGAAGTCGGAGGCGGTCGGGCTTCTCGGCCGAAGCAACTCGATTGGCACTATACTCTTGACTCTGGCAGGACGTGCCGAGAGTACCAAGATCCTGTCAGCGAGTTCGATTGCTTCGGGAAGGTTGTGAGTGACGAGAAGGAAGGTCTTCTGAGTTTCAGCGTGAATCTCTGCAACCTCTTCCCTGAGAGCTTCCGCCGTGAACTCATCGATAGCGCTGAAGGCCTCGTCCATTAAGACAACCTCTGGGTCTATCGCGAGGGCTCTGGCTATTCCGACCCGTTGCTTCATTCCGCCGGACAGCTGTTTCGGATAGAGTTTCTCGCTATCTTTGAGACCCACCATTCCGAGGAGCTCTCTAGCCGTATTCTCCCTCTCGCGTTTCGGAACATTCTGGACCTCAAGGCCAAAGGCGACGTTGTCCAGGACTGTTCGCCAAGGAAGTAGGGCGAAGGTCTGAAAGACCATGCTGATCTTGGGGTGGGGAGCGGTAAGCAGATCCCCTTTGAAGCGGATTTCCCCAGAGGATGGTCGATCTAATCCTGCAATCATTCGCAGAAGAGTGGATTTCCCGCATCCGCTTGGTCCAACGATGCAGACAAACTCTCCCTCGTGGATTTGGAAAGAGATGTTGTTCAGGGCGGTCACGGTTTGTGGGGGTTCGGAGTATACCTTTGTGACGTTTGAGAATTCAACGTGCATCCAGTTGTCTACCGCCATCTCTTGATTCGTTGTTCTAGCCTGTCGAAAAATGCTCGATCCAGAAGGATAGTTAGAAGCCCTACTGTCATGATCGCAGCTAGGCCATAAGTCATTGAGTGCGCTGACCCCTGAATACTGTTGGAGATGAAACTTCCGACCCCCGCGACGCTTGCGATGATCTCCACCGCGAGGAGGACGTTCCAGCTGAACTCGAAGGACAGTCTTAGTCCGGTTAGGAAGTTTGGAAAGATCGAGGGAAGTACGATTTTCGAGAAAGTGTCGAGTCTCCCCGCTTTGAACACAGAAGCAACGTGGAAGTAGTCTAATGGAATCTCCTTGACTCCCTGCCTAATTGTGAAGTAGATCGGAAAGAAAGCGCTGAAGGCGGAGATGGCTACTGCCGCTACGTTACCTCGACCGATCACGGTAACTAGGAGAGTTAGTATCGCTAGGTCCGGCAACGCGCCTACCAGCATAATGATCGGGGTTATTGCCTCGTCCAATTGGTTTCTTAGACCTACTAGCAATGCTAGGGGCATGACCACCACTAGGGCGAGAGAAACTCCCGCGGCTACGTTGACGAAGCTTTGGGTGACGCGAACGAGGAAGAATGGTGTTCCTCCAAGCTGGACTAGTGTGAGAAGAACGTTGTGAAGGGGTGGAAGTTGATCGCTAGAGACCGCGCCCGATAGAGCTACTGCCTCCCAAAGACAGAAGATGGCGACGAGCGTGATCAGCCAGGGTGGCAGTCGGGCTTTGTTCCGGCTTGTGTCCCGGACTCGATGGAAGACTTCGGGACTGAATGGCCAGAATCGCATCTAGATACACCCGGAGCGACAAAGTCCCTTCTGAGAACTAATTAGGTTTGGACGTCCCGTACGCAAAATTTCGCGCTGAGAGGGTTAATGTCCTGAACTCTCTCCGTCGCGCCGTTATCGGTTCTAAGGAAAGAAACGAGTGGTCAGAGGTAGAGGTTTGCCTCGGAGCAGTTCAAAACACGCCTGTGCAGAACGGGACGCTGCTGTGCAGACTTGTGCATCGTACTGTGCAGAGGAGCGCTAACCGTGCCAAGATCGGAGGTACTTTTGCTGCAATCGGGACAGAGTGTCGATTTTGCGCCCGAACGCTTCGAGTCTCTGTCTAGCGACCTCGAAATCGAGATTTTCGGGTACTTTGACAACCTTCGCTGGTAATTTGCCCTTGTTTTGGGTTAGATATTCCGCCGACAAAGCTTGGTCGGCGAAACTCATGTCCATGACTTCGGCCGGATGACCGTCCGCGGCAGCCAGGTTGACGAGGCGCCCTTCAGAAAGCAGGTAGAGCCTTTTCTTGTTCCGTAGCGAATACTCAACAACGTCGGGGCGTACCCTCTTGCGCTTTACTGCAAGCTTCTCAAGGTCTTTGACGCTCACTTCAACGTTGTAGTGGCCGACGTTGCAGAGGATCGCTTGGTCCTTCATTCTGAGCATATGGGAGGCGGTTATTACATCGGTGTCGCCGGTGGCGGTTATGAACAAGTCGCCTTTCTCAGCCGCATCGGCCATTGG
>Ga0209470_1000984_pt1 | contig 21890 bp, 18 predicted proteins | sample GraSoiAngelo_125_FD_185882 | JGI IMG/M metagenome (GOLD analysis project Ga0209470, IMG submission 185882) | Grasslands soil microbial communities from the Angelo Coastal Reserve, California, USA - 14_0927_05_40cm (SPAdes) (version 2) | ecosystem: Environmental > Terrestrial > Soil > Grasslands ... | reverse complement strand
GCTGTACGAGTAGACGGAGGCCGAGGCCCCAACCGCAACGGTTGAGCGCATCCGGAAATGTGGCTATAGTTCTGGCCACAATAAGGAGGCTCGCATGCGCTTCGCGAGCGTAGCGGAAGTCAAGAACCACCTCTCCGCCTATCTGGCCCGTGCACGGAAGAAGAGGGAGCCGATCGTGGTCACGCATCACGGAAGGCCCTACGCGCTGATCCAGCCGATTTCGGAGCGGGATCTCGAGCGGCTCGAGTGGGATCGTCTCGCGAGGCAGCGCCTGGAGGCGGCGTGGGAAGGGGACGACGATGCCCTCTACGACTACCTATAGCCGCGGTCAGGTGGCGGTCGTCGAGGTCGGCTTCTCCGAAGGTACGGGATCGAAGCCTCGTCCCGCGGTGGTGGTGAGCACCGAGAAGTTCCACCGTTCGCTCCCCGACATCATCGTGTGCCCGATCAGCAGCCAGCCCCGATACTACCGCCGCCCGGGACCGGGCGACCGGCCTCTCCGTTCATGGCGGACAGTCGGGCTCCGTCATCCCAGCACCGTCCGTGTCTCGAAGCTCCTCTCCGTCGACAAGACCATCGTCAAGCGGGTGATCGGCGATCTCGTGCCTGACGATCTTGCGGGTGTTGAAACGATCCTTCGGCAGGCGCTTGCGCTGGCGTAGACGAACGTCGGTCTGCCGGCTTCACGCCTCTGCGGCGCGTGCGATTTTTCCTTGACCACGCGCCGGGAGTGAGCGTAGCCCCCAGGAGCCGGCGCACCGCTCGCCTCCCCCTCGAAGTACGCGAGCAACGCATGCGAGTCGAGGACGAAGCCGCCACGCAGCCTAGCGGCGTCGCTCACGGCGTCGTTCCCGCCGGAGGGCCGTGGTGCTCGACCCGCCGGGGAAGCGCCTGAGCACGCCGAAGGAGTCCTCGGCTCGCCCGCGGCCGATCGGACGCACGACGATGCATCCATCTCCCTCTTCGACACTCACCTTGGTTCCGGCTTCGATTTTGAACCGCCGACGAAGCTCCACGGGGATGACGATCTGGCCCTTAGGGGTAGCTGTCGATACTGACATACTACGCTTCCGGTTTCGTTGTAACATCATAAATCGTATCACTCCGGATCACGGCGCGCTGGTACCCAGGGAGAGGGATGCCGTACGAGTGACCGCCGCTAGAAGGCGAGCACGCTACCTAACTAATTGCGCAGCATTCGGGAGTCCACGAAGGCGGACAAGTGTCACCGCCGAACGGGTCGACCGCCAGCTGGTCGAGCTCGGCTCCGAGTCGCTCGCGCTCGGTTCGAGGCGCGCGGCGCACGACCTTTCGAGCGCTCGAGGAGATTGAGACGGTCCAGTTCGGCATGCAGCTGCGCGAGAGTCAGGTATCGCCCGCGGCGGATCTCCGCTCGACCCCTCTCGATGCCCCGGAGCTCGCGCCGGCTGGGTCCGGCGCTCGGCAGGAGATAGAAGCGGAGCGCTTCGCGGATGAGCTCGGAGCGGGTACGGTGCTCGCTCTTTCGGAGCTTCTCGAGCGCCCGCGCGATGGCCGGCGGGAGCGAGATGGTGAAGGTGGACGTAGAACGCATCGAAAGGCAAACGCTCGGACGTCGATCAGTATTACGCAGTCATACTTCATACTCGGGGCACGCCATCTGTCAAGGGCGCAGCCTACCAACGCCGTCGCAGTCGGCCAACGACTGGCGAGTGCCTTTGATCGGAACGCGAAGAGCCAACCCGGAGGCGGCCCTCGCGATGATCCGTCTTCTACAGGCGGACTGCCCGTCCCGTCCGGAGGTAGATGAGCCGAAACTCGGGCGGCGCCGCAAGGTGGAGCGCCCGCTGCGCCGCGCGTGTATACACGTCGGCCTGCAGCCGGTGGCGCTCCGGGCGCTCGTCCCGGTCGCTCTTGTAGTCGGCCACGATCCAGCGCTCGCCGCGGCGGTAGAGCAGGTCGATCTGCCCGCTCCACACCTCGCCGTCGAGCGTGATGACGAAGGGCACCTCGCGGTGGACCTCGTCCGCGGTCTGGATCTCGCGGAACACCTCGCTCGCGAAGAAGCTGCGCAGGATCGTTCCCGCCTCGCCGGCGGCGGCCACGCGCTCGGGATGCGCGAGGTCCATCTCCGCGAGCAGGTCGTGGCAGCGCGACCCGACCGTGAGCGGGTCCGCCTCGCCGTCCTCGCGCTCGAGGCGATAGGTGCGCTCGAGGTCCGGCTCCGTCCCCGACGACGGCCGGCGCAGCAGCAGCGCCGCCTGGAGGCGCCGGGCCGCCGCCTCGCGCTCCACCCACGCGGCACGCTCGGCCGCGTAATCGGGCGCGGGCGCCGGCGCGGGCACCGGAGGAGGTCCCCATGCCGGCTCGATCTGGTCGCAGAGGCGCACGGAGACCTCGAAGCCGTCGCCGCGGAGCGTCTGCTCCGCCTCCTCGCCGAGGACGAGTCCCTCTTCCCGGAGGGCCGCGACGATCATCGCGAGGAGCGTGTCCGACGCGGACTTCCCGCCCGTCAGGAGGAGGCGGTCCTTCGCGCGCGTGAGCGCCACATAGAGCAGCCGGCGGGTCTCCTCCTTGCGGATGCGCCGGTAGCGTTCCTCGGCGGCGACGCGGTCGCGGTTCCGGAGCCGCCCGCAGCGCAAGCCGACCACGCCGCTCAGCCACTCACGCAGGATCGGCCCTTCGGCCGCGTCGCCGGGCCCGCGGTGGAGGTCGGGGACGACCACGACCGGGAACTCGAGGCCCTTCGCCTTGTGGATGCTGAGGATGCGGACCGCGTCGAGCTGCTCGTCGGCGAGCGGCGCCTCCCCCTCCTCCTCGCGCTCGCCGAAGCGCCGGCGGTACTCCGCGAGGGCGGCGGCGAGCGTCGTGCCCTCGGCGGTGAGCGCCTCGACCAGCTTGTCGATGTTCGCGACCGCCTGCTCGCCCCGGAACGTCGCGCGCGCGATCTCCGCCAGCGGGAAGCGCTCGAGCACCTCGGCGAGCAGGTCGCCGACCGGCACCCGCCACGCGCGCGCGTGCAGCTGGGCGATCGCCTGATAGAGGCGGCGCACGTCCGGGAGCCCGTGCGGCACGCGGTCGGCGTCGAGGGGACAGAGCGCGTCCGCGTCGCGCAGGTGCAGGAGGTCGCGGTCGCGGACCGCGCCGAGCGGCGAGCGGAGCACGCCCACCACGGCGAGCTCGTTGGTCGGATCGGCGATGGCGCCGAGCAGGTTCAGGAGGTCGAGCACCTCCTGGGCGGCGTAGAAGTGCTTCTCGCCCTCGATCGCGAAGTCGATGCCGCGCCGGCGGAACGCGTCGGTGTAGTGGTGCGCCTCGCCGAGCGCGCGCAGCAGGAGCGCCACGTCACCGGTCGCGAAGCGGCCCGCGGCGACGCCCGCGGCCACCCACTCCGCGATCGCCTCGGCCTCCGACTCGCGCGCCTCCCCGGCCCCGAGGCCCCGGAAGAGCATCATCTCCACGGTCCCGCCCGGGCCGCGCTCCGGGCTCGGGTCGAGCGGCACGTAGGCGGGCGCCTGGATCGTCCTCCGGCCGACGACGTTGACGAACGCCACCAGCTCCGGCCGCGCGCGGTAGTTGACGGTGAGCCGCTCGACCTCGCCCGGGAGCCGGCCGACGATCTCCTGGTACACCTCGAGGTCGGCGCCCCGGAAGAGGTAGATCGACTGCTTCGGGTCGCCGACGATCACCAGCTTCCCCGGCTCCACCTCGATGCGCCGCCAGTCCGTCTCGCAGGCTCCCTGTCGTTCCGCGAGATAGAGCAGTATCTCGCCCTGCAGCGGGTCGGTGTCCTGGAACTCGTCGACCACGATCAGCCGAAAACGCTGCTGCAGACGGTCGCGCACGTCGGGATGATCGCGCAGCACGCGGCGGGCGCGGACGAGGAGGCCCTGGAAGGAGACGTGCCCGCGGCGCGCGTACTCGCGGCGGAACTGCGCGACGAACGGCTGGAGCCACGCGAGCAGGGCCGCCATCTGGCGGTCGTCGACGTCGACGACGGCGCGCGCGAGCTCGCGGAGCTGCCGGTAGGTCTCCTGCTCCCCGCCCGTCCACCCCGCGACCGTGGGCGCGGGCGGCGTGAGCAAGGACACCTGCCGGGCGAGCTCCGAGGTCGCCTCGCCGGCGCCGAAGAGGCGGCGCATGTACTCGAGCGCGCGCATCGCCCGCAGCGCGGTGACGCGCGCCTCGCCGGCATGCGCGCGCAGCAACGCCTCCGCCCGGGCCGCGGCCTCGGCGAGGCGCGCGCGCCAGGCCTCGGCGCGTCCACGGTCCTCCGCGAGCTCGAGCGGCGCGCCGTCCTCGCACAGCGCCTCCGCAAACCGCCGGAGGTGGGTCAGCTCGAGGCGGCCGAGCAGGCTCTGCAGGAACTCGAGCGCGGTGAGGTCGCCCAGGCGGCCCTCCAGCCAGCGGGGCCAGATATCCCGAAAGATCGCGGCGGCCCGCGTCCCGTCGTCCTCCTCGAAGGCGGGGCTCACGCCGCCTTCGAGGGGATACTGGCGGAGCAGGTGCGCGGCGAAGGAGTGGATGGTCCCGATCTCGATCCGGTCGAGCTCGGCAAGCGCGCGGACTCCGCGGCCGCGGGCCGTCGCCGGGTCGCCGAAGAGCTCGAGACCGCCGTGGAGCTCGTCGACCGGCTCGCCTGCCACCAGGCGCACGAGCCACGTGCCCAGCCGGTCCCGCATCTCGTTCGCGGCTCGCACGGTGAAGGTGAGGGCGAGGAGCCGCGATGGCTCCGTGCCGGTCGCGAGCAGGCTCTGGAGCAGCAGCCGCACCACCCGGGTGGTCTTCCCGGTGCCCGCCCCGGCCTCGATCGACGACGCGGCACTCATCGCCCCACGATCTCCCAGTACCGTGTCAAGGCGGGCGTGCGCTCGGGCTTCCGACGCAGCCGCCCGTAGTTCTTCCGGCAGATCGCGCCGAAGTCGCAGTGCGCGCAGTGGCCGCCCTGCCCGTCCGCGACGTGGATGAAGAACCAGCCGTCGCGGATGAAGGTGGCGAAGGCGGCCACCGCCTGCTCGACGTCGTCGCGGCAGCCGTCCGACTCCTCGGCGGTGAAGACGCGTACCAGACGCTCCTCGCGGATCTCGTCCACCTCCGGGTCGCCCCGCAGGTAGTCCTCGACGAACTGGAAGACGGCCCGCGTCGCCACCGCACCGGCCACGCCGTGGCGCGCCGCGACGGCGGGCGCGAGCCGGAGGTAGAGGGGCGCCTGGAGCTTCTCGCCCCGGCGCGCCTGCGTCGCGAGCGCCGTCTGCCAGTGAGCCCCGAAGCGCCGCTTGTAGTCGACGACGCGGAGCGCGCCCGTCCCGCGGTGCCGGTCGATGCGATCGAGCTGACCGCCGAGCACGAGCTCGGCGAACGGGACGGTCGCGCGCTCCTCGAACCAGACGGGCGCCCAGTCGCCGAGCGTTGCGAGGTCGAAGGCGGCGAAGGCCTCGACCGCGCGCACGATCTCCGCAAAGCGCGCCCGGAGGACGCCACGGAGCGGCAGGTGCGCCTGGCGCTCGAATTCCGCCGCGACGTCGGCCGCGGCTCGCGCCAGCTCCGCTGCCAGATGATCGGGGTGGAAGTCGCGCGCCGCCAGCCTGCCGTAGAGGCGCTCGAGCAGCGCATGCATGAGCTTGCCGATCTCGCGGGGGCTCAGGTCTTCCCCTTCGACGACCTCGTCGGCGGGGAGGACTCGCAGGACCTCCTCGGCGAAGTAGCGGAACGGGCAGGTGGCGAAGCGCTCGAGGCGGGTCGGCGACAGGCGGCCGATCGAGCGGGCCATCCACTCGGGCGCGAGCGGCCCCACGCGTCCCTCGAACGCGCTCACCTCGCGCTCGCCATCGAGCGCGGCGAGGAACGCCCGCGCCCGATCGAAGGCGAGCGCGTCGAAGCCGAACGCCGCGAGCGCGGCCGAGGCGTCGGGCGCGGCGCGCAGGAGCTCGCGCGGCGTCGCGATCTCCCCGAGGCCCCGCTTCGCCCGGTCCGAGCGCGGGATGGCGTCGATGCCCTCGCGTGCGAGCGGCAGGTACGGCCGCAGGAAGGGCGACGGGTCGCGCAGGCGCCCGTCGGCGTCGGCGCGCTGGTAGAGGCAGACGAGCCCCTCGGCGGGCGCGCTGCGCATCAGGTGGAAGAGGAGGCGCTCCTCGTCGTAGGCGTCGAGCCGCACCGGCAGGTGGTGGCCGAGGACGCGGAACACCTCGCGCCGGACCGCGTCGCTGATGAACGGCTCCTCGACGATGAAGCGGGGAAAGACGCGGGCGTTCAGACCGAGCAGGAAGACGTGGCGGAACGGCAGGCCGCGCGCGGCCATCGCGTCGACGATGGCCACACCGCGCGGCGCCGGCGCGCCGAGCCGCCGGCGCCGGCACTCCCGCTCGAAGGCCTCGACGAACGCTGCACGCGGGATCGTCTCGCCGAGCGCGTCGAGGCGTGCGAGGGTCGCGAGCACGTCCCGGATCGCCTCGGCGACCTGCACCTCCTCGTCGAGCAGCGCCTCGAGACGGAAGCAGCGGCGGAGCGCATCGAGGTGCGCCGTGGCGTGGCGGCCCCAGCCGGCATCGGCGGCGGGGAGCGCGTGCCGGACGCGGCGGATCGCCGCGCGCAGCGCACGGACGGCCGCGGGCGGAACGGCGATCGAGCGGCGGTCGTCAGCGGTCTCGCGGCCGACCGCGATCCGCCACCCGCGGTGGGTGTAGGCATCGAGGCGCGACCAGTCGTCGCCTCGTCCGATGCGGAGCGAGCGCGCCAGGAGGTCCCAGTGACGGCGGTCGGCAGGCCCGCGAAAGAGCGGATGGCCGACGACGTCGAGCGCCGCAGTGCGGGGAAGGTCGTCGAGCGCCGCGCGAAAGAGCCCGAGGATCGCCTGCGCGAGCGGATGATCGAGGAGCGCGCGGCCGGGCGGCGCGTCGCAGGGAATGCGGTGCTCGCCGAAGAGCGCCGCGAGCGGGGCCAGGTAGGGGTCCAGCGTGCGCGCCACGACGGCGATCTCCTCGGGCCGGCAGCCCTCGTCGAGGAGCCGCCGGATGTGCTTGGCGCACAGCCACACCTCGTCGCGTTCGCCGACCGCCGTGTGCACCTCGGGTGTCGGCGGTGGTGCGGGCGCGGGAAGCGGCTCGGCAGCGTCCGCCGGGACTGCGGTGTAGAGCCAGTCGCCGAACCGCCACGTCTCGGGGTCGGCACCCCGAGGCACGAGGAGCGTGACGGGGACTGCTCGCGCGAGCTCGGTGACGAGGTCGGCCTGCACCTGCGTCATGTCGTAGAAGCCGTAGACGAGGAGCGGGCCGACCACGTGTCGCGCGCGGTCGGCGGCGGCCCGGAAGATGTCCGAGCGGTCCGCGACGCCGAGTCGCCGAAGCTCCTCCGCGTAGTGTCGATAGGCGGCGAGGAGGGCGCCGAACTTGCGCAGGTCGAGCGCGCTCAGGCGCGACGCGGGATCGCCCGTCGCCATGCGAAGCGCGTCGACGAGCAGCTCGGGGTCGCACGGGACCGCGGCGTCCTTCATGTCCCGGATCGCCGCGTGCAGGGCGCCCGCCAGGTCGTACGTTCGTACGTCTTCCCCTGCGAACGGACGTTCACCCGGCGATTCGAGCCAGCGGAGAAGGAGACGCTCGTAAAAAAGGACGTCCGGCACGAAGCGCCCCCCGGCATCCCCCGCCAGATCGAGCGCAAACTGGAAGACATGGGCGAAGCGGACCCCGAACAACCCTTCGGGGAAGCGATGTGCGGCGGCCTGCTTGAGGTGGCGGACGAGCCGCCCGGAGGGAGCGATCACGGTGGCCTGCGCAAGGACGCGGCCCCCCTGCGCCCGCTCGATCTCGCGCCACAGCGCCTCCTCGAGCTGGCGGTACTCGCCGAGGATCAGCCGCGCGCGCAGAACCCCCGCCCCACGCGCCGCAGCGCACCTGGAAAGCTAGGATGCGACCCCGCCGGACCCATCCGCCGCTCCTCTCCGGACGTTCTTGCTCCCTTGCGGTACGACCGTCAACCGGATCCGTGCCCGCCCGCCACGCCAGGCAACACTGCAGGCCCGGCTTTTTCCGAAGAGCAACGGTTCTGGCGGTCTCTGGACGGCACGTTATCTGCTATGAGACGCCGCATGGCACGCTCGAGAGCTGTAGTGGGTGCACCGCGGGAACCGGCCGCCGGGCGCGGTGTGCGGGTGCGGTTCGGGGAGGAATGCCTCGAGCTCGATACCGCCAGTCCCCGCGAGGTCACGCTCCTCAGGCGCTGGATCGGCCGGGTGAACGGCCCGATGTATCCGCAGCCGTACCTGGTCGAAGGCCCGCCGGGGCGCTTCCGTCTCTACGTCGGACGAGCCGCGGAGCGCGTCAGGACGGCCCAGGGCATGAGGTGAGCCGCGGAGGGGGGGACCCCTCCGCGACCCGATCTCGCCGCTACTTACTGGGGGTGGCCGGCTTGGCTGCGGACCCTGGCGCTGCGGTGTGCCCGCGGTACCGGTGGTGAGCCGTCCGCTTCTTCGCCGCAGCCACCTTCTGTCCCGCAGGCTTGCCCTTTGGGGCCTCCGCCTTCGGGGTAGCGGTGGGCGCGGTGGACTCCGCCGCGAGGGCCGGTGCGGCCAGCAGCGCCGCCGAGAGCAGGGACATTGCAATGCGCTTCCTCATCTCCGGGAAACCTCCTTGCCCGGCTCGTACACCGGAGCGCCCCTGGCGTTACGCGCTCGGAGCGGGATGCGTTTCGCCGCCACCGGGGTGCGGGGCTGCGCACGCCTGCACGGATCACGCAAGGAGTGCCGCCAGCACCTCGCGCAAACGCCCCATCGGGCAGGGTTTGGTCAGGTACGCCGCCCACGGACCGATGCCCGTCGGCGGCTCGGTCGCCGGGGTGGCACTGAGGACGACGACCGGCACGGCGCGGAGCGCAGCGTCTTCGCGCAACGAGCGGATCAGGTCCCAGCCGCTTTCGCCCGCGAGCATCAGGTCCACCACGATCGCGGCCGGGCGCTCGGCCGCGGCGCAGGCGAGGGCCTCGGCAACCGTGGCGGCCGTCGCGACGTGGTAGCGGTCGCCGAGCGCGTCGGCGGTCATCGTCCGCGTATCGAGATCGTCGTCGACGACGAGCACCCGGTGGCGCGGCGCCACGCCGTCAGGCATCCGGCCCGCCGCGGTCTTCCCCTTCCGGCGCCGGCAGCTCCAGGGAGAACGTCGAGCCCGCGCGCTCGGTGCTGTCGACGACGATGCGGGTACCGAGCATCCGGGCGAGGTCCCGCGCGACGGCGAGACCGAGCCCCACCCCGGACTCGCGGTTGGTCCCGTTGCCGGCGCGGTAGAAGGGCTCGAAGATGCGCGCCTGCTCGTGGGCGGGGATCCCGATTCCCGTGTCACGCACGGCGAGCATGACGCGCCCGTTCTCGCGGGCCGCGCGCAGCTCGACGCGGCCACGCGGAGTGTACTTCACGGCATTGGTCGCGAGGTTCGTGACGATCTGGCGGAGCTTCTCCGGGTCGCTGCGGACCCACTCCGCACCGGGCTCGACTGCCACCTCGACCCGCACGTCTTTGGTCCCGACGAAGGGTGCGGCCAGCTCCTGCACCCACTGGTAGAGCTCGGGGATGTGAACGGGCTCGTTCCGGACCCAGACCTCGGGAGCGTCCAGGCGAGAGAATTCGATCAGGTCGCTCGTCATCTGCATGAGCAGGTGCGTCTGCCGCCTGAGCCGCTCGACGAGCGTCTGCTCGACGTGCGGCGCGAGGAGGTCGGTCGTACCGATGATCACGTGGAGCGGCGCGGCGAGGTCGTGCGCGACGTGGGCAAGGACGCGAGCCTTCTCACGCGTCGCGTCCCGCGCGGCGGCGAACAGCTTCGCCGCGCCGAGCGCGGCGCCCACGTGGGCGGCGAAGAGCGCCAGGATCTCCCGCGTCGCACGTTCGAAGGGTCGCGGGCCGGCTCGGAAGACGACGAGCGCCGTGTCGGCGCGGCGCCCACCGGCGGTGACCGGCGCGGCCATCTGAACGCGCGCTCCGAGCTGCTGGAGGGCCACCTGGCTCCACGGGCTCGTCCCGCTGCGCCAGCGTCCGGGCTCCCAGGGCCCGAGCGCACGGGGCCACCACACGAGGCTCTGCGCCTCCCACCGGCCGTCGGTGAAGACGCGGTCGGTCCGCCAGTCCCCGTCGGCGGACATCGCGACGAACCCGCCGTCGGCCCCGGTGAGACGGACGCTCGCCTCGACCGCGCGCCGGAGCGCCGCATCGCTCTCGAGCCCCGTGAGCCCGCGCGCCAGCTCGCTCATCCGGCGTAACACCCGCGCATGGCGCTCGAGCCGCCTGACCGCCCGGCCGAGCATGCCGGTGCCGACCGCCAGCATGAGGTACTCGGCCAGCATGAGTGCGCTGCCGGCATAGAGCCACCACGGCCCATAGGCGCGCCCCGCACAGATGCGGCGCAGGATCACGCAGACGACGGACAGCTCGACGCCGAGGCGGATGCCGAAGGTGTAGGCACCGAGCGCGATCGGCACGGAGTAGCCGAAGGCGAGCGAGATCCCGGGCCAGAGACGGCCGTCCACCACGGCCAGCACGCCCACCATGGCGGCCACCAGCCCGCCGACCCACCGCCGCCAGCGACGGAGCGTCGGCTCGCTCCCGAGTAGGCGATCGAGGAGGCTCGGCACGCCCCCGCCTGTCGTCAGAGAGAACGGCATCCCTGCCTCCAGCGTCGCGGCCGACATCCGAGCGCCGCGGGTCGGAGCAGGCGTTTGCCGGCCCGAGCCGCGGGCAGCCCAGGTAGTCGGAGAATTCGCGGCGGCAACTCAGCAAAGAGAATGCCTGAGCGCCTGCGAGACACCGCGTGCGCGGGTCGGCCGCATGCGCCGCATGGCTGCACGATCCCGCACGGCTGCTGGGATCCGCCCCAGCCGTACGCTCGGCTTGCATGCAAAACTAACTGTTGTCTCTCTGCAAGCCGCTTGCCAGACCGCCCCTCGAGCGGCCGTCACCCGGGCAGCCCGGGACGATCTTCCGCGGGGACTCGACGAGGAGCGGAGAGGGAGGGATTCGAACCCTCGGTAGGGGTACTACCCCTACACACGCTTAGCAGGCGTGCACCTTCGACCACTCGGTCACCTCTCCGAATGTCGAGGGCTCGGGTGTATCACGTCACCCAACACCCTGCCAGGCGAACCCGTGCGACCGCGAACCGCGCGACGCGCGTGATGTCCGCCCGCGCAGATGATGCGGTGAGCCGCACGGCAACCTCGCTAGGCGGCGCTCCGGGGCTGCGCGACACATGTGCCACCGTCCGGCGCAACTCGTGCAAGGGGCTCGCGGGACAGGAGGGGGCCCGCCATGGTACCGCGCGGTGAGCGCGCCGTGCTCGCGCTCGTGCTGGCAAACGTCGCGCTTCAGGTGATCGACGGCGCGGCGACCTTCGCCGGCCTGCGCGCCGGGTTCGCCGAAGGGAACCCGCTGCTCGGGTGGGCGTTTGCCCAGTTCGGCGCCGGCCCTGCTCTCTGCCTCTTCAAGCTCGAGGCGATCGCGGCGCTCGCCGTGGTCTGGCGGCTCCGGACGAGCCCGCTCGCCATCCCGGCGCTCGCCTTGAGCGCCGTCCTCTACACCGCCTTCTCGGTCCTGCCGTGGGCCACGGCACTGGCCGGCCTTCAGTACATGTAGCGCGCGCGGTACGCGATCGAGGTGTCACGCACGTTCGTCGATGGCTGGTCGGCGTAGTCGCTGCCGAAGAATTCGATCGACCGCGTGCCGTCGAAGTGGGCCGGCGTCAGCAGGAACGTGCCGCCCGTGGTGGGAACCCAGAGCGCGTAGGCCGCCCGCACGTCGCCGCCCGTCAGCAGTCCGGTAAGCGCGCCGAGCCCGAGCCCGCCTACCGCCACGACGGTCTTCACGGGCAGATAGATGAGGTTCGCGGCGGCCGCCCCGAGCGCGAGCCCGGCCTCGCCCGCCTGGGTGTGCGCGGCCCCGGCAGGCCGCGTCTGCAGGATCGTGGCGAGCACGATCCCCAGTGTCACCGTCGTCAACCTCCGCATCGGATTCCTCCTCGCCGCGACGCGCGCGGCTGCCTCGAGCAGTGCCACGGGAGGGCAGGAGAGGCAAGCAGCCCTGAGGCCTCAGGCGGGCAGCGCCGCGAGCGCCTGCTCGTAGACCGCGAGATCCGGCGCCGAGAAGAGCACGAAGCGGACGAGGTCCAGCCATCCGGGACGGTCGCCGACCACGTGCGCCACCGTACCGAGGGCGATCGCCGCCGCCTCGGCGATCGGGAAGCGATAGGCGCCGGTGGAGATCGAGGGGAACGCGACCGACGTGAGCCCATACGCCAGCACCACCTCGAGGCTGCGCCGGTAGGCGCTCGCCAGCAGGTCCGGCTCCCCGTGCCGGCCGTCGCGGTAGACCGGTCCGACGGCATGGATCACGTGGCGGGCGGGCAGCCGGCCGGCCCCGGTGATCTTCGCGTCGCCCGTCGCACACCCTCCGAGGCGCCGGCACTCCTCGAGGATCGAAGGGCCGCCCGCGCGATGGATCGCGCCGTCGACGCCGCCGCCCCCGAGCAGCGTCGTGTTGGCGGCGTTCACGATCGCGTCGGTGTCCTGCTTCGTGATGTCCCCCTGCACGAGCTCGAGGAGGGTGCCTGCGATCCTGCGGCTCTTCATGTCGCGTCAGCTTAGACGTCGCCGGCGGCATCGAGGATCACGTCTTGCCCCCGCTCCTGTGCCCTGCTCCTGTTGCAGACCTGGCGGGAAGTGAGATAGAGAGGCACGAACGCGAACATCGAATCTGGGAGGGAGTCATGTGGAACGCGGTGGAAGGGGAGCCCCAGGCTGTGGTGTTCGTCAGCGACCGTGCCGGCGCCGCCCTCCGGCGGCGCGAGCGGTGCCTGAAGCTCGCCGGCATCGTCCATGAGATCCGCACCGAGCGGCGCCCTTCGGGAACCTACTACAAGCTCTCCGTGCGCGAGTCCGACACGGTGGCGGCGCACCTGGCGCTGCAGATGGGCGGCTGCAACCGGTCGCTCAAGCTCAAGGAGAGCCGGCCGAGCGTCACGGCGACGGTCCGGGAGATGAGCCGCACGCTCTGGGACGAGGCGGTGCTGCTGTTCTGGCGCCTCGCGGACTTCGTGCGGGGCGCGGCCCCGCGGCTGCTCACGGGCCCTGCGACCGCCCAGTCGGCCGACTAGCCGCTGACGTCCCCCGCCTCCCGACCCGCCCGCGCCTTGACCGGACGGCGCGACGTGCGCACCTTCCTGCCCGATGGTGGACGTCAACCGGATGACCCTGAAGGTCCAGGAAGCGCTCCAGCAGGCCGGCGGCATCGCCGCGCGCCGTAGCCACCAGGGCATCGACGTCGAGCACCTGCTGCTCGCCCTCCTCGAGGACGGGGCCGCCCTCGCGTCGTCCCTCCTCGAAGCCGCGGGGGTGGCCCCCCGCGCCGTGCGGGAGGCGCTCGAGCGGGAGCTCGCGCGCCGCCCGCAGGTGCGCGGTCCGGCGGCCGGGCCCGCCCAGACCTTCATCACGCAGCGCCTGAGCCAGGTCCTCGCCAGGGCCGAGGACGAGATGAAGGCGCTCAAGGACGAGTACGTGAGCGTCGAGCACATCCTGCTCGCCGTGGTCGACGATCCGGCGAGCCCACTCCGTGCCGTCGGGCTCACCCGCGAGCGCCTGATGGCGGCGCTCCGGCAGGTGCGGGGGAGCCAGCGGGTCACGTCGCCGGACCCCGAAGCCACCTACCAGGCGCTCGAGAAGTACGGCCGCGACCTCACCCGGCTCGCCGCGCAGGGGAAGCTCGACCCCGTGATCGGCCGTGACGACGAGATCCGGCGCGTCATCCAGGTGCTCTCGCGGCGCACCAAGAACAACCCCGTGCTCATCGGCGAGCCCGGCGTCGGCAAGACCGCGATCGTCGAAGGGCTCGCCCGCCGCATCGTCTCGGGCGATGTCCCCGAGAGCCTCAAGAACAAGCGCATCATCGCGCTCGACATGGGCGCGCTCGTCGCCGGCGCCAAGTTCCGGGGCGAGTTCGAGGAGCGCCTGAAGGCGGTGCTGAAGGAGGTGCAGTCCTCCGGCGGCGACATCATCCTGTTCATCGACGAGCTGCACACGGTGGTGGGCGCGGGCGCGGCCGAGGGGGCGATGGACGCCTCGAACCTCCTGAAGCCCATGCTCGCGCGCGGCGAGCTGCACTGCATCGGCGCCACCACGCTCGACGAGTACCGCAAGCACATCGAGAAGGACGCCGCCCTCGAGCGTCGCTTCCAGCCCGTGCTCGTCGACCAGCCCTCGGTCGAGGACACGATCTCGATCCTGCGCGGCTTGCGGGAGCGCTACGAGGTCCACCACGGCGTCCGCATCAAGGACGGGGCACTGGTGGCCGCGGCCGTGCTGTCGAACCGCTACATCTCCGACCGCTTCCTCCCCGACAAGGCGATCGACCTGATCGACGAGGCCGCCGCGCGGCTGCGGACGGAGATCGACTCCAAGCCCGAGGAGCTCGACGAGGTCGACCGCAAGATCATGCAGCTCGAGATCGAGCGGGAGGCGCTCAAGAAGGAGACCGACCTCGCGTCGCGCGAGCGGCTCGCCCGGCTCGAGGAGGAGCTCCAGGAGCTGCGGCGCTCGGCCGAGGGGCTGCGCGCACAGTGGGAGACGGAGAAGGCGGGCATCGTCCGCCTGCGTGCCCTCCAGCACGAGATCGAGGAGACCAGGCGGGCCATCGAGCAGGCCGAGCGCCAGTACGACCTGAACAAGGCGGCGGAGCTGAAGTACGGGAAGCTCGTCCAGCTCGAGCGCGAGCTCGCGGAGAAGGAGGCGGCCCTCCGGCGCCAGCACGACGGCGGCGGCAAGCGCCTCCTCAAGGAGGAGGTCGACGAGGAGGACATCGCGGAGGTGGTCTCGCGCTGGACGGGGATCCCGGTGGCCAAGCTGGTCGAGGGCGAGCGCGAGAAGCTCCTCCACCTGGCCGAGCACCTCCACCGCCGCGTCGTCGGTCAGGATGAGGCGGTCGAGGCGGTTGCCAGCGCCGTGCTCCGGGCGCGTGCCGGCATCAAGGACCCGAACCGGCCGATCGGCTCGTTCATCTTCCTCGGCCCCACGGGCGTCGGGAAGACCGAGCTCGCGCGCGCGCTCGCCGAGTTCCTGTTCGACAGCGAGCAGGCGCTCGTCCGCCTCGACATGTCCGAGTACATGGAGAAGCACACCGTCGCGCGCCTGATCGGCGCCCCGCCCGGCTACGTCGGCTACGAGGAGGGCGGACAGCTGACCGAGGTCGTGCGGCGGAAGCCCTACTGCGTCATCCTCTTCGACGAGATCGAGAAGGCGCACCAGGACGTCTTCAACGTGCTCCTCCAGATCCTCGACGATGGCCGGTTGACCGACGGCCAGGGGCGGACCGTCGACTTCAAGAACACGGTCGTCATCATGACCTCCAACATCGGGAGCCAGGTGATCACCGGCTACGCCGGCGCTCACGAGACCATGCGCCAGCGCGTCCTGGACGCGCTCCGCGAGCACTTCCGGCCCGAGTTCCTGAACCGCATCGACGACATCGTCGTCTTCCACGCGCTGTCGCGCGCCGACGTGCGCCAGATCGTCGACCTCCAGCTCGCGCGGCTCGAGGCTCGCCTGGCCGACCGGCACCTGGCGCTCGACTTCACCGACCGCGCCAAGGAGCACCTGGCCGAGCGCGGCTACGACCCGGTCTACGGGGCCCGCCCGCTTCGCCGCGCCATCCAGCAGGAGGTGGAGACGCGCCTCGCGCAGCAGATCGTCGCCGGCGAGGTCCGGGACGGCGCCCGGGTGCGTGTCGATGCCGGGCCCACGGGTCTGGTGTTTACGACGATCGAGCCGGAGGAGCACGCCGCGGCGGCGCGTGCGTAGGCGCGCGCCCCCCCTGCCACCCCGTTTCGCCGGGGAGCCCGTGGTACGGGCCCCATGCATTCCTGCGTGCCGTGGCAGACGCGCGCGAAAAGGCTGGAGCATGCGCCTCGGCGGGACGGTGGGACATGCCACGCCTGCTCCACCCCCCGCCGAGACCGCCTCGCCGCCCGGGTCCGCGCCCGCCTGACCCGCCCTGACCTCCCCGCCCGGCGACCGGCGCCGAAGCAAATGCCTTGTTTTTGCGGGCCCCTACGTTACTCGCGCAGCCTCACCTCGGGGCCGCACTGGCCGCTCCTGCGGGTTGCCGCCCGAGCAGATCGGCAGCTAGGACACCCGGCCGCTTCCCGGGTCCTTCTCGTCGGCCGGTCATGACCAACGCCGGTCCCGGCCTTGCTACGCCCTTCCCGCCACGGATCGCGAGATCGTAGACGGGGACGCGAGGTGATGGCCAACCTCTTCCGACGCACCGTCAGCAGGCGCGTGCCGGTCGGCGCGGGCGCCTGCGTGTCCCCGGCCGCCGCGGCGTATCGCCGGCTCACCAGGCGATAAGCCACGCGGAATCACAAGAGGGGGACGACATGGAGCCGAGGACCAGTCATCCGCAGGCACGCACCGGCTTGCTCCACCGGTTCCTGCTGGCTCTGCTCATGGTGGCCCTCGGCCCCATCGCGGCGGCAGCTCAGCCTTTCGTCTACGTGGCGAGCGCCGGGAGCAATTCCCTTTCGGTGGTCGACGCGGCGACCATGGCCGTGCTGGGCGACCCCGTCCCCCTGGGCGTCGAGCCGACGGCGGTGACGGTGGCCGCGAGGTTCAAGCTCGTCCTGGTCACCGGCCGCGCCCAGAAGGGTCAGTTCGGCCGGCTGGACCTCATCCGCATCGGCGACCACAAGGTGGACCGGTCCGTGGCCGTCGGCTTCGGGCCCGTCGCCGTCGCCGTCGACCCGCATCGGCCCCTCGCCTACGTCCTCAACCACGAGAACCGCACCGTCGCCGTGTTTCACTTCGGGCGCCACGGGATCATCCATATCTTCTGTGAGCCCTGCAACGGCGACTCGGACGGGATCAGGAGATTTCCGGACCTGATGGCCATGACGCCCGACGGTGCCCGCCTCTACCTGGCGGGGACGGACCAGGTGGTCTCGCATCACGCGTTTGCGTCCGAGCTCAACTTCATAACATTTAATTTTACCGGCTCACCTCATACGGCCCTCGCGCACAGCGTCCCGCTGGCGGGCGTGTCTGCCAACGGGATCGCCGTGACGCCCGACAGCCGGTTCGTCGTCATCACCACCTCCGATGCCTCCGGAGGGTTCGTCAGCGTCATCGACCGCGCGATCAAGCGCCGCGGGAGAAGGCTCCATCCCGTGGCACAGGGCCTCGGCAGCGCTTTTCTCCCTCACGATCTGGCAGTCGGCGCCAACGGGACCATCGGGACGTTCGGCCTGGTGACGGCGGATCGAGCGATCGTGAGACTCTCCGAATCGGGGACGACGGCTGCGGTCGAGCCGACCACGGGGCTCTTTCCCGTCAATTTCATCCCCGACAAGGTGGCCATCACGCCGAGCGGGACGCTCGCGTACATAACGGACCGCACGCAGCCGCTCGTCGCCAGGTTCGACATCCTGAAGGGCGGCGCGCCCGGGGCGGTGAGGGTGCTGCGGCTCGACGGGACCAAGCCCGAGGCGCTCGCGGTCACCCCGGACGGCAGGTTCGTCTTCGTCGTGCACGGGGATTCGACCGGGCTGAAGGGCATCGTCTCGAGGATCGATGTGGGAACCAACCAGGTGAACAGCGTCGAGGTTCAAGGGCGGCCCGTGGCGCTGGCCATCAGCACGATCCCGGCCTGTGATGCCCTCACCGGGAACTGCGGATGCCCTTCCGGCCTGCAGGCGTGTGGCGGCAAATGCCTGAGCCGCCTGAACCTCGAGAGCGACCCCGCCAACTGCGGCCAGTGCGGGCGCGTCTGTCCCGCCGGCGACATCTGCACCGCCGCCCGGTGCGTGTGCCCGCAGGGACGGGAAATGTGCAACGGGCGCTGCATCAACATCGCCGCCGACGCGGCCAACTGCGGCGGTTGCGGGAAAGTCTGCCCCGCGGGCGACGTCTGCACGTCGAGCCGGTGCGTCTGCCCGGCGGGCAAGGATATCTGCAACGGGCGGTGCGTGGGCCTGGACGCCGACCGGAGGAACTGCGGGCGCTGCGGGATCGCCTGCCCGACCAACGACGTGTGCTCCTCGGGCCGCTGCATCTGCCCGACGGAGAACGACGTCTGCAATGGCGTCTGCGTCAACCCGGACACAGACACCGCCAACTGCGGGAAGTGCGGCCTCGCCTGCAAGCCGCAGGAAACCTGCGACTCCGGAGAATGCGTCTGCCCGGAGGACCACCACGTGTGCAGCGGCCAGTGCGTCAACCTGGACACCAGTCCTGCGAACTGTGGACAGTGCGGTCACAACTGCATCCCCGGCGACACCTGCGTGTCCGGGCAGTGTGTCTGCCCGGAGGGCCGCACGGTGTGCAGCAGTCGGTGCGTCAACACCGACACCGACGCGGGTCACTGCGGCCGCTGCGGCAATTCTTGCGCGACCGGAGAGACCTGCGTCAACGGACGGTGCGGCTGAGCCAGCGAGGCCTCGGGGCGACCGTGCGCAGGAACCGCGACCTCACCCTGGCGCTCGCCGGCGTGGCGGCCCTCGCCGTCGTCCTCGACGTGGTCGGCATCGGGTGGGGCCTGCCGCACCCGACCGGCGACTGGGCGACCGACGGGCTGTCGCCGCTCGGCCCGCTGGCGCTCGCCTGGCACGTGCTGCACGCCGAGAAGTGGTGGGGCAAGTACCCGCCGTTCCACTTCCTGCTGCTCGCGCTCGTCCAGGCCCCGTACGTGGCCTGGCTCCGGCTTCGCGGGGAGATCGGGGCGATCGGTGCCGTCTACCCGTATGGGCTGGCGCACCCGCTGCTGGCGCTCGGCCGGCTCGCGCTCCTCGCGCGGCTGGTGAGCGTCGCCATGGGCGTGGCGACGGTGGTGTTCACGGCGCTCACCGCGGCGGAGCTGTTCGGCCTCCGCGCGGCCGTCCTCGCCGGCCTCGTCCTGCTCTCCTCGCCCGTCACGGTCTACTACGCCCACACGACCAACCTCGACATCCCGTACCTCTGCTGGACGACGGCAGGGCTCTGGCTGGCGGTGCGCGTCGTGCGCGGGGACGCCGCGGTCAGGACACACGTGCTCCTGGGCGCGGCTGCCGCGCTCGCCATCGCGACCAAGGACCAGGCCTACGCCTGCTTCGCGCTGCTCCCCGTGCCGATTCTCTGGCGACGGTGGCAGGCGGGGAGGCCGCTCGACACGGCGCTACTCGCGGCCCTGGCTTCGTTCGCCGCCGTCTACGCCCTGGCATCCCTCCTCGCCGTCGATCCGAGCGGCTACCTGGGGCACGCGCGCCAGCTGACGGGCCCCGCCAATCCCTACGCGGGCGTCCCGCTCTCGGCTGCGCGCGTGGTGCGCGTCAGCCTCCGAACCGCCAGCGCCACGGCGAGCACGCTGGGATGGCCATTCGCCCTCGCCGGCGTGGCAGGGCTCGTCCTGGCAGCCGTGCGTCGCACGCCCGGGGCCGAGATGCCGCTCGCGATGGGCCTCTCTTACTACTTGACGTTCATGATCCCGATCCTCTACGCGGTGCCGCGCTACACGCTCCCCCTGGTCGCCGCGCTGGCGCCGTTCGCCGGCCTCGGCCTGGCCTCCCTCTGGGGCAAGCCGGGAGCGCGGGGTGTCTCGGCGAGGCGCGCCCTGGTCGGCGTGGTCGTTGCCGTCGGCGTTGCTCGCGGCGCGTCGATGGACGTGCGCCTCCTGACCGACGCGCGCTACCCTGCCGAGAGCTGGCTCGCCGCCCACGCCCCCTCCGGCGTCATCGGCACCGACGCGGAGCCGTCCTACCTCCCGCGCCTCGCGCCGACGCGTCCCGTGGTACGCCTCACGCTCGGGCCCGACGGGCTCCACTATCCGGGGTCCGGACCGCCGGACCTGATCGTGCTCACGAGCGCCCGCTACCGCCAGTACTTCTGGCCCCCTCCACGCCCCGAGCGGCGCGTCCTCGCGGCGCTGCTGCGTGGCGAGCTCTGCTACGAGCGCGCCGCCGAGTTCCGCAGCCCGCAGCTCTTCGGCCCCCCCCTGGTCCGCGCCGTCTCGCCGCACATCATCGTGCTCCGGCGGCGCACCGAGCCGTGCGAGGCGGTGACCATTCAGCCGAGCCGCCGCAGCGCTCGCTCGGCCGCGCGCTTGAGCGACGCATCCTCGCTCGCCGCCGCGGCGCGCAGCGCCGCTACTACCTCCTCCGAGTTCGTGCCGAGCTCGCCGAGCGCGACGGCTGCCGCCCGCCGCACGCCGCCGTCGGGGTCTTCGAGCAGCGAGAGGAGACGGCGAGACGCCGTCACGCGGTCGACCGCGACCGCCGGCAGGGTCGACAGGGCCGCCAGCCGGACGCCCACGTCGGGATCGCCGAGCGCCGCCGCGGCGACGCCCTCCGCGTCGGTCGATGGCGCCCCGAGGTCCCGGATGCAGTAGAGCGCCATCTTCCGCTGCGGCCCCCGGCCGCGCGCGGCGAGCTCCGCGAGCATGCGGACCAGCTCGGGCTCGTCCCGCATGCGGACCACGATCCTCGCCGCCGCCCAGCGCAGGTCGCCGTCGTCCTCGCCGAGCGTCTCGAGGAGCACGGGCAGCGTGTCGCGCGGGGGCGCGCCGAGGAGCGCGAGCGCGTACGCCGCGCCCCAGCGCTGGCGGGCGGCGGTCGAGCGAAGCGCCGCAGCGAGCACGGCACGCACGGGCGTCCCGCGACGGTCGAGCGCCGCGAACGCTTCGGCGGCGCGCCGCTGAACGAGCTTGTGGTCGTGCCCGAGGCAGAGGGCGAGCGCCTCGAGCTCCGCGGTGCCGGCGTCGCCATGGCCAAGCTCGGCGATCGCCGCGACACGGTCCTCGACGCTCGGGCTGCGGAGCCGGTCCGCCACGCCCGTCATGTCGGCACGCCGCGCATGATGGTTGCCGCGATCGTCTCGAGCGGTCCGACGCCCAGGATGAAGTTCTCCGGCCGCGCGAAGACGCGCGTCACGACGTCGTCCAGCATCCGGCGCTCCGCGCGACAGCCGCGAAGCTCCCGCTCCAGCTGCTCGATCGCCGGGGAGTTCGCGATGAAGTCGCCCGCCAGCGCGAGGTCGGCGATCCTGACGCCATCCAGCATGAAATGGGCCTCGAGGCAGCCGAGCTGCGTGCGCGTTCTCGCCTGCCGGTCGAGCTCCGGACGCGGCGCCCGCTGGCGGAGCCAGCGGTCCCCGTCGATGGGCGCTGGCGCGGGCGCCTCCCCGGCCTCGAACGTCAATCCGAACACCTCCTCGTAGCCGCGCCGGACGAGCGCCGCGACGTCGTCGAGCGACAGCGTCGCTCCCAGGCGCCCCAGCGACGTCGTGCCGTCGGCGGTGAGCATCTCGGCCGAGACCACCCCGTCCGGATCCAGCTCGTCCAGGAACGCCGGCAGGAGGCCGAAGTCACGCCGGTTGGCGAGGATCGCCTCGAAGAGGAGCACACCGGTCGGACTGACCTCGAACGTCACGAGTCCGAGCGGCCGCCGATCCACGGTGATGAGGTCCCGGCCGGGGTAGAACGCCGCCACGCCGGCCGCCTTCAGCCCCTCGAGGATGCCCCGCACGCAGCGGTTCATCACCTGGTCGGGGGCGAGCGCGAGCGGCTCCGCCGAGACCAGCGCCGAGCGGTGCGGGAGGGTGAGGGCGAGGCCGACGAACCCGTCGCCGAACGCCGTCGCGCGGCCGCCGGAGTGGCGGCGGTGCAGGCGGACGCGCGTGCCGGGGCGCCCCGGCGGCAGCAGGTGATAGCGGCCGAGCGAGAGAACGTCGCCGGCGAACTCGTAGACGCGCATGACCAGCGCCCCGGCAGCGAGCGCGCCGGCATCCGCACCGAGGCTCGCGGCCGGCGAGATCCCCGGCTGGACGACGAGCGTCACGGGACTCACGGCGGCGTCAGAATATCGCGACGCTCTTGATGTTGACGAACTCGCGGATGCCGTACTCCGACAGCTCCCGCCCGTAGC
>Ga0209470_1000980_pt1 | contig 21906 bp, 26 predicted proteins | sample GraSoiAngelo_125_FD_185882 | JGI IMG/M metagenome (GOLD analysis project Ga0209470, IMG submission 185882) | Grasslands soil microbial communities from the Angelo Coastal Reserve, California, USA - 14_0927_05_40cm (SPAdes) (version 2) | ecosystem: Environmental > Terrestrial > Soil > Grasslands ... | reverse complement strand
CGGCCACTGCTCTTCCGGCACCAGTTCTTTGTTTGCCGAGTGAGCCACGAGCATTGCCGTCTTGGTGAACCAACGACTAAGAGTCCGACGTGTCGGCTCGGCCAAATGATCGGGCCGCGACCGCGCGAAGACCGCTTGACGGAAGCTCACCTCGAGCCCGCTCATCCAGCCGGCGTTGCACGCCCCGCAGACCATCGTCACGAGCCGGGCGAGCCGTGCGTCCGCCGCAGCGTCGGCCGGCAACTGCGCGGCGCGTGTCGCACGAAATGCGCGCAGCCGTTCAACGAGCCAGCGCGCGAACACGTGCTCGCGCGTCAGCGCTACGTCTTCGCTTAAGCAGAATCTGCAGCGTCCGAGGGCGGGCGACGGCATGACGCGCTGACCCCATTGAGTGCGATCCATCTCGATAGACATTTTCACGCACCATGCCGTCCGTCGCGTGTCCAAACACCTGCCAGAAGTCGCCACCCCTTACCCAGGGCACGAGCGTGCCGAAGCCCCAGCACTGGGCCGACGTTCCCGCTCGCCACCCCAACAGACAGCGGCCGGGGGAAGATCGCAGGATGTGTGGCCATCCGCAGATAGGTCATGAGCACCGGCCGGAAGAGACACAGAACTTCGGGGCCCGCGAGCTGTTCGATCAGCTCCGCAGCCTTCGCATAGAGCGAACTCGACTCGTCGCATGCGTAGAGCAGGATGTTGACGTCGACCGTCGCGCTCATCCATGCCCGAGGGCCTACCGGACGGCTTCCTTGTCCTCCAGATCGATCCTCGCGGGTCCCATCCGTGCGGTCCGCCAACGAAACTCGGGGTGGCCCTGCCGCCGGTTCCCCTGGGCGAGCGCTGGCCGAACGAGCTCTGAGATGACGTCGCCAACGCTCTTCCCCTGATCCCTGGCCCGGCGCTTGGCCTCCCCTAGGACGGAGGCATCGAGGTTCAGTGTCGTTCTTGGCATGATGCGCGATGCTGTTGATTAGGACGTCTCATGTCAAGGAGCCTGCACGCAGCCCGCGATGCAGCCCTATCGGGCAAAACTGCCAGGCCGATGGCGACAAGTCGCAAACGCAACGGAGGCTCGCTCCGGTGCATATCCGTCGCCCTCGCGGACCAGCCGGGACCGGTCGCACGTGGGGTCTGCAGGTCGTGGGTAGGCCCGCGCGCGACACTGCGGTCATTGTCATTACGTGCGTGATCGCCGTGCTGATCGGCGATACGTTCAGCAGCGATTGCTGGCGATGCTCCGCATGTACTCGCATGTGAAGACACCAGGGAGCGCGGACGTCGCACTCGCGGCCCTGATTCGCAGCGCTCAGTTCAACGGAGTCGGTTCAAGTGACCGCGGTGCAATTCAAGCGTCCGCGCGGAAGCGTGGAGTTCCGGAATCGAACGGAACGATGCGTCTGAGGTGGATCTGAACGGACACGAACCCTGGCTTCTTGAGTAGTCGTCAAGTGATTTCTCGCCGCTGCCCGGCTGACGTCTTAAACGCATTGCTCAATGAATTGCTCTAGTTCGGTGGAGCTGAGGGGGATCGAACCCCTGACCTCTTGAGTGCGATTCAAGCGCTCTCCCAGCTGAGCTACAGCCCCGATTGATGGCTGCGCACCCCAAGCGGCGAAGCCGCTTCAATCCTAGCCGACGAGAGCGTGGCTAACACACGCGTAGAGTCGGCAGCGTTCGTGAGGGGAGGGCCGCCGTGAAACAGGGAACGCACCACCGCTGGGACAGCATCCCGAAGGAGCGCATGACGGCGCAGATCGAGCGCCGCTTCGTGCACGGCGAGCGCGCGATGGTCGCGCAGGTCTTCTTGAAGAAGGGCGCGGTCGTCCAGACACACACGCACGAGAGCGAACAGATCACCTACATCCTCGAAGGTGCCCTGCGGCTCTGGCTTGGCGAGAGGGCCGAGCAGGAGGTCACGGTCCGCGCGGGCGAGATCCTCACGATCCCGTCGAACGTCCCGCACCGGGCCGAAGCGCTCGAGGACACGCTCGACGTCGACGTGTTCAGCCCGCCGCGGCAGGACTGGATCGACAGGACCGACGATTACCTGCGCCGCTGACCGGACTCAGGCGATGCGCAGCACCACCGGTGCATCGCCCCAGAGACGCTCGAGCCGGTACAGGTCGCGCTCTTCCGGCACGAACACGTGTACGACGACGTCGCTGAGGTCGATGAGGATCCAGCGGCCGGCGCTGTAGCCCTCGACGCCGAAGGGCTGCTGCCCCGCGGCCTTGGCCTTCTCCACGATGCCGTCCGCGATCGCCTGCGCCTGCCGCTCACCGCGAGCGCTGCAGATGACGAATAGATCGGCGATCGTTGTCACCTCGGCGACGTTCAGCACCAGGATGTCCTCGGCCTTCTTATCGCTCGCCGCTTCGACGACCAGATCGGCGAGCGCGCGCGGCGGAAGCTCAGCGCGCGTGGATGACGTCATTTGTAGAGGCCGCGCCTTCTGATGTGCTCCCACACTGCGTCCGGAACAAGGTACCGCAGCGACATACCGCGGGCGGCGCGCGCCCGCAGCTCGCGCGAGCTGATGTCCAGACGCGGCGCGTCGAACGCACGTGCACCATGCATCGCACCGGGCTCCGGAGCGCCGGGTCGAGCCGCGACGAGGATGGTCGCGAGCTCGCGGATGCGATCGGGAGCCCGCCAGCGCGCGAGATCCGCCAGGGCGTCGCTTCCGAGAATGAGGAACAGCTCTCCCTGCGAGCGCAGCTGCTCGAGCGTATCGACAGTGTACGAGACGCCCTCACGCTCGAGCTCGGCGCGCGAGAGCGCGAAGCGCGGCTCGCTCGCGATGGCGGTCTCGAGCATCGCCACCCGATCGGCGGTGCTCGCGAGCGGGTCGCGGTCTTTCAGTGGAGAGCGCCGGACCGGAACGAATAGCACGCGGTCGAGCGGAACGGACTCGAGGGCCGCGAGCGCGATCGCGAGATGACCGACGTGCACCGGGTCGAACGTGCCACCGAAGACACCGATGCGCGGCGTCAACGCTTCTTCTTGGCGCCAGGTGCCGCGAGCTGCTGCGGCGCGTCCGTCCATTCGAGCTCGAGCTTGCCGATGCGTACCGTGTCGCCCTCTTTGACACCGAGCGTGCGTAACTTTCCTTCGACGCCCGACCTGAGCAACAGACGATGGAAGTACGCCGAAGCTTCGGGACTATCCCAGTCGATCCCGGTCGCGAGGCGCTCGAGGCGATCGCCTCGCACGCGGTAGGCCTCGCCCTCGCGGCTTCCGGCTTCGGCCGCGAGGCGCACAGCGCGAAGATGCGCTTGTTGAGACGATCCACGCCCTCGCCGGTCGCGGCGGAGACGGCCACGGCCTCGCGACCCTCAGCCTCGAGCGCTTCGACGATCCGAGGTACGGCGTCGCGGGCTTCCGCGAGATCGATCTTGTTGAGCGCGAACAGCTCGGGCAGCGCCTCGAGCGCATGGCCGTACGCCGTGATCTCCGCGTCGATCGTCGCGATGGCCGCCAGCGGATCGGCTAGCGAGGCATCGACGACGTGGACGATGAGACGCGTGCGTTCGATATGCCGGAGGAACTCCTCGCCGAGGCCTGCGCCTTTGCTCGCGCCCTCGATCAGGCCGGGAATGTCAGCGATCACGAGCTCGCGGTCATCGAGGCGAGCCACGCCCAGGTTCGGCGTGAGGGTCGTGAACGGATAGTCCGCGATCTTCGGCCGCGCGCGCGTCAGCGCCGCGAGCAGGCTCGACTTGCCGGCGTTCGGCAGGCCGGCGAGACCAACGTCGGCGATGAGGCGGAGCTCGAGCTCGAGCTCGCGCTGCTCGCCGGGCTGGCCGTCCTCGGCGATGCGCGGCACGCGCCGGGTGCTCGACGCGAAGCGCGCGTTGCCGCGGCCGCCCTTTCCGCCGCGCGCGACGACGATCTCCTGACCAGGCGCGACGAGATCGGCGACGACCTCTCCGGTCGCGATGTCCTTCACCGTCGTGCCCGGCGGCACCTTGAGGGTGAGATCGCCGCCCGCTTTCCCGGATTTGTTCGACCCACCGCCGGCGCCGCCACTCGTCGCGGCGTGCGTCTGTCGGTTGCGATAGTCACCGAGGGAGGCGAGCTGATCATCGACGCGGAGGATGACGTCGCCGCCTCGTCCGCCGTCGCCGCCATCCGGTCCGCCGCGCGGGACATGCGCCTCGCGGCGGAACGAGATCACGCCTTTGCCGCCGTCCCCGCCGCGGATCAGCACACGCGCGCGATCGAGGAACACCTAGATCCTCGCGAGCGGCCGCACGAACGAGCCGACGCGAAGATGCGGCAGCTCCTCGCGCAGGCGCTCGAGCGCGCGCGCGACACCGATCGACGGTTCGCGCGGTTTCATCAGCGCGAGCGCGCGGAGAGGGTCGGCCGCGAGGTCGCGCAGCAGGATCGCGCTTCCCTCCCGTAGCTCGCCGGCAACACCGACGAGCGCCGCGATCTCCTCAGCGCGATCGAAGATCCCCGGGAGCACCGGGATGACGAGGTTCGTCGCGAGGCGCTGCTCGGTCGCGACGCGCAGCGACGCGCGCACGTCGGCGAAGCGGTAGCCCTCGGGTCGATGCAGCGTCTCGTACGTGTCGGCGCGTGCCGATGCGATGCGGATGGTGACCGCGTCCAGCCCGGTCGCCGCCAGCCGTCGCAGTGCCGCGGGGATCGAGCCGTTCGTCTCGAGGTGGATCGTGCCCGAGCCCGTCTTCGCGCGGACGAGACGTATCGCGTCCTCGACGAGCCGCGCGGAGAGGAGCGGCTCCCCCTCGCACGCCCGCCCGAACGACACGAGCGTTCCACCCGCGGCGATATGTTGCGTCGCGAGACTGGCGACCTCCTCCGCCGTGGCATGGAACGCGGCGGGCTCGCGTGGCTCGGCCTCGCCATCGAGGCGCGGCGCGATCACCGCGGGCGGATGCTCGTTCGCGGGCGCGGCGATGGGAAGCGCGCATTCCCAGCGTCCATAGAAGGCGTTTGCGGCTCCGCGGCAGCCGTACTCCCGAGCGCAGCGCGCGAGTTGCCTGACGAGACGGTCCGCCGGCTGGGAGCGCAGCGCGTTGTTGACCCTCGCGGCGATCTCGGCTTTCGGATACGCGTCGAAGTCGCGCGTGGGGTCGCGATCGATGAGCGCCGCCGCGACCGCCAGGTCACCGGCATCGTCGGCCGCGACGGCCGCATAGGCGCGCGGCGCCAGATCGGGCTTGTCCGTTGCGTCCGCGTACGCCGGCAGCTGCGTGCGGAGATGACCGGGTGGAAGGATCGCCGCGACGGCTAAGCGACCCGCGCCGACGCCACGCGCGCGACGTGAGCGGTCGAGCGTTTCCGCCTCCCGTTCGATGTGCAGCACGATTGCGCCGGTCGGGAGCCTGATCGGATCAGCGAACGGCACGGTCGCAGCGCCATCAAATCCCGCCGCCGCGTAGTCGGAAACGATGATCCGCCCAGCTCTATCCGCGTGGACTGCTCGGTACACATAACGAGTATGGGGAGGGGCAAGCGGATGCGAGCGAGAGGGACTCAGAACGCTGCGATACGGGGTACGACAAGGAGTGCAGGCGTACCGAATGACAGCGCGTTACAGGGTGAGAGGCAGCGGGCGCATCGCGAACGAGAATCGAAGCGGCGGGAGACGACCCAGCGGGTAGGAGACGGCGGGGGCATCGCGAACGAGAGTCGAGACCGCGGTAAGAAGACGCGTAGCAAACAGTGTGCGGAGCGGGCCCGTTTCGAGAGAGCGATGCCCCCGCTGTCGGGACTAGTAGCCGAGCGGGTCCTTCGCCACTCCGTTGACCTTCAGTTCCCAGTGCACGTGCGGTCCCGTCGTGACACCGGTCATGCCGATCGATGCGATGAGCTGCCCGCGGACGACGTTCTGCCCGGGGCTCACGAACACCGCACCGGTGTGGTAGTAGCAGGTCTGCAGTCCCTCGGCGTGCTGGACGCACACGCGCAGCCCACCGACCGCGACCCAACCGGTGGCGACGACGATGCCGTCGTCGGACGCCCCAATGCCGGTGCCGAATGGCGCCGCGATGTCCACGCCGGTGTGGCCCCACCAGAAGTACTGCGTGATCACGCCGTTGACCGGCCAGCCGAGACGACCCGTGCGCGCCGGCAGCGATGCGGTCGATGGTGGCGCGATCGACTTCGTGCGCTCCGTTCGCTTCAGCGCGGGCAGCGCCGCGCCTGGAACGAAGATCATCTGGCCCACCGCGAAGTGCTCGGGCTCGAAGTACAAGCCGTTAAAGGAGTAGACGACGGCGGGGTCCACCTTGAAGTGCGCTGCGACGTCCTCGACGGTGTCGCCGTCTTTGACCTTATAGAGCGCGCCTTCGCCCGGCGGGATCGTGAGCTCGCGGCCGATCGAGAGGACCTCGTCCTCCTGGCTGATGCCGTTCGCGTATGCGAGGGTCTCGAGCGAGAGGTCGTAATAGTTCGCCATCGTGGAGAGCGTGTCGTCCTTCGCGATCGTGCGGAACAGAACGGGACGAGACTCTGGTGCTGCGACGGTGGTTGGGCTGCGCGTTCCTGCGATCACGCCGCGTGCAGCGGTCTGCGCGCGCGCGGTATCGTCGTTCGGGACCGCGGCGAATGTCGGGGCTGCTACGTCTGTCGGTGCCGCGTCGGCGCGCGCCGAAGTCGCGGCGGTATACGGAAGCAGCATGACGAGGATTGCGGTCGCGGTGTTGAGCACAAGGCGAAGACCCTTCGCCCCGAAGTACGCCCCGAGTGCGCGCGGCACGCGACGCGTCGTCACGTGGACGAGCCCGTCCTTCGAGTGCTGACCCAAGGTGAGTAGCGACGCGGCGCTCCGCCTGATCGTCCTTCGCGCTCCGAGCGTCAGCGAAGGTGTGGCATGCGCCCTTCTAACGTTCGTCGCCAATACCCTGATCCCTCCCGCACGAAGCGCCTGGGTCTTGTACGCAATGCGTACTGCCCTGTCCTGAGCCGGGGTACCGTACCCACGAGGTCAAACGCTGTCAATTGCGGGGGCGTCACGTTTGCTGACCCATTAGTACCTCCGTAGGCTAGGCGTGTGCCCGACTACAACCTCTCCTATGTCTATGTGTTCGCGTTCTTCGTAGCGGGAGCACTGGTCGTCACACTCATGATGCTGCTCAGCCACTTGCTGGCCCCGTGGAAGCCCACACGCGAGAAGCTCAAGACCTACGAATCCGGGGAGGAGCCGGTCGGGCAAGCCTGGGGTCGTTACCCAACGCATTTCTATGTTTTCGCGCTGCTATTCGTGGTCTTCGATGTCGAGGTGATCTTTCTGTTCCCGTGGGCGGTGCTGTTCCGCGCCCTCGGTTGGTATGGCCTGATCGAGATGACGATCTTCATCGCCATCCTCGTCGTCGGCCTCGTCTACGCCTGGAAGAAGAAAGCGCTCAATTGGTACTGAGCACCCCCCGCGCGACGATCGACCTCGCGGCCGCGCGCGACGCGCTCGCGAAGAGTCTGGGCGACCGAGCGCGCGTGTCGACGCTGCACGACATGGTCGTCGTCGACGTGGATGCCGCCCGGCTGGTAGAGGTAGCGACCGTGGTGCGTGACGACCCGGCGACGCGGTGCGACCTCTACTCGGTGAACGCCGGCGTGGACACGGGAACCGAGCTTCGGAGCGTCACGTTCGTTCGCGGCATCGAAACGCACGTCTTCGTCATGCTCCGCACGCCGTGCGACTCAGGCGAGCCACACGTGCCCTCGCTCACCTCGGTGTGGAGCGGCGCGAACTGGTGCGAGCGCGAGACGTACGACATGTTCGGGATCGTCTTCGATGGACACCCGGATCTCCGCCGCATCTTCCTCGAGGAATCGTTCCCCGGTCACCCGATGCGGAAGTCGTTCCTTCCGCCCCGCAGCGACGCCCGCGGGGGCTGATGACGCTGTGCCGTTAGGTCCGTTCGGCATCGATCCCGTCATCTGGGCACCGCTGCGGTTGGTCATCGCGGTGTTGCTCGTGGTCGGCCTCGTCTTCAACGGCGCGCTGGCGCAGATCTACCTCGAGCGGAAGATCCAGGCGATCATCCAGGACCGCCTCGGACCGTTGCACACCGGGCCCTGGGGCCTGCTCCAGACGTTCGCCGATGCGATCAAGCTCCTCGGCAAGGAAGACATCCGCGCACGACTGACCGACAAGTGGTTCTTCCTCGCCGCGCCGTCGATCGTCTTCAGCCCGATGCTCGCAAGCTACGTCGTGATCCCCTTCGCGCCGGGCATCGTCGGCGCCGACCTGAACGTCGGACTGCTCTATATGACGACGCTCGGATCGATGACGGTGCTTGGCATCGTCATCGCCGGTTGGGCTTCGAACAACAAGTACTCGCTCATCGGCGGGCTTCGGTCGGCCGGTCAGCTCATCTCGTACGAGGTGCCGCAGATCCTGTCCCTCGTGACCGTCGTGCTCGTCGTCGGGACGCTGTCGATGGTCGGCATCGCCGAAAGTCAGCCGGGCTGGCAGCTGAACGTCCTGGTTCTGCCGCTCGCGTTCGTGACCTATTTCATCGCCGGACTCGCCGAAACGAACCGCGCCCCCTTCGACCTTCCCGAGGCGGAATCCGAGCTCGTGGCGGGGTTCCTCACCGAATACTCCGGGATGCGCTGGGCCATCTTCTTCCTCGCCGAATACGGCGAGGTCACGGTCGTGTCGTCGATCGTGACAACCCTTTGGTTCGGCGCGTGGCATGGCCCGTTCGTCGAGGTGTTCCCGCTGATCGGCGTGCTCTGGTTCACGCTGAAGACGTATCTCTTCGTCCTCGTCTTCATGTGGATCCGCGCCACGCTGCCACGGCTGCGCATCGACCAGCTCATGTCGCTGTGTTGGAAGGTGTTGATCCCACTGACGCTCACGAATCTCGTGATCACGGCGACTCTGCTGCTGGTCTTCCCGAGCACCGTGGTGCCGGTCGCGATCGCGAACTGGCTGCTGCTCGCCGCGTTCGTTGTGCTGCTGCCGTATGTCCAGCGCCGGCGGCTCGTCGCGCTCCGCGAGCGGCTGCGGACCGCGGCCTGATGCTCGATCTCATCGAACCGGCGCTGTTCGCGGTCCTCACCATCGCCATCGTCGCGGCGGGCGCCGGCGTGGTGCTCGCGAACCGGATCACAACGTCGGCGCTGCTCATGGCGTTCACCTTCCTCAACATCGCCGGCATGTTCGTGCTGCTCGGTGCGGAGACGGTCGCGATGTTCCAGGTGCTCATCTACGTCGGCGCCATCACCGTGCTGATCCTCTACGGAGTGATGTTCACGCCGCAGTCCCCGCGGCCCTATGGTCTGTTCTTCCAAACGCAGAAATATTGGGCCGCGCTCTTGGTCGTGCCGATCGCGATCATCGTCGCGCTCATCGCATTCTCCTTCCGCGATTCGGCGACGGTGGGCGCCAAAGGCGGCGACCTCCTGCCGCTGGCGACGAGCGTGTTCCGTGACTTTGCCTTTCCCTTCGAGGTCGCGTCGGTGCTGCTCCTGGCGGCCATGGTCGGCGCGATCGTGCTCGTGAAGCGGGACGAGGACTGAATGGCTGTTCCGCTCGGAGCGTTCATCGCGGTCTCGGCGGTCCTGTTCTTCATCGGCACGGCCGGCGTGCTCGTCCGCCGAAATGCGGTCGTGATCCTCATGTCAGTCGAGCTGATGCTGAACGCGACGAACCTCGCGCTGGTCGCGTTCTCACGGCGCTATTCGTCGATCGACGAGCGCGGGAGCGTGTTCGTCGTGTTCATCTTCGTCGTCGCCGCGGCGGAGGTCGCGGTCGGTCTGGCCATCGTGCTCTCGGCGTATCGCAACAAGCCGACCGTCGACGTTGACGAGATCCGGCAGCTCAAGGGTTGACCGAGTGATCCAGAACGTCTGGCTCATCCCCGCGTTCCCGCTGGCGGCGTTCCTCATCGACGGGCTCTTCGGCCGGCGATGGCTGCACAAATGGACCGGCGTCATCGCCTCGGCGGCCGTCGGACTCTCGGCGCTCATCGCGATCGGCGTCTTCCTCGAGGTCCTCGGCGGCCAGACACGGACCACCGTCACGCTCTACGAGTGGATCGGTGTCGGGGACTTCCACATCAATGTTGCGGCGCTCGTAGATCCGCTCTCATCGGTGATGCTGCTCGTCGTCACCGTGGTGAGCTTTCTCATCTTCGTCTACTCGAACGGGTACATGGAGCACGACCACGGCTTCCATCGCTTCTTCACCTGGCTGTCGCTGTTCGTGTTCGCGATGCTCATCCTGGTCATGGCCGACAACTACCTCCTGATGTTCGTCGGCTGGGAGGGGGTCGGCCTCTGCAGTTACCTGCTGATCGGCTTCTGGTTCGAGCGTCCCGAGCCCTACGTCGCGGCGAAGAAAGCCTTCGTCATGAACCGCATCGGCGACTGGGGCTACACGATCGGAATGATCACGACCTTCCTCGTCTTCGGCTCGGTGCAGTTCACCGACGTGTTCGAGCACGTCGGCATCGCAACGCAGGCGAACCTCACGCTCATCTGCATCGCCTTCTTCTTCGGCGCGACCGGCAAGTCGGCGCAGCTGCCCCTTTACTCGTGGCTGCCCGACGCGATGGAAGGCCCGACGCCGGTCTCGGCGCTGATCCATGCGGCGACGATGGTCACCGCCGGCGTCTATCTCGTGGCGCGCTCGATGCCGCTGTTCGCGGCGGCGGGTCCGTCGCTCGCCGTCGTGGGCGTCGTCGGTGCCGTCACAGCGATCTTCGCCGCCACGATCGCGCTCGTGCAGTTCGACATCAAGCGCGTGATGGCCTACTCGACCGTGAGCCAGCTCGGCTACATGTTCCTTGCGCTCGGCGTCGGGGCGCCCGTTGCCGCGATCTTCCACCTCGCGACCCACGCGTTCTTCAAGGCGCTGCTGTTCCTGGGATCCGGGTCGGTCATCCACGGCCTCGGAGGCGAGCAGGACATGCGCAAGATGGGGGGACTGCGGCGCAAGCTCCCAGTCACGTATTGGACGATGCTGCTCGCCGGTGGCGCGCTCGCGGCGCTGCCGCCGCTGGCCGGGTTCTGGTCCAAGGATGAGATCGTCGCCGCGGCGTTCCTGGGCGGATATCCGGTCCTCTGGGCGGTCGCCATCCTGACCGCGGTCCTCACCGCGTTCTACGTGACGCGCGCGATGTGGCTCACGTTCCACGGTGAGCCGCGCGATCACCATCTCTACGAGCACGCCCACGAGTCGCCGGCGGTGATGACGCTGCCGCTGGTGGCGCTGGCCGCTGGCACGGTCGTGCTCGGCATCGCCATCGGGTTCCCGCCCGAGACGGGGTTCATCCACCGGTTCCTTGGCCCGGTCGCCCAGGTCGAGGGCATCGCCGAGCACGCGCCGGAGGCCGCGACGATCCTCGTGCTCGCCGCGATCTCGGTCGCCGCGGGCGTTCTTGGGATCCTCGCCGGTCTCTCGATGTACGTGCGCCACCGGCCCGATCCGGCCGCGGTGTCGCGCGCCGCCGGTCCGTTCTACCGCCTGCTGGTGAACAAGTACTTCGTCGACGAGCTCTACGACCGACGGATCGTCGATGCCTTGCACGCCGCCTTCGGCGCGATGTGGGCGTTCGATGTGCACGTCATCGATGGGCTCGCAAACCGGCTCGGCTGGCTCGCCGCCGCGGGCGGAAGCTCGCTGCGTCGCGCGCAGACCGGCATCGTCGGCAACTACGCGCTCACGATCGTGGCGGGCCTCCTCTTGGTCCTCGTGGTCTACGGCGGATATGCGGCAGGGTTCTTCACGCGATGACGATCGACCACATCCTCACGCTGCTCCTGGCGGTGCCCGCGGTCGGGCTCCTGCCGCTCTACGTGTTCCGGAACGATCCGCGTTCGGTGAAGCAGGTCGCGGTGGTCACGACGCTGTTCGAGCTCGTCCTCTCGCTGGTCATGCTCGTGCAATTCCACCCGGGCGAAGCCGGCTTCCAGCTCGTCGAACAGGCGGATTGGCTCCCGAGCCTCGGCATCCGTTACCTCGTGGGCGTCGACGGGATCTCGGTGCTGCTCGTGCCGATGACGACGCTGCTCACGTTCATCTCGGTCCTCTACTCGTCCGGCGGCGCGATCAAGGACCGCATCGCGTCGTTCATGGCGGCGTTCCTCGTGCTCGAGATCGGCATGGTCGGCGTGTTCGTTTCGCTCGATCTCTTCCTCTTCTACGTCATGTTCGAGCTGATGCTCGTGCCCATGTATCTCATCATCGGGATCTGGGGTGGCCCGCGTCGCATCTACTCGACGCTCAAGTTCGTGATCTTCACCCTCGCGGGCTCCCTGCTCATGCTCGTGGCCATCGTCGCTGTCTGGCTCGCGTCCGGCGATGAGGGCTCGCGCACGCTCTCTCTGCCGGAGCTGCTCGCGTCTCGGAGCCGTTTCTCCGCCGACTTCCAGTTCTGGGTCTTCCTCGCATTCGGACTCGCGTTCGCGATCAAATTACCGATGGTCCCGTTCCACACCTGGCTGCCCGACGCCCACGTCGAGGCGCCGACCGCGGGCTCGATCATCCTCGCCGGTGTCCTCCTGAAGGCGGGCGGCTACGGTTTCCTGCGCTTCGCGCTGCCGCTCTTCCCCGTGGGCACGCAGCTCTGGCTGCCGGTGATCATCGTGCTCTCGGTCATCGCGATCCTCTACGGCGCCGCCGTCTCGACGGTCCAGAAGGATCTGAAGAAGCTCGTCGCGTACTCCTCTGTCGCGCACATGGGCTTCGTGACGCTCGGCATCTTCGTGCTGAACTCGCAGGGTGGCGTCGGCGCGGTGCTGCAGATGCTGAACCACGGGTTCGTCACGGGCGCGCTCTTCCTGTTCGTCGGGATCCAGTACGAACGCACGCACCGACGGCTCATCGCGGATCTCGGAGGACTGGCGAACCGCTGGCCGCTCTACACGACGTTCTTCGGGATCTTCGTGCTCGCGTCGCTCGGCCTGCCAGGTCTCAACGGTTTCGTCGGCGAGTTCCTCGTATTGCTCGGAACGTTCAAGTTCAGCGGCGTTCCGCTTGGCGGCCTCTTCTGGGGCCCGGTCGCGGCGCTCGGTGTGATCCTCGCCGCGGTCTACCTGCTCTGGATGTTCCAGCGTGTGATGTACGGGCCCGTGCGTGACGCGTATCGCGCGCTCCCCGACCTCTCGCCGATCGAGGTCGCCTGCGCGGTGCCGCTGCTCGTCCTCACCGTGCTGCTCGGCGTCTTTCCGCAGGCGGCGATCGCGATCATCGAGCCCTCGCTCCAGCAGGTGTTGCGGCTCGCGACCGACCCGGGCTTCCAGGTCGCGTTCAAGTGACCGCGTTCGTCGACACGCTCACCCCGGTCCTGCCCGAGGTGATCGTCACGATCACGGCCTGCATCGTGCTCGTCGTCGACGGACTCCTGCCGCGCGGGCAGTCGCGCCTGGTGCTTCCCGCGATGACGGTCGTCGGCCTCGCGCTGGCGTTCCTCAGCGGGCCGCTCGCTCCGCCTTCGGGCCAGTACTTCGGCGGGTTCGTCCAGATCGACACCTTCACGACGTTCTTCCGCGCGGTGTTCATCGTGCTCGCCGTCTTCGCCACGCTCGTCGCACCCTCGTACCTCGACCGGCGAGGAATCCCACCCGGCGAGTACTACGCGACGATCTGCTTCTCCACCGTCGGCGCGATGACGATCGCGCTCTCCACCGATCTCATCACGCTCTTCGTCGGCCTCGAGCTCATGACCATCCCGATCTATGTGCTTGCGGGAATGCAGCGTCGCGACCGCTTCGCCAACGAGGCCGCGCTGAAGTACTTCCTGCTCGGGGCGTTCAGCTCGGCGCTATTGGTCTACGGCTTCGCGTGGCTGTATGGCGTGACCGGCTCGACACGCTACATCGACGTCGCGACCGAGCTGCAGCGCATCGGACTCGCGAACGGACCCACCATCGTCGCCCTCGCGCTCGTCACCGTCGGTCTCGGGTTCAAGGCCGCGGTCGTCCCGTTCCACCAGTGGACGCCCGACGCGTACGATGGCGCGCCGACGCCCGCGACGGCATTCATGTCCGTGGGCCCGAAGGCCGCGGCGTTCGCCGCGATCCTGCGCGTGCTCGTGAGCGGACTCGCGCCGCTGCAGGTCGACTGGAGCACCGTGTTCGCAGTGCTGGCGGCGGTGACGATGACCGGCGGGAACATCGTCGCGCTGGCGCAGACGAATACGAAACGGATGCTCGCCTACTCGAGCATCGCGCACACCGGCTACATCCTCGCCGCGGTTGCCGCGTCGGCCGCGGGCCCGTCGGCGACGGCGGCGGTGCTCTTCTACGTCTTCGCGTACGGCGTCATGAACCTGGGCGCGTTCGCGTGCCTCCTCTACTTCGATATCGAGGGCTCGCGTGGCGCGACGCTCGAAGAGCTCAACGGCTTCGCTCGCCGCCAACCGCTTGGCGCATTCGCATTCGCGATCTTCTTGTTCTCGCTCACCGGCATCCCGCCGACCGTCGGCTTCGTGGCGAAGTTCCTCGTGATCCAGCCGGTGCTCGACGCCGGCTACGCCTGGCTCGCGGTGTTCATCGCGCTCAACGCCGTTCTCGCGGCCTTCTACTACCTGCGCGTCGTCGTGCACATGTACATGTACGACCCCGAGACGGGAGTGCCGATGGTCGCGAGCACGCGGCTTCTATCGGCGGCGCTCGGCCTTTCGGCGGTCGCCACGATCGTGCTCGGCGTGCTGCCGAACTCCTTATATGAGTGGGCCCTGCAGGCCGCGAACCCGCTGCTCCGCCAGTAACGACGCACTCGCTACATCCTCGCGTCCAGTGACGACGGCAGGAGCCGCTCGCCCAACAGACCCCCCACGCCGCCCAGGATGACCGCGATGCCCAGGGGGATGAGCAGGTCCGGCAAGGTCAGCACCATGAGGTCGCCGAAGGAGGACACCGGCGGCGTGTTCGGACGGAACGCCTGATGGAGCTGGGTCGCGATGATGCTGCCGATGAACAGCGAGAACAGCAGTGCGACCGGTGACGCGATCGCGCCGAGGCGCCCCGCGATGAGGCCCGCGCAGAACAGGATCGCCGCCGGCACGCCGAGCAGGATGACCGGCGGAACCGGTAGCGGCTCGGTCAGGCCCCACCAGAACGCGAGCCCGACGGACGTCGCGGTCACCGACGCGATGAGCCGCGTGCGCATCAGATGCGCGCCAGCGCGCGACGGCGCAGCCAACCGCCGGCGGCGCCCGCGAACGCGCCGCCGACCGCGTACGGAAGAAGATCGATGAGGAGGCGCGCTTCCCAACCAACAAGATCCACAGCGCTCGCGCCGAGGCTCGCGCCCTGTGCCCAGAGCGAGTAGGCGCCGTAGATGAGCGCACCGACGATCACCGATAGGCAGCCCGCGAGCGCGGACCTGCGTATCGCGAACCATCCGGCGCCGAACGCGGAGAAGAGGAGGTATCCGATCGCCCCGATCGCCGCGACGCCGAACCAGTTCGGCACGGCGAGGAACGCGGCGAGGTCCGCGACCGCCGCCGCGACCACGGCCAGCCAAAAGCGCAGCGGGCTAGCGGACGATCGCGAGCGCGTGATCCGCTCGGTTCAATGGTTCGGCGCGGCCGTCGTCTCCGAGGAGCGCGATGTCCTCGATGCGGACGCCGAACCGACCCGGGATGTAGATGCCGGGCTCGATCGAGAACGCCATTCCGGGCTCCAGCTTCTCGTCATTGCCGCGGACGAGATATGGGTGCTCATGGCCGTCGAGGCCGATGCCGTGTCCCGTGCGGTGGATGAACCGCTCGCCGTAGCCAGCCTCGTCGATCACGCGCCGCGACGCGGCATCGACCGATGCCGCGGTCGCGCCACTGCGCGCGGCCGCATAGCCGGCTTCCTGCGATCGTTGCACGATGTCGTGGACCTTACGGACCTCGTCGTCGACGTCATTCCCGACGTGGACCGTTCGCGTGATGTCGGAGCAATACCACGCACGCGTGCCGCCGAAGTCCAGCACGACCGTATCGCCGCGCGCGATGCGCCGCTCGCCGGTCTCGTGATGTGGCGACGCCCCGTTCGGACCGGAGGCGACGATCGTGAAGGTCACCTCGTCGTGTCCCTCTTCGCGCAGCAGAGCCGCCAGATCGGCGCCGACCTCGCGCTCGGACCGACCGGCGAACTCGCGCTCGAGAAGGTGTGGGTAGGCGCGGTCGGCTGCCGCGGAGACCGCCCGCAGCGCGTCGCGCTCGTAGGCGTCTTTGCGCATGCGCAGACCGCGCGTGATGTCCGACGCGAGCTGGAAGCCGCGACCGCGAAGAGCCGCTTGCAGCCGTAGGACGAACAGCGACCACATCTGATCCGCGACAGCGACATCGCCAGATGCGGTGACGAGGCGCGCGACGAGTGCGTACGGATCCTCCGTCTCTCCCCAGGTGCGCTGTGTGAGATCGGGCGCCGCGGCCTGCGCGCGCGGCGCTTCGAGCTCGGGGACGACGAGCGTCGGGGCGCCGTCCGCGTTCACGACCAGACACGTGAGACGTTCGCTCGCGAAGACGCGGTAGCCTGCGAGGTACGCGAGATCCGAGCCGGGCGAGAGCAGCAGCGCGGCGAGGCCGCGAGCGCGAAGTCCTTCGCTCGCCCGTTTGCGGCGTGACTGGTACGTAAGGTGTTCAGCGGGCATCTGCTCTGCTCGGGAGTATGCCCGTGAATCGCTGGACGCCCGCCGTGAGTGTCCTCGCGCTCTGCCTCGGCTTGGTGCTCATCGTGGGGTCGCGACCCGCAGCGCCCGCGGCCGTCCTGCCGCCGGCGGTCGCAGCGGTGACCACATCACCGGCGCCGAGCGCGATTTCCGCGCCCATCGCGACACCGGTGCCGGCGATCCCGCCTGGTTACCGCATCAAGGTCCCGCGTCTCGCGATCGACCTGCCTCTCGCCGAGGGCGACATCGAACGCGACGCGGTTCGACAGCAGACGCCCGAGAACTTCGCGTTCCACCTGCCCGGCAGTGCGCTGCCCGGAGACTCCGGCAACGCCTATTTCTACGCCCACGCGCGTGCCGGGATGTTCCTCGCACTTTGGAACGCCCGCGAAGGCGATCAGGTCGTGATCACCACGCCCGATGCGCGTGAGCTTCACTACGTCGTGAGCGAAGTACACCCGCGCGTGGACCCCACCGACGTCTCGTGGGCCGGGCCGACCACTGGCGCGCGCCTCACGCTCCAGACCTCGACCGGTCCGAATTCCGGAGACCCGCGCTTCGTCGTCGTCGCATTACCGACCTGAATCGCTGCGCGGTGCGAGAAAGGATCTCAAGCGAGCGAGCGCTCGCCCCGCACGGGATGTCGGCGGCGTAACGGTCTGTCAACAGCAGGGACACAGGCTGGAACCGGTCGTGCATAGCGGCGCGGCCAGTGGGGCGGCCGGTGCGACATCAGATCTGCGTCGCGTGCGCGCGACCGTTTCCGGCGCGGCAGTTCGTCGACGGGAAGCTGCGCTCGCTCTACGGTCGCCGCACATGTTTGACCTGCAACGCATACGGCTCACGCGATGCGTCACCGCAGTCTCGCGTCGCACGGCGACCGCGACCGGTCCCAGGGCAGGACGAGTGGTTCTTCCGCGCGCTCAGCGCGATGCTCGCGCTTTCCTCACCGCAGCGCGCGTCGGTCATCGCGCGGGCTGGTGTCGCGGTGTTCGGGGTCTCCATGGTCCTTCCGATGTTCGTGTCCGGCGCCGTCCCGCATCGGGACGCTTCGGTCGTCGTCGCGGCGACGACGGAGCTGCAAGTGACAGCTCCCTACGAGCTGCCACGCATGCCAGAACCGGTAGCGCGGTCGCGTCTCGTCGTTCCCACGCCGGAGCCGAGTCCGCAGCCCACGCCGCGAACGACGGCTGCGGACGTTCCGGCCGTCCCGATCGAGATCACCGCCGTACCCGCGGCGGCGAGCGGCAGCGTCGTGACGGTCTCGTGGTACGGGCCCGGTTTCTACGAGAACCGGCTGCCGTGCTGGCAGTGGCTGGCGGCGAATGGTCTGCCGATCCAGTTCCTGCCCGATACCTGGGGCGTCGCGCACAAGTCTCTTCCGTGCGGCACGATGGTCACGCTGACGCACGGCGCGAACATCGTGACCGTGCCTGTGGTCGACCGCGGACCCTACGTCGCCGGTCGTGAGTTCGACCTCTCACCCCGTGTGAAGGCAGCCCTCAACTGCGCCGACCTGTGCACGGTCGTGATGCAAGTTCCTTAGCTACCGTCCGCTTGCCGTCCGGCCTGTCTTATGGCCGCGCGCGCCTGATGACCAGCTCGTCTTCCGATCAGGCGAGCGATGGCATGGGACTTGCAGCCTGCCTCGCTACTGAGCGGGGGAGACACGGTGCCCCCGTCAGCCATCGAAGGGAGACACTGGATGACGCGCAACAAGGGCGCCATGACCGTCGCGGAGGCTGGCCGGCGAGGCGGAGCGACCACAGCGCAGCGTCACGGTCCCGAGTTCTACGAGCAGATCGGCAAGAAGGGTGGCCGCACGACCGCGGCGCGCCATGGCTCTGATTTCTACGAGCAGATCGGGAAGCAGGGCGGCCAGAAGGTCAAGGAGCTCTACGGCCCGCGCTTCTACGGACGCATCGGAAAGATCGGCGGCGACACCGTCTCCGAGAAGTACGGACACGAGCATTTCGAGGAGATCGGCAAGAAGGGCGGACAGAAGGTCGCTGAGTTGATCGCTCGCGGGCGCCAGGCGGGCTAGCAAGCGAAGCGACAAACTGAGTCCGCGTTGAAATGAATAACTCGACCTCGGCGCGCTCAACGCCGTTGACACGACGATGGCGAATCGTATCGTCGCGTTCTGTACGCGAACGTGACGAAGAATCTCGTTTGTGTACCGACATCCGGACGGCACGATTTCTGGCGCGAGCGAGGGAGAAGGCGTTGGACGGCGACACGGTCAGATCGGACACACCGCTGGTGGCGGTCGAGTGGGAAGACATCACGGCCTACTCGCGGACAGCGATCCCTGAAGACTTCGAGCCCTACCGGCTGCGCAAGCTCACCTGCGGGATGCTGTGGAAGGACACGACCGAATACGTCGTGATCGTGGGCGATTACGACCTCACCAACGAGGGCAAGGACTACCGCCACAACGATTTCCACATCATTCCTCGCGGCGTCATCCGCAAGCTCACTTATCTCACGGACGCCGGCTCTCTGGTCTCCCTCCAGCTCGAGTCCGCCTAACCCGGCAGCCCGCGCCCACCTCGCCATAATTTTGTCGGCCCCGCCCGGCTCAGTGGAAGGGGCCCCTGTCAGCGAGCGAAGCGAGCGTGCGGCCGGGGCCGTGCCCTAATTAACGGAACGCGAGCGCCTGCTTTCGGGTAATGGAACAGAGAAGGCCCTGGCACCGTTTTTCGGGTGGGTCCTTTTTGGAGGTTTTGGTGGCTGTTCGTGCTGAGCTCTACTGCTATTTCTGCGGACATGGACTGGGCGAGGTCCTCGTGCCGACCCGCGCCCGCCGTCCGTCGCTCGAGCAGCTCCGGACCGCCTACGCCGCCGGTGGCCGCGAGACCCCGGTCTGGGACGAGTCGGATCAGCCCCTTTGCCCGCGCTGCGGCGGACAGCTGTTCCTCGAGCGGTTCGAGCACGAAGTGATCCGCGCGGACGAGCGCCGCACCCTGAGGCGGGCCAGCTGACCTAGCGGCCGGCGGCGCAAGCCGTCGCCGCTCGTTCCTCCGTGGACGTGCGCGGACCGGCGTGGCTCGCGGTCGGTGCGTTCGTTGGTTGGTCGGTGTCGCGTCGCGTCCTGCTGGACCGTTCGCGCGCCGAGTTCGCGCTGACCGACCGACAGGTAGAGATCCTGTGGCTGGTCGCACGCGGACTCACGACGAAAGAGATCGCGCGGCATGAGGGCATCAGTCCGCATTCGGTCAGCACGCACATCCGTCGCGCGTGTCGCACGCTCGGCGTCCCGACGCGTGCCGCCGCGGCGGCGATCGTGTGGCGCGGGACCGGTCAGCTCGCGGTGCCGGCGAGACCCAGCCGATCGGCGACATCGCTCATCGCAGCGATCACCTCGCTCGTGAGCTCTTCGAACGGGATCGCCATGTCCTCCGCACCCTTCAGCATCATCTCGCGGCTCACCGCCCGTGCGAAGGCCTTGTCCTTCATCTTCTTTCGGACCGCGCCCGCATCGACATCGCGCACGGCCTTCGATGGCCGCACGAGCGCGACGGCCGTGACGAATCCGCAGAGCTCGTCCACCGCGTAGAGCGTCTTCTCCATCGGCGTCACGCGCGGGATCCCGGTGTGATCGCCGTGCGACTGGATCGCATGCACGATCGTGCCCGGCACACCAGCTTGCTCGAGGATCGGCTTTCCGTTCTGCGGATGTCCGTCCGGATCGCGCTCATAGTCGAAATCGTGCAGCAGACCCGTGACGGCCCACATCTCTTCGTTCTCGCTTAGCTTGCGCGCGAAGTGACGCATCGCCGCTTCCACCGCGAGCCCGTGCTTCCGCAGGCTGTCGCCCTTGGTGTGCTCGCAGAGCAGGTCCCAGGCTTCATCGCGGGTCATCGGCGCACCTCCCGGTCGTTGAGGTTAGCGATGCTAGGCTCGGTCAGGCGTGACCGGTTGCGGGTGCCTGCTGCTCATCGGAGCGCTCGTCGGCCTCATCGTCCTTCTGATCTTCGGCTCGACCGATTCGGGCGAGCCGATCGAGACCGCGGTCGCGCTGTTTGCGCTGCTGTGGTCAGGAAAGCGGCAGGCGTTCGTGCCACGGCGTCACGTGCTCGTAGGCACGCGCGACGCGTAGGAGAAGTCGCTCGCGCCACGGCCCGGCGGCGAGCTGAAGTCCGATCGGCAGGCCCGACTGGGTGAAGCCGCAGGGGATCGAGATCGCCGGAAGGCCGGTGAGGTTGAACGGTGCGGTGTTCGCGGTGAGACGCTGGGCCGCCGCGACCGCGTCCTGGCCCTCGCGCGCTGGCGCCGCGATCGGCGTCGTCGGCGAGAGGATCACGTCGTGCTCGTGCAGAACCCCGAGCCATTCGCGGCGCAGCTCGCCCTGGTCGCGCCGCGCCTGCGCGTACTCCGTGCCGGTGAACGTCTGGCCGGTGCGCAGGCGCGTCAGCACGTCGGCCCCGATGTCCGCGGCGCGCTCGCGCAGATGCTCGCGGTGATACGCGGCGGCGTCGGTGAGAAGGATGGCGCGCTGCGCTGAGATCAGGTCCGCGCGCGGAAGTGTCAGCTCCGCCACGGACGCGCCCAGCGAGATGAGCACGCGTGCGGCTTCGCGCACCGCCGCGTCGACCTCGGGATCGATGTCATCGAAGAAATGGTTGGTCGGGATGATCACGCGCACGTCCTTGGCGCCGTCCTCGATGCCTGCGCCGTAGTCCTCGCTCGGCGTGTCCGACGACGACGGATCGAGCGGGTCGTGACCCGCGATCGCGCTCAGCGCGAGCGCGAGATCGCCGACCGTGCGGGCGAGCGGTCCGGAGTGGTCGAGCGTCCACGCGAGCGGGATCACGCCTCGTAGGCTGACGCGGCCGTAGGTCGGCTTGAGGCCCGCGACGCCACAGAGCGAAGCGGGAATGCGGATCGATCCGCCGGTGTCACTCCCGGGCGAGAGGTAGCAGAAGCCGGACGCGACGGCGATCGCGCTGCCACCGCTCGAGCCGCCGGGGATGCGCGTGGTGTCCCAGGGATTGCACGCCGGGCCGAAGTGCGGGTTCTGATTCGTGACGCCGAGCGCCCACTCATGAAGATTGAGCTTGCCGACGAACACCGCCCCGGCGGCCCGCAGCTTTTCGACGACGGCGCAGTCCCGCTCCGGCACGCGGTCGGCGAAGATGCGCGACCCACCTGTGGTTCGGACGCCGGCGGTGTCATAGAGGTCTTTGAGCGCGACCGGGATGCCGTGGAGCGGCCCGCGATCGACGCCATTCGCGAGGTCGGCGTCGGCGCGTTTGGCCTCGGCGATGGCGCTCTCGGCGGTGAGCGTGATGAAGGCGCCGAGCTCGCGG
>Ga0209470_1000979_pt1 | contig 21907 bp, 23 predicted proteins | sample GraSoiAngelo_125_FD_185882 | JGI IMG/M metagenome (GOLD analysis project Ga0209470, IMG submission 185882) | Grasslands soil microbial communities from the Angelo Coastal Reserve, California, USA - 14_0927_05_40cm (SPAdes) (version 2) | ecosystem: Environmental > Terrestrial > Soil > Grasslands ... | reverse complement strand
GTGGGTGGAGGGCATTCCCCTCCTCGCAGAGGAGGATGGCGCGACAGCTTAATAGAAGCTGGCGCGCCGGGCGCGAAGCGCAGCGCGATAGGGCACAGCCTCAAGAGAAGCGCGAAGCCTCAATTATGGTCAGTTCGGCGAACAAAAGGGACAGGAATTACACCTGTCTTTTCGATGATATGCTCGGCCCGCGAATGATCGATTTCTCCCGGAACCTCATGTTGCTCATTGCGGCCTCCCTCCTTTTTGCCGCTTGCACAGGGAGGCCCCACGCGGAGGGCGCACACCTGGTCGAAAGAACCCGGCCCTCGATGGGTACTGAACTTCGGCTGACGGCTTGGACCGATGATGAGTCCGAAGTCGTCGCCGCTTTTGAGGCAATCTTCCAAGAATTCGACCGGCTTGAAGGACTTTTAAGCAATTGGCAGGAGAACAGCGATATTCAGCGGTTAAACGCCGCCGCCGGCGAACATCCCGTTCGAGTGGGTACTGAACTCCGCGATGTTCTCCAGGCCGCTCGGCAGGTCAGTGACTGGACAGGCGGGAAATTCGATGTGACATTCGGCGTCATGTCGGGCCTTTGGAGATTTGATTACCAGAACCAGGACGGCAGGATCCCCGATCATAACGAGGTTGTTCGCCGGCGAGCGCTCATCAATTACCGCGACCTCGAGGTGGACGAAAGAAATGGCGTGGCCTTTCTCCGGCGCGAGGGCATGGTCGTGAACGTCGGTGGTATTGGCAAAGGTTATGCAGTGGATCGAGCCCGCGCCATCCTGCACGATCGGAGATTTCGCGATTTTCTGATTCAGTTCGGTGGCGATATGTACGCAGCCGGCCACGATGGCGATCGCGCGTGGAAGCTCGGTATCCAGGACCCGCGAGGGCCGGCGAACAGAATCTTTGCAACCGTCGATGTCTCCGACGGCACGTTCAGCACCTCCGGCGATTACGCACGGTCGTTCCTGAAGGATGGACGGCGCTACCATCACATTCTCGACCCGGCTACCGGCGAACCAAGCCAGAGTTGCCGCAGCGTGACGATCCTGACCGGCAGCGCAACCATTGCCGATGGACTCTCCACCGGTGTATTTGTGCTGGGACCCGAACGCGGCATGGCACTCATCGAGCAGTTGCCGGATGTCGAGGGAATTATCGTCAGCTCGAAAAACGAGGTGCTCGTGTCTTCAGGTCTGAAAGGGCGAGTGACGTTACTTTCGGCGCCGGCTGACGCGCCTTAGAGGAGTTGCTTATGTCCCTGAAGAGATATCGCAGAATCCCTGCGGTCCTGGCTCTTGCTATGTGTTTATTTATGGTTCCGTCGGGGGCGCAAGATGCGCAGAAAGGAAAACTGGCATCAGCCAAAAGCATCAAATGCGCATTTCCACTGATTGTCGTTGGCACTTGGAGCGGCGATCAAGCCAAGGCTGAAGTGAAACCGGCCAAACTCGTATTGCGGTTCGAAGAGATCAATACCGATGAAGGCACAGCCCGCTTGGAAGGCAGTCTCGGCGGCACCTACGACATCACGGTGCGGTACGCTGGAGGATACTTGCACTTCATCCAATCATTCCTTGACGGACCTTTGTACACGACTACGATTCTCGAAAAGCAAACCCCTGGTGGAAAATTGAAGGCCATGCACTCCAGGCACGAGTTCACGGACTTTGCTCTGCCCGGTTTCACCTCAAGCCCCGAACAATACTACGGCGAATGCGAGATCCTTAAATAGACGAAACCTGTGCTCGCTTCCTGGAGCTCAGCCAGTGAGGGCACCTCTGTTTGTCCATATAGAGGCGCTCGCAATCGTCGCAGCGAACGCATTCGGTCGCCACGATTGCAGGTCCGCGAATAGCTCCCCACTCGCACGTCTTCTCGCAGATCTTACAGGTTTTGCATTCCGTCCATCGCTTGATCCTAAAGACGGTCAGGTTTGAGAGCAGCCCAAGAAATGCGCCAACGGGGCAAAAGAAGCGGCAGTAAAGATTCCTGATGAAAACCGTCGCCGCAAGCAGTATCGCCAGCCCAAGCCACAGGCCGGTGGAAGCTCGTAAGGAAAACATCCAGAAGGGTTCGACATACCTGTAGATCGAGATATTCTTCGTCACGAGAAAATACAGGACGGTACCTCCGAGCAGGCCATACTTGATGTAGCCGGCCGGCCGCTCGATCCGGCTGGGAACCTCGAAGCGGAGCCTGGCGGGGACGATCTTATCGAGAAGTTGTGTCATTGCGCCGAAGGCGCAGATGCGGCCGCAGTACAAACGGCCCCACAGGATGGTGGTCACCACCGTGAAAATTGCAAACAGATACCAGGTCATGTTATGCCTGAACACGGGCAGGTTCCATTCGATAAGGCCGAAGACATTCACGATCGTGATCAGTTGGCTCCGTGCAAAACCAAGGTAGAGTACCGCCGCTGCCATGGTGATCCACTTCAAGCGTTCGCTCTTTCTGAAGAAGCTCGCGAGCGCCAGGGTCGCGAAAGCGGTGAACATCGCAAGATCGACAGCCTGGTCTTTCAAATCCTCGGTCCAATTCGGAATAGCTTCGTCTTCATCCCCGAAATTCGAAAGGTCTTTTGTCGCCTGAGCAGTAACGTCCATCGCGAAGACAAGCATCAACAAACCGGCAACAATCACTTTCATTTCGATGTCCCCGAAGGGGTAAGCAGGGCTCGGGCAAGCCGCCGGGCGCCGTTTCGGATCGCGCGCGACGAGCTGTTGATCGAGATTGTTGCACGAGAAACGGCGGCGACGTCGGTTCCAACCTTGAATGGATCCCGGATGTCCTTGCCTTTGAACTGCAGAGCAAATTCCGGAAGATCCACAGAAAAATATCCGTATGGTTCGCGGTGCTCGGTGACGAGCACTCCGGTCAGGTGCGCAGTTGTATCCAGGCCAACCAGCATCTTGATGGGACCATCGTATCCGCGCTCGAGCGGCTCCAGTTCGGTGGTCCAGAATACGTACCCCGCAATCACCGGCGAGCCCGGGCTGCCGGTGTAAGCAACGAAATGAGGCAGTGGACGGGTTTGCTTCGTTGAAAACGTCGTAGCGGCAGGAAACACACGCTTGAGCTGGCCCTCGAGAGCCCGTTCGGGCGTTGTCTGCCCGAGGGCCAACGGCAGCATCACGATCACCACCAACAGCACAAGACTCAGATATCGCATTGCAATTAAGGCCGCTGATTGTATCGTATCTGGTGAAAAACACGGTCGCCAATCGAGCAGGGGTCTCCTGGAGGAATTTATGAAAGTTGTGCTCCGAGCATCGCTTTTCGTTCTCGTATGCATCTTCGCCGCTCCAGCAACGGCGCAGGATGAAGAGGTGGGCGTACCGATTGTCAAAGCGCCCTATCACCTTCCGGTCACGAACGAGTATGTGACGGTCTTGAAAATCGACATTCCAGCCGGACGTAACACGGGCTACCACACACACCGAGGATAGCGTTTCGGTCAATATCGTTCCGGCCGAGATGACCAACCAGAATCTCGGATCATCCGAAGTAACTCGCGGTGAGCGCGCCCAACGCGGCAGGGCTAATTACATCTCATACAGCAAGGGAGGACCGAGGACGCACAAAGCGACCAACGTCGGCTCAACACCGTTCCACAACGTGTCCTTTCTTTTCAGGAGCCGGCCTGGCCGATTCACGCCATTGGCCCGTACGGAGGCTCCCGGCTACCTGCAGATCATGGACAACGAGCGCGTCCGCGGCTGGCGGCTGGTATTGGAACCAGGCCAGTCGGCTCCGGCGATTTCTCAGACGGCGCCCGGCATTCGAATCGTCGTGGATGGAGGAGAGCTTGTCGAAAGTGTCCCTGGATCCGCGGACCGGGGATGGACACTCCGTAGCGGGGAATTCTATTGGCAGGAGGCCGGAGTTACGCGCGCTCTCCGCAATATCGGCACAACGCGCATTGAGATCGTGGAGTTCGAGCTAAAGTGATCACTACTCGACCGTAAATCGGGTTCGATTGGACAAGACCTTTGAAGCTTCATCTTCAACCCAGACCTCGAAGACGCCTATGTCCAGCATAGTGGTGTCGATCTTGTGAGAAAACTCGCCGCGGCCGTTGGTCCGCAGGCGCAGTGGATTATATTCACTGCCGTCGGGCCGGCGGAGGTGGGACATCGCGGTGCGATCGGGAGTGAAGCCGGTTCCCATTACGAATACGAGATCGCCGGATTTTACTTGGTTGGCGGAAACCTGAATCTGTGGCTTGTTCTGGAAGGTGATCACGACACGGCGTGCCTTAATTGAACAAAATGGGTGAACTTCAGCGGCCCACCACCGGCCAAATTACAATGTTTTGTTGGCACGAGCAACCGGATGTTTCCGTCTGGTGCGGTGAATTCCGTAGTCGCGTACCTGGAACGGCGATTAATCGAGATGACCGCCGTCCTACTGCAGCTCATGCTGTCAGCATCTCCGACAACGAGATTCGTTTCCGCCAAAAGTTAAACGATCTTGCGAACTTCCGTGTCAGTCCCGCCTTACTTGCCTGCGCCGATTTCGTTGGTGCGCCGCTCATTCGCATGCCGGTCATTCGCGATGCGCGCATGGTCCAGATGCGCGTAAAAGTCGTAGACGAATTTCTTGAGCGCCGGATGCCCGAGGAAACCTTCGAAGTGATACTTCTTCATTTCCGTGTAGGCTTGATCTGCGGTCCAGCCATAGTGAGTCATGCGATAGACGGCAGTCATGGTTCCGGTACGATGCCGGCCACCTTGACAGTGAACGAACACCGGTTGGTTGGCACGGTCGTTCACAAGTTTTAAAAACTGAGCCACGGCGACGTCCGAGGGCCGATTCGACGTGGTCAACGGTATCCGGTAGAACTTCATCCCCGCGCGTTCGACAAACGCCCGCTCGTCGCTGCGTCCATCATCCGTCAGGTCGATTACGGTTTTGATGCCGAGCGCAGCGAGGTCCGCATAGTCGTTCCCAGAGGGCTGCGCTCCGCGGTAATAGCTGTCATCAATTCGGCCGAAATTACCGATCTTGATACGAGCGAGGTTCGCGGTGGTGTTGCTTTTCGCCAACACCTGGCTGATTGTAGACAAAAGGGTCAGCAGGACAGCTGCGCTCAGGCGCAGTCTTCGCTTCACTATCATTGAAAATTTTTCACTCCCTTAGATGTGGTGAACCCGAAAATGAGCTGCCGGCACATGCCGGATGAGGAAGGGTTACGGTCGTTGATTATACGGAAAATCGGGACAGATGTGGGGATTTATCTGCGGCCGCCGCCGTGTCCGCCGCCTCGGGCTCCTCCCATGCGTCTGCCATGGCCGCCGCCAAATCCGCCGCCGGAGCCATTCTGATGGCCGCCGCCAAATCCGCCACCGGCGCGGGAGCTAGGTACTACCGTAGGACGGGGTGATACCGAACCCGTGGACGGACGTTGCGGACGCGGCGCTCCACCAGTAATCCAGGGATGAGCCGGAAATGCTGAAACGCCCGCAAACGCTCCAATAGAAACAAACCTGTAACCGTAATAGGAACGATATGAACCGCGCGGAATGAAAGTGAACCCGGTCAGAAACGGGCTGTAAATCCAGGCGGACCGGCCGGAATATACGTTCCAATACGGATAGTACCAAAAAGAGTAAGCGTTGCCGCTGTAGTGGTCGTGATATGCCAGCGCATTCGCTTTCGCCAGAGCCGCTGATCGCTGACTACTCCAGAGGTCCAACTCGCCATTGGGCTGGACAACGATGTTGCTGACTGTGTAGCTGTCGCCAAACGATGTGACCTGGTGGCCTCTCTTAATGGTCGTCGATTTATCCGCCGTGCGGAGCTTTCCCTCGAGCACCAGCGCAGTGCCGTCAGAAAAGCGATATGTACCGGGAGATACGATCAAAACCTGCAGATTTCCCGTTGTGACGCGAATCGGAATTTGTTTATCAATGTCGCTGGCTTCGATTAAGGCGGCTCCCTTCACAATGCGAACAGCGGTGTTGGACAGCTCCACAGAATCGAGTACGACCTGCGAGTCCTCCCCAATCCTCAGGAACGAGCCTGGGTTTAAAAGTAACTCAACATGGCTCTGTAGCCCGGTTTCAATCGGTGCGCCCGCTGTGATTTGTTCGTGGAGACGGACGTTTACCTGACCATCGACGTAATTCACCAGACCGGCTTTCGCCGAGACCATATATTGCATCAAGAAAAAAATCACCGGAAGCATAGTTACCAGCCTTCCATTCTTTCTAAAGCGAACGTAGTTGTGCGTTCAGCGCGTTATCAGGTGTACCAAGTGCCTATGGTCCATCCTGATAACAGCTTTCGACGGTAGATTCAAGAAAATCTTCCAGTGTATTCCCCTCCTCGCAGAGGAGGGTGGCTGCGCTGAGCGAAGCGGAGGCGCAGACGGGCTCGCGCTTGGCGCCCGGCGCGCCAGCTTCTATCGCTGTCGCGCCGCTCCTCCTCTGCGAGGAGGGGAATACTTAAACCTCTCTGCAGTTGACCCTGAAGTGTTAAGATGCTCCTAGTTTCTTGACGCAATATTTTCGATCAGAAAGCGAGGAGCGTATGAGTGAACGAATTTCGCCATCATCGTCGGAGAGGCGGTCCTTTCTCACACGTTTGAGCACCGGCGTTGCCGCCTTTGCGGCTGCGATGGCTGGGGGCGCGGCAAGTGCTTATGCTCAATCTTCAAGTGGGGCAAGTGGGGCAAGTGGGGCGTCCTGGCAGCCGGAGCGTCATGAGAAAGATGACTGGTTGGACAAAATCCCCGGCAAGCACCGGATGATATTCGACACGACGAGCGCCGATGGCTTGGGCGATGCGCTTGCCTTTACGAATAATTTTATGCGTACGAACCGGACCGAGTACGGCCTTCAGAATAGCGATCTAGCGGTGATTATCGTCATGCGCCATCGTTCAACGGGATTTGCATACAACGATGCAATCTGGGCGAAGTACGGCGTCCAGATGTCGAAGAGAGCGAATTTCGTCGATCCGAAAACTAAGGAAGCTCCGAAGATCAACCTGCTCAACGTGGCAAAGTACGACGTTGAATTGCCAAACCGCGGCAACACTGTAGACGCCCTCGTCAAACAAGGTGTGCACCTGGCGGTATGCTCGGTGGCGACTCGCGGTATCGCTACCGCCGTTGCTGAGGCGACGGGTGGAAACGCAGATAACATCTTTACCGAATTGGTTTCAAATCTGTTGAGCACCACTGCTCATATGGTGCCCGCGGGCATCGTTGCTGTAAATCGGGCGCAAGAACACGGATATACCCTGGTAACTGCGTAAACGGGGCTTCGTCACCGAGACGGCCGGATACCGTTAGCTTCGAGCTTCATCCGGCTGACGGGACTCGTCAGGAGTGCGGCGAAGGCTTTAGCTGCCGGGGAGATGTTGTCCCGATGCCAGAGCGCGTAGGTCGTTGCAAGCTCAAAGTCCTTCGGGAACGGGCCGGCCACCGCTGCAGGGCTAGCCTGGAGAATTTCGCTGACCTGTGTAATGCCGATATCAAATTTTTCTTCGAGCACCAGACGCATGGTCTCCACCCCATCCTTGGCGACCGTTGACTTCTGGAGAACCTGGTCTTTAATACCCAATGACTCAATCACCTTCATGAAGTGAATTCCCACGGTTGCACCACGGGCGGGGTCGGAAAAAGCAATGCGCTTTGCGGATAATAAGGCGGCTTTCAGCTTTTCCGGCGTTGAAATATCGGGTTTTGCGGATCCCGGCGGATAGGCAATGCCGGCGAGCGAGTCGCCCAGGCGATATGTGGTTCCAGCCTGAAGTTTGCCGGTCTTTTCGGCCTCATTGATTACCGGCAGCGTTGTGATTAACAAAACCGCTTGCGGATCGTCACGAAACTTTTGCTCCGTGGCGCCGGCCGTATCCAAAACGACTCTGACCTTATTGCCCGTCGCCGTTTCGTATTGAGGGGCAATTTCGGCGAGCGGAGATTTGAAGGCCGCTGCCGCATACACTTTCAGGTCTTCAGCAAAAGCCGGTGGGCTGCACAACGTGACCAGTAGAAACGACAGGGCCGTTTTCATGACGATCGCCTTTCATGGCGGATCATACACGGAACGTCAATGGTCGGGCAATTCAATCCCGTGAAAAGGCAATGCTCCCTGCAATCGCATCAATCTCGGGCGAATTCTCGTCTGCGCCGCACCGAATCAGCTATGGCGGCGCCCAGGCCGTCGCGCCAGTCAAAAAGGCCAATGTGCCTTGGAAACAAATCCGTCAGGCGTGTTGGGGAAATTGATGCCGTGCGTGTCTAAAGTAGTTTCGCCTGGTTTTTTCGTCGCCGGCCTCTTCACGAACGAGTTTCAAAAAACAATCTTGATGGTAATCCACTTTGCGGTAGATCGTCCGTCGCTCATAGGGAGCCACTCGCAGATTACATTTACCGCACCATATAGGACGTTCGGAATGCATGGCACCTCCTTTGTGCCTTCGCCCTCGCAGTTTCGCTTGGCAACGCTGCGAGAACGTCAATTCATCTCTGGCCTTTCTCTGATCTTCTTCGCCGATAGATTTCTGTCAAGCGGATGGGGTCCGATTAGAGCATGAGGATTAATTCGTCGGATAATGCTCGGGTGACGGATTGGGATCAACGCTACCAGCGAGGCCAGCACATTAATGATCGGCCACATCCCTTGATCACCAGCTTCGCTTCTAAGCTCGCGCCGGGCCGGGCACTCGACGTTGCATCCGGAACCGGACGCCATGCGATATGGCTGGCCGAACATGGATGGAAGGTGACGGCGGTGGACTCTTCGCGAGTTGCGATTGAAATTCTTGCGCAGCGTTGCCGCGATAAAGGGCTCGCCGTCGACGCTGCTACCGCCGATCTGGAACGCCACGAGTTCGGCATCGAACCCCAATCCTACGATCTGATCATCGTGTGTAACTATCTTCAGCGGGATCTTTTTGCGACGCTCAAATCAGGGACGCGAATTGGAGGGACGGTCATGGCCGTCATTGCGCTGGTGGACAATGACCCGAACATCGGAGCGATGAATCCCGCTTATCTTCTCAATCCCGGCGAATTGCAGGCCCAGTTTCGAGGATGGGAAATCATCCATAGTTTCGAAGGAAAATCAATCGCAGATCCACACCGCAGGAGGATGGCCGAAATCGTTGCACGCCGCCGGAACTGATCAAGGCGCGACGGATTTGTAAATCGAAATGAGATAGACGTATTCGTGTCCGTTATCAAAGTATGTGGCAGAACAATTTGGCGGCAAGCAAAGGAGAATCGAACGCGGTTTTCTCATGATCGAACGCGGTTTTTCTCATGAGCGTGGAGAGAGATGCGGCGACCGCATACTCGGTAGCTTCAAGCGACATCGACGAAGGAGCTACTTACGGAAAATTAGAAAAGCGTGGTCTAGATTGTTTAGACTCGCGACAAATGTCCCGACCAATTCCCATCCATCAGCGGCATACTTATCGAGTGTTGGTTGTGGTTCAAGGATGCTCGTCGTCACGGCCACATACTTGTAGTGCTGCTGCGCACCAACAGCCTGTGGAAACACCATCGGCCTCAATGCGATCACGGCCAGCAAGAGGACAATCAATACCAGACACGCTTTTGAAAATCGGTCCATACACGTACCTCCTGCGTAACAGTATAGTCACTGCCATTGGGCCGTGCGGCAGCCAACCGCAGAACAAACTGAACAACACATCTAAGGTCAATATCTGCTGCGCATTGCTTGTTCACCGGCGTAGGAACGAGGCTGAACTATCTGAACAAATCTGGCCGACCGCCGTGTGATTGTTCAAGCTGTTCGCGATTGTTCACGAGGCGATGAACGGCCATGCGGCTGAGCCACATTGGGTTGAGTGCATTGTTCACTTTGTTCACAGTCCCGCCAGGGCGGATACCCTAGTCCTCATCAGGTGCGGCTCGCTCACATTCTCGCGGGAGCTTTCCTAAGCATCCATACAAAGGTGATCGCGAATGCAAATATTCCAACGATCCACGACTGCCACACTGGGAAGTCATAAAAGCCGCCCCAGCCAAGTTCATGGTAGTTGTCTGGAAAAAGCCATCCGATGATTTCTGGAAAGAGCCACATTACCGACATGCTAATGAGGTTAAAGAGGAACATAGAAACCAGGAAGGAGGCAGCGCCAACCAGAATGCTGTTCACATAAGTCTTTCTATTCGACAATTTGTCACCATCGCAATACTTTAATCGTTTATGTTGTGCTGTCCTTGATGAAGTCTGGCGCCGGCAGAATTCCAGACTTCCAGCGCCAGGCGATCTTCAGATCCTTGAAATTATCCTTATTGATCTGGTCGAGCGGCGAGTGACGCGTGGCAAGCGGATCGCTGTTCAAATATCGCCACTCGCCGGGCTTCGCGGTAACCGAGGGCGCCGCCTTCGCCGCTTGGCTTCGCGCCGGCAGCGCCCGCGGCAGAAGCGCGAACGCTATCGACAAGAGAACGACAAACACCCAGGCCACTTTCTTCAGGGAGAACATTGATGTCAGGGAAAACGCGAAATGAGCAGCGGCTTGCAGCATATGTGTGCATGCTATCGTCACCAACCGGATGGGTCAAGGCAGGCTCACCCCGTCTCGCGGAACTCCCGAGTCTGCCTCAAAAGTTTACGGGGCACCCAATCCAACTGAATTGCCTGGCCCTTCGATTGCAAATCCATCGACGGATGTCGGATCGAGCATTGGGAGAAAATCATGAAAGCAGTTGTCGTACTGTGCCTTGCAGCCATCTGGCCAGTGTCGGCTTTTGCGGGGAACATCTTCGGGCACCTCTCGGAGAATCGTCAGCCCGTAAAAGGAGCTGACGTCACAGTCACCTGCGGATCCAGGAATTATCAGGCCCGAACCGACGATGACGGCTCCTACAGTCTTCGCGCGGACGAACCTGATCGATGCATGTTCAGCGTGAAGTACAAAGACCAAACTGCAGAGACGGAGGTTTTTTCGTACGACCAGCCCACTCGTTATGATTTCGAGCTCGTGATGTCCGATGGCAAGTACGCGCTAAAGAAGAAATGAGATGCGTGAAGAAACCATCGCGAGTTGGGTCAAGTTCCTTGCGCTTCCGCTTTTCGGGACTATGCTCACGGGATTGTTTACGTGGCTGCAAAACCAGCGAGAGGTTCGGGAGAACAACGTCCGCATTTACGCCGAGTTGATGAGTCAGCGCGAGGGAGCCGATAGCGCGCTGCGCAAGGACATGTTCAGTTCCATCATCGGAACCTTTCTAAAACCAGCCTCGGGGAGTGTGGAACAGCAGACACTACACCTGGAACTGTTAGCCAACAACTTTCACGAGGCGCTGGACCTGCGTCCTCTTTTTAAGCACATACATCGCCAATTGGTGGCGCGCCGCGCGCACAAAGACGCACTTGAAAGGCTCGAAAGACTGGCCGAGGAAGTAACGTCGAAAGAATTAGTCGGGCTTGCAGAAGCCGGCAGAGTCCGGTTGGTAAACATCGATCTGCGAAAACTTGCGGCCAACCCCGCCGGACTGGAAGTTTTTAGAGAGGATCTTCAAATGCGGAATGACCCGCAGGGTGAAACCACCAGGCGATTCATTCTGGAAGCGCTGAGTTGGGACGAAAAGCGGAGAGAGTGCGTGGTCCGGATGCGCGTAAGCGAGCCTCACAATCTCGAAACGTTCGAAATCGACGATACGTTCGTTGTGGGGTTTTTTGATTTTCCCCTGGTCGACAATACCCATCTTTCAAAAGGGCAACGGTGCGCAATCATCCTGAACGAAGCTCATACCCGGGAAGGGTTCGCTAAAGCGACACTCGCCTACTTTCCTGCATCCCGCGCAAGCCTGAAGGACAAACCTTATTACGATGAGGTTATGAGCCAGCTTTTGCAGGACACCGGACGCGTCGAAAAACCGTAGGACGTCACCGTAATTACGAACACCAGTGCATTCGGTATAATGTCGCTACCGCGGAGGACACCGTGAGAAATGTGATGACGTTGTTCGTACTTGCCACTCTCCTACCCTCGCTTTTGGCGTCCGATGATCGATTGGCTTGGATATTCCCCAGACATCTTCTGCGCTACATCCAGAGCAGGAGTTTCCAGAAAGCTCCGCACTCCATCATCCTGGGCCAGCAGCGATTCCACCTCGCGCCGCAGTGCATCATCCCCAGCACAGGCTTGATCCAGAAACGCCTCACGCTCGACCGGATCGCAGTCGCGCGCGCCGTGATAAAGTTCCTCAATCCGCTCTGACCATTCTGGGGGCATGCTGAGATGCCGTAAGCTCCATTTCTCTGTGAATTGGCTGTTGAGTAGGACGGATTATACTGCGAGTACGGGCAGGCCTTCCCAAGCAAATTTCGCATGATCGCTTGATGCAGAACTGCGGCCGCACCCGCCACCACGATTACCGACGACGATATTGCTTTCTAGGGAACAGCCCTCTCCTATCCAGAGGGAAAGGGCTGTTTACCTTTCGTTGTTCAATATGCCAGCGAGGGTTCGCACGGCAGGTTGGATAACTTCGAACGGATGTCCGCAGGAAATCCTGATGTAGTTGCGATATTGCCGGGTCGGAAAAAACCATTCCCCCGCAAGAATGTGTATACGCGACGTTGGATCTCCAGGCCGTTAGTCTATCGGTCGCGCGATACGCGGCTGAAACGCTACGTTGCGATCAAGGTTCTTCCGTCCGAGTGGACGCGAGATCCGGACCGCGTCCATCGGTTTCAGAGAGAGGCGCAGGTCAATTTGACTGTAGTGACTAGTGTTCTGGCCTTCTAACTAACAGTCTACAAAGCCCAAATTCTATCCCTTGAACGAAAGCCTTGTCCTTTTCATGGCACCGCGGGAACCTGCCCTCGGGAAAGGGGGAAAGATGAGAACTCTTTTCGCGTCGGTTTTTCTTGTTTTAGTTGGCAGTGCAATTCTCGCCGGCCAGGTCGCTCGAATACCTGCAGTTCCGCGGCGCCCCCCAAAGGAAACCTTGGTTTACCTCGTCACATTTCGGCGCGACATTCCGGCTTCTCAAAGGCCTGCCGTAGTACAGGCCAGCGGTGCACGCCTCCGAAGGACCTTCGTCGCAGTGAATGCCGTGTCCGTCGAGATTCCAGACACGGCTGTGATGGCGCGATTGCGTAATGATCCCCGCATCGTCTCCGTAATTGAGGATCGGCGGATTTCGCTGTTCGGATTGCAAGGGCGTGGCGGAGGCGTTGGAGGAGCTAAGCCAAAGGCGCCAACGAACCTTAGCGCCGCAGCAATTTCTCCGAGTCAGATTAACCTTGCCTGGACGGACAACTCCGACAATGAAACTGGATTCGCGATAGAGCGGTGCACTGGCTCCGGTTGCTCGAACTTCTCTGAGATTGCCAGAGTGGGTTCCGACCTCACCGCCTTCGGCGACGTAGGGCTGACGGCAGGAATACTCTACCGGTATCGAGTACTGGCTTTCAACGCGGCTGGGACTTCGAAGGATTCGAACATCGCCGAGGCGTCAACACCGGTGCCGCCACCAACCGCTCCGAGTAACCTGAGGTCGTCGGTTGTGTCGTCCAATCAGATCAACCTCAGCTGGTCCGATAATTCAACCGACGAGGACGGATTTCGGCTCGAACGGTGCACCGGCGCTGTTGCAAGTTGTCCTGATGCGAACTTCGCTCTGATCGCGCAAACCATCGCAAATGTCACCAGCTTCAACGACACCGGACTTCAGGCTCAAAGCACGCATACGTATCGTGTTCGTGCCTCGAATTCGGCGGGCATGTCCGCTTATTCCAATTCCATCGAGGCCACCACGCTGGCGGCGCCGCTGCCTCCGACGGCTCCGAGTAACCTGACTACACTCTCTGTCTCCTACAATCAGGTCAATCTCATGTGGTCGGATAATTCGACCAACGAGGGTGGATTCCGGCTCGAACGATGCAACCTCCCGGCGGCCAGTTGTCTCAATACGAACTTCGTTCAGATCGCTCAAACATTCCCGAATGTGACCAGTTTCAATAACGCCGGACTACAAGGGCAAACCACGTATACGTATCGAGTGCGTGCCTTCAATGCGGCAGGTACGTCCAGCTACTCCAATTCCCTTCAAGTGATGACTCCGGCGGCTCCTCCCACGACCCAGGCAGTGCCTGCCGGAGTTCAGCGTATCGGTGCGGCCCCGGGCATGTTGAATTGGACGGGCGCGAGCGTTGGAGTTGCGGTTGTCGACACAGGTCTGGATTTCAATCATGCAGATTTGGGACTCGCACCTGAAATTCAAGGTGTAAATTCATTCAATGCATTCGGCGGTTCCTGCCAGGACTTCCACGGTCACGGAACCCACGTTGGGGGCATCATCGCTGCTCGGAACAACAGCGTCGACGTCGTGGGCGTTGCGCCGAATGCCACGCTGTATTGCGTCAACGTCTTCCAACCCGACCCGGTTGAAGGAGCCACCGGAACGGATGAAGACCTGATCGCCGGCCTGGACTGGATCGCCCGGAATGCCAACGCCGTCACACCGCGGATCAGAGTCGTCAATATGAGCCTTGGCCGGGAGAAGACTCCCGACGACGACAACCCGAACCATCCGGTGCACCTCGCAGTAAAGGCCCTTTACGACATGGGCATCTCCATTGTGGTCGCTGCGGGCAACGATCCGACGCTAGAAGTGACTCAGCAGGTGCCGGCCGGTTACCCGGAAGTGATGGCCATTGCAAGCATCACGGCAGTGGCTGGAGTCAACGGATATGACGAGTTCTTCCCGGCATGTGCCGGAGTGCAAAGCATTAAGCCAGACACCGCGTCCTACTTCACCACAGATGGGGCATTCGTTGGCGGAACCGGTGTTACGGTTTCGGCTCCCGGCGAGCAACAAGAGGACCTCTTTTCATTTTTTGACTCTTGCTTCCTCGAGTCGATCGGAATTCTCTCCACCGCATTGAACGGCGGTACCGTCGAGCTTTCAGGCACCAGCATGGCATCCCCGCACGTCGCCGGAGTCGTGGCTCTGATGTGGGAGAAAGAACTAAGCCTGGGGTTGAGCCTTTCACCGGAATTCGCTCGCACACAGATCCGGAACAGTGGGGACCGGATCGGCACAGCGCCGTTGGATTCACCACTCGCAAAGTACACATTCGATGGCCAACGCGAGGGAATCATTTGGGCCCCGGCTGCAGTTGGAGACGCTCCGCCGCCGCCACAGGATCAACCTCCAGTAGTATCTATTCTGAGCCCCGCAACAGGTTCCAGCTTTGCCGCGGGAGCCAACATTACCTTCCAGGGAACTGCAACCGATCCGGAGGATGGCAACATTGCACCATCTCTCGTCTGGACCTCGAGCAGAGACGGACAAATCGGCACCGGTGCCGGCTTTACAAGAACACTGACGACCGGAAATCACGTCATCACTGCGTCGGTGAGGGATTCCGCAGGAAATGCCGCGAGCGCCAACACCTCCGTCACAGTAGGCTCGCCCTCCACTCCCACAAACGTACAGGTCAGTTCCGTCACTTATGCCATGCAGGGAACCACTCTGCTCTACACCGTGAAAGTTGTGGATGAATTCGGAGGAGCCGTCGCTGGCGCAACGGTTGATGTCGACTTATATGAATATATCTTTACCGGCAACCTTTGGATAAGCAGCGGAACATCTAACAGCCAGGGCAATGCGCAATTCCAACTTCCTAACGCCGACTTTGGGTGCTATGTGACAGCAGTACGAAACGTGACGGCCGCCGGACTCACGTTTGTTTATGGGACGCCAGATAATAACTTCTGCCTATTCTGAAGGAAACCTGGCGAATCGTTTGGGGAATTGTGGTGATCTGATTCATGCAAAGGCCAGGCCGTGCGCACGGGACAACTTGCATCTTCATTTGCTGTGACAACTACAGGGTCCGCCCGCCCGGAAATCTGCTCTTAAATCACCCGCGCATCCGGCCTCTGGCCCCCATGCAGCTACGTGTGGGTTTACATAATACCCCGGTAAACAGGCTTGGCTAGCGATTCGGTTACGGACGCTACTTTGTCGGGCTCAGAAGGAAAGCGCGGATTTCGCTGATTTCGGCCGGTTTCATCTCCGACATCACTCCCTCGTGGAATGGGCCATCGATGGAAAACATCTTTTTGGGTCCGACAATCGCTTTGAAAAGCTGCAGCCCGAGCTCGAATGGGATAACTGGATCGTTCGTGGCATGAATTACCACGACCGGAGCTTTGACTTCGCGAATTTTCGAGAGCGAATCGAAACGTGTGCTGAACAGAAAACCGATAGGCACGTGTACGATTTTTCGAGCAACAGCCGCGACGCTGGTAAAGGGTGCCTCTAAAATGATTCCGGCAACCTGTTCCCGGGTGGCAACGTCCACCACGACAGCGGTGCCCAATGACTGACCTATTAAAAAGGTGTTGTCATTGTCGAAGCCTCGGGAACGCATGTAAAGAAGTGCGCCCTGCAGATCCGAATATAGGCCGCTTTCAGAAGGACTGCCGTCACTGGCGCCATAGCCGCGGTAGTCGTACATGAATACGTTCGTTCGAAACTGCCGGTGCACGAACTCGCCCATCTCGTACCTGTCGCCGATGTTCCCGGCGTTTCCGTGACTAATCACGAAAACCTGCGAGCTCTCTTTGAACGGAATGAGCCAGCCCGATAGCCGGGTGCCATCATCTGCGGTGAAAGCCACGTTCTCGAACGGAACTCGCGGAGCTCCGTTGAGCTTGCGTGAAGGATAGAAGATGAGTCTGTTCTCGGACAATTTCACGTAAATCGCAAGGCCTACACAAACCATCAGGCCGATTCGTAGTATCGTGAAACCAAGCCGGCGGGAGCGGGCGAGATCAGTCACTATGGAAGTCTATAATCCAGCCGCGTAGCGGCGTCATTTCTCTAGCCCGCGGCTTCAGCCGGGGGCCATGGTTCCGCCTCCGGAATGCAGCAGACCTGGGCAACTCTCGCCCAAAGTAAACATGAAACGAGTTATGCAGCGCCGCCACAGCCGGAAAACGCCGCTAGTGGCGGCCGGATATTTGCGGCATGCCGTTTGATTCTCTTATCCTTACCTAGACTATCCCTTGCGTCAGGAAGGAGTGATTATGAAGCTGACTCTTTGGTTCCTGAATCGGATCACGGAATGGGAAGTAGAACGCGCGGGCGAACTCGGCAAAGGTCTCGCTGGTGTATCTACCAATGGAGCGCCGCGACACGACGTGCGACTGGGTCGTCGGATGCTCGCTGCAGCTCCGTCGAATGACGAAGTGATTGAATTGACCGTTAATAACACCGAGCCGTCTTTCCGAGGTGAATTGATGCATGAAGGGCATCAGCAGGCGGTAGACGGGATGGGCAGGAGCGCGTATGACGAATACTTTGTGCCCATTCCCCTGAAGTGTCTCGGAAGGCCGGATTACGATGACAAGGGCAATCCTCAATTAACAGCGTTCTGGAAGGGACTAATCCCCGCCGAAAAACAACCGGAGTTTCTTCGAATACTGACGCCTCAGCAGTCCGAGAACCATTGCTTCGAGCGTCACCTGGTGGAAGCGTATTGGGAGCAAGGTAAGCGGGCTGTTCAAGGGGAGTCGGAGTTGGCCAAAGAATTCAGCGACGTTCGCATGAATACTTCAACGCGAGAGAAAATCGGTTATTACGAGATTCTCCAACGAGCAAAGCAAAAACACGGGCCGAACATTTTGATCGGATACAGCCAAGGTGGGACTGTCGTGGACTACCTGGCGTACATCGACGAACATCTTGTCGCTCCGGAAAAACGCTGCATTGCCGGTGTTATTTCCGTTCAAGGAGCATTGCGCGGTTCAACGCTCGCGATGGCGTCACGGCAGGAAGCCGTGCTGAACTCGCTAGTGGATATGGTGCGTGCGGTGTGGGGCGAACGCTTACTTGAACTTCTGACCATCCCCCCACATATTCGCGCGCGCGTCGATCCCTTATTGAAACCTGGACACAAATTAGAGGTCGCTGACGTCGTCGAACTTTTGGACATTCTGTATGCGGGTGCGAAATCAGATAAAGGGTTGAGTCAGTTTGTTCGCACGGCGAGGAAATGGTTATCCGGACTCAATGGCGACAAGCAACTCGCGTTTTGGGATCTTGATTCTGTGCGCCTAAATCGCCCCGGCAGCGTTATGGAAGCATTGGATAACCACCCACTGATGGACACCTACTGCGGTGCCGTCGCCGGAGATAACTTCCATCTCGAACCGCTGCTGCACGACGTGGTTAAGTTAAAACACCCGAAAGTCGCAGAACTTGGATTCGTTGTGCGCGGGCTGTTGCGACATATCGTGCATCCTTCTGAAGTCATCTTTCAGACCCGGACATTTGACATGATGCCGGAACCGCTCACGCCATCGAATGAAGGGTTGGCGAGACTTCATTCAGACTGGCAGTCAGAGATCGTTCCCGCCGTGTGGAATATTCAAAACAAGGTGGGAATCCCCGCCCGCGCTAACGATTGCGTCATACCAACGGCCAGCCAGCTATTGAGAACAGTGGTAGGCGATCGTCCTAAGTTTTTCGGAAACTACGTTAATGAGGACGCATCTCATATTTCGGGCGCTGTTCTTGTTGATTCGGGGCCGAAGGACATCGACTTCGTGAAGGAATTGCTCGGTCGCATCAGCCAGGCTATTCCCTCTGCTGGGGCTGCAACTCCTTAATAGTCGCTCAGTCGAACAAGTCATGGATCAGTGAATTGGCGAACACGTTGTCCGGATCCGTGGGTTGCGGCGAGCCGGAGCCACGGGAGGAGGCCGCGATGGCAGGCCGAGGGAGTCGAGAATCTTACGGACCACGACGGGATCTTCGATGGCTGCCAGAATTCGCATCGGCTACGAGCGAGCGCAAATGCGAAAGAGTTGCAATTGGGCTGCTACAGAAAATTGCGGGGACGTGACCGCGCATTCGCCTGGAGAGCGTGGCCGTTCGGTTTAGCCAAAATTCTCGACGTTTGTTCCACGGAAAACCGAATTCGTGCCGGAGGCGTTCGGGAAGCAAGCCAATTCCAATCGCGCTGCCTAAAAAGAGCAGTGTCCCCTCCACCGACGGCGAAAACAGAGCACGAGCGATTTCGCGAGCTGTCTCGGCCGCCGTGATAACGCTACCGTCGAGCATGCGGCACATATACGAGCGGAATTCGGCATATGTCGATGGAGTCATGTATTCGGGGATTGCAAACAGATGCGCCAAAATCAGGCTGTCGCGGTAGTACTCCTCGCGTTCGTCGTTCGACAAGGGCGAAATGAATAACTCGTACACAACAAGAGTGGAATCGATGATCGTATTCAAAACCCAGAGCTTCAGCTCCGGATCGTTCGCATCGTAACTGGTTCCGGCGGGAAAAACGCCCTCGGGCGCCTTCAATACTCCGTGGACTTGCCGGTGCTTTTGATTTACTGACCGGATTGCCCGCAGAGCGAATTCACGGCTCCCAAAGGTAATTGCAGCGGCGGCCATCGAGGTGCGGTAGAGGCGTGCAAGGCGATGCTGACGGAACCGGCTGTGCTCAGCGACGCCGGCAGCAACCAACGGATGAGCAATTTGCATCAACACCGCGCGTGGGCCGGCAAGACCGCTGGCCAGTTCCCGATTCACGCGCCAGAAGACTGAGGAAGGTGAGAAAAGCGGTTGCCCCATACGGGCTCTTATGCGGCGCGCAGAAACTGTCTGAGCGCGGCACCCAAGTCGGCTAAATCAACCGGTTTTCGGAGATACGCATCGCACCCCGCTCTAAACGCTTTATCGACAGCCAGCGTTTCCTGGTAAGCGGTAATCCCAATGACCGGAAGATGACTCATTTCCTTAATGACTGAAATGGCTCGAAGCGCAGTCGTAGCCTGCAGTCCGTCTACTTCGGGCATACTTAAATCCATCACACAAGATCAGAATTGGAATCTAACGCTGTCTTGACAGCCTCTTTCCCGTTAGCAGCCTCAATGACGTGATGACCCAATCTCTCCATCATCGCTCGAAGAATGATCGGCTCTCGTCGACATCGTCGACCAGCAAGACTTTCATAGGTATGATCTCACTAATTCGAGCAGTGTCAATGCCGCCCTCCTCTGCGAGGATAAAAACGCGCGAACCCTGCACGCAGACCGCCAAGTACTGGGCACGCTGTAATTCAATGGCTTACGCCTGGTACGCGATTAACCACGCCGGCAAAAGGCGGTCTAAGCAAGTAAGAGCAAACGGGAGATCTACGCCTATAGAGGAGGCATTATGCGTCCGAGCATTCGACTGGGCCGAATTTTCGGGATCGATATTGGGCTGCACTACAGTTTGGGCGTCATCGCGCTGCTGATCGTATTTTCGTTGGCGGGACACTTTCAGTTCGTGAATCCTGGATCGACCGCGCGATTGCGATGGTCTTTGGCGGGCCTAACCACTCTACTGTTCTTTGCGAGCATCCTTGCGCATGAGTTATCGCATGCAGCTATAGGGAAAGCTCGTGGAATAGAAGTCAAATCGATAACGCTGTTCGCGCTTGGCGGCGTCGCAAATATGGAAAGAGAACCGTCGGATGCGGCATCCGAGTTCTGGATGGCCATCGCAGGGCCGTCTACGAGTGTCGTGATCGGATTGTTGTTCCTCGGCATTGCTCGAGTCGCTGGATGGCAGCCGCAATCAGGAACGCCGCCGGCGCCACTGGAGGCGGGTCTCGTGTGGCTCGGTTATATTAATGTCGCCCTAGCGATCTTCAACATGATTCCCGGATATCCGCTCGACGGAGGCCGCGTGCTGCGTGCCGTCGTCTGGAGAATCAACAGCGATCTCACACGGGCGACAAAGATTGCGGCGCGGGTGGGACAATTCGTCGCGATGGCCTTCATCGTGTTTGGATTCTTCCGATTCTTCTATACGGGAGCGTTCGGCGGGCTATGGCTCGCCTTTATTGGCTGGTTTCTGGCGGATGCTGCTGCCGCGAGCCACGCCAAGGTTGAAGTGTCCTTCGCGCTTGCGGATGCGCGTGTCGGTGACGTCATGTCTCAGGATTGTCCCGCGGTGGAGGGGAATATGAGTCTGCGGGCTTTTGCAGAGAACCACATTTTGCGCACGGGACGCCATTGCTTCGTCGTCCTTCAGAACGGTCGCCGATCGGGACTTGTGACTCTTGACGTCTTGAAAAAAATTGACCGCAATAAATGGCCGTTCACGATGGTCGCCGACGTTGCACGCCGTTTCGAACAGCTCTTGACCGTCTCGCCCCAGACGCCTCTCAGGCGCGCTTTGGAGTTAATGGCTCAGGACAACGTGAATGAACTGCCTGTCGTCTCGAATGGTGAGTTGGTTGGTTTCGTCAGCCGTGGTCATGTTGTGCAATTCATGCAAGCACAGCAGGAACTGAAAACGGCGTGACAGCTTCTGTAGGGGCGGTCTGACCGCCGGCTTCAGAAATGACATCTGAATCGCGGTCTGCGCCCGAGAAGCGCATTGCCCGCTTGTTGCCCTCGCAGAGCAGGGGATTATCACCGCGCGAGCGGGTTGGGCCGAAGCTGGAAGCGTGCCGCCTTCGGCCTGTTGGTCTTACCGCCCTCGAGATGGAACATTGTCCTGGTTCCAGAGGTGGACCACAGCGACTTACCTTTCCAGCCGGCGTTCGGATCGTCGATGCGGCCATCCACATTTTTGGGGAAGAATCCGCTGGGGTATGGGATACGGAAGGTAATGAACTTCCCGTCGACCAGGGCGTAAATGGAATCGCTCAAATTACCCATCGCAATCGGCACATTGCGCCCGAGACCGAATGTGTCGAACCGATCGATCCAGGTATAGTAGCTCGCCTCGCCGCTTCCGGGATCCTTTACGTCCCGCAAATTTGGCCCAGGGAACTGATAGAACGTCCAGCCTTCAGGGCAGTGTGCGCCCGTCGCGGTTGGTCCATTGAGGACTTTGCATTTGCGCCGATCAAAACTTCCGAGGTGACCGCTCGCCAGCGAGGCCCAG
>Ga0209470_1000975_pt1 | contig 21941 bp, 16 predicted proteins | sample GraSoiAngelo_125_FD_185882 | JGI IMG/M metagenome (GOLD analysis project Ga0209470, IMG submission 185882) | Grasslands soil microbial communities from the Angelo Coastal Reserve, California, USA - 14_0927_05_40cm (SPAdes) (version 2) | ecosystem: Environmental > Terrestrial > Soil > Grasslands ... | reverse complement strand
GGCCTTTGTCGAGAGAGCATTGTCAACTGAACGGTAGTAAAGGGCTTTGGCGGCCTAAGCGATTATTTCTTCGGGGTCACATCGCGTTTAATTCTGCGGCATTTTCATTGTGCGACAGGTGGTTGACGCAAGCGCGCGTTTGCAACTATCTGCTTTCCTGCGATGGCCCGGCGGGCGTCTTCTTTTTGTCTTGTGGGCCGATGCCGATCTTTTTCAAGAACGGTTGGATCGATTGTTTACGACCGAGGAACTTCTCAATGGAGACGGTGACGTCACGCAAATCGCCTGGCTCGTAAATTTCGCGGCGCAATTTCATGCCGGCTTGTTTGTCGAGGTAGCCGTCCTTCGCTTTTTCGAATACGGTCGCCATATCGGCGGCGATGGCGTCCGCCCAGGCATATCCGTAGTAACCGGCGTCGTAACCATTCAAGTGCCCGAAATAAGAAACGAACGTGGTGCTCGGATCGATTGGCAGAAAAACTTTTTCCAGGATCGGATTCGACATGACCACGCAATCGTAAGGCGCATCTTCGGGGTGTTGATCGTGCAGGGCCAGATCGAGCGACGCGAACGCGAACTGGCGGCGATAAAAAACACCGGCGTTCGCCAGCTTAGCGTCGTTCATTTTTTTGATGATCTCTGCCGGAATTTTCTTGGATGGATCGCGGTAGTCGGCAGCAAACGTATCGAGCACTTTCTTGTCCCAGACCCAATTTTGCAGCATCTGCGAGGGCGCCTCGACAAAATCACCGGGAACATGCGTTCCGGCGAAACGGCCGTACTTGGCGCGAGTGACAATCGAATGCAGGGCGTGACCGAATTCGTGAAACAGCGTTTCCACATCGCTGTGTGTCAGCAAGGATGGTTTGTCCTCAGTCGCCGGCGGGAAGTTGCATAGCAATGCAACTGTTGGCCGCTGATATTTTCCATCGGGCAAAAGTTTGCCACTTATAATGTCGAACTGGGCGAAGTGATTGAATTTTCCTTCGCGGGGAAACATATCGAGATAGAACATCCCGAGCGGCTCACCCGTAGAGGAATCGGTCACCATATAGAGCTGAAGGTCGTCGATCCATTTGTAAGGCACGGCGATCTTTTCGAATTTCAGGCCGAAGATGCTCTGGTAAATATTGAACATACCGTCGAGCACTCGTTGGAACGGGAAATAAGCGCGCAACGCTTCCTTATCGACGTCATATTTTTGTTTGTTCCGCTGGTTACTGTAATAGCGCCAGTCCCACACCTCGATTTTGGCGTTGGGATCGCTCGTATCGGCAGCTTTCAATTTTTGTAGTTCTGCGACTTCACTGTCAAACTTCGGCTGAATTCCCACGATTAGGTCGTTGATGTACCTCTCCGCATTCGTGCCGGCCTTGGCCATCTTGATCTCGGTCTGATAGTCGTCCCACGATTTGTAACCCAGCCGCAGCGCGATTTTGTTCCGGAGCGCAAGCAGTTGATTGAGAACGGAGACGTTTGTGTCCTTCGCGAGGGTTTCGCGGACCAAATAAAGTTGTTTGCGCGTGGCTTCGCTCTTCGCGTTTTCTTCCACAGTGATGAATTGCCATGTAACGTTTGCCATTACCGTGTAAGCGTCGTCTCCGGTTTTCACACCGGGCGACGCAAAAAAGCTATCCGGCAGGCCGTCGAGGTCGGCCTTTGTGAACATGACCGGCGCGCTCGCATTGACGATGTTCGTGTCGAAGTCCGTCCCGAGTTTGGACAATTCCTTGCGGAGCTGTTCGACTTCTTTGCGCTGATCTGGAGGCAAATCCAATCCGGCGCGCCGATAATCGCGCAACATTTCTTTGAGCAGCTTTTCGTCTTCGCCGGTGAGGTTCGGATGCGTGTCGGCGAAAGCTTTGATGGCTTTGTAAACGTCCTCGCGATAATCAATCCCAACCGCCCATTCTTGAAAGATCTTTACCGCGTTTTCGCCAGCGGTGCGCATCGCGGGATTGGTGTTTGTCTCTTTAATGATCGTTGCCTTATTCGCTGCAATTCCGGCTTTGTAAGTGAGATCGTCGAGCGCGACCACGGTGCTCTTAAAAGTAACTTTGGCTAGGTCTTGCGCGCCGATCTGATCCAGCGCGCTATTCGCCTTAGCGATCGCATCCCTCATGGAAGCCTCGACTGCTTCCGGCGTTTGCTCCCAATGGGGAATTGTCAGCACTGCGTTTGTCTTCGCCGCAGCAGCGCGAAAATCATCGACGGATTTCAGTTCACCGGCCCACAGATCGGCCGCAACGGCACAAAGCAAAATGGACAACTGCAAGTTTTTCATTCGGAAAGGTTTGATTGATGAAGGGAGCGAACATTGTGTAAAAGGCTTTCTCGGTAAAGTGAAAACGACGGCCATGCCTGTATGATCGAGAAATTTTTCCTCGCTTTTATTCCGGTCTTTGTTGCGATCGATCCAATAGGACTGGTCGCGATCTTCATGGGCCTTGGCACGAGCGCGTCGCGCGAACATCGAAAACGCCAGGCATATCTAGGAATCTTTACTGCTCTTTGCGTAGCGGTAGGCTTTATTTTTCTCGGGAAGATTGTTTTCGCCGCGCTTGGAATTACAGTGGCGGATTTTCAAGTGGCAGGTGGTCTGATTTTGCTCGGCCTGGCCGCGCGCGAACTGCTCGGCCTCGAGCCACACGATCGCGGTGGCAGCGACGAATTTGGTATTGTTCCGCTTGGCATGCCGCTCATCGCCGGGCCAGCGTTGCTTACGGCCTTGCTGATTCTGGTCGATACCGTGGGGCTGTTTTTTACGCTGGTTTCGCTTCTGGTAAATCTGGCATTGGTGGCGATCGCGTTCTGCAATGCCGGTCGATTTACGCGCTGGATGGGCAAACAGGGGCTGCGCGGCGTGTCGAAAATAATCGCGCTTCTTCTTGCGGCGATCGCCGTCAGCCTGATTCGGCGTGGCTGGCACGCCGCGGTGGCCTAATCAATTATTTGGGCGCGGAGTCGCCCCCGCAGAGGCTGACGCTTCCATTTTGCCTTTAGCAGGCAATGTTTTAATTTGCGGTTGGCTAAGTCCGAATAGGAGGCCTGACCCGATTTGATTTAGCACATTTAGAGCTTAACTCGGGGCCATTGACACACTGGCACTCTTCGTTACTATCGTCGCTCCTATGAGATTTCCTCTCCCGCTTACAGCGAAAATCGCGACTTACATGATCGGCCATAAATTGCGTGGCACGAAGAAGTTCGCCACGGTGCTTCAGCTCGAGCCGTTGCACACTTGTAATCTCACGTGCACGGGCTGTGGACGGATTCGCGAATATTCCACGTCGCTCAAGGACATGATGAGCCTCGAGGATTGCCTTGCGGCAGCAGAAGAGTGCAACGCGCCGATGGTCTCGATCTGCGGAGGCGAACCGCTGATCTATCCGCATATCGAAGCGCTAGTTAAAGGATTGCTCGAGCAAAACCGGATCGTTTACATCTGCACCAACGCCATGTTCATGCGCAAAAAAATGCGCGAATGGCTTGCGTCAGAATTGCGGAGTGCGGATCCGGGCTTGGGGAATGAATTGGAAAATAAGATCGACAAATTAGTTTCCGCCGGACTGGTAAGCGAAAAGGACGCAGCGGAAATTCGGAAAGGACCAAAGGATCCGGCCAAGCCGACGATCGGCCCGACCAAATGGATGTATTGGAACGTGCACCTCGACGGCCTCGAGCGAACGCACGATCTCATTGTGGAGCGCGAAGGCGTTTTTAAAGAGTGCGTCCTCGCAATTAAGATGGCGAAACTCCTAGGCTATCAAGTCGCCACCAATACGACCATCTACAAGGAAACCGACATGGAAGAAGTCGAGCGAATGTTCGACTATCTCTCTGATCTTGGCGTGGACGGCCACACCATCACTCCCGGCTACGACTATGACGCAGCAAAGAAAGACATGATCAAAAGGCTCAGTCTGCGGCCCGAAGACTTTTTCCTAACCCGCTCCATGACAATTCAGAAATTCCGAAAAGTCGAGGAATGGATGAATCGATACACGTTTTTCGGAACGCCGATTTATTTTGAATTTCTCGCTGGCAAGCGGGATTTGACCTGCTCAGCCTGGGCGATTCCGACTCGCAATATTCGCGGATGGAAAGGACCCTGCTATCTAATGACTGACGGGCATTACTCGAGCTATGCAGAGTTGCTCGAGAAAACTGAGTGGGACAGATACGGCGTGGTGAATGGCGTTGCACGCGATAGCCGCTGTGAGAATTGCATGGTGCACTGCGGTTACGAGCCAACTGCTAGTCTCGGCCTGCAAGCGCAGCGTGGCGATGCTTGGAAGACGATTAAGTTTAATTTCGGGTCGAAACCGAGGCCGACCGGCCGGGGCAGTGAAACGGTTGTGTTCAATGGCGTGAGCAGCGGCAACGGGCACATTAGCGGAAAGCAAGCACAACCGGCTGCGAGAGCCTCGTAAGATCGACATGCTGAATCCGTCGAAGGACCTGATAGCCTTGCCGAGTGCGCTGCCCGAAATTTCGGAATCTTATTCCGCAGCGGACGAGGAGATCACGCGCGCGATCGCCCGTGCACAAGAGAACCTACTGCGGCAGCAAAAACCAGATGACCATTGGTGCGGCGAGCTGATAGTCGATAGCACGCTGTGTTCCGATTACATCCTCTTCATGCATTGGTGCGGCGAAGTGGACGCAGAATTGCAGCGGCACTGCGTTCGTCACATCCTGAAGCGGCAACTGCCGGATGGCGGTTGGAACATTTATCATGGCGGACCGAGCGAGATTAACGCGTCCGTCAAAGCGTATTTTGCGCTGAAACTCGCCGGTTGTTCCGTGGACGCTCCGTTTATGCGCGAGGGGCGTGCCAACATCATGCGTCGCGGAGGCATTCCGCAGATGAACACCTTCAGCAAGCTTTATCTGGCGCTCCTCGGCCAGTTCCCGTGGAAATATCTCCCGGCGATTCCTGTGGAAATGATCCTCCTGCCAAGCTGGGCGCCATTTCACATTTACAAAATGTCGTCATGGAGCCGCGCGATGCTCATGCCGTTGTCGATCATCAACCATTTCAAACCGACTCGGATTTTGCCTGGCGAAAAGCAATTACACGAGCTCTATCCTCTCGGCACCGAGCAAGCCGATTTGCGGTTGCCCCGCAGCGAGAAGTTCTGGACTTGGCGCAATTTCTTTCTGCGAGTGGATGACTGTTTCAAATTCCTGCGGCCGCTACGGATTCTCCCGCTGCGGCGGCGCGCACTCGAAGAAGCGGAACGATGGATGCTTGAACGGATTGGCGAGGGCAGCGATGGCCTCGCGGCCGTTTATCCAGCGATGCTGAACTGCCTGATTGCTTTACGCGCGCTTGGCTATAGCAAAACAAATCCGGTTTATGCCAAGGCGGAAAAAGATTTTGCGGAGCTGTTTGTCGATGACCCGGAAGATTTTCGCATTCAACCCTGTTTGTCTCCCGTTTGGGACACTGCCATCAGCATCATCTCGCTGGCGGAATCCGGCGTTTCGCCGGAGCATCCCGCACTGCAGAAGGCCGCGGATTGGTTGATCGGCAAGGAAGTGCGCATCCGTGGTGATTGGACGGTAAACAATCCGTATCCGCAAGCCAGCGGCTGGGCGTTCGAGTACAACAATATTTATTATCCGGACACAGACGACACGGGAATGGTGTTGATGGCATTGCGGCTGGTTCAGCCGAAAGATCGAGAGTCACTCAACGAACTCTTTCGTCGCGCGCTTGGCTGGCAGCTCAGTTTCCAATGTCGCGATGGCGGCTGGGGAGCGTTCGACAAAAATGTCACAACTCCTTGGCTGGAAGACATGCCCTTTACCGATCACAACGCGATCCTCGATCCAACGTGCAGCGATCTGACTGCGCGCACGCTTGAGCTCCTTGGTTATATTGGGTTTGATCGCAGGGCCAAGTGCGTCCGGGACGCCATTAATTACCTGATTGACACTCAAGATGAGGACGGCTCGTGGTATGGCCGCTGGGGAGTAAATTACATTTACGGTACCTGGCAGGTGCTGCGCGGCTTGCGCGCAATTGGCGAAGATATGACGCAGGACTGGCTACTGCGCGGTCGTGATTGGCTTGAGAGCTGTCAAAACAACGATGGCGGGTGGGGTGAGACCTGCGGGACTTACGAAAATCCATCGACCAAAGGCATTGGCGAGAGCACCGCATCGCAAACAGCATGGGCAATCATGGGGATCTGTGCATGCGGCGATCTCGATCGGCCAAGTATTCAACGAGGGTTGCGTTACCTGCTTCGGTCGCAAAAGCCCGACGGCTCATGGGATGAAGAGCAAATCACAGGCACAGGGTTTCCAGGGGTGTTTTATTTGAAGTACGACATGTATCGCCAAAACTTCCCGCTGCTCGCGCTTGCGACCTACGTCAATTACCGCAGCGGCCTTGGACATCGCCCAAGTTTCTATCGCTGCGATCGGTAGCCGCGGACCTCGCACCGCCGGCGAAGCGCTTTGCCGCGCAGGAGGCTGGGCGGCGCGATGCGTGTTTACGATCTCAGCACCGCGCTTCGCGGGGCAAAGCGCCTACAGAGCAGAAAAATAAAACCTGTCGCCGGACCTAATTCGATCTAACTGTACACATTATGGCTTACGAATTACCTAAATTACCCTATGCGTACGATGCTTTGGAGCCGCACATTGATGCGAAGACGATGGAAATCCATCATACCAAGCATCACCAGGCTTACATCGACAACGTCAACAAGGCGATCAAAGGAAAGGCCGATCTCGAAAAGAAATCGGTCGAGGATTTGATCAGCGATCTTAAGGCTGTGCCCGAAGACATCCGCATGGTCGTGCGCAACAATGGCGGCGGGCACGCCAACCATTCCTTCTTCTGGAAGATCATGGGGCCGAATGCTGGCGGCGAACCGAAAGGCAAACTCGCTGATGACATCAAGTCCACCTTTGGCAGCTTCGATGAGTTTAAGGAAAAGTTTGCTGCCGCAGGGGTGGGCCGTTTCGGCAGTGGCTGGGCTTGGCTGATCAAAAATAAGAACGGCAAACTTGAGATCATCTCCACTCCGAACCAGGATAGTCCATTGATGGACGGCAACACGCCGGTACTAGGTCTCGACGTCTGGGAGCACGCGTATTACCTCAAGTACCAGAACCGTCGCCCCGATTATATCAAGGCTTGGTGGAACGTTGTGAAGTGGGACGCGGTCGCTAACAATTACTAAGCGCCGATCGGCGAGTTCTTACTGTGGCGGCGGTCTATGACCGCCGCTAAACTTGTACGGTTCGGGGGCTAGAAATGGCTTATCTCAATGAAAATTATCTTAAACTTCAGGCCGGATACCTCTTTCCAGAGGTCGCCAGGCGTGTGCACGAATTTTGTAACGCGAATCCCGAAGCGGCCAAGCGACTAATTCGCTGCGGAATTGGCGACGTGACCGAGCCGTTGCCACGCGTGGCGATCGATGCGATGAAGCGCGCAGCCGAAGAACTCGGACATCGCGAGACCTTTCGCGGCTACGGTCCCGAGCAAGGCTACGAATTCCTAAGATCGACAATCGCGCAGCACGATTATCGCGGCCGCAAGATTGACATCGCCGATGACGAAATCTTTATCTCTGACGGATCGAAATGCGATTGCGGATACATTCTCGATATTCTCGGCGACCAAAACAAAGTCGCAGTTCCAGACCCAGTTTATCCGGTCTATGTCGATACGAATGTAATGGCAGGGCATAGCGGCCCGGCGCGGCAGGACGGCAGCTACGAAGGGATTCTCTATCTCCCCTGCACTGCGGAAAATAATTTCGTGCCGGACCCACCAAAGGAGCATGTCGATTTGGTTTACCTTTGCTTTCCTAACAATCCAACTGGGGCGGTGGCAACTCGCGAGCAACTGAAGAACTGGGTCGATTATGCGCATCGGCACGAAGCTCTCATTTTGTTTGATGCGGCGTACGAGGCATACATCAACGACGACCCTCACCTCAATCCTCTCCCTGGCCAGGGAGAGGCGGACGCGAAGCGCCAGGTGAGGGTTGAATCTAAAATTCCGCATTCAATTTTTGAAATTCCTGGTGCGCGCGAGTGCGCGATTGAATTGCGCAGTTTTTCCAAGGATGGCGGTTTCACCGGCGTGCGCTGCGGGTTTACCGTGATGCCGAAATCCGTGCTCGCGCGAACGGAGAACGGCCGCCGAGTAACGCTCCATCCACTTTGGCAGCGGCGTTGGAGCACCAAATCCAACAGCGTGAGTTATCCCGTGCAACGCGGCGCGGAGGCGTTGTATTCACAAGAGGGTCGCAAGCAAGTGCGCTCTCTCATCGACCATTACATGGGCAACGCAAAACTTCTTCGCGACGCCGCGGCTGATGCTGGGCTGCAGGCTTTTGGCGGTGTAAACGCACCGTACATCTGGGTGAAAACGTTGGAGGGCCTGACGAGCTGGCAAATGTTCGATCGGATGTTGAGCGAACTGAATGTGGTGATCACGCCGGGTGCTGGCTTTGGCGCGCAAGGGGAAGGCTACTTTCGTATTTCTGCGTTCAACAGCCGCGACAACGCCGAGGAAGTAGCGCGCCGTTTGAAGAAGTTGTAGTCGCTTCGCTATGCGAGGCGCCGCTAATGTGGTAAACGTGCGTGGCGCGGGCTTCCCTAGAGGGAGTTCGCTACAAGGTCGAATCCTTCTTGTCGATGCTGCCGAGGCGCGTAGAGTGCGCTGAATTTTTCTAGGACATCCAGCGTGCCGGATCGAAAGCAAAATCTGCCGCAGCTTTATCGTTTTTGTTTCTTGATGCTTGGCGACTCGCGTAAGGCACAGGAAGTCTTCCACACCACTTTGCGCGAGGCAGCCCTACGCGCCCCCCATGGGGAGCTGCCGAACGAGCCGTTCTGGCTGTTTCGTGAGGCGCGCTGGCGTTGTTTGGAAGAAAGTAAGACCGACTTGGAAGCCGAGCCTCTCGAAATGAAGGAGCATGAGATCACTCCGGAGGCGTCCTTGCAAATCGAGCAGTTTGAGCCCACGCAGCTGGCAGTTTGGATTTCAGCCGCTCCGGAACCGCAGCGGACCGCGCTTGCGCTTTTTTATCTCAATGAGTTCGATTACCGCGAGATTCTTGATCTGGCGGAACTGAAACTGAGCGAGCTTTCGCGGTTATTGGCATCAGGTCGGCGACAATTTCAAGCCTGGCTGAACACGATGGTGCCACAAGTCCCCAAGGTATGAAGACGCAGCGGTTATCGCGCAGGCAACGCACTCTTCTCAATTGCGCGCCGATTGATGAGGAGCCGATACGGGACCGTTCCATGCGCTCGGCAGTGTTCCGGGCCCGTGGCTCGAATGAATTTGCAAATCAACAGAGCTTCGATCGCGCCATGGCAGCGTTGGTGGATGCTATCCCCATTCCGGCGGAAAGTGCCGAATGGTTTTCCGCTAAGGATTTTGTCTCGGCTTCCAAGTGGACATGGAGAAAAATGGCGCGCAATCCGGCCGTACTTGCCGTGGGCATTGCTGTCTTGGTCATTGCCGGAGTATTCATCTTCTACTTCGTTAGCCGACTCAACGATTTCCCTGGATCGGCGACCGCGCGCAAATTATTGACGCTTGCCAGCTCGACGCGATCGGTCCTACTCGATCCGATCAACGCTGATGCAGGCACATTAGGCGATTTGTTTTTTATGAAACACGGACTGGAACATTACGAGGTACCGCCGGAATTCGCCGATTTTCGTACCATCGGTTGTCGTGTTTTCGAAGACGAAGAGTCGCGGCGCATTGCCCAAATCTGGCTCGCCGAGAAAAGAATGCAGCTATTTCTCTTTCCGGCAGAGCGGAATGCGAAAACCGGCGCGGTCTTGCGGTTTCCCGGATGGCGCTATATTCAGCAGGAAGGCTGGACCGGCGCGGTTACCGAGCATAACGGCGTGTGCTTCATGGCTGCGCTTCGTGGTCGGGAAAACGATTTGGCGCCGTATCTAGCGGAAAAACAATAGATCGGCTCCGTCAAGCCTGCGCCGAAATTGTAAGGCAGAGGTATCGCCTGCCGGCTTGGGCCCAGCAAGTGGGGGCTCGCCCTATAATGGCGAAACGCAAGATCGATGTAGTAGTGCGTTGCGTTGACATAGCGCGCCCCGCGATTGACCTTTGTCGCCGCCAATTTCGCCAGGGTAGCTCAGTGGTAGAGCAGGGGACTCATAAGCCCTTGGTCGGGAGTTCAAATCTCCCCCCTGGCAGTTTTTGGATTGCCAATTGCGACTTTCCAATTGCCAAATAATTCGGCATTGGGGGTTAGGCGTTTGATGTCGAGCATAACGTGTTGCGATGAACGACGAGGAGATTCTCCAAAAGGTTTTCGCGCTCGGAAATTCCTATTGGCTAACCCGATTCGTGATTCTGCGGTTGCTTGGCTTTGTTTATGCGGTCGCGTTTCTCGTGGCGGCGCAGCAACTGGTTCCACTGATCGGCGAACGCGGACTGACGCCAGCTACTCATTTTCTCAACGCGATTCAGACGCAGCTCGGTTTGCGTATGGACGGCGTGATGCAGGTGCCGACGCTGTTCTGGTTCGGAATTTCCGATAGTGGGTTGTCAATCTTCGCCTGGGTTGGTTTCGGTCTCTCACTCGTTGTTCTCGGCGGTTACGCGAACGCAATTTTGCTCGCGGTGCTTTGGGCGATGTACATGTCGATCGTTCATATCGGCCAAATCTGGTACGGCTACGGCTGGGAGATCCAGCTCCTCGAGACTGGATTCCTGTCCATCTTTCTCTGCCCGCTGTTGGATGGTCGACCGTTCCCCAAATGCCGTCCGCCCATTCTCGTCATCTGGCTCTTTCGCTGGTTGGGGTTTCGGATCATGGTTGGCGCCGGTCTGATTAAGTTGCGCGGCGATCCATGCTGGCGCGATCTCACCTGTCTTTATTATCACTACGAGACGCAGCCAATCCCGAGCCCAATCAGTCGCTATCTGCATTTTGCGCCGCATTGGTTTCACAAATTTGAGACGGCATGGAACCATTTCATCGAACTGGTTGCGCCGTGGTTCTCATTCGGCCCGCGGCGCGCCCGTCATGTCGCTGGCGTTTTGCTTGTCACCTTTCAAATTTTTCTCATCATCAGCGGCAACCTCTCGTTCCTTAATTACCTGACGATTATTCCGTTTCTTGCCTGCTTTGATGACACATTTCTGCGTCGCCTATTGCCCGGATCGCTCGTGAAGCGCGCCGAACAGGCTGCCCAAGAATCGCAACCGTCTCGCATCAACAACACGATTGCGATCGCGTTATCGATCCTGGTTGCCTATTTAAGCATCGCGCCGGTGCTCAACCTCGTGTCGGGCCGGCAGATCATGAATACGTCGTTCAATCGATTTGATCTCGTTAACACGTATGGGGCATTTGGCGCGGTTGGGCGCGAACGCGACGAAATTATTTTTGAGGGAACGGATGACACCATCGTCACTGGCGATACTAGATGGAAAGAATACGAATTCAAAGCTAAACCCGGCGATCCCAACCGACGCCCGCCGTTCGTCGCGCCTTACCAACCGCGCATCGACTGGCAAATCTGGTTCGCGGCCATGGCGTCGCCTGCAGAGTATCCGTGGACGCTGCACTTCGTCTGGAAACTTCTGCACAACGATCGCGGCACGCTCTCGCTCCTCGCGAACAATCCGTTTCCCGATACGCCGCCGCACTATATCCGCGCACGACTTTATCGTTACCAATTCTCGCCGCTGGGCGACAAAGCATGGTGGAAACGCGAAGTGATCGGCGAATGGTTACCCGCTCTCTCCACAGACGATGCCGAGTTTCGTCGCCTTCTCAATGCGATGGATTGGCTCGATTGAAAGATCGATCCGGCACCTGCAGGATAAAGAACGACGCTGTTTATGAAGTCTGCTTCAGTGGTCAGCGCAAATTTTCTAGAGCGAATCGCTGATTCCGCGTCGCGATTTCACCCAGATTTCCTGGCCTACCGAAACGGCGAGATCACCAAGAATGAACTGATTGCGCGGCTGCCGCATGTTGCCATGATTGGCGACAGCGTTTGCATGGACGTTTATATCTCGTCCGCCTGGAGCACATTTTGGCGCGCCCGCACCCGCTGGGGCGGAAACTGGTTTCTTGGTGTCGATGCTACAGCGGACAGCCTGCGCAGCGTGTCGAAGCGCTTGGAAGAACTCACGCCGTTTGTCGCCAACGAATACGCCGGCATTGGCGCACTGGTTGATCATGAACGCGACCGGCAGAATTTTTTCCGTCGGATTCTCGGGACGCGCAATTTCTCCGGGCAAGTTGCCCAACTGCTGACCGTGCGCCGATTTCCCGATCTGATTCTAATCTCGATCGGTCACAACAACCTCGATTGGGCATGGCGCTGCCCGCGCAGCGAATTGGCGGAGCCGGAAAATCGGTTGCAGCGAATCAGCCTGTCCTGTCGCGAAAATTTTTCGCGACAGATGCGGCGACTGACTGAGCGTGCGCGCAGCGAACAGCACCGGGTGGCAATGGTGGTTTATGGTCTCATCAATTTCGAAGCGTACTTCAGCGGTCGAGATGTCGCAGAACGCTTACGAGAATCGCAATCGGATTTGTATCCGCATCTGGAAACTACCTACAAATACTTCAGGTCTTTTCGGCCGGTTTATCGGCGCAACCTGATTCGCCTCGCCACCATGATGAACGAACAACTGCGCGAGATGGTGAGTGAACTGAACCATGGGCTCGGCGCGCAGCCCCACATCCAAGTTCGGTATTCCGACGCCTTAGCGACAGCCGATCTCAGTCGCGTGGAACTACTCCACCCGGTTGATGGATGGCACGCATCGATCGCCGGTCACGATGTCCTCGCGGAAGCGGCCTTTAGCGCCCTTGGACCAAGTTTGGAATTTCTTGGAATCAGGTTGCCTCCGTCGGGGTCGCGAAATTAAACGCGAGATCGCCATCTACAGCTCGCGCTCTTTCAGTTGCGCGATTGTCTCGCGAATCATCCGGTAACCGAAATGGCCCTGCCGGACGCGAAGCAATTCCGACCCGCGCCATTTCTGCTGGATTTCCTTGATATGTTCGAGTCGCACAACTAAATCGAACTCGCCTGCAACGAATAGAACGCGAGCTGGATCGCATAGCGGCTGATTGTGCATCGGTGAGCTCAGATGAAAGTGCCGCGCGACGAGGGATGGATCGATATTTGCCCGACGCAGTTCGCGCCGCATGAATCGCGCCGCCGGGCTCTCCCAGATCGCGTGCTCAACATTTACGATAGGCGCCATCAACGCGACGAAACGAAAATCCCGCTCAACCATGGCGAGAAGCGCGCCGATCCATCCGCCATAACTGGTGCCGAGCACACCAAATTCTTGGCAACCGCGCTCGCGTAAGGCACTCATTAACTGTCGCAATTCGATCACACCTTGACGAAGCCCCTCTGCGTTGCGGATGAGATCGGCGGTGATAGCGAGTTCCCCGTTCCAGTATCCGCGCGGAACTCGCGAATAATGATACGGCAGATGGACGAAGCACGCATTCCAACCCAGTTCGTTAAAGCGCGCGGCGTAACGGCGATACCCAATGTGGCTGGCCGACATGAGCGCGTGCAACATGAAGACCGTCGGCGCTCTCCAGCCTCGCGCACATGGGAAAAAATCAGCACGTGCGATGTTGTTCGCGGGAAAATTTGTATTGATCGGGCTGGGCCATGTGATTGTGACGGTAGATCGGTCGCCGATCGCAGTAGCAATTTCAGCACCGTTGGGCACAGCGTAAAAACTCTCGGCGGTGAATTTCTCGCACGCCGTGACATAGCGCTCCATTTCCCCACGACTACGCGCGCGCAGATGGTGACGCGACTGAAGCAGATTAATCGACGCGCACATCAGAAAGTCGATGCCGCTCGCGGCAAAACGCGGCACCAAGTATGGTTTAGCCTCACCACGAAGACCACGAAGATCACGAAGCGGAACAGACGCCTTTTGAATCTGCTTTTCTTCGTGCCCTTCGTAATCTTCGTTATTGACGATACATGGCGATTTCTTGAGCATTCGCTCTCTTGGTGGATGCGGAAGATCGTCAGGTGTGAGCGAAAACTTTTCGCGCAACTCTGCGTACAGAAGTTTGAACGCGGCGGCCAATTCGTATTCGATCCGTTCGCGCGCCTCGGATTTTTGTGGGTCGGGGAAATGCGAGATCGGATTGCCAAAGGCGATCCAGATTGGTGTGCGCCGCAGCGGCAGCCACCGTTTCCTTGAATATAGACGATCGCTGCCGACGATGACGCACGGCAGAATTGAAACACCGGCCATATGAGCGAGCGTTGCTGCACCTCGCCGGAGCGGCGCGCCTTCAAGCAATGAGTGTGCGCGATCGCGAATGCCACCCTCAGGGAACAATCCGACGACGTGCCCGCTCTTCAGCCGCTCGATCGCAGTGCGGATCGTCTTGCGATCAGCACGGTGTCGATCGGCCGGAAATGCATCGACCGCGCGCAACAGAAGTCCTAGAAGTGGGAATCGAAAGAATTCTGCCATCGTCATCCAATCGATCTTCTGTCGGACAACCGACGAAATAATGAACGGATCGAAATGACTGATGTGATTTGCTGCCAACAAAAATGCGCCCGCGTGGTTCGCATTTTCGCGTCGCAATACCCAGACGCGCGCGACACACCCAAACAGCAGTTTCATCAACAGCGCTGCCGTGCGGTTGGCGAATGAGTAAAACAGTGAGCGCATCTAATCATGCTTTCTTGTACGCTAGAAAAGCGCTGTTATCCGAGGTTGGTTTGGCTTTGAAGTATCAATACACACAACGATAGAGATGTTGGTGTAAGTTATATGTAGGCGCACTTCCGAATCGGAGTCCCAAGTGATCTTCTCGACACCGGACCGTGTGCGGATCGCTGTGGCGTGCCTCCGGTCTAACCCGCTCGATTTCCGTGCTGATGGCTTCATAATCTAGTTTTTTATAGCCACCTCCCCCATTCTGAATTCTAAAGCCCCAAACGAACGTGCTCGCATTATCTGGAGCATCGAGCAGAAGGCATTTTGTGGAATCGTGATTCCAGACGGCTTGGATGTAGCGAGGGAAAGTGGAATGGCGAAAAAAGAACTTGGCCATCAGCGTGGCGAGACAAAGTGATATTGCAAGCATCAGAACTCGTTTTGTCATCGCAATGCCAAGCTACCTTCCAGCTACCGTCGGGCGATATACGAGTAGAATTAGCAAGCGGCTCCGGAAGTGGCCAGTGGGCCGAAACGGCCGCCGCCACAAGGCATGCGGCGATGGCTGCTACCTTTCGGGAACCAGTTCCTTGCATTTTTTGAGATCGAGTTTCCCAGAGGCGAGCACGGGGATGGATTCGACGCGTTGGACGTGTTTCGGTATCCACAAGTTTGGGATACCAGCTTCGTGAAGTTCTTTACGGAGCTCATCAAGATCGACATCTACCGCGCTCAGCAGGACGAGCGCTTCGCCTTTGGCTTCGTCTTGCACTCCCACGACTGCGAGCGGCCGTTCATCTCTTCCCGATAAGCCCAACAGATCGACAATTTTATTTTCCACCGCTTCGTGCGGCACCATTTCGCCGCCGATCTTTGAGAAGCGCGAAAGCCGGCCTTCTATGTAGAGAAATCCATCTTCATCGAAGCGGCCAATGTCGCCGGTTTTCAACCAACCATCGCGCAAGACTTCCGCGGTCTGCTTCGGATCATGCAGATATCCTTTGAAGATGTTAACGCCGCGCAGCCAAAGCATCCCGGTTTCGTGCAATGAGAGTTTGCGATCTGTTTCGGCTTCGCGAATTTCCGCAGCGATTCCAGGCGCCATTCTCCCCACCGAATACAAGCGACTGGTTGGCTCGACGTTTGGCAGCGGCTCCGGCAAATTAACGCTGACTACCGGCGCCGTCTCGGTGAGTCCATATCCTTCGTAGACTATTTTGCCAAAGCGTTCTTCAAAATGCCTGGCAAGATCGAGAGGCAATTTTTCCGCGCCGGCGATGGTGAGGCGCAAGCTGCGAAGCTGATGTGGCTGGGCTTTACGCAAGTACACGCGCAGAAAAGTGGGCGTCGCCAGCAGGAATGTCAGTTTATATCGCTCGATCAGCGCGGCGCACCTAGCCGCTTCCAACGGATTTGGATACGTGACAATGCGCACGCCTTCGATAAGCGGATACCATAGTGTGACGGTCGATCCGAAGGTGTGAAAAAACGGCAGCGACGCGAGAATTGCATCATTCTTTTTCGCGTCGAGTAATTGCCGGAACTGCGAGACGTTTCCGACAACATTGCGGTGACTGATCACGACTCCTTTTGGTTCGCCAGTGGTTCCACTCGTAAACAGCAAGACTGCTTCCGTGTGGCCGCCTTCCTTTGGAATTTGCAACAGCTGCAAAAGCAAACGAGTCGGAAGGAGGATCGATATCAACCACCAGAAAATGATTTGGCGTTTCATTCGCGGCATCAGTTCGTCCAACTTCAAAACGCGCTCAGGCCACGGGAAATCTTTGATTCGTTCCATGAATTGCGTGGCCGAAATAGCAACCCGCAGGTTGGCGCGCCCGCAGCACGATTCGTTCGCCGCGCGTCCGATGGTGAAATTAAGATCGACCGGAACTTTCCCGGCCAGCGTGACAGCTAGGTTTGCCATCATCGATCCTTTGTTCGCCGGCAAAACGATGGCAATTCGTTCGTCGGCAAATTGCCTACGAAGAAAGCGGCTCAATGCCGCGGCAGCCCCAAGCAATTTCGACCGGCTTAGAGTGCTATGATCAAGCCCGTCGATTACGGCGGTTGCAAAAGGTCGCCTCTTTAATCCGCGCACGCACTCTTCGGCAAGATGTCGATCCAGTGATGGGCGGCGGCTAAAACAAAATTCGCCTAGCTTGAGGAGCTCTTCGCGCACGGTCGCGACGTTGGCATCGTCTGCTTTGAGCGGTTTGCCAAACGCGATCGTAACAGGATAGCGGACCCGTTTTGGCAATTTCCTGAAAAATTTTCCGCCTTGGAATGAGAAGATCGATCCCCAGAGTTGATCGAGCCAAACCGGAACGACCTCCGCATTGGCGTGCCGCGCGATCAATTCGTAACCGCGCTGCAAGCGCAGCAGAACCCCCGTGCGTTCGAGACGGCCTTCAGGAAAAACGCATACGATCTCGCCATCCGCGATTTTTTCCGTAGCTAGGCGAACCGCAGGATGCGAGTGGTGGGTGTTAATCGGAATGCAGCCCAGCACGCGCAACAAGGAGTGCAAAATGGGTTTGTGATAATATTCCTCGTCGATGACATAGCGGATCGGCCGAGGGCAAGCGAGTTGCAGCACGATGGCGTCCACCCAACTGATATGGTTAGGCAAGAGCAAAAATCCGCCGCTCGGCAAGTTTTCGAGTCCGAGAGCAGTCACTCGGTAAAAGCAACGCACCAGCGGTCGACAAAAAAAGTAGAGCGCGCGTTCGGCGGCGGACATCGAAGCCATTGTTTATCATTTACAATTAACCCGTGGCGCTCTGCAATCGGCAACTGGCGGTGGAAGGTGGCATGAAGAGATCGATCAACGGCGCACACCCCGCGCTGTTGCTTCTCCTCGGGATCAATCTGTTTAATTACATCGACCGGCAAATTCTGGCTGCGCTCGAGCCCGACATCCGCGCGAGTTTTTTCGCAACTGGCGACGTCAACGCTATGACGAAGACCGGTCTGCTCGGCGACGCGTTTTTCGTTACTTACATGATCAGCGCACCGATTCTCGGTTTTCTCGCCGATCGGATCTCGCGCTGGGTCATCGTCGGCTCGGCTGTGATTTTGTGGAGCCTGGCCAGCGGCGGCTCCGGGCTGGCGGCGACGTTTGCCATTCTTTTTGCGACTCGCATTTGCGTTGGAATTGGCGAAGGCGGCTACGGCCCGGCTGCGCCGACCATCCTGTCGGACGTTTACCCGATCGAAACACGGGGCCGCGTCATGGCGATTTTTTACACGGCGATTCCGGTTGGCAGCGCGCTCGGCTATGTGATTGGCGGACTGATCGGCGCTCACTTCGGCTGGCGGTGGGCGTTTTATCTCGTTGCGCCGCCTGGTTTACTGCTCGGCCTGCTGTGCTTTTTGCAACGCGATCCGCGCGTCGCTACGCATCACCTGGTGCAGGAATCGCCACGCCGCAGCATGGGCGATTACCTGAGGCTTTTCCGCACACGCTCTTATCTGATCAACTGCGTGGCGCAAACATTGATGACTTTTGTAACCGGCGGCTTGGGTTTTTGGGCATCAGCTTATCTACGTTATCGGAATCAAAGTCCCGATGTGGGCATGACCATCTTCGGCTTGATCACCGTAGTGGCGGGTTTGGTCTCGACGCTTCTTGGAGGCGTGATCGCCGACCGATTGCGCTCGCGTTTTGGTGGTTCGTACTTCTGGGTCTCAGGAATCGGAATGCTGACCGCGTGTCCGTTTTTCATTGCTACTCTTTACGTTCCATTTCCCGCGGCGTGGGTCACGATGTTCATCGCGATCTTCTTCTTGTTTTTGAATACCGGTCCCTCAAACACCGCTCTGGCCAACGTCTCGCTGCCAGCCGTTCGTGCGACAGCGTTTGCCGCAAACATTTTCGTCATCCACGCATTGGGCGACGTGCAGGCGTTCTGGCTGCTTGGTTACATTGGAGGTCACGCGAATATGCATGTGGCCTTTCTGTTTGTGTCCGGAATAATTTTTGTCTCCGGCCTGGCTTGGCTCATTGGCGTGAAATATCTTCCAGCAGACACAGCTGCAGTAGAAAACGCCGACATCACCTGAACGGGCGTCAACTGTTGGAAATGTTTAATTCGATCTTGCGCCATTTATTGATTTACCTGCTGATGGGGCTGGCGGGCAACGCTTACCCCGAAGGAGTTCCCGAGGATTGCACGCAGCTCATCCTGGGCATCGCACCGACGTGGAACTCCATGCAAGGAGAGTTGCGCTTATTTGAGCGTTCACGTGACGCAGATTGGACGCTTGTTGCGGGACCGTTTCCGGGCTTGTTTGGAAAAAATGGCGTTGCCTGGGGAAGAGGACTAACTGGGCAAAATGAACCAGGACTTCGAAAAAAGGAGCGCGACGGGCGAGCGCCGGCTGGAGTTTTCGAGATCGGCCAGGTTTTCGGATACGATCCGCACCTGCCTGCCGGAGCCGACTATGGTTACCATCAAGTGACCGAAGCAGACGTTTGGAGCGATGACCCGCGCTCGCCTAACTACAATCGCCATATTGTGATTGATCCAAAAAATCCGCCAGACAATTACACGCACGAAAAAATGCGCTCGGGCGATTTCGCCTATCACTGGCTCATTGAGATCCGGCATAATTCCGATCCGCCAGTGCCCGGAGCAGGGAGCGCGATTTTCTTTCATATTCGGCGCGGCGTAAATCGACCCACCACTGGGTGCACCACGATGGCGAAAGCGGATCTTGTTAAATTGATCACGTGGCTGCGAGCGAAACGGCACCCTTGCTACGCTCTATTGCCAGCCAGCGAATACGACAAAAAATGGCACGCCTGGCACCTGCCGGCGCCTGAGACGCTTCAGCGCGCCGTTTCATCGGCTCATTGAATCCGCGAATTGTTCAGTTAGCTTTTCGCTGCCTCCTCATGCGAAGACGTCCTAACCCTGAGTCCGAAGCGAATATTCGCCGCATCGATACGAAACGGCGCGCCAAGAAACAGACGCACGGTTTTCAGGTCCACTTTCTTCGCGGAGACCGCGTCGTGACAAAGATGTTTAGCGATAGTTTGTATGGAGGAAAGGAAGCCGCGAGACGCGCCGCCCGAAAGTTTAAGCAGGCGACCCTGCGCCGCTTGCCGCGAAGAAAATTCGTGGGCCTTAGATAGGTGTGTTCGCGTTGGGGCGCACCTTCCGCCAGTATGCTTTCCAGCACTCCAAAAATCCAGGCGCAAAATCTTCCGGCCGCGCTGCGACCCAACCGTCGATGATTGCCGCAGGAAAAAAGGCGCCAGTCTCGATTTCATTTGGGTTCGGCTGAAGACCGTCGGCAACCTCTCCGCAATAGAGCCAGATGAACTCCTGGTCGGTCCGCGCTGAAGCGGGAAGTTTTAAAACTTTTTTAAGGGCGACCTCGATGCCTAATTCTTCTTGTAACTCCCGCCGGGCTGTTTCGTCGTAGCTTTCCTCGGCCGTTACGTGTCCGGCTGCACTCGAATCCCATTTGAGAGGATGTCGATCTTTCCAACGCGAGCGTTGCTGCAAGTAAACTTCGCCCGCCTGGTTGAGAATCAGGATGTGGACGGCGCGATGCCGCAAGTTATTCCCATGCACATCGGCGCGGCTCGCATACCGCAGAATTCGATCGTTTTTATCTACGACGGGAAAGCGCTCATCGCCTCTCATTCCGTTGTCTCGTAGTGCACGTGGGGCGATATAATTCGTCAACGTAATCCATTGCGGAAGCGATAGCTCTTCTGCTCGAGCTTTTGGATCAAACCCGCCAATCGAAGCTGCGGCGTCCCAATCGGGAACAATTTCCGCGCTCAGCAGTTTTCTTAACTGTTTTCTTCGGTGAGAAAAACCGAGTCGAACTAATCTCTCAAGCAACTCATCATCGTGCGGCTGTAATTCACGCGGATCGCGCGGCGAGATTTTTACCAGCGCGGAATCGACTTCGGGTTTTGGAAAAAAAACTGACGCTGGAATCGTGCGCAGATATTTCACACGATGGCGCACTTGTATGTGTAACGTCAGCGACCCATAGCTATGTGTGCGCGGCGAGGCGGAGAGTCGCAGCGCCATTTGCTTTTGTAACATAAACAACCACAGTGAGATAGGACTCGGTTCTTCAAGAAACTTCACGAGTAGGGCACTGGAAATGTTGTAAGGAATATTGCCAACAAATTTTACGCGACGACGTGAGAAGAGAATACGTGGATCGAAGTTGAGCGCGTCAATGTTGAGCATTTCAAGTCGCGAATGGCTGAATCGCTCGCGCAAAAAATTAGCGAGTCTTGTGTCTTTTTCGATCGCGAGTACGTGCGCGCGCTTTTGAAGAAGCAGCTCAGTCAAAGCGCCAAGCCCGGGTCCGATTTCAACAATGTAATCATCCGGCGTTACCTCTGCTTGTTCGACAATCCATCGCGCAAGATTTCGATCGTGCAGAAAATTTTGTCCGAGAGTCTTGACCGGCGAGACGCCAATGTCTTGAAGCGTCGCCCGTATGTCGGAGAGCTTCATGTAACGAATGCGTCGCGGCGTCGCTAAAATTGACACGTTTGTTCACAAAACTCTGTGAACAAAATGCGGCCGAAGAGGAGACTTATTCACAAGTTATTCAGCTGGGAGTCCGCGCTGCTTCGTGCAGGAGGCGGCGCTTCTTCCGGCTTCGAAAATAGGTTTGCCGGGCAGCCTTTAGCGAAACGCCGTCAATAAAAAGTGCGGTCGCTGCGCGGCCGATCCCGTACGTGCCGGAGCCTGCCACCAATCCGCAAACGACATTTCCCCAGCCGGGAAAGAATTTGAGAATCGCGCGCGCGCCTTCGCGGAGGAGTAGCGCTGCGCCGACGTTTGCGCCCAGCGCGCCAACAAATTCCGTTGCGGCGCGCAGGCTTCGCTCGCGCCCGCTTATATGCATGATTCCGGAGATCATCATCAACTGCAAGCTGGTGAGAATGGGCAAATCTGCCAGCGGAATAGGCTGTGTCCCGATCGCCGTGCAAATTGCCGTTGTCGATTTTACCAGGATATGGGCGACGTGATGCTGCGCGTCGCGATCGCGCGAAATCCGAATCATCTCGACCTTTGCTTCATTCGGCAGTTGCTTCGCCAGAACCGACATCAAACGCTGCGTTTCTGTTGAGGCCTCTCCTGTAAGGGGAACTACGCTAAGCAAACGATCGCGCATTGCCGGTTGCGCTTTGAGCGCTTCTACGAGTTGCGCAACCCGCTTTTCAGGTCCGACGGAAACACCGACGATCTTTACCTCGGCC
>Ga0209470_1000973_pt1 | contig 21953 bp, 21 predicted proteins | sample GraSoiAngelo_125_FD_185882 | JGI IMG/M metagenome (GOLD analysis project Ga0209470, IMG submission 185882) | Grasslands soil microbial communities from the Angelo Coastal Reserve, California, USA - 14_0927_05_40cm (SPAdes) (version 2) | ecosystem: Environmental > Terrestrial > Soil > Grasslands ... | reverse complement strand
GATCGCCTTGCCCACAGTGCCGAACTTGGGCCGCAGCAGCGGATTGAGCGTGAGGACGGGCGACGTTTCCGTCAGCCCGTAGCCCTCGATGACCGGCAACCGGGCGCTGTAGAAGAACCGTCCGATCTCGGCCGACAGCGGGGCGGAGCCCGACACGAACACCTTGATCCGGCCGCCCGTGCGCGCGCGCAGCTTCGCGAACACCAGGCGGTCCGCGATCGCGTGCGTGAGGCGCAGCCCCAGCGGCACGGGGAGCCCCGCGAGGCGGTACGCCGCCCAGCGCTCGCCCACCCGCTTGGCCCACTGGAAAATCCGGCGCTTCGCCGCGCCGCCCGTGAGGGCGTTCTCGAGCACTCGCGCGTACACCTTCTCGTACACCCGCGGCACGGCCGCGACCACGGTCGGTCGGACTTCCTGAAGATTCTGCGCGAACGCGTCGATCGATTCGGCGAAGTTGATGGTCACGCCGACGTGCAGGAAGTAGTACTCCACCATCCGCTCCAGGATATGCGAGAGGGGGAGCAACGCGAGGCAGCTGTCGTCCTCGCTCAGGCGCAGCGTCTCCACGCACGCGCGCACGTTCGAGCTGATGTTGTCGTGCGTCAGCATGACGCCCTTGGGTTGGCCCGTCGTGCCCGACGTGTATAGGAGAGTGGCAAGGTCGTCGGGTCGGACCGCGAGCGCTTCCTCCTTGAAGCGGGGGTACTTCGCGGCCGCCGCCCGGCCGCGCGCCTCCAACGCCGCCAGCGTGACGACACCCTCGCCCCCGCCCCCGCCCCCGCCCCCCCCTCCCGGCTCGAACACGATCACATGCCGCAGCGCGGGCAGCCCGCCGCGCACCGCGCGGATCTTGTCCACCTGGGCGGCCGTCGAGCACACGACGGCCACCGCCCCCGCGTCGCGCAGGATGTACTCCACCTGGTTGGCCGGGAGGGTCGGGTAGATGGGGACGTCGGTGGCGCGGGCGCACAGGCAGGCGTAATCGGTGAGCGCCCATTCGAGCCGCGTTTCCGCGAGGATGGCGACTCTGTCGCCCGGTTGCAGCCCCAGATCGCGCAGGCCGAGCGAGAGGGCCTGCACCCGCGCCGCCGCTTCGCGGTGGGGGACGGCCCGCCACGCGCCGTCGGCCTTGTAGCGGAACGCGGCGTCGTGAGTCCCGTAGCGCTCGACCGCGTCGAAGAACAGCTCGTTTAGGGTCCGGGGGGAGGGGGAGGGGGAGGGGGGGGGCGACGCGGAGGCGCTCATGGCTCGAACCTCACGACGAAGGTGACCGGTGAGCCGGGCACGGTGTCTCCCACGGCGCGCCGCGCGACGGCCTGGACCACGACGCTGTCGGGAATCGGCGGGCTCAGGAGCCGCACCTTGACGAACGCGATTCCCGAGGCGGCCGTCGTCACCGTGTCCGTCATGATCACGGTGTGCAGCGAGTCGAGCGTGACCGACCCGGGCGTAGTCGGTTCCGTGATCGCGTAGATGACGGGGCGCCCGGGCAGCGGGACCGTCAGTGAGTCACCGCCACTCGCCGATTCGATCGTGTCCGCCAGTTCCACCTTGAGAGAGTCGGAGACGGAATCGACCGCGAGGGTCACGATGTCGACAACTGTTCCGGCCGCGACAAGCGTATCGGCGGCCGCGAGCGTGCGGATCGACACCGGGTTGCTGACGAGTCCGGCGCCCTCGGCGAGCAGGCGTCCGGTGGCTCCCGCCTCATGCACCACGAGGCGCCCGGTGCCGGGGTCGAGCAGCGTGAGCGCGACACTGTCGGCGCTGTCCGGGAGGGACCAGCTGATCGTCGCCGCCACCAAGTCGCCGTGACCGTCGAGGACGCGGGCATGCGGGGTGAGGGTGTCGAGCTCCTCGAGCGAGTCGGGGGCGGACACCTCAATAGCGATCACGCGGTTCAAGTCTCCCGGGCCGAAGGTGCCGCACGCGACCACACCCGCCACGAGCATCAGGACGACGCCGCGGCTCCGACCGTCCGTCAGGGCGCCTCCGCCGCGGCCGCCTGGGTGGGTCCGGAGGCGCCGAGGTCGCGCAACGCCTGGGTGGCGTGCTCGATCCATTTCTGGGCGTCGGGGCCTTTGGGCGGGTGAGCCAGGAAGGTTCGCAGATGCTGCGCCGCGCCGTCGGGATCGCCCCGCTTGAGGAGCAGGAACGCCAGCCCGTAGTGGGCGCCCGCCAGCTCGCGGTCGAGCTCCAGCGCCCGGCGGTAGTGCCGGATCGCTTCGTCGATACGTCGGGTCTTGGTGAGCGCGATCGCCATGTTCTGGAGAATGCGCGCGTCGTTCGGATGGTCGCGCAGCGCCAGGCGGTACGACGTGAGGGCCGCGTCGTAATCACCCTGACGTTCGAGGGCGAGTGCCTCGTTCAGATAGTCGAGGCGCTGCGGATTGAGCTCGTCCGTGCCCGAGCCGCCGAACAGGCGACGCCAGAAACCCATGGGCCGAAAATAGCTTGCGGTCTCGCGACTGTGCAATGTAGCTTCTCACGCCATGCCCGCAGCCGCCCCGCCGCCCGCGTCCCCCCCGCCGCCTCCGCCCCCCCGGCATCCGTCACAGCGGAACGCGCGGACCGGTCGCAAGAGCCCGCACGGCGTGCTCGAGGTGGACTGGCCCTTCTTCGGGGAGATGTGCCGAGCCCTGGCGCTCAAGGTCTTCCGGGAATACGACCCGGATGTGGTGATCGGTATCGCGCGGGCCGGCGTGATCCCGGGCGCGGTCGTCGCGACCATTCTGCAGCGGGACTTCGCCTCGATGGCCATTACGCGCACGGAGACCGGCGGGCGCCCCGCGGTGATTGCGGGCCCGCCGCGCATCGTGACCGGTCGCCGCGTGCTCATCGTCGATGAGACGTGCGACACCGGCGCCACGATGAAGCTGGCCCTCAACGCCGTGCGCGAGCTCCAGCCCGCGACCGTAAAGACGGCGGTCTCGTTCCGCACCGGTGACTTCCGGCCCGATTTCTACGCGCTCGAGACCGACAACTTCATCATCCTCCCCTGGGACCGCGAGGTCATCATCGATGGGGAGATCGTCATGCGGCCCGACTACGCCGCGAAGCTCAAGGAACTGGGCGGTTGATCGATCGGCTGGCCGCGGCGCTGCGCCGTTCCCGCGCCGACTACGTCGAAATCCGCGTCGAACGCACTTGGAGCACGGCCGTGACCTTCCGCGGCCGGCGCCTCGAGTCCGCCACCGCGAGCGAGGACCAGGGCGGTTTCGTGCGGGCGCTGCACGCGGGCGGGGGGGGCGGAGGGGGCGGGGGTGGCGGCTGGGGCGTGGCTTCCTTCACGTCGCTCGACCGGCTCGACGCGATGGTGGACCGCGCCGGCGAGCTGTCCCGCGCGGTACGGGTGGACCCGCCCATTCGCCTCGCCGACGTCGCGCCGCATCACGCCGATGTCCAGCTCGACCTCGACGGCGACGTGCGCGGCGTGTCCCTCGCCGAGAAGAAACGGCTGCTCCAGGCGTACAACGGCGCCATGCTGGGCGTGAGCGATCGGATCGTGGACACCCTCGCAGTATACCGCGACGAGGTGAGCGAGTACTGGTACGTGAACTCGCAGGGGACCGTCCTGCACGAGCTGCGGCCCGAGGTCACCCTGTCGGGGACGGCGGTGGCGCGCCGTGACGGGACCATCGAGAAAGGGCTGGAATCGATCGGTCTGCGCCGCGGCTGGAAATCGGTTCAGGACAAGGCAGCGGGATTCCGCGAGGTCGCCGAGCGAGCGGTGCAGCTGCTCGACGCCCCCATGGTCACGGGCGGCACGTATCCGGTGATTCTCGACCCGGAGCTGGCCGGCGTGTTCATCCACGAAGCGTTCGGCCATCTCTCGGAGGCGGACTTCGTCTACGAGAATCCCCAGGCGCGCGAGATGATGACGGTCGGCCGCCGCTTCGGCAAGCCGGTGCTCAACGTGGGCGACAACGGCGCGGCTGCGGGGCTCCGCGGGACGCTGCCGTTCGACGACGAAGGCACGCCCACGCAAGACACGACCCTCATCAAGGACGGCATCCTGGTCGGCCGGCTGCACTCACGTGAGACCGCCGCTGCGATGGGGGAGCGGCCCACCGGCAACGCGCGCGCGATCTCGTTCCGGCACGCCCCGATCGTGCGGATGACCAACACCTACATCGCGGGCGGGCGCGGCGGCGAGACGTTCGAGGACCTGATCCGGGACGTGAAGCTGGGCGTGTACGCCTGCGGCGCGTTCGGCGGCCAGACGATGCTCGAGAACTTCTCGTTCACGGCGGCCTACGGTCGCATGATTCGCGACGGGCACGTGGCCGAGCTCGTGAAGGACGTCGTGCTCGCCGGCAACCTGTTTCAGACGCTCGACCGCATCGATCACATCGCCGCCGACTTCCGTTGGAACCAGATGGGCGGCGGCTGCGGTAAGGGCGGCCAGTACCCGCTTCCCGTCACCGAGGGCGCGCCCCACGTGCGCATCGAGGAGGCGCTGATCGGCGGAGACGTGCCCGGGTGATCGCGCGGCTCCTCGAGCTCGCGCAGCGCGGCGCGGATGGCGGCGCGGACGCCCTCTGGCGCCGGGTCGAGCGGACGACGGTGGCGTTCGAATGGGGACGGCTCAAGGCGGCTGCCTCCACGGAGGAAGCGGGCGTCAACCTGCGGGTGCGCCATCGCGGGCGGGTGGGCGTCGCGGGAACGACGGCAGTGGGCGGTGGCGATGCCGGTGCGCAGCATGCGGCGCCCCTCCTGGAGCGAGCCCTCGCGTCCGCCGAGCTGGGGGAGGAGGTGGACCTCGTGTTTCCACCGCCGGCCTCCCTTCCGCCGCTCACCACGTTCTTCGCCCGAGCGGCGGATGCGTCCCTCGATCACCTGATCGAGATCGGCGACTCGCTCCTGAACCGGCTCGCGCGCGAGGGCTGCCGGGTCAACGTCGCGATCGACCGCGAAACCACAGCGACGCGGGTCGCCAACACCGCGGGGGCGGCGGGGGAATACCGCGCCACGAGCGTGAGCGTGAGCGCGGACGTGTGGCGCATCGCCGGCGACGACGTCCTCGTGGTCTCGGACGGGCTCGACGGAGGCGACCTTCCGAGCGACGACGCGCTGGCGACCCTGGTCGCCTCGATCAATGCCCGGCTCGATCACGCGCTCCGCATCGTCGCTCCGCCCGACGGCGCCATGCCCGTCATCTTCACGCCCGCGGGCCTGTCGGCCCTGATGCTGCCGGTGACCCAGGCGCTCTCGGGGAAGGCGGTGCTGCAGGGAATCTCTCCGTTGGGCGCGAAGCGCGGGGAGCAGGTGTTCGACGCGCGGCTCTCGCTCACGGACGACGCGCTGCGCCTCGGGCGCCCGGGCTCCCGGCCGCTGGACGACGAATGTGCGCCCTCCCGGACGACGTGCCTCGTGGAACGCGGTGTCGTGCACCGCTTCATCTATGATCTCGAGACGGCAGCGCGCGCGCAGACCGAGAGTACCGGGCACGGACAACGCGGGATCTTCGGTAAGCCCGTGCCGGCATATACGAACGTCATTCTGACCTCGGACTCCGATACGCAACGCGTAGGGGCGCCGCATGCCGCGCCCCTCCCATTGGGGGGCGGCCTCCTCGACGACATCAAAGACGGGCTGCTCGTGGATGAGCTGATCGGAGTCGGGCAGGGGAACGTGATCGGCGGGGCGTTCAGCCATCCCGTCGCGCTCGCCTACCGGATCGAGCGAGGCGAGATCACGGGGCGCGTCAAGGATGCGGCCGTCGCCGGGAATGCGTACGAGTTGTGGAAGCGGGTGGCGACGTTTGGTGCCGACGCGCGCTGGACGGGATCCCGCTGGGCGCCGTCGGTGCTATTTGAGGGGGTAAGCGTCGCTCGACGATAAACCGCGGGTGCCAGGTCTCGGGTGTCAGGTGCCGGGGACCCTGACACCTGGAACCCGGCACCTGGCACCTCAGTATTCCAGCACGCCCGTCTGGGCGATCATCTTCCACTGCGTCCCCACCTGCGTGTACATCTTGCAGGTCCGCCCCTTCCAGTTCTGCTCGACGCCGGTCTGTTTATTCCGCCACAGCGTATCGATGTCCACCACCGCGAACGCCCCGTCCTCCTGCTCGGACACGACGATCTTTTTGATCTCGCGCCGATTGTGGACCAGGTCGTGCGTGTCGAACAACTCCTGCCATCCCCGCCGCCACCGCTCGGCGTCGAAGCGTCCCCACACCATGACCCATGTCATCGGGTCGTGCGATTGGGCGGTCGGAGGCCAGGGCCACACCATGGCCGGGTGAAAACACGAGACGAGGAGCTCGGCGTCCTGGGTATTCCAGGCGTGGGTCTCGCGGTAGATGAGGTCGCGGATGGCGGCTTCGGCGCTGCTCACTGAGGTGTCTTGCTCGCGCTCTCAGCGACACCAGTCACACCTGACACCCGGCACCCGACACCCGGCACCTACTGATTCAGTGCTTCAGCGTACGTACGACCTTGCGTCATCTGCTCGTAGACGCCGTTTAAGGTTTCCGGGGACGCGGACACGAAGCGGCAGCGGGCATCGTTTCTCGATCGGCACTCCACCTCCATGACGGCCACCGGCTCTCCGGAGAGTCGCCCGAAGAAATCCGCGAGCATGCCGGACGAGAAGAAGCACATCGGCTCCTGCGCGCTACCGGGAGCGGCCTCCGCCCAGTCGCTCGAATCCACCACGAGCGCGGCTTCCCCGAGTGGCGCAACGCTGACCGCGCCCCACCCCGTCACCTTGAAGAACGCCGACAGGACGTCGTTCAGGCGGCCAGCGTCGAGATCTTCCGGGCGGGCGACGCCGGTTTCCCCCGGGAGCCAGTCGCAGAACGCCTGGTACACGCCCGCGCCCGCGGCAAATCCGACTTCCTGAAGGATGGGAATCGTGAGATCCAGGGCGTCGCGCGAGAGGGCTTCGTGGAGCTGCCGCAGGCCGCCGCGGCCGATGGTCAGAGGGGCGCTCATCTGGGACGCCAAGTTAGGGTTTGGCGCGTGCGCGGCGCAAGAGTTCGGCTTCGTCGATGACCGGGATGCCGAGCGCCTTCGCCTTTTCGAGCTTCGAGCCGGCGTCGGCGCCCACGACGACGGCGGTCATCTTCTTGGAGATGCTGTCCGTGACGTGGCCACCGGCCCCTTCGATGAGCTCCGCGGCCCGGGCGCGGGAGAGAGAGGGCAGGGTACCGGTGATCACGTAGACCTGACCGTCGAGCGGGCCCTGCGTTTGGGCTGCGGCGGGCTCCGTCATGTTGAGGTGCAGTTCTTCGAGGCGCTTGATCAGCTTCTGGTTCTGGGGGTCGGCGAAGAAACCGGCGACCGCCTCCGCGATCGCCGGTCCCACGCCCCGAATCTTGCCGATCTCCTCGGCCTTCGCCTTGGCGAGGGCTCGCATGGTGCCGAAGTGCCGACCCAGGAGCCGCGCCAGCTGGACGCCGACGTGCCGGATCCCGAGGGCGAAGAGCAGCGTGGAGAGCGGCTGCTCCCGCGATGCGTCGATGGCGTCGAGCAGCTGCTGCGCGGATTTCTCTGCGAACCCCTCCAGGGTGAGCAGGCTCATGAGGCTGACCCTCTTGCGATCGTAGAGGTCGGCCACCGTCTCGATCAGCTTGGCGTCGAGCAGGGCCTTCACTCGCTCGGGCCCGAGCCCCCGGATGTCCATCGCTCCTCGTGAGGCGAAGTGCACGATGCTCTCGAACACCCGCCCGGGACAGGAGACGTTCGGGCAGTACACCATGACTTCGTCCTGGGGGCGCTCGACCTTCGAGTTGCACACCGGGCAGCGCTCGGGGGGCGCATACCGCGATCCCCTGCGCACGCCCTTCTTGATCACGGGCCCCAACACCTGCGGAATCACTTCACCCGCGCGCGTCACTTCTACCCAATCGCCCACGCGGATGTCCTTCGCCTCGATGAGTTGGAAGTTGTGGAGGGTGGCGGTGGATACCGTGACGCCGCCGATCTCGACGGGCTCGAGCACCGCGTACGGGTTGAGCGCGCCGGTGCGCCCCACGTTGATGCGGATCTCCTTGAGCTTCGTCACCCGCACTTCGGGCGCGAACTTGCGCGCGATCGCCCAGCGCGGCTCGCGATTCCCGACCGTGCCCAGCTCCGTGTACAGTGCGAACGGGTTGACCTTCACCACCACGCCGTCGGCCCCGTAGTCGAGCGTCGGGAGAATTGCTTCGAGGCTCGCGATCTGCTGGTGCGCTTGTCCCAGATCGGGGACGAGCTTGTGGTTCGGCTCCACCGGGAATCCCCACTCGCCGAGCTGTTCCAGCAGTTCGTGTTGCGTGGCGATGGAAAGCGTGTGCCCGGGAGCCTCGACGTGGAAGCAAAAGATCCGGAGGCGCCGGCTGCGCGTGACCTTGGAGTCGAGCTGGCGGAGCGATCCGGCGGCCGAGTTGCGCGGGTTCGCGAACGGGGGCTCCCCTGCCTTCTCCCGCTCACGGTTGAGCTCGGCGAAGCGCGACTTCGAGAAATACACCTCGCCGCGCACCTCCATGAGCTTGGGCCAGGTCTTGCCCCTCCCCTTGAGACGCAGGGGGATGTCGTCGATCGTGCGCAGGTTGGCCGTCACGTCCTCGCCCTCGATGCCGTTGCCCCGGGTCGCGCCGACCGTGAAGACGCCGTCGCGGTAGGTGAGGCTCACGGCCGCGCCGTCGATCTTCACCTCGAGCGTGTATCCCGCCTTCCGGACCTCCGGGACCAGCCGGCCGTTCCGCTCCTCCCACTCCGCGAGTTCCGTCTCGTTGAAGGCGTTCCCGAGCGACAGCATGGGCACCAGATGGCGGTGCTTGCGGAACTTGTCGGCCGGCTCGGCGCCGATGCGGTGGGTGGGGCTGTCGGGGGTCCGGAGCTCGGGATGCTGCGTTTCGAGGTCCTGCAGCTCGCGAAACGCGCGGTCGTACTCGGCGTCGGAGATCTCGGGCTTGTCCAGTACGTAGTACGCGTGGTTGGCACGCTCCAGCAGCCGCCGGAGCTCGGCGGCGCGGGCGGCCGGGGATGGGCCCTTCACCGACCTTTGGCTTCTTCTTGAATGACGGCCATGGCGACGCCGACCAGCCGGTCGAGCTCGTCGGCCGAGGCGCGGGGCAGGAGGCCTTCGGCCCACGCGCCCTCGCGCTCGCCGAACGCCGCGAGCAGGCGCCGCAGGAACGACAGGAGCGCCACCCGCTCGAGCTCCATCCGGCGCATCGTATCGCCGGTCTCGTGCTGACGCTGGGCCAGCCGCTCGTAGCGGTGGGCATTGCGCAACGCCTGCGCGGTGATCGCGGCGACGACCTGCACGAAGCGGACATCTTCGTCGGAGAAGGGCGGGCCGTCACGGAACGTGCGCAGGAAAATCGCGCCGATCGCCACGCCGCGCCACGTGATCGGCACGACGGTGATCGACTTCACGCGGCGACTGATCATCTCCCCCTTCACGTGCTTCAAGCTGGGATCGGTCGCCGCGTCCGGGATGAACACCGTCTCGCCCCCCTGCATCGCCCGCTTCAGCTCCGGATAGCGCTCGAGGTCGACGACGTAGTTGCGAATCGTCGGGTCTTCGTACGAGGCCACCAGCCGCACCGATCGCCCGCCGCGCTCGGCCAGGAAGATCGAGCACCGATCGAGCCCGAACGCCTCTCCCAGCTTGCGCGCGATGGCTTGCAGGATGTCGATGAAGTGCAGCGACCGAGAGACTTCCTTGAGGATCTCGATGACGGCGAGCAGGTGCTTGCGCTCGCGTTCCAGCTCGGCGACCCGCGCCTCGAGTGTGGAGGGGAAAGTCATGGCATAGTTTGCCTGATTCGCAGACGCGGCGTCAAGTTGCCGCGCGCACACGCGCGCGATAGCTTCGGAGCCCATGCGATCGCTCTTGCTCGCCGCATTCGTCGTCGTCCGCGCCGCTGCCGCCCCCGCTTCTCTTGTCGCGCAAACTCGTCCCGCCGCCGTGCCGCCGCCGCTCGGCGTGTGGACAGCGGTGGCGGAGTTGCCCGGGATGGGGCGTTCCGTCGATACGGCCCGCGTGGCCGCGCGCCGGCGCGCCTTGCTCGCGCGGATCGGCCGCGGCGTCGTGCTCATTCCCGCCGCGCACGAGCGCGAGCTGGAGCGCGACTACGTCCAGGACAACGATTTCCGTCAGAACAACACGTTCTTCTATTTCACGGAGCTCGAGACGCAAGACGCCTGGTTGCTGCTCCGCGCCGGCGACGCCCCCGAGGCCGTGCTCTTCTTGCCCGACCGCGCTCCGGCCCAGGAGCGCTGGACCGGCCTCCGCCTGGGCCCCGACTCCACGGCCGTCCGGCTGAGCGGCATCTCCCGCGTGCTCCCCACCGACTCGCTCGATCCCGTGCTCGCCCTGGCGCTGGCGCGCGCCCGCGGACCCCTGTACCTGCCGCTCGACCCGACGACGCGCGACGAGCAACGGTTCCGCGACATCGTCTTCTCGGCGCGCGACGTCCGCAATGTGCGCCCCACCGTCGACTCGATGCGCCTCGTGAAGGACAGTGACGAGATCGCGCGCCTGCGGAAAGCGACCGACATCTCGGGGTTGGGGCACATCGCCGCCATGCAGGCCGCCCGCCCCGGCGCATGGGAGTACGAGATCGAGGCCGCGCTCGAGGCCGCGTTCCGTCGCAATGGCGCCGATCGCGTCGGGTATCCGTCGATCGTGGGCAGCGGGCCCAACACCACGACGCTCCACTACGATGTGAACCGGCGGCAGACCAGGGACGGCGATCTGATCGTCGTGGATGCGGGTGCGGAATGGGGACAATACACCGCGGACGTGACCCGCACGTTCCCGGTCAACGGCAAGTTCACGTCGCGACAGAAGGCGATCTACGATCTGGTGCTGGCCACCCAGCAGGCGGCGTTCGATTCGACGCGCCCCGGCGTCACGATCGCCCAGCTCAACCGGATCGCGCGCGACTACATGCGCGGGCATTCGGGTACGCTGTGCGGGGCCGAGTCGTGCGACGGGTACTTCATTCACGGCCTGTCGCACTGGCTCGGGATGGACGTCCACGACGTGGGTGACTACGGCACGCCGCTGAAGCCCGGCATGGTGTTCACGATCGAGCCGGGCATCTACCTGCCGGCGGAAGGTCTGGGCGTGCGGATCGAGGACGACGTGCTGGTGACGGCCAACGGCGCGGAGTGGCTCTCCGCTCGGGCGCCCAAGACGACGGTCGAGATCGAGCGCCTCATGTCTTCTCGTCCTTCTCGCCCTTGATGTCGTCGAGGATCTGCTTGGCTTCCTTCTTGTATTGGGGGTCGAGCACGTCGGCAATGGGCAGGGGCTCGATCGCGTTGAACTGCTCCCGCGCCTTGGAATACTGGCCGAGGTCGACGTACACCTCGCCGAGCTCGAGGCGGTGGAAGATGTTCGACGGCTTCAGGGCGACGGCCTTCTGCAGGTATTTTTGCGCGTCCTCCCAGTTGCCCTTGTCGAGGAATCCGCCGCCGTACAGCGTCTTCGCGAAGAACTTCTCGAATCCCGACAGTCGTTTGACTTCCGCATGCCAGGCCCCGAGCAGATGGTAGCCGCCGTCGTGGGTCGAATCGAGCTCGATCGTCTTCGTGCCTTCGTCGAAGATGATCTTCGCGAAGCGCACGCGCTCCTTGCCCCCCTTGGTGCGGGAGAGCCGGCCGAGCGCCTGGCCGATCGTGAAGTGGCCGTCCGCTCCAGCGGGATTCACGCGCACGGCGGCGTCCCCGTACGCCCGGGCCTGGACGTACAGGGTGTCGCGCAGGTGCTTGGACGAATCGTCCTTCCCCTCGATCTGTTTCGCAATGTCCACCAGCTCGCGCCCGGCTTTCCACAGGGCGGCGTAGTTCGTCGAATCGACGGCGAGCGCGGCGCGGTACTGTTCCAGGGCCTGCGGCGGCGCCAGGGCGGCGTGCGCGCTGTCGCCCCGCGCGATGTGCTCGGCGACCCCGGCCGGCGCCTGGGCGGCGAGCAGCATCGGAACGACGAGGGACAGAGCGAGGGACACGGGACCGCGCATCGACGACTCCGCACGCAAGGGGCGCGCTAATGTTGGTCGTGCCGCTTATCGAGCGCAAGCGCGACGGGGGCGCCCTCACGCCGGAAGAGTGGTCCGCGCTGGTCGCCGCGTACACGGCCGGGCGCATCCCCGACTACCAGATGTCGGCGCTGCTCATGGCGGTGCTGCTGCGCGGCCTCGAGCGTCAGGAGCTCGCCGCCCTCACCGACGCCATGCTCGCCTCGGGCCAGCGCCTGACATTCGACTCGTGGCCGACGCCGCGCGTGGACAAGCACTCGACCGGCGGCGTCGGTGACAAGGTGTCGCTCGTGCTCGCCCCGCTCGTGGCCGCGTGCGGCGTGGCGGTGCCGATGATGTCGGGCCGCGGTCTCGGCCACACCGGCGGCACGCTCGACAAGCTCGAGGCGATCCCCGGCTTCCGGACCGCGCTGTCGCTCGCCGAGATCAAGGGCCAGGTGACCAAGCTCGGCTGCGCGATGATCGGCCAGACGCCGGAGATCGCCCCCGCCGACCGCCGGTTGTACGCCCTGCGCGACGTCACGGGCACGGTCGAGGCGATTCCTCTCATCGCCGCGAGCATCATGTCGAAGAAGCTCGCGGAAGGCCTGAACGCGCTGGTGCTGGACGTGAAGCGGGGGAGCGGCGCGTTCCTCCAGAAGCTCGAGCAGAGCCTCGAGCTCGCCAGGACGATGATCGCGCTCGGCGAGGATCGCGGCTGCCCCACGGTGGCATTGCTCACGGCCATGGACCGCCCCCTGGGACGCGCCTGCGGCAACGTGCTCGAGACCGAAGAGGCGATCCTCGCGTTGCGCGGCGAGGGGCCCGAGGATCTAATGGAGGTGACGTACGCACTGGGCATCGAGATGCTCCTGGCCGCGGGCGTGGAGAAGACCTCGACAAAGGCGCGGCAGCGGCTGGAAAACGCCCTGGGGTCGGGGCTCGCCGCCGAGAAGTTCGAGCAGGTGATCGAGGCGCAGGGCGGGAATCCCAAGGTCGTCGAGGACGCCTCGGTGTTTCCCCAGGCCCAGGAAGTCGAGGTGTACAACGCGCCCCGCACCGGCGTGGTCCTGCGGGTCGAGCCGCGGACCATCGGCCGGGCCGTCGTGGCGATGGGCGGCGGCCGCCTCAAGGTCGAGGATACCGTAGATCCCACGGTGGGCTTCGTGATCACGGTGAAGCCCGGGGACAAGGTGCTGTCGGCCGAGCCGATCGCATCGGTGTTCGCGAAGGACCCACCGGGGATCGCGCTCGGATTCGAGGCGCTGCGCCAGGCGATTGTGATCGGCGACAAGCTGGCGGAAAAACCGTTGCCCCTCGTGTCGCATCGGGTCACGAAGGCCGGCGTCGAGGAGCTCACCCGGGAAACAGCAAAGGGGAAACGGGCGACGTAGCTCCCGTTTCCCCATTCCCGTTTCCCGTTTCCCGATCTACACGTCCAGGTTCCGCACGAACTTGGCGTTCTCTTCGATGAATCGCCGCCGCGGCTCCACTTCGTCGCCCATGAGCGTCTCGAACAGCTGCGACGCCTCGAACGCGTCCTCCATGGTCACCTTGAGGAGCGTGCGGCGCGCTGGATCCATCGTGGTGTTGCGCAATTGGTCGGGATTCATTTCCCCGAGCCCTTTGTAGCGCCGGATCAGGGCGTTCCCGTGGCTCGCGCCGGCCTCGCCGTTCGTGAGCCGCTTCACGTACGCGTCCCGCTCCTTCTCGTCGTACGCGTAGAACTCTTCCTTGCCCTTGGCCACGCGATACAGGGGCGGCTGCGCGATGTAGACGTAGCCCGCGTCGATCAGGAACTTCATCTCCTTGTAGAAGAACGTGAGGAGCAAGGTGCGGATGTGGGCGCCGTCCACGTCGGCGTCGGTCATGATGATGATCTTGTGATAGCGCGCGTCGTCGAGCGTGTAGTCCTCGCCGACACCGGTCCCGATCGCCGTGATGATGGTGCGGATCTCCTCGTTCGAAAGGATCTTGTCGATCCGTGCCTTCTGAACGTTGAGGATCTTGCCCCGCAACGGGAGGATCGCCTGGAAGCTGCGGTCGCGACCCTGCTTGGCGGATCCGCCGGCGGAGTCGCCCTCGACGAGATACAGCTCCGTGAGCTTCGGATCCGAGACCGAGCAGTCGGCGAGCTTCCCCGGCAGGAGCCCGCCCTCGAGGCCGCTCTTCTTGCGGACCAGCTCGCGCGCCTTGCGCGCCGCCTCGCGCGCCCGCGCCGCGCTCACCGCCTTGGCGATGATGGTGCGGGCCACGCTCGGATTCTTGTCGAAGAACTCGCCCAGGGCGTCATTCACGACACTCTTCACGATGCCTTCGACTTCGGAGTTGCCGAGCTTGGTCTTGGTCTGCCCCTCGAATTGCGGGTCCTTCACCTTGACGTGCAGGACGGCGGTCAGGCCCTCGCGGATGTCGTCGCCCGTGAGCGTGAACTCCTCCTTCTTGAGGATGCCGTCCTTCTTCGCCCACTCGTTGATGGTGCGGGTGAGCGCCGCGCGGAACCCGGTGAGGTGCGTCCCCCCCTCGTGCGTGTTGATGTTGTTGACGAAGGAGAACGTGTTGTCGTTGTAGCCGTCGTCGTACTGGACTGCGCCTTCGACCTCAACGCCCTCGCGGGTCGCTTCGAACGTGATCGGCTTGGGATGGAGCGACTTGCGGTTCCCGAGCAGGTACTTCACGAACTCGGCGAGGCCCCCCTTGTAGTAGAACGTCTCCTGCTTTGCCTGCCCCTTGCGCTCGTCCTTCAGGTTGATCGTGAGCGCTTTGTTCAGGAACGCGAGCTCGCGCAGCCGGTTCGCGATCGTGGCGTAGTCGAAGCGCGTCTCCGTGAAGATCTTCGTGTCGGGCTTGAACCAAACGGTCGTCCCGGTGCCCTTTGCCTTGCCGATGACCTCCAGCTTCTTCGTGGTTTCGCCCCGCTCGAACGCCATGTGATGGCGCTTGCCGTCGCGGTCTACCCATACCTCGAGCTTCTCCGACAGCGCGTTCACGACCGAGACTCCGACGCCGTGCAGCCCGCCCGAGACTTTGTAGGTGCTCTTGTCGAACTTACCGCCGGCGTGTAGCACCGTGAGCGCCACCTCGACGCCGGGCTTCTTTTCCGTCTTGTGGATGTCGACCGGGATGCCGCGGCCGTTGTCGACGACCGTGATGGCGTTGTCGGCGTGGATCGTCACGTCGATCTGTTGGCAGAAGCCGGCGAGCGCCTCGTCCACGGAGTTGTCCACCACTTCGTAGACGAGGTGGTGAAGTCCGCGGCCCGAGACGGATCCGATATACATCGCGGGCCGCCGCCGTACCGCCTCCAGACCCTTCAGGACCTGGATCGCGTCGGCCTGGTAGTCGCCGTTACCCTTGTTCGCTTTGTCCTTCGAGGCTCGGGGTTTTGCCTTCGGCATAACGCTCTACTGTGAGAGAAGCCAGCGTATCGACCGGATCCGTCCACGGCGCGCCACGTTGAGCGCCGCCATGATCTGGGGCGTCATGAGCTGCAGCTCGGTCATCCAGGCGCTCGTGGCCACGCGAACGAACAGGATGCCGTCCGGCGTGACGCTTTCGGGCGCGGTCACCCCGGCGATCTGGGGACCCACGAGCGTGGGCCAATCCGGAATCACCTGCGCTTGCGCCAGCCGGGTACCGAGCCCCGACTTCGTGAGGTAGGCCCGGAGCGCTTCGCCCACCGGCGTGGGCCATCGCGCCCCCCTCCCCCCTCTCCCTCCGCGCGTCGGCTCGGCCATCGGTGTCCCCCTACAAACAAGGCGCCGCGGGTTCACCCCGTGGCGCCGCGCGGCGGGTCCGCGAGTGGCCCGGACAACCCACTAAAAATACCCAGAAGTTATTGTCGTGGCAATACTTACTCTCACCGGCCGCGGAATCGTGCCGGCCGCTTCTCGAGGAACGCCGTCAGCCCCTCCCTCATGTCCTGCGTGGCCGCCAGCAGCCCGAAGTGATTGGCCTCGAGCAGCAGTCCCTCGTCCAGGGTCATCTCGAGTCCCTGGTCCACCGCTTCGATCGCCAGGCGCACCGCGAGCGGGCCCATCGCGAGAATGCCCCGCAGAGTCTGCTCCGCCTTGGCGACCAGCTCGCCGGCGGGGACCACCTGGCTCACGAGGCCGATCCGGTGGGCCTCGGCGGCGTCGATCATCTCGCCCGTGAGGATGAGGTAGAGCGCGTTGCCCTTGCCCACGATGCGCGGCAGGCGCTGCGTTCCACCGTAGCCCGGTGCGATGCCGAGCTTGACCTCGGGTTGCCCAAACCTCGCGGTCTCGCTCGCGATCCGCAGGTGGCACGCCATCGCGAGCTCGCATCCCCCGCCCAGGGCGTAGCCGTTGATCGCGGCCACGACCGGCTTGCCGCACGTCTCGAAGCGTCGCAACATCGCCTGCCCGCGGAGCGCCCGCGCCTTGCCGTCGAAGGGGCCCTGGTTCGCCAGGTCCGCGATGTCGGCTCCCGCGACGAACGCCTTCTGCCCCGCGCCGGTCAACAGCACGCCCTTGATGTCGTCGTCGGTCGCGACCCGCTCGGCCGCGTCGGCGAGCTCGTTGACCACCTGGTCGTTGAGCGCGTTCAGCTTGTCCGGGCGGTTGATGGTGATGAAGGCGACGCCGTCGCGCACGTCGAATAAGAGAGTTTGGTATGTCATGGGGAGAACGGTACCATGTGATTGCGGATTGCGGAATGCGGATTGCGGATTTGCTGGAGTACCCTCGAGCCCCGACTCGACCTCCGAAGCGTGCCCGTCCAATCCGCAATTCGCAATCCGAAATCCGCATTAGCTTCTTTCCATGACCGTCCAAGCGATCGCCTGGTCTCCCTCCGGCGCCGTGCGCATCGTCGACCAGCGGGCGCTCCCCGATGCGCGGATCGAACGCGACCTGGAGACCGCGGAGGCGGTAGCGGACGCGATTCGCACGCTCCAGGTTCGTGGCGCACCCCTGATCGGTATCGCGGCGGCGATGGGAGTCGTGGCGGGCACTCGGGACCTCCGGGCCGCGCCCCGCGAGCGCTTTGTCGCCCGGCTCGACGAGCTCGTCACGCTGCTGGCCGCGACCCGGCCCACCGCCGTGAACCTCCGGTGGGCGCTCGACCGGATGGCGCGCGCCGGTCGCGAAACGCTTGGCGACGGCGCGGCGATCTGGGAGCGCCTCAAGACCACCGCCACGGCCATTTGGGAAGAGGACCGCGCCATGTGCCGCCGGATCGGCGAAGCGGGGCTGCCACTCGTCCCCGACGGCGCCGCGGTGCTCACGCACTGCAACGCGGGTGCCCTCGCCACGGGAGGGATCGGCACGGCGCTCGCGCCGATCTATCTGGCGCACGAAGCGGGACGGCGAGTGGAAGTGTTCGTGGACGAGACGCGTCCCGTGTTGCAGGGCTCGCGTCTCACGGCGTGGGAGCTCGGGCACGCCGGGATCCCGTGCACGGTGATCGCCGATGCGGCGGCGGGCTCGCTCATGCGGCAGGCCAAGATCGATCTGGTGATCGTCGGAGCCGACCGCATCGCCGCGAACGGCGACTTCGCCAACAAGATCGGCACGTACGCTCTCGCCGTGCTCGCATTGCATCATGGTGTGCCGTTCTACTGCGCGGCGCCGTCCACGACCATCGACCCTGCGTTGTCCGACGGCGATCGCATTCCGATCGAGCAGCGGGGACCGGAGGAAGTGACGATGCTCGCCGGTCGACGCATCGCGCCGGCGGCGGCCGCCGTGCTCAATCCCGCCTTCGACGTCACGCCGGCGCGTTACGTGACCGGATTCGTGACGGACCGAGGCCTCGCCAAGCCACCCTTCGGTGACCACCAATGAGGGGACCGCTCGTCGCCGTCGTCGGCGGCAGCACGTGCACGCCGCAGGAAGCCGAGTGGGCGGCCGCCGTGGGACGCCTGCTGGCGGAGCGGCAGGCCGTGCTGCTGTGCGGGGGACTGGGTGGGGTGATGGCGGCGGCGGCACGCGGAGCGAAACAGGCGGGCGGGCTCACGGTCGGGATCCTCCCGGGAAACGATCCGGCCGACGCCAACCCCGACATCGACGTGCCGCTGGCGACGGGGATGGGCGAGATGCGGAACGCCCTGATCGTGCGAGCGGCGGGCGCGATGATCGCCATCGGCGGCGGCTGGGGCACGCTGTCGGAGATCGCGCTCGCCCGGCGCATCGAGACCCCCGTCGTGGGGTTTCACGATTCTTTCACGGCGGGCCTGGACATCCCACGCGTGCAGTTGCCCGAAGAGGCAGTACGCTGGGCATTGGAGCAGGCGCGACGCGGGAAGGTATAATTGGGGGTATGAACGCGGGAACGAAGTTCGCCATCGGCGCGGTGCTGATCGTCGGCTCGGTGGGCTACCTCATGGCATCGGGCGTGAAGCAAACCGGCCAGTATTTCCTCACGCCGACCGAGCTGACGCAGAAAATCGCGGTCGACCCTTCCTTCTATAATGTCGGCATGAAGGTCGGTGCCCGCGTCGTACCGGGCACCGTATCCAAAGACGTGGCATCCCAGACGCTGCGCTTCCAGGTCACCGACGGGAGCGCCCGGTATCCCGTGGTATTCCATGGCCTGCCGCCCGATACCTTCAACGACAGCGTCGAGGTGGTGGTCGAGGGCCGGCTCCAGAACGACGGCGTGATCTACGCGACGAGCGTGCTCGCGAAGTGCGGGTCGCGCTATGAGGCGGTTCCCAAAGCCTAGATGACCCTGCTCGGCACGCTGGCTCTGTGGCTCGCCTTCCTGCTGGGCGTCTGGGGGGCGCTCGCGGGATTCATGGGCGGTCTGGCCACGCCTCCCCGTCCCGACCTGGCGCGCAGTGCGCGGCACGCGGTGTTCGCGATGTGCGGCGCCCTGCTCGTGGCGGTCGTGTCACTCGAGTGGGCGCTGTTCCAGCACGACTTCAACGTCGAGTACGTTGCCGCGTACACCAGCCGCAACCTCCCCATCTTCTACACGTGGTCGGCGCTCTACGCCGGGCAGAAGGGGAGCCTGTTGTTCTGGGCGACTGTGCTATCCGTGTTCGGGTCGCTCGCCCTGGCGCTCACCTCACGGCGCCACCGCCACCTCCTGCCCCACGTCGCCGGGGTCGTGTCGGTCGTGGCCGCGTTCTTCATCTCGGTCATGCTGTTCGGGCACGCGAACCCGTTCCAGCGTCTGCCGTACACGCCCCTCGACGGAAGCGGCCTGAACCCGCAGCTGCAGAACCCCGGGATGGTGTTCCACCCGCCGATGCTGTACCTCGGCTACATCTCCATCACTATCCCATTCGCCTTCGCGCTCGCCGCGCTGCTCTCGAAGCGGCTCGACGCCGACTGGCTCGTCGCGATCCGCAAGTGGACGCTCCTGTCGTGGCTGTTCCTGTCGATCGGGATCTGCCTCGGCATGTGGTGGGCGTACGTGGAGCTCGGCTGGGGCGGCTATTGGGCGTGGGACCCGGTGGAAAACGCCTCGCTGCTCCCCTGGCTCACGATGACCGCGTTCCTGCACTCCGTGATGATCCAGGAGAAGCGGGGGATGCTGAAGAAATGGAACCTCGCCCTGATCATCGGGTCGTGGCTGCTGTCGATCTTCGGGACGTTCATCACCCGCTCGGGCGTGATCTCGAGCGTGCACTCCTTCACGCAGTCGAGCGTCGGCTACTTCTTCCTCGCGTTCCTGATCGTCGCGGGCGTGTCGAGCTTCGCGCTGTATGCCACGCGGCTGCCGCTCCTCGAGGCCGAAGCGCGGCTCGAGTCGATGGTGAGCCGTGAGGCGAGCTTCCTGTTCAACAATCTGTTGTTCATCGGGATCGCCTTTTCGGTGCTGTGGGGCACGCTGTTCCCGATCCTGTCCGAGCTGGTGCAGGGGACCAAGGTCACGGTGGGTCCGCCGTTCTTTAACCAGGTCAACATTCCGCTCGGGCTGGCGCTCCTCGGCCTCACGGGCATCGGGCCCCTCATCGCCTGGCGCCGGGCTTCCCTCCCGAACCTGCAGCGCCAGTTCGCGGTACCCGTGACGGTCGGCGTGTTCACTGGCCTGGTCCTGCTCGTCGCGGGCATCCGCGACTTCTATGCCCTCATGGCGATGGCGCTCGGAGGGTTCGTAATGGGCACCGTCGTCCAGGAATTCGCTCGCGGCACCGGTGCGCGGCACCGCCAGTACGGCGAGGGCTATGCGCTGGCGCTCGGCCGGCTGCTGGCGCGCAACCGCAGGCGCTACGGCGGCTACATCGTTCACACCGGCATCGTCATCCTGTTCGTGGCGTTCGCCGGGATGGCGTTCAAGACCGAGACCGAAGCGACCCTCAAGCCGGGAGAGTCCGCGTCGATCCGGAGCCCCTACGGCTGGACCTACCGGCTCACGCATCTCGGGATCTCGCAGTACGACGCGCTGAATCGTCAGGTGACGGCGGCGACGCTCGACGTGACCCGGGACGGCACTCCGCTGGGCGTGCTCACCACCGAGAAACGGCAGCACGTCGACGCCCTCGGCCGCCCGACGTTCCAGCCATCCACCGAAGTCGGCATCCGGAGCGACCTACGGGAGGATCTCTACGTCGTTCTGGGCGGCGTGGTCAACGGGACCGAGCAGGCCGTCTTCCGTTTCACGATCAACCCGCTCGTCTGGTGGGTGTGGTACGGCGGGATGATCGTCGCCCTCGGCGGGCTGATCGTGATGTGGCCGGGCGGCTCCCCGGCCGTCAAACGGGCTCAAGCTGGGTATGCGGTGCGGCTGGTGGAGGAGAAATGATGCGGCCACGGAATGATGGAGCGACGGAATGTGGGCGCCGCGAGTTCTTCGGGTTCGCCGCTGCAGGACTCCTCTCCGTCGTTCCGTCGTTCCGTCGTTTTGTCCCCGTTCAGGATACGCTCCCGTCCACCGGCCCCTCCGGCCGCCTCTGGGATCCGGCCCGCGCTGGCAGGCCGCTCGATCCTGTCGTCGCCGCCGACAACGACGCGGCTATCCAGGCCATCGAAAAGCAGCTCCACTGTACCTGCGGCTGCAACCTCGACGTGTACACGTGTCGCACGACCGACTTCACATGCGGCGTGAGCCCGGAGATGCACCGGCAGGTGATCGCCCTGGCGGAGCGCGGGATGACCGGGCAACAGATCGTCGATCAGTTCGTGCGCGAGCATGGCCTCACCATCCTGATGGCGCCTCCCAAGCGCGGCTTCAACCTGGCGGGCTACTTCACGCCCGCCATAGTGATCGTTCTCGCTGCCGGCGTTCTGACCTTCGTGCTGCGCCGCTGGGCCCGAGCGGCATCCGGCGTCCCGGCCGCCGCGCCGGCGGCCCCGACCGTCACCGCCGCGCCGGAGGAGCTCGAGCGCCTGCGCCGCGAGCTCGACCAGCTGCCAACCTGAGCACGGTGCTCGAGCTCGTCGCCGGCATCCTGCTCGCCACGGGAGCGGTGTACTTCGTTCTGCGACCGATTCTGTATCCGGAAGTCGAGGGACGAGGGACGGGGAACGAGGGACGGGGGGATGAAGGGGAGGATCCCGAGGATGATCTCAGTCCTCGCGCTGTCGCGCTGCGGGCGCTCAAGGAGATCGAGTTCGACCGCGCGACGGGTAAGCTGTCGGACGCGGATTACGACGTCCTGAAGACACGGTACACGTCCGAAGCTCTCGCCGCTCTCCGCGCCGAGGGGCCGGGAAGCGGGATGCGGGATGCGGGAAGCGTAGTGCCCGACGCCACGGCGCATCCCGCATCCCGCATCCCGCATCTCGCATGTCCGGCCCACGGTCCCCGCCCCGAGCCCGACGCAGCCTTCTGCTCCGAATGCGGCTGCCGGCTCGCCGCCGCGCCCGGCTACTGCGCGCGGTGCGGCGCGTCCCTCGAGCACGAGGCGCGGTATTGCCACGCCTGCGGAACGCGCGTCGCCGCCTGATGTGACGATCGTCACGCGTTAACATCGTCTGCAGGGTCGCGTCTGAACGGCTCGACGATCGCCTGGGGACGAGCTGGCGCCGCGTTCCCATGACCGACAACGGCGACGGCACCTATCAACGCACCTGGATCG
>Ga0209470_1000967_pt1 | contig 22045 bp, 19 predicted proteins | sample GraSoiAngelo_125_FD_185882 | JGI IMG/M metagenome (GOLD analysis project Ga0209470, IMG submission 185882) | Grasslands soil microbial communities from the Angelo Coastal Reserve, California, USA - 14_0927_05_40cm (SPAdes) (version 2) | ecosystem: Environmental > Terrestrial > Soil > Grasslands ... | reverse complement strand
CTCCGCCAGGGGCTGCAGGACGGCGTCGTCTGGCGGCTGGGGCTCCTCTACTTCCTTATTATCGCCGGACTGTACGGTCAGGGACTGTGGCTGCCGCAGATCATCAAGGGCTCGTCGCAGTTGAGCGATTTGACCGTGGGATTGCTGTCGGTGGCGCCGGCGCTGGTCGCGGCGGTCGCAATGGTCGCGTGGGGCGCGCGCTCCGACCGGACCGGCGAACGGCACCTGCACGTCGCCGCACCCCTCGCGGCAGGAGCCGTGGGGTTCCTCGCGACTGCCGTGACGCGCGACGTCCCCCTGCTCGCCACGGCCGCCCTGTCGCTTTCCGCGGTCGGCTTCACCAGCGCGCTGGGGCCGTTTTGGGCGCTCCCGACCGCCTTTCTCCGCGGCACCGCGGCCGCCGGCGGCATCGCGTTGATTAACGCTCTCGGGAACGTGGCCGGTCTCGCGAGCCCGTATCTCGTCGGGCTCGTGAAGGACGCGACCGGCGGATATGCCGGCGCGCTGATCGTGCTGGCGCTGCTGATGCTCGCGGGCGCGACCCTCGCACTCGCGTTGCGCCGCGCCCCGCGCTAGGGCCGGCCACCGGCTAGGTCGGCCGAAGGAGCGAAGCGCGGCGGTCGGCGCGCCTTGGTCGCCTGCTCGTACGCGTACGCGAACTTGATGAGGAGGCCCTCGCTCCACGGGCGCCCGACGAACGAGAGACCCACCGGCAGCCCACGTACGAAGCCCATTGGCACCGTCACATGAGGATAGCCGGCGACCGCCGCGGGGCTCGAGAAGCTGCCGCCGCCGCCCGGATCGCCGTTCACGAGGTCGGTGAGCGAGGCGGGACCGCCGGTCGGCGCGATCAGCGCGTCGAACTTCTGGTCGGCCATCACGGCGTCGATCCCCTGCGTGCGCATCAGCAGGTGGTTCTTGTCGAGCGCTTTCAGGTAGTCCTGGTCCGTGAGGGGTCCCTTTGCCTGCGCCTGCACAAATATTTCTTGGCCGAAATAGATCAGCTCCCTGTCCTTCGCGTGCTCGTTGAACGCGATCAGGTCCTCGAGCGTCTTGGCGCCGCTGCCAGGCGCCCACTCCGCCAGATACCGATTCAGATCCGTCTTGAACTCGTACAGCAGCACGACGAACTCCGAGTCGTCCGTCTGGCCCGCCGTGGCGATGTCCGCGGGATCGACGATGACCGCGCCCGCCCGTTTGAGGACGTCGAGCGCGGCTTCCATGAGCGCGTCGGTGCCGGGGCTGTACCCCATGAAATGGGAACGGCACACGCCCAGCCGCGCGCCCTTCAGTCCATTCGCGTCGAGGAACGTCGTGTAGTCAGTGCGTGACTGCCCTGCGCTGGCGGTCGTCGCCTCGTCACGGGCATCGACCCCGGTCAGCGCGCCGAGCAAGGTCGCCGCGTCGGCCACGGTCCGTGCCATGGGGCCCGCCGTGTCCTGGCTGTGAGCGATCGGGATGATGCCCGAGCGGCTCACGAGTCCGAGTGTCGGCTTGATGCCCACGATCCCACAGCACGTGGACGGCGAGACGATCGAGCCATCGGTCTCGGTGCCGATCGCCACCGCGCACAGATTGGCCGACACCGCGACGCCCGAGCCCGAGCTCGACCCCGAGGGCGTCCGATCGAGCGCGTAGGGATTGCGGCACTGGCCGCCCCGGCCGCTCCAACCGCTCGACGAATGGGTGGAGCGGAAGTTGGCCCACTCCGACAGGTTCGCCTTGCCGAGGATCACCGCGCCGGCGGCGCGCAGGCGATCGACGATGAAGGCATCGCGCGGCGGAGTCACGCCCGCGAGCGCGAGCGAGCCGGCCGTGGTCAGCATCCGATCCCGCGTAGCCACGTTGTCCTTCACCAGCACCGGAATCCCGTGCAGCGGTCCGCGCGCGCCCTTGGCCTTGCGCTCCGCGTCCAGTGCCGCGGCTTGTGCCAGTGCGTCGGGATTCGGCTCGAGGACCGCCCGCAGGGCGGGCCCCTTGCGATCCAGCTCGTCGATTCGCTGGAGGTAGGCGGTCACCAGCGAGCGCGCGCTGTACTTCCCCGACGCCATGCCCGCCTGCAGGTCGGCAATGGTCGCTTCTTCGAGCTCGAACGGAGCGGTTGCCGGTGGGCTGACGCCGGGCGCCAGCCCGGGGATTCCGGGACTCGCCGTCGCCAGCGTCCCGCTTGCGGTCGCGATCTCGAGAAACGCGCGGCGGTCCAGTGTCCAGTCTCTCATGGCGGTCTCCTGGTCGAATGACAGACGCCGGGAACGTGGCTAAACTTGCTGCGACCCGGGACCCGCGGCCAGCAAAATGGGGCAGATCGTCGGAGGACAATCGGACGTCGGCAGGCTGCGCCGGGTCCTGGTGAAGCACGCGCGCGACGCGTTCGGCGACGCCCCGTCGGTCGAGCGCCAGTGGCACGACCTGCGCTATCTCGCCCCACCCGCCGTCCCTGCGGCGATCGCCGAGTATGACCGTTTTCTTACGCTCCTCGAGGCGGCCGGCGTCGAGCCGCGCCTCCTGCCACCCGACGGAAGCGTGGGCCTGGACTCGCTCTACGCCCGGGATGTCTCCGTCGTCTGCGACCGTGGCGTCATTCTGTGTCGCATGGGCAAGCCCCAGCGGCGGACCGAGACGGCCGCGCAGGAGGCCGCCTTCGACGCCGCGGGCATCCCGATTCGAGGCCGCATCGGGGACGACGGTACGCTGGAGGGCGGGGATGTCTGCTGGATCGACGAGCGCACGCTGGCCGTGGGCCGGGGCTACCGGACCAACGATGCCGGGATCCGGCAGCTCACCGAGCTGGTCCGCGATTGCGTCGACGAAGTCGTGGTGGTGCCCCTGCCTCACTGGCGCGGGCCCGAGGACGTGTTCCACCTGATGTCGATCGTGAGCCCGATCGACCGGGACCTGTTCCTCGTCTACGCACCGCTCCTGCCGGTCCCCTTTCGTGAGGTGTTGCTCTCCCGCGGAATCGAGCTGATCGAGGTGCCGGAGTCGGAGTTCGACACGCTGGGGTGCAACGTGCTGGCAATCGCGCCCCGCGAGGTGCTGATGGTGGCGGGTAATCCGCAAACGCGCGGCCGGCTCGAGGGGGCCGGCGTGGCGGTGCGGGAGTTCGCCGGTCGGGAGATCTGCCTGAAGGGGGGCGGTGGGCCGACGTGCCTCACCCGGCCGCTGGTCCGGGATCGGTGTGACGTGTGACCCCCCGACGGCGGTCGCTCGTCGTATATTGCGGCCGAACCCCCTCTCTTGGAGGCCCATGTCGAAGCAGGCCATCTTGGCGGTCGCGCTGGCGTGCGCGCTGGCTGCGTGCGGTGGGAAGGAGCACCGGGCCAAGGCAGGCCCAGCCGCGCGATCCAGCCAGCCGGCGGCGACCCGGTCCCAGAGCCCTCCGTCTACGTCGCAGAAAAAGAAGACGACCAAACCCGATACAACCCGGGGGAAGAACCCCTTGACCAACAACTAGGACGGCGGGTCAGGCCGAGGATCGGCGCAACTCGGCGTCGGCACGGTCGCGCTCCACGGCTTCGCCCAGCGAGTCGAACAACTCCCGGGCGCGTTCGAGGTATGCGCGGGCCTCTTCCTGCTGGCCCAATTTGCTGTGGAACTGTCCGTAGGCGAAGTACACCTGCGCCTCGGTTGCGACCGAGCGCTCGAGCGCCTTGGCCAACTCGATCGCCTGCTCGAAGAACACGAAGCCCGTTTCGTCACCCTGGGCGCCGCGCAGCCGGCCCATGAGCGTGTAGATCTGCGCCAGATGGCGAATCAGATTCGCGGCGATGGCGACCTCTTCGGCGCGGCGCAGCTCGGCCTCGGCTTCGAGCAGCCGGCCTGCCTCGAGATCGAGCGCCGCGAGGTTCACGCGGATCGACAGCTCCAGCCCCGCGTCCCGGGGCGCCCGCTGCACCCAGGCCAGGGCTTCGCGGTAAGCCGCGGACGCGGCATCGTACCGCCCGAGCTGGGCGTCCAGGCGACCCTGCTCGTTCAGCACGCGCGCCATTTCGTCGGGGGGACCGGCGGATTCGAATCGCTCGCGGGCGCGTCGCAAGTAGTCGCCCGCCGCGGCAAGGTCGTGCTGTTTCCGCGCCAGCACCCCGAGCTGACGCTCCAGCCGGCCGGCGCGCGGGGCGTCTTGCGCGGCGTCGGCCAGCCGCAGGCCGCGGCTGTACCACGCATGCGTGCCCGCCCATTGTCCCTGTGCGAGGGCGGCTTCGCCCAACCCCTCGGACGCCGCCGTCGCACCGGCCTGGTCAAACTCTCCCTCGGCGAGCGCGAGCGAACGCTGGAAGTGCCGCGCCCCCTCGGCGTACTCGCCGAGCGCGAGACGGACGTAGCCGAGGGCGCGCAATGCCTCCACCTCGGGGCGACGGTCCTGCAGCTGCTCGGCGACGTGCAGGGCCACCTCGTACCACGCGCGCGCCTGGGTGAGCCGGCCACCTTCCTCCTCGAGGTGGCCGGCGCGCAACAACGCGGCCACCACGCCCGGTGCGTCCCCGCGCTGCTGGCTGTCGAGGGCGTCGGCGTACGCCTTGAACAGCTCCTGGATGTGCTCCGCGATACGGTGGAACGCCTGCGGCATCCGGCGGCGCAGCTCGTCCAGGTCGACACCTCGCTTTCCCAACGTGAGGTAGGGTCCCGAGCTGGCCCACAGCTTGCGCTCATCCGGTCGCGAGATGGAGACCAGGAGCGCACGCAGGGGGGTGAGCGCCTCGAGCTCGGGCAGCAGCGCGAGCGCTTTCTCGACCCGAATGGGCGGGAGGTGGGGCTCGGTCACAACCCGTACTCTTTCATCTTGCGCGTCAGCGTGTTGCGATGGATGCCAAGGATCTCCGCAGCGGCGCCGATCTGCCCGTTCGTGTGGGACAGGACGCGGGCGATGTGCCGAGCCTCCGCCTCCGCCAACGTCAGCAGGCCACCGCGGGGCCGGTCTCCAAGCGCCGGCTCCTCGCCCCGGAGCTCCTCGGGCAGCTGCTCGGCTCGTATGGTCCGGTCGGTGGCCACGATGACGGCGCGCTCGATCACGTTGCGGAGCTCGCGCACGTTGCCGACCCAGGCGTGGTTGCGTAGCAGCTCCAGCGCGCGATCGGAGATCGCCTCGATCTGCTTGCCGTAGCGCCGGGCAAACTGGCCGACGAAGTGTGCGGTGAGCAGGAAGAGGTCGTCGCCCCGCTCCGCCAGCGTGGGGAGCCGGATGGTCACGACGGCGAGGCGGTAGTAGAGATCCTCGCGGAAGCGTCCCTGCTTGATCGCCTCCTTCAGATCGCGATTGGTTGCCGCGATGAGGCGCACGTCGATGGGGATCGTTTCGCTACCGCCCACGCGCTCGATCTCACGCTCCTGCACGGCGCGGAGGATCTTGGCCTGCAACGCGAGACTCATGTCGGCGATCTCGTCGAGGAACAGCGTGCCGCTCCCCGCCTGCTCGAAGCGACCGATCTTGCGCGTGATGGCGCCGGTGAACGCGCCCTTCTCGTGGCCGAACAGCTCGCTCTCGAGAAGGTTCTCGGGGATCGCGGCACAGTTGACCGCGACGAAGGCGCCCGCCGCGTGCGGCCCGTTCACGTGAATGGTGCGGGCCACGACCTCCTTGCCAGTACCGGACTCTCCCTGCACCAGGACGGTGGCCGGACTCCCGGCAACTCGCGCCAGGAGCTTGTAGACCTCGAGCATGGCGGCGCTCTGCCCGACGAGCGCGTACGGACCGACCGCGTGGGCCTCGACGGCGGGGAGGGGGATTGCCGCCTCGCCGGTCGCCGAGCGGAGTCGATCGAGGGCCCGGACCAGCTCCTCACGGCGCAGCGGCAGGGAGAGGAGATCCAGCACTCCCGATTTCTCGGCGCGCAGCACCAGGCCCATGGACGGCGCCTGGACGGCGGCGATCAGGCGGGGGCCGCCCGGTGTCGCGCGCAACGAGTCGACCCACCAGGACAGGTCGTCGTCCGGGTGCTCGCCCAGCACCGCCACCACGACGTCCCAGCGGCGACCGGCCAGCTGTCGCACGGCGCGCGGCAGATCGGGCGCCGCATCCACCTCGAGCTGTGCGTCGTCCGCCCATTGCCGTAGGTTCTGCATGACGCCGCCGGCACTCCCCCCTTCGCCGGCGACTACGAGAATCCGCAAGCGCGGCACATCCTCCTTGCGCGGCGTCGCCGCTGAAACCGGCGGGTGCGCGGGAGTGAGGCTCATCCCCCGGGCCCGGCGCCGCTCACAAACCGAGCAACCAGCGCGAGCGCATCATCCGTGCCTTTCCCATGCTGAGCGAGGATGTGGTCCGCCACCTGTTGCGGGGTTGCCTCGGGCGGGAGCCCTTCGGCGAAGCCCTCGCGGATGCCGTCGGTAGCGAAGATGAGGGTGTCGCCGGGCGCGACGCGCAGCGTTTCCGGCTGGAGCCGCGGCAGCTCCGATCCGACAATCCCGCCACGCGTGATGAGCGTCGCTCTGCGGCGTCGCGCTCCGTCGGTGCCATACAGGAGCGTGCCCTCCACGTTGCCCACGCCAAGCCACGTCAGCGACCGCTCATGCCGATTCACGAGCGCCAGGCTCAGCACGGCGCCGCGGGTTCCGTGGAGCGCACGATGAGAGCGCTCGACGAGCGCCAGGGGTGATTCGCCGGCGTGCCGCTCGAGCGCGGTGACGGCAGCCCGGGCGGCGGCCGCGGCTTCCGCGCCATGTCCCAGGCCGTCGGCGACCGCCAGGAGCACCCCGCTCGCGATCGGTTTGACCAGGTGCACGTCCCCGCACTGCGCTTCTCCGGGAAGGGTCCGCATCGCCACGCCCCATTCGATCACGCGCGCCGTGCCGGGCGAGGTATCACGCATTCTGGCGCCGCCATTTCTTCATGGTGACGGTCGTGCCCTTCCCGACCCCCGAGCTCACGTCGAAATCGTCCATGAGGCGCCGCGCACCCGGCAGGCCGAGGCCCAGACCGCCCGACGTCGAGTAGCCGTCCTCGAGCGCGCGCTCCACGTCGCGGATCCCGGGCCCCTGATCGCGCGCCACGATCACGATGCCGCGGCGGTCGCCGTTGGCCACCAGGCTGAGCGTGACCTCCCCCCGCTTGGCGTACATGAGGATGTTGCGGGCGATTTCGGAAATCGCGGCGGCGATGACCGTCTGGTCGCCACTCGAGAATCCCGCGTGCGCCGCCAGATCGCGCCCGCGTTGTCGCGCGGTGACGACATCCACGTCGGCCGCGATCGGGATCAGCAGCTCGTCAGCCACGGTCTAGCCGCGCGGACCCGCGCTCGATGCGGAGCTGCGTCTGGCGATCGAGAAACGCCAGACCCTCCTCGAGGTCGAGGGCGGTCGAAACCCCTTTGAGCGTCAGACCGAGCTGCACCATCGCGAAGGCGACCTCCGGCTGGATCCCGACGATCACGGTCTCGGAGCCGCGCAGACGCGCCATGTGGGCGATGTCCCGCAGCGTCCGCACCGCGAAGGAGTCCATCACGTCCAGCGCTGTGACGTCGACGATCACACCGCGGGCGCGAAACCGCCCGACACGCTCGATCAACGCCTCACGCAGCTGCGAGAGATCCGCGTCGGTCAGCGCCGATTGGATCGATGCAATCAGGTAATGGCCCTGCTTGAGAATCGGAACTTCCACCGGCCCTCCGATGACGGGGGTCCGCTGCCGCTCATGTCTTCGGGGACACTTCCTCCAACGGCAGGACCTTGTACCCGAGCAATCGCTCGGCCTCCTCGATGCCGCCCTGCAGGTCGCCCACCGTTGCCATTTCGCTGAGGTCGACGCCGATCGTGACCAGCGTCTGGGCGATCTCCGGCGACAGGCCCGTCACGATCACCGTCGCGCCCAGCAGCCGCGACGCTTCCACCGTTTGCACCAGGTGGTTCGCGACGTTCGAGTCCATGGCCGCCACGCCCGTGATATCGATGACCACCACCTTCGCGCGGTTGGTGCGGATGGCGCGCAGCAGCTGCTCGGTCAGCTGGCGGGCGCGCTGCGGGTCGATCACGCCAATGATCGGCAGAATCAGCAGGCGCTCGCGCACCTGGAGCACAGGGGTCGAGAGCTCGCGAATCGCCTCCTGCTGCTGCCGGATGATGCGCTCGCGCTCCTGCACGAACCCCACGGCTACCGTGTTCGCGATGCGGTTGGCCGCCGGCTCGTACGCGTCCAGGATGCGGTTGAGCTTGTCGAAGTCTTCGTGATATTTGGCGAACAGTGAGCGGGCGAGCACGTCACGTAGTAACAGCACGATGCCCACGACTTCATGCGTCTCGACGCCGCGCGGGATGATGCGCTCGGACAGGTTGCGCGCGTACGCCTGCAGGGCCTCGAACGTCCCCGTCTCCAGCGCCTCGACGTAGTTGTCGTACACCGACGTCGCTTCGGCGAAGATTTCCTCCTCCGTCATCGCCGTGAGCAGCTGGGCTCGCGTGATGCGCCGCGCCCATTCCTCGCGCAGCTGTGTGCGGTTTTGTCGCAGGAGAGCCACCAGCTCGCGCAGCAGCGCCGCGGTGGACTCCGATTGGGTCTGGGGATCGGACGGAGACGGCAGCGCGTTCTTGCCTTTGGTGGCCATGGCGGGCGGTCCTTAGCTGGATGGAATGTTGCCGCGGCGCAACAGCAAGGCTAGTGCCACAAACGTGACCCCATGGTCGTGGTGTAACTATCTACACCACAATAAATTACTCCATTCGATCGAGCGGCGTTACCTCATCGATGCAACAGTTTGATGCGCCAACCAGTAGCGCGGGGCACAAAAAAGGGGCGCGAGTGCAACAGCGCCCCTTTTCCTAGATGCGCCAGGGGGAGCGGCGTGCGGTCCACTCCCCGCTGGTCGCTGCATCATTCATTCCCGCACCTCCTCATGATGCACACCTCATCACGTCTCTATGCGCCGCCGTGCGGCTCGGGTCTCAGCCCGCGCCGAGCGGTTGCGGAATCGCGACCGCGTGGCGCGGCGTGCGCGACGCCGCGTCCGGCGCATCCAGCTCGAAACGCTCGCCATCGCAGACCACCTGCGCGATCCGCTCGGCGGCCCGGCCATCCCAGCGCTCGATGATCGGTCGCGCGGGTGAGCGACGGCGCAGGCCGCGCTCTGCGGCGGCGAGGATGGCGTCACGTCGCGGTTGCACCAGGCGGTTCGTCCCGTGGGTACAGGTGATCGGGCGCTCCGTGTTCGGTCGCACCGTCAGGCACGGCACGCCCAAGAACGTCGTCTCCTCCTGGAGGCCACCCGAGTCGGTGATCACGACACCGGCGTTGGCGACCAGACTGAGCATGTCCAGATAGCCGAGCGGTTCCAGGAGCTGGAGGGCCTGATCGGTCGACGGCCGCAGCCGCAGCCCCTCGATGCGCGCACGGGTGCGCGGGTGCACCGTGAACAGGACGGGGACCTGGCGCGCCAGCCGGTTCAGGGCGTCGAGCAGCTCGCGGAGCACGTCGGCGTCGTCCACGTTCGCCGGCCGGTGCAGCGTCACGACCGCGTAGGGCCGCCCGCTCACCCCGAAGCGCGCCGGCGCGTCGAGCGCCTGTGCCTGGGGGAGCGCCCAGCACAGCGTATCGATCATGACATTGCCGACGAAATGCACCCGCTCGGGCGGAATGCCCTCCGCGTCGAGGTTCTGGGCAGCATCGCGTGACGGCAGGAAGAGGACGTCCGAGAGCCGATCCGTGATCACGCGATTGATCTCTTCGGGCATCGTCCAGTCACCGCTGCGCAAACCCGCTTCCACGTGCCCGACCGGGACCTGGAGCTTCGCGGCAACGAGCGCCGCCGCAAGGGTGGAGTTCACGTCGCCGTAGGTCAGCACGAGATCGGGATGCAGGTCGCTGATCACCGGCTCCAGCCGTTGCATCGCCACGGCAGTTTGCTGAGCATGCGTCCCCGATCCCACTCCGAGATGATGGTCGGGCTGCGGGATCCAGAGTTGCTCGAAGAAGTCAGCCGACATGCCCGCGTCGTAGTGTTGACCCGTGTGGACGATCACGTGCTCCACGTCCCGCTTCACGAGCGCCCGGTCGACGGGTGCGAGCTTCATGAAGTTCGGGCGGGCGCCGACGACGGACAGGACGCGCATCGCCCTAATGGGCCAGCCGGGTGACGGTGAACACCGCCACCGGAATCGCAACGAGGAGGCTGACGATGCGAACCGTCCGCTCGCTGTCACCCTGTTTCGGCACGATGATGCGGTCCCCCGTGCGCAGTCCCAGGGCCTCGATCGTCATGCCGCGCGCGAAGGCGTCCTGGAAGGTGTTGCCTTCATAGAGCCGGTCGCCTTCCCGCTCGATGCGCGCGGACGTGAACTTCGCATCCTTGGTCGGCCCACCGGCGGCCATGAGCGCGTCCGACACGACGGCGCCCGCGGGGACGGCGTAATAGCCGGGGTGCTCCACTTCTCCGAGCACCGCCAGACGCACCAACACCCGCACGTGGATCACGGGATTCTTCAGGTACCGGCCGAGCTGCTGGATCAGATACGTCTCCACGTCGGCCCGTCGCACCCCGGTCAGCGGGATGGCGCCGATCACCGGTAGGGTCAGGGTCGGTCCCGGCCCGACGCTGTATGCCCGGGTGAACTGCGTATCTCCCTCGACCTCGAGGAGAATTTGATCGCCCAGTTCGAAATCGCTGTGCGGCACGCGCGCCGCGGTCTGCGCCGCCAGCGGGCTCGCCACTAACAGCGCCAGGAGGCACACCATCACTTTCTCGTTCATGGGCATCACTCCACTGTCACGCTCTTGGCCAGGTTGCGCGGTCGATCCACGTCACAGCCACGCAACACGGCGATGTGGTACGCCAGGAGCTGGAGCGGAATGACCGTCAGCACCGGCGCGAGGAGGGGAGGGGTCGCCGGTACGGCGATCTGGTGGCCCGCGAGACCGCGTAGATCGCCGCTCCCCTCGCTCGTGATCGCGATGATGCGGCCTCCCCTGGCTTTCACTTCCTGCATGTTCGAGATCACCTTCGGGTAGACGGCGTCCTTGGGCGCCAGACACACGACCGGCATGTTCTCGTCGATCAGCGCGATCGGTCCGTGCTTCATCTCGGCCGCCGGATACCCCTCGGCGTGGACATACGAGATCTCCTTGAGCTTGAGCGCGCCTTCGAGGGCCACCGGGAAGTTGATCCCGCGACCGAGGTAGAGCGCGTTCCGGGCGTCCGCGTACAGTTCGGCAAGCGCTCGCACCGCTGGCTCGACGGTCAGCGTTCGAGCCACCAGCTCCGGAAGCCGCATCAGCTCGGCGACCAAACGGTGGCCTTCCGCCTCCGGCAGCTCGCGCTGGCGCCCCAGGTGCAGTCCGAGGAGTAGCAGCGCCACCACCTGCGACGTGAAGGCCTTGGTCGACGCGACCCCGATCTCGGGACCCGCGTGCAGGTAGATGCCGCCGTCGGCCTCCCGCGCGATCGTGGAGCCGACGACGTTGACGAGACCGAGCGCGGTGGACCCCGCGGCCTTCGCGGCCCGGAGGGCCTCCAGCGTGTCGGCCGTCTCGCCCGACTGCGAGATCGCGATGGTCACGGTCCCTGGAACGTGGAGCTGCTGCCGGTAGCGGTACTCCGACGCATACTCGACCGAGACCGGGATGCCGACCAGCTCCTCGAGCACGTGACGCCCCACGAGCCCCGCGTGCCACGACGTGCCGCAGGCCACGATCACGATGCGCCGGATCGCCCGACACTGCTCCGGCGTGAGCTTCAAGCCGTTGAGACGCGCGGTCCCCTCCGCCACGAGCAGCCGCCCCCGCAACGTGCTCTGCACGGTTTCGGGCTGCTCGCAGATCTCCTTCAGCATGAAGTGGGGGTAACCACCGAGCGCGATCGCGTCGAGATCCCACTCGATGTCGTCTATGGAGCGCTCCTGCTCGCGCGCGTCCCCGTCGAGGACGCGGTAGCCCGCCGGTGTCACCACCGCCACGTCGCCATCGTTCAGGTAGACCACGGACCGCGTATGCCCCAGCACGGCGCTCGCGTCCGAGGCCACGAGGAATTCCCCATCGCCGACGCCGAGCAGGACCGGCGAGCCACGCCGCGCCACGACGATTTTTTGGGGATCGGCCTCGGCCAGCACAGCGATACCGTAGGTCCCCTCGACGTGGTGCAACGCGGCGATAACCCGTTCCTCGAGCGTCGCACCGGGCGACTCTTCGATGAGGTGGACGAGCGTTTCCGTGTCCGTGTCGGTCACGAACACATGCCCATCCTGCTCCAACCGCTTGCGGAGCACGTCCGCGTTCTCGATGATGCCGTTATGCACCAGCGCGATCGTTCCGGTACAGTCGGTATGGGGATGCGCGTTGCGCTCAGTGGGTGCGCCGTGCGTCGCCCACCGCGTGTGACCGATGCCGCAGCTCCCATGCACGGGCATCCGCTCGAGCAGGTCGCGGAGTCCGGCGATTCGTCCGGCGAGCTTCCGGGTCTCCACGCCCTTGCCGTTCAGCACGGCGACGCCGGCGGAGTCGTAGCCACGGTACTCCAGTCGGCTCAGGCCCTCCACGAGCGGCGAGACCGCCGCCCTGGGGCCGACGTACCCTACGATCCCGCACATTGCTCAGATGCCTCACGCTTGGGTTCCAACAGCGGTGCGCCAGTGATCGCGAGACCGAAGCGCGCGAGCTGGGCGAGCGTGCCATCGACCACGCCGACCCCCCCCGCGGGCAAGGCGAGCAGCGGCGCCCCACAGCGCTCGCTCGTCGCTGCCCGTCCGGGCCGCGCGCCTCGCGCATGCGTGGTCCCCTCGTTGCTCCGTGTGCGACAGTCCTTGCAGGGCATATTCAACGACGCTAGGTCGTGCCTGCACACTTCAAGTTTGAGGCCCGGGAGCACACACCGCTGTCGCACTCACCGTTATCGGCCAGTGCGGTAACGGGTTACCTCCCCGCCGGACGCCGCGACACGCCACACCGCCGAGCCTCCGGCGTTGCGCCCGCGCGGCAACCCGCCGCGCCGCAGCGCCGCTCCGGAGATCGCCGGCGCTCAATGTTAGGCATCACCCGCGGCGGCCCCGGGTTTGCAGTTCCAGTGTGGGCCAACGGGGACAGTGATGACTGAGCGAATGCCGCAAGGCGGATTGCCACTGGTGCTCCTGGCCGGGAACGGTCAGGAATCAACGCGTTGGCTGAGGGGTCTGCTCGAGAGCGGTGGGTACGCCGTGCTGCAAGAGCGGTCCGGCCAGCACGCGCTGGAGCGCGCCCGGGCTACCGAGCCGGACGTGATTCTCGTGGACGCCGAGCTGCCGGACATGCCCGGTGTCGAGCTCTGCCGAACGCTCCGCGCCGATCCGCGCGTCTCGAGCAGCACCCCGATACTGATGACGATCCGCGACCCTGCAACGCGGGCGCAGCGTCTCAACGCCCTGCGAGCCGGTGCGTGGGAGTGCATCGCTCCCCCTCACGATGCGGATGAAATCCTGCTCAAGATCGGCGCGTATGTGCACGCCAAGCTCGACGCGGACCGGGCCCGTACCGATGGGTTGCTCGACCCTGTGACCGGGCTCTACAACCGGCAGGGGCTGGCACGGCGGGCACGCGAACTGGGATCGCAGGCGTTCCGGGAGCATGGTCCGCTCGCCTGCATCGTTCTGGCGCTCGACCTCGAGCCGGTTGAAGCCGAGGAAGGAGCAGCGGGAGGGGGATCGGGAGGAGGCGGAACCACCAGCCTGGGACGGTGCATCCAGGCGATCAAGGCGGCAGCCCGGTTGTCAGACGTCATCGGCCGGCTCAGCACGAGCGAATTCGCCGTGCTCGCCCCGGGCACGGACGCCGCTGGCGCGCGCCGGCTGGCCGAACGGCTAGCAGGCTCGGTGAGTGCGGCGACCGTCGCCATGCGCGCTGGGACCGGCCTGCCGCCGGCCCCGATCCGCGTCCGCTGCGGGTACGAAGCCGTAGCCAACGTGGGCTATGCGCCGATCGAACCCGTCGATCTCCTGGTGCGCGCCGCAGCCGCCGTTCGAACCGGGAGGGTCGACTCGGGCAATTGGCTCCGTCGCTTCGATGAGGGAGCCAGCTCGACCGCCACTCCCTCGCCCCCCCCCTCCTCACCTACCTAGACCGGGACGCGCCGGCTGCCGGCCTCCTCGTCTGCTGCCTCGTAGCCCGGCAAATAATAGGAATAGTATCGGTAGGCCCCCCCAGCTGGCACGTCGTTCAGGATGGCCCCCAATAGGCGGATTGGCAGCCGCTGGAGCACCTCGAGCTTCGCCGCCGCGACGTCGCGGTGGCTGTACCCCGTGCGAAGCACGAGCGCCAGCGTGCCTGTAAGCGTGCCCACGATGAGCGGGTCGACTCCCGCGGCGAGTGGCGGGCTATCGAACAGGATCACGTCATAGCCTGAGCGCATGCCCGTGACGAGCTCGGACATTCTCGGCGACCCCAGCAGCTCGGGCGCGTTGTAGGCCCGCGTGCCACACCCAATGAGGGAAAGCGCGGGGTACGGCGTCGCCTGAACGACCGCGTCGAGCGGGGCCTCCCCACGAAGGAAGTCACTCAACCCCGGCCGGCGGCGTGCGCTCAGGCGGCGGTGCAACACGCCGCGCCGGATGTCCGCATCGATCAGCAGAGTCCGATGGCCGCCGTCCGCAAAGGTGTGCGCCAGGTTAGCGGCGATAAACGATTTGCCATCTCCCGCTCCCGGGCTGGTCACGGTGACGAGCAGGGGCGCGCGCCCGCCATGGGCGTATACCAGGTTCAGGCAGACGCCCCGGAGAGCCTCCACGACCTGGTTGACGTCTTCCGGTATGCGGCCCCGACCGCGCCCATGCGCTAGCGTCCGCATGTGCGGGACCGCGCCCAGGATCGCCAATCCCATCTCGCGCGAGACCTGATCGGGGTAACGGACTCTGGGATCGATGCGGTCGAGCAGAACCGCGCCCACCACGGCCAGTCCGAAGCTGCCGCAGAACCCCATCACGATGAGGCGTCCAGCCAGGTCCTGTACCGGCCGGCGCGACACCACGGCGGCGTCCAAGATTCGGACGTCCGGGATCGTGCTTGCCTCCGCGAGCCGCGCCTCCTCATAACGCTGCTGCAGCATGGTGAAGAGATTCTCCGACAGGCTCACGTCGCGGCGTAGCCGGGCCTCTTCAATGGCCCGGGCCGGAATGTCACGCAGGGTCCGCGAATCGGTGCCGAGCCGTCGGCCTAGGTCCGCCTCGCGGGCCGTGAGCTGAGCGAGTAGCCCGCGCGCCAGGGTCGGAATCGTCTGCCGTTGCAGTGTCGTGATCTCCTCGATCAGGCGTTGCACGGGCGGATACTGGTCGGAGTACTTGTACCGCAACGCGCGCAGGCTGGCGCGTTTGGACGTCAGCTCCCCGAGCGCGCCAACGAGGTCGGGATTCGACTGGACCGATCCCACCACGGCCAGAGCGTCCGGCGACAGACCGGCGGTGTCGCCGGCCTGCGCGAGCACGCGTTCCAGCGCCTCGCGGTCCTGCTGCAGGCGCTCGCGGTCGAACTGCATGTTGAAGAACGTCCCGAACTGGGCAGATGCCTCGCCGTTCGCGCTGCCGCCCCCACCACCCGCTCCGCCTGGTGCGCCGAGCGCGACCGGCGGCGGGCGATCGGTGGGCAATGTGATGGTCCGTACCCTGAATCGCTCGAGGGCCGCCTCGGAACTCCGCAGCGTGCCCTGCGCGCGCTGCAACTGGTCCGCCAGGATCTTCGTGAGCTCGCTCAGCTTGGTTCGCTTGAGGTCGGCCGCGACCTGCACGTAGCGTTCGGCGACTGCGTTCACGATCGCGGTGATCTGGGCAGCATCCGGGCCCCGCATCTCGATCCGGAGAAAGTTGCCTTCCAGGTCCAGCTCGGTGCGCAGCGAGTCCGCCAGCGATCGCGCTGCGTCGCGCAGCGTCAGCAGCTCGAACTCCACGGCGCGGTCGGGGGGGAGTGTCGCGGCTGTCGGAGCCCACGCAAACCCCAGCCGGGTCCCGATTGAATCCCCCACCCTTCCCTGCTCGAGCACGCGTCCCTCGACGGTGGCGAGCGTGTAGCTCTGCCGGTCGGCGTCGAGCGACAGCCGATACGCCCCCGGGCGATATTGCCCGGCCGTCTGGAACGTCGTGAGGAAGCGCGCGTCCGCGCGCGACTTCGGGCTCACGAACATCCGCTGGTCCCGGGCCACTTGGTCGAGCACGACGTACGACTTGAGGAGGTCTACCCATGCCTGCGCATCGAGCAGCTGACCCTGCCGGATCGGCCCGCGGTCGTCAGCGCGGCGTTCGCGCTCGCTGGCGTCGATCCAGATCGTGGCCTGCGCCCCGTACTGAGGCTTCACGAAGCGCGCAGCGCCGAACCCCGCGAGCGTCCCGAGGAACGTGACGCCGCAGATCAGCCACTTGAAACGCATGACGGCGCTCACGACTCGCCGCCAGTCCACCCCCCCTTCCGGCTCGGCGAAGCCGGCGTACGTCCCCGGAACGGCCGGGGGTGCGGGCGGGGGCGCGGCGGCTGGTGGCGGCGCGCCGTGCGGAATCGGTAAGCGACTGATGCTCATGGATGGCAGACCTCTCGTTGGTAGCGCGCGGCGGAGCGGCGCCCGGTGCGTGTCGTCCCAGCGCCGTACGGCAAGTCCGATACCGCGCGCCACGCCGAGCCGGCCGCCCCCATGCCGCAATTGAGTGCAAGGGTGCACGTCGCGCCGATGCACCTTGGTGCGAGAGGGGTATCGGCGCTGGCCCTCTTGTGCCCCATTTGTTGCCCATTTCATGCGGAAAAGCGCGTCGCTGCAGTGTCGCGACAAGTATGGCCCGAACCCTGCGTAGGAGACGGCCGACCGTAAGCGAGGACGTGGCTTGATGTCTATGCCGATGACTCATGACAGCGGCCAGCCGGCGGAAGGACGCGAAGCGGCGGCCTTGTTGGCGATCGGGCCGGAGGCGAAGGCCCGCGTGCGGATTCTCGTGGTCGACGACGAACACACCCTGCGGGAGAGTTGCGCCGCGGTGCTCCGGCACGAGGGGTACGACGTGACGGTGTCCAGTCGCGGCCAGGATGCCCTCGACTTGCTCAAGCGACGGGCGTTTGACGTCGTGCTCGTGGACCTCTACATGTCGCAGGTGGACGGGCTGGCGCTGTTGCGCGCCGCGCTCGGGACCAATCACGACACGATCGTGATCGTGATGACCGGCAATCCGAGCGTAGAGTCGAGCGTCGAGGCGCTGCGGCAAGGCGCCTTCGATTATCTCCCGAAGCCGTTCTCCGCGTCGCATCTCCAGGTCCTGATCGGGCGTGCCGTCCACACGCTGTTGGTCGCGCGCGAGACGCGCGAGCAGCAGGAGACGCTCGACCGGGCGCAGGTGCAGTCAGACAAGGTCACCCTGCTGGGCACCGCGCCGGCTTTCCGACGCGCGATCGAGCTCGCCCGCAAAGTCGCGCCGACCGATGCCTCGGTCTTCATCACGGGTGAGAGCGGCAGCGGCAAGGAGATGATCGCCCAGTTCATCCACCACCACAGTCGCCGCTCCAGCCGCCCGTTCGTGGCCGTGAACTGCGCCGCGCTGCCGGAAGGCCTGCTCGAGTCCGAGATGTTCGGCCATCGCAAGGGCGCTTTCACCGGCGCGGTGCGGGACAAACCCGGACTGCTGGAGGCGGCTCACGGCGGAACCCTGTTTCTCGACGAGCTGGTCGAGATGCCGAAACCGATCCAGGCCAAGCTACTCCGGGTCATTCAAGACGGCGTGGTACGCCGCGTCGGAAGCGAGACAACGGACGCCGTGGTGAACGTGCGGTTCATCGCCGCCACCAACGTCGACCCCGAAGCGGCGGTCAAGGCGGGCGACATGCGGGAAGATCTGTATTATCGCCTGCGGGTGGTACCGATCAACGTGCCCGCGCTGCGGGAGCGGCCGGAGGACATCCCGTTGCTCGCGGACTACTTCCTTTCCACCTATTGGGTCCGCCATCGCCGCAAGGGCGCGCCCTTCCCTCGCCTGACCGATGCAGCGCTGCGGGCGCTGTGCGCCTACGCCTGGCGCGGGAACGTACGCGAGCTCCAGAACGTAATCGAGCACGTTGCCGTTGTCGTCGAACCAGGTGCGGAGATCCGGCCCGACGACCTCCATCTCACGGGCGAGCCGGCGCCGGCCGACACGGGAGCGAACCCCGCGTCGCTGATCTCCACGTTGCTCGAGGAGAGCTATCACGCCGCGCGTGACCGGGTGATCGCCCAGTTCGAACGGCAGTACCTGACGTGGCTGGTGAACCGCGCGAGCGGCAACATGTCCAAGGCAGCCCGCATCGCAGGGGTGGACCGGACCACGCTGTACCGGCTGATGGAGCGCCATGGGCTGCAGCGCAGCCCCACGGCAGGATGGGTGGTCGAGCGTGAGCCCGGACACCCAGGGCCCGAAACGGAGGACGCGTCGGTCGAAGCGACCGCCGGCACCTCGGAAGGACAGGTCGCGTGATTCGGGGAGGAGTGCTGGAAATGCCCAGTGCCACGGCCGCACAACTCGACTGGCCCGTCGTCGCCGCGGCCCCGCGGTCCACACCCGCGCCAGAGCCGGAGCCGCAAGATCTCACCGCGTGCCTGGCGGGCCCGAACGGGCTCGACCTCGTGGTAGAACTTGCACACGACCTGCGCTCGCCGCTCACGTCGATCCTGTTTCTCGCCGAGGCCCTGCAACAAGGCCAAGGCGGCAAGGTGACGCCGGAGCAAAGTCGCCAGTTGGGCCTGATCTATAGCGCGGCGCTCTGCCTCTGCGCGACCGCCAGCGACGTGCTGGAGCTCGCCCGGGGCGGCAATCGCCTGGTGGATCGCACGCCAGGGCCGTTCTCGGTGGCCGAGACCTTCGAGTCGGTGCGTAGCATGATCCAGCCGATCGCCGAGGAGAAGGGCGTAGCCATCCGTCTCGTCCATCCCGTCCCCGAGCGACGCGTGGGGCAGGCGCGGGCGCTGTCTCGCGTGCTCCTGAATCTCGCCACCAACGCCGTGAAGTTCACCGACTCGGGCTTCGTCGAGGTCTCCGCCCGGCCTCTCGATGGCCGGCGTCTCGAGTTCTCCGTGCGCGACACCGGGGCCGGGATCGACCCCGCGCTGCTCCGGAGCCTGTATCAGCCGGTGCGCCTCGTCGCGACGGCCGGGGGGGTGGGGTTGGGGGCCGGAACCGGCGGCCGTCACCACTTCTCGAGCTCCGGCATGGGGCTCGCGATCTGCCGCAAGCTCGTAACGGCCATGGGCGCCGAGCTGGAAGTGGAAACGCGGTCGAACTGGGGAACCCGCTTCTTCTTCGAACTGGACTGCCCGCCCGCCAGCGCGGCGGCCTGACTCGTTCAGAGCTCCTACGCCGCCTCGGTCGCCACCATAGGGGCGATCCCGGCGCGGCGGCGCTCATCGCGCAGCAGGGCGTCGGCAAAACCGGCGGTCCCCGACACCAGCAGCTGGTACGCACCGTGCTCGGCGCCGAGCGGATACGCGGCCTTGATTCCGCCGTGCACGCCAGGGTCTGTGCTCACCCGGTTCTGAGTGGATTTGAGAAACCGCAACGCCGTATCCACCGGCTCGAGCCAGCGGATCTCTCGGGTGGTCTCGAACAAGCGTAACCAGATGGTCGCCATCTGGGCCGTGCCGCTCAGACAGCCCCAGGAGGCGGCAGGGCGCCAGTCGGACGCAAGGCTTCCGGGGAACCGGCCAGCGGGATCCATCGCGAGCGCCGCCCGCTCCGCCGCGCGGGCCGCGCGGGCAATCAAGTCCTCATCTTCGAGTACCCGGCCCCCCTCCAGCAGCCCGCGAATGGTGTCGGCGACCGTGCCCGCGAGCGCGCCCTGCCGACCGCTGCCGGAGCATTCGGGCAGCCAACCGTTCTCGTGTTGCTGCCGCGCCACGGCGCGAAGCGCGCGTGCCGCCGCCGCGCGACACTCGGGCGCCCGCAGGCGGCGGCCCGCCTCGGCCAGTGCCCACGCGGCGCGCGCGTCGAACAGCGCCGCGTGCCGGTTCGCGTCCTGGATGCGTCCTTGGCGCCACACTCCGTCCTCGCCGAGCGTAGCGAGGAGAAACCACGCCGCTCGCCGCGCCGCCCCTGCGAAGATTCCCGCGCCCGTCTCCCGGAACGCCGCGAGCCAGTCCAGCAGCGCCTGCCCCGTGTTCGCAACGCTGGGCGCGGGGCGCTCAGTCCAACTCGCGCGCATCGCACCGGAAGGCAGTTGCAAATCGAGCTCCCATAGCGCCGCATACTCCGCCCGATCCGCGAGCGCCGAGCGGCGCAGGTGTCGGCTCGCGCTGTACAGAACCGGGATGATCTCGCCGGCGCCGCCTGGGACCGGTGGTTGCCAGGCGCATGAACCGCACATCGGACTCCACGCGAGACTGTAGCCGCGGGCGACGCCCCCCTTCCCTTTTTCGTCCCCCGCGCCCTGGGCGGCTGCGTCCTGCGCTCGTGCGAGCCAGTCGACGGCCGCGACGAGATGGGGCCGGTGATCCGGATCGACGGCGTGACCTGCTCGCTCACGCCACGATTCTTCAAACGCCGCCGGATTCAGGATGGGATGCGCCCGTAATCGCTGCAGCTTGGCGACCATCGCGCGCGCCACCGCAGGCAGGGCCACCGCGCGCAGCGCGGGATCGGGTCTCGAGTGCATATGCGCACGAGGGGCAGACAAAATCCATGCCGACTACCCGGCGAGGTCTCTCGATCGCGTCCAGTGTTGCGTCGCCGCGATAAAATGCCCGAGGACGCATCGCTGCCGCCCGCGACGGGGGACCACTTCGGCGCTGCGAGACGGCGTCCGTCGCGACGGTTCCACACTCGACGCCCCCGCGCCATAGGCGGTGCAACGAAACGCGACGACCATGCGCGCGTGTACACACAGGCCACGGCGTGCGGGCGCTCGCACGGCGTTTGCGTAGGTGGCTCGCCGTGGAAACGACCGCCAAAGTTCGCCGATCGAGCCACGTCAGCACGCGCGCTCGCGCACACACACACGCACACGCCCTCGCCCACGTCTCCCAGCCGACAGATCGGGAGCAGCGAGGCCGACGCCTCCTGAATGTGGTCATCGCCGCATTGGGCCTCGTGCTCGCACTGCCGGTGATGCTGGTAATTGCCGCGCTCATCAAGCTCACGTCGCGCGGCCCGGTGCTGTTTGCGCAGCAGCGCGTCGGGCTCGACCGGCGGGCCCTCTCGCGCAGCGGCGGCAACTCGCGGCGGCGGATGGATCTTGGTGGCGCACAATTCACCATGTACAAGTTTCGCACGATGTACGTGGATACCGACACCTCGGGAAAGCAGGTTTGGGCGGCGTCCGACGACGGGCGCATCACGCCGGTTGGGCGCGTCTTGCGGAAATTCCGACTGGACGAGTTGCCGCAGGTGCTCAACGTGCTCCGGGGAGAGATGAACATCGTCGGACCACGACCCGAGCAACCCGCGATTTTCGTCTACCTGCGTGAGCAGATCGAAGGCTATCAGCGCCGGCAGCGCGTCCGCCCAGGCATCACGGGCTGGGCCCAGGTGAACCAGGGATACGATACGTCGGTGGATGACGTACGCCGCAAAGTGCGCTACGATCTGGAATACATTCACGGCCAGTCCACGCTCGAAGACCTGAGGATCATGCTGCGCACTGTCCCCGTCATGCTGTTTCGTCGAGGCGCCCACTAGGACCAACGCGACCCTGTCAGCGCGCTCGCTCGTGCACCAGGCGAGACAGCGCCGGATAGAGGTCGCCGCCGACGGCCTTCGCGATCTTCTTGAGGTTCCACACCACAAGCTGGGATAACCGAGCGCGCAGGTTGCCGGAGGCGAGCGCGGCGGCACGTTTCGGGGGATCGCCGCGCCGCAGCACGAAGCGCCCCAGAACGAGGCAACCGTCGACGACCCGGCAGCGCGCGGTAGGTTCCGACGTGAAGAGCGCGGTCAGGCCCGCGGCCGCGGCCGCGGCCGCGACGCGCCGCGAGAACGCGCCGCCCGGCACCGACGCGACCCGCACCGGTTCACCCAGCACGTCGGCGAGGACCGCGGCGCTCCGGGTCCACTCTGCGACGAGGCGATCCCAGCCGCACCGCGACATCGGATTCGGGTGGGAGCACGAATGACTGCCGATGACGTGTCCACGTCCCACCAGCTCGCGCAGCTGCGCCCGCGTAACGAATCCCGG
>Ga0209470_1000965_pt1 | contig 22081 bp, 25 predicted proteins | sample GraSoiAngelo_125_FD_185882 | JGI IMG/M metagenome (GOLD analysis project Ga0209470, IMG submission 185882) | Grasslands soil microbial communities from the Angelo Coastal Reserve, California, USA - 14_0927_05_40cm (SPAdes) (version 2) | ecosystem: Environmental > Terrestrial > Soil > Grasslands ... | reverse complement strand
CTCGAACAGGTGGGACTCGTGGACATGCTGACGCCTCAGCTCACGCTGGTCTACTGGGACGGGGACGCCCACGGAAAGACGCCGCGGTCGAACCTCTGGCTGGCCGTCTACCGGAGACGCGACGCCTCGTGAGCTCTCGACCGTCCAGCCACGGGACACCGCCGCTCGTCGTGCTGCGTGGCGTGGAGAAGACGTTCAGCTCGCGCCAGGGCGCCGACTACGTCGCCGTCCGGGGTTTCTATCTCGAGCTGGCGCGCGGAGAGTTCTTCTGCCTGCTCGGCACCAGCGGCTGCGGCAAGACCACGATCCTCAACATGATCGCCGGGTTCGAGAAGCCGACGGCCGGCGTCATGGAGCTGGAGGGGAAGCCGATCGCCGGCCCCGGCCGCGACCGCAGCGTGGTCTTCCAGGGCGACGACTCGCTCTACGACTGGCTCACCGCGCTCGAGAACGTCGAGTTCGGCCTGCGCATGCGGGGCGTCCCGAAGACGACGCGCCGCGAGCAGGCCCATCACTACCTCGATCTGGTCGGCCTCACCGGTCAGGAGGCCAAGCACCCGTCCGAGCTGTCGGGCGGCATGAAGCAGCGCATCCAGATCGCGCGCGTGCTCGCCAACGAGCCGAAGATGCTGCTCATGGACGAGCCGTTCGCCGCCCTCGACGCCCAGACCCGCGCCGTGATGCAGGAGGAGCTGCGCAAGATCTGGCAGGCGACGGGGACGTCGGTGCTCTTCATCACGCACGACATCGACGAGGCGATCAGCCTGGCCACGCGTCTCGGCGTGATGTACGCGGGGCCGGCCTCACGGCTCAAGGAGGTGGTGGACGTGGAGCTCGAAGGCGCGCGCAACCGGACCGACGACCGCTTCCTCGGCTACTACCGGCGCGTGTACGGGATGATCCGTGAAGAAGTGGAAGTGGCGCGGCGCCGGGAGCGCCCGGACGGGCCGCGATGAGGCGGCTGCGCGAGTACGGCAGCTACGCGATCGGTTTCGCCAGCCTGTTCCTCCTCTGGCACGTGGCGGCGGTGTACCTCGTGCAGTCGGCGCTGTTCCCACCGCCCGGCTCGGTGATCGCGCGCGCCGTCGCGCTGTTCCGGGACGGTACGCTCGTCGCCAACGTCGCCATCAGCCTCCAGCGCATCCTCACCGGGTTCGTGTGCGGCTCGCTGCTCGGCATCCCGATCGGCCTTGCCATGGGCAGCTTCGCCCCGATCCGGCGGATCCTCGATCCCTACACGGAATTCCTCAGATTCATCCCGGCCGTGGCCATGATCACCGTGGCGGTGATCTGGTTCGGGATCGGCGAGACCTCCAAGCTCTTCCTCATCATCTATGCGACGGTCTTCGTCGTCGTCCTCAACACCGCGGCCGGCGTGGCCAGCATCGCGCGCAACAAGATCCGGGCCGCCCAGGCGCTCGGCGCCACGCGCTTTCAGATCTTCTGTCACGTCGCGCTCCCCGCGACGGTGCCCTATATCCTGACCGGGATGCGCCTGGCGATGACCAACTCCTTCGTCACCATCGTGGCCGCCGAGCTGGTCGCCGCCAACAACGGCCTCGGCAAGATGCTCTGGGACGCGCGCCTCTACATGCTGGTGGACGACATCTTCGTGGCGCTGCTGGTGCTGGGCTGTAGGGAGCACATGATCTGTCCGCTCCCGAGAGCAAGTGAAATGTCCGCTTTTGCCGGGCGTCGCGCTACAGCCATCGTCAATCAAGGAGGTGACGATGGTGCTCGCCGCGGCCGCCCTGGAGCGGGCCATGAAGATCCAAGAGGTCATCATGCGAGCGTTGGGTGGAGCCATCACCTGGTTGCAGGCGGCCGATATCCTGGGCCTCGATCCGCGCAGTGTGCGGCGCTGGCGCGCCCGCTACGAAGCCGGGGGGCGCGTCGCGCTCTATGACCGGCGCTGTCTGCGGCCCTCGCGCCGCCAGGCGCCCGCCCTCGAGGTGCAGCGCATCCTGCGCCTCTATCGCGAGCGCTTTACCGGCTGGAACGTCCGTCACTTCTACCGCTTCGCTCGCCGCGACCACGCCGTGACGCTCTCCTACAGCTTCGTCAAGCTCGCCCTTCAGGAAGCCGGCCTCGTGCGCAAGGGCCGCGCGCGTGGGCGGCACCGGCGGCGCCGCGAGCCCCGCGCCTGTTTCGGCGAACTCCTCCATCTCGACGGCAGCCCTCATCCCTGGCTGCGCTTGGCGCCGGCCGTGCGGGCGACCCTCATCAGTGTCCTCGACGACGCCACCAAGCGGCTGCTCTACGCGCAGCTCTGGCCGGCCGAGACGACGGCGGCGGTGTTCGGCGCCCTCCATGCGGTCTTCACCACGTGGGGCTTGCCCATCGCCCTCTATACCGATCGCGCCGGCTGGGCCTTTCACACGCCGAAGGCGGGTGGTCCCATCGATCGCACGCATCTGACGCAGATCGGGCGGGCTCTCGAGCGTCTGGGGGTCGAACACATCGGCGCGTACTCGCCCCAGGCCCGCGGCCGCGGCGAACGACTCAACCGCACGGTCCAAGGCCGTCTCGTCAACGAGCTGGCGCTCGCCGGCATCACCACGCTCGCCGCAGCCAACGCCTACCTCACCGAACGGTTCTTGGCCGACTACAACGACGAGTTCGCGCGGCCGCCGGCCGACAGCACCTCCGCGTTCGTGCCGCTGCCTGGCGTGGATCTCGACGCAATTCTCTGTGAACAGGAAGACCGCCGCGTCGGCCAGGACAACGTCGTCACCCTGGACACCATTGCCCTGCAGATCGCCAAGCAACCGGGGCGGCCCAGCTGTGCCGGCGTCCGCGTCACGGTCCGCCGTGACGTCCACGGCATGATCTCGGTCTGGCATGGCGCGCGCTGCTTTGGCCGCTATGACGGGCAGGGACGACCGCTCGCGCTCGATCAACCCAAAAACGCACGGGCGCATTTGCCCCAGGATCGACGATCGATCACGATCTCAAGCCCTGGCATCCCCCGTCTGAGGGCGAACGCCAAGCGCCGATGCCGCCCACGACTGCCCACCGGCCCCCGTGACTGAGCGGACAGATCACTTGTCAAAACCGAGCGGACATTTCACTTGTCAGCAACACGTTCGAGCGCGTCGATGGCCTCAGAATCGCCCGTCCGGGGTGGCGGAGGTGCGCCTCATGCTTGACCCGCCCCCCGCCTCGCCCGATCATTCACGCGCCATGAAACCGTTCGGAGAAGAAGTCGTCTTCATCACTGGCGCCTCGTCGGGCATCGGGGCCGCGCTGGCTCGGCGCTTCGCCCGGGAGGGCGCCGCCGTGGCGCTCACGGCCCGTCGTGTCGAGCGGCTGCACGCGCTGGCCACCGAACTGACCGCCGACGGGGCGCGTGTCGTCGTGACTCCGTGCGACGTGACCGTCGACGAGGAGGTCGAGCGCGCCATGGGCCGTGCGCGTCAGGCCCTTGGCCGCCTGTCCGTCGTCGTGGCCAACGCCGGCTTCGGCGTCGTCGGGCGCGTCGATCGCCTTACGCTCGAGGACTATCGCCGGCAGTTCGAGACGAACGTCTTCGGCGTGCTGCGCACGATCTATGCCGGACTCGACGACCTCAAGCACACCCACGGCCGCCTCGTGATCCTTGGCAGCGTCTCCGGCCACGTCGGCTTTCCCGGCAGCTCGGCCTACTCGATGAGCAAGTTCTCCGTGCGCGCGCTGGCCCAGGCCCTGGATGGCGAGCTGGCGCGAGACGGCGTGTCCGTCACGTTGATCAGCCCGGGCTTCGTCGATTCCGAGATCCACCAGGTCGACAACCGAGGCATCCACCATCCAGACACGCGCCGGCACGCGCCGGCCTGGCTCGTCATGTCCGCCGACCGCGCGGCCGGCATCATCGTGCGTGCGGTCGCTCGTCGCCGCCGCGAGGCGGTCATCACGGCTCACGGCAAGCTCACGGTGTGCCTTCAGCGCCTCGCCCCCGGCCTCCTGGCCTGGGTCATGCGCCGCGCTGGCGTCCGAGGGCGCCCGGAACCCGGCCGCGCCTAGAAGCTGGGCGGGCCGGGTGTGCCATGGGCACTTCACCGCCGATACTCTGGCGTGAACACCGAACAGGCCCAGACGGAGGTCTTTGTCGCACGCCAGCCGATCTTCGATCGCCACCGCCGAACGCCTTCGGTGGAATGGATCCCGACCGCGCGTCGATCAAGGTCATCGCCGACAGCTTCCTCCGCTTTGGCCTCCAGCGCCTGACCGGCGGCAAGCGCGCATTCATCAACTTCACGCGCGACACGCTGGTGAAGGGCTACGCCACGCTCCTGCCCAAAGACAGCATCGTGGTCGAGATTCTCGAGGACGTCGAGCAGGACCACGAGGTCTTCGACGCCTGCCGTAAGCTGAAGCAGCGCGGCTACGTGATCGCGCTCGACGACGTGATTTGCGACGACTGGGACAACCCGCTGCTCGGGTTCGCCGACATCATCAAGGTCGATTTCCGCGGCTCGGACGCCCGCACCAAGGCCTCGCTGCCTGGCCTCATCGCCGCGCGCAAGATCAAGGCGCTCGCGGAGAAGATCGAGACGCGAGCCGAGTTCGACGAGGCCGTTGGCCTGGGGTACACGTACCTGCAGGGCTATTTCTTCTCCAAGCCGCTGGTGCTCTCGGGGCGCGACGTGCCCGGCGTCAAGCACCGCTACCTGGAGCTGCTCCGCGAGATCAACCGGACGGATCTCGACTTCGGCGACCTCGAGGGCGTGATCAAGCGTGAGCCGTCGCTCACCTACAAGCTGATGACGTACATCAACTCGGTCGCCTTCAGCTTTCGCAACCGGATCACGTCGGTGCGGCAGTCGCTCGCCCTGCCCGGCGAGGACGCCGTGCGCAAGTGGGCCTCGGTGGTCGCCCTGGCTGGCCTGGCCCACGAGCAGCCGAGCGAGCTCCTCGTGAGCTCGCTCGTCCGCGCGCGCTTCTGCGAGGTCATCGCGGCCAGCGTGAAGCTCGAGGAACGTGGCCAGGAGCTGTTCCTCATGGGGCTGTTCTCGCTGCTCGACGCCATCACCGGCCGGCCCATGCACGACGTCCTCGCCAATCTGCCGCTGGCCGACGACATCAAGATGGCGCTGCTCGGCAACCGCAATCGGCTGCGCGACGTGCTGGCCTGCGTGCTCGCCTACGAGCAGGCCGAGTGGGAAACGTTCGGGCTCTTCGCCGCCAAGCTGCGTCTCGATGAAGGTGAGACCGCGCGGATCTATCTCGAGGCCGTCGAGTGGGCGACCTCGAGCTACGCCGGGGCCAACGGGTCCCGCTGACAGGCCCCCTCGCCGCCCCGGCGCCCCGGGGGTAGGATAGATCCCAGGAGGTTGACCGCCATGAGCTACCTGGCTCGCCGTTTCGCGCTGATCACTCTCTCGCTCGCCGTCCTGTCCATGATCCCGGCCGCCGGCTGGAGCGACAACAAGCCGCTGGAGCCGCACCAGCCAGGCTGGGAGCGCTGGTTCAAGCTCGACTGGGAGGCTGGGGACTGGAAGGGCCACGCCGTCGTGCAGGGCTACCTCTATAACACGTCACCCAAGACGATCGGCGAGGTCCAGCTTCTCGTTGATGCGCTCGACACCAGCGGCAGCATCCTCGCGCAGAAGGTCAACTGGGTGCCCGGCAGCCAGATGGAGCCCTTCAGTCGGCGCTACTTCGTCGCCGACGTTCCGCTGGTGCAGATCGCGCCGCAGCAGGCCGCCCAGTATCGCGTGCGCGTGTATTCCTACACGGAGCTGCAGGCGCCCGGGCAGAAGCGCTAGGCCGCGGGATCGATCAGGGCGAGCCCGCTTTCCGGGTCGGTCCGACGGCGCAGTCGCTGGGGCACGTCGCTGAGGATGAGCTCCAGCGTCGGCCACACGCGGCCTTCGAGCAGATGGCCGCCATGGGCTGCGCCGTCGGCCCGGCCAACGACCACGTGGGCGTGGACCTTCGGTGCGCCACCATCGGGCGCGATGTCACCGATGAGTGACAGGACCTCGACCTGTTCGCGTAGTGGGATCTTCGTGTAGTCCTTCCGGTTGCGGTCGAAGTAGCCGAGCACCACTTTGCTGAAGGCACCGATGGCCGTGAAGTGCGCGGCCTGGATCGCGTGCGTCTTGGCGAAGCCGGTCAGCGTGGCGATGACCTCGTCGTCCTTGTCGAAGACGAGGAGCCACGTCTTCTCTCCACGATCGTTCAGCTCTCGCGATTTCATCGACGCTCCCTCACGGCCAGAGGCCGGAAGACGACTTTCGTTCCCCAATCCGGTAACGTTTCAATCAGGACATCGGCAGCTGGCTACGCCATGGCTGCACCGTCGCTCTAGAACAATGCAGTGCATCGCACGTGCCGTCGAATGTCGCTGGAGGAGGTAGAAACGATGGCACACGTGGTGGCGCTCGTGCTCACTCTCGCCGTGGTCGCGCCGGCGGCCGCGGACATGAAGATCCTGGAGCCGCACGACCCGACGAACATGGCAACATCATCGCGCAAAAAGTGAGCTGGTTGCCCGCGCCGGCACCGGCCGCTCGGTACCAGGTGCGAGTCTATTCGTTCGACCGGATCGAAGGCCCGCCGGGACGCCGATTCCCCTGAGCCGTCAGGCGTGCAGCCAGGCCCGATCCGCGTCGCGGAGCTGCTGACGCGCCACCGTGCGTACCGCCCGCGCACGCTCGCACAGGCGCACGGAATGCGCGCGGAGAGCCTGCGAGCGCTGCATGACGTCGCCGATCTGGTGAGTCCGCTGGAGACTCCACCGGCTTCGGTGCGCCTCGATGTCGATCACCTTCGCCGGCAGCCGCCTGGTGAGGGGAACGGGCATCGTCTGCTCCATCTCGCTGATCTCATCCCACCGGAGCTCGAGAAAGTCCATGATCAGGCGCTCCAGCGCTTCCCCGGCCGTCAGGTGATCAAGTTGGGCAATGGTTTGCAACGCGCGCATGGCGGCATCAGACAGGTCCACCTTGCGCCGATCGAAGCGTCGGACGTTCATGGGCCGCCTCCCGAGCGATAAGGCAAAGCGTATGGCCGCTTGCCCTCATCGTCAAGCAAGCGTGGTACCGTCGCGGCGTGCCCCGGCGGTTGGCCTCACGGGTGATCCTGATTGGCCTGGCGGCCTTGACATTGGGCGCCTGCGTCAGCGCGAGGGAGAACGGTAAAGGGTTCGACGCCGGCGCCCGCCGGCGACTCGCCGTCAACTGGACGACACGGCGTGAGGTCGAGGCAATGTTGGGCCGGCCGAAGACGACCATGCCCGGCGCCGACGGTCAGGAAACCTGGGTCTACGAGCACACCACCGTGTGGGCCGTGGACTATCCGATCCCCTTCTGGCGTCCGATGGCGATCGGCCAGACGCCGCGTGACCTCTTGACGCTGCGCTTCACGTACGGCGTCCTGACCGGGTGCTCGTTCGCGCGCGAGCGCTACACGACGCGCGACGGCCGCCTCGTCGCGACCGACTCGGCCGCCGAGGAGTGCGCGAAGTAGCCCGGCGCGCAGGCTCAGCGGGCAGGGATGATCGGCAGCAGCAGGTGCGAGGGCCGTGACGGCCCGCAATGGAGCGTGACGGTCTTACCGAACACATCGGGCGGCCGGTCACGCGGATCATTGTGCTGGAACGGTCCCACGCCGGTGAACACGGCGCCCAGCGTGCCGAGTCCCACGCTCGGTCCCCCGGGATATTCGTAGTCGCGACCGCGCACGGTAAGTCCGAGGCGGTATCCGGCCGGTGCCACGATCGAGGTCGGCCAGATCTCGACGTCGAGCTCGTACACCTGCCCGGGCGTGAGCGGCTGCTTCTCGTCGTGGGTGTGATACGGCCGGTAGGGCTGCGTGAGCTTGGGGTCGAGCTTGCGATGCGAGGCCCGCAGCCATCCCTGGGCGATCGGCGTGTGAGGATCGAGCGCGCCCTGAAACGTCACCTCGCTCATGTTCGGCGTGAAGAGCCTCACGACGAGGAACAGGTCGGCGTCGACGGCCTCGGACGACACGTAGAGCTTGGCGGCAAGCGGTCCCGTGATCTCGGTCTCGCGCTCGAGTGGCGGCGTGAGGAACGTCAAGCCGTCCCCGAGGCCGGCGTAGCTCGCCTGGCCGTCGCGGGTCGGCGCCTCGCGGACGAGGCTCTGCTCGCCGGGATTCAGATAGAGCCGCGTCCACTGGGTGCGCGCCAGCGGCCATTCGCTCTCGGCGCGCTCGACGAAGCGCTCGCCCGGATGACGAACCTGGAGCAGCACCCTGGGCTGCTTCGTCCACCCGGTGTCCTCGCCCTTCAAGAAGTGCCCGAAGAATTTCTTCTGGAGGGCCACGCCGTAATCCGTGTAGAAGTGCGTCCAGTGCTCGATGCCGTGCACCTCGAGCCACTTCTGATCCGATTCCGAGCGGACGAACCCCTCGAAGTTGCCGCGCGGGTGCAGCCCCTGCCCGCCCCAGTTCGCCGCTGAGAACAGCGGCACCTTCACCTTCGACCAGTCGGGCATCCGCGAGCGCCAGTAGCCGTCGCTGGCCAGCGGGTTCTTCCAGCAGTCCTCGTAGAAGTCGTTGCGATTCGCCCCCAGCTCTTCCTCGCTGAGCGTCGGCGGCCCCGACACCCAGTCGCCGTTCATCCGCGAGCGATAGCCGCGGGTGCCGCGGCCGTGCTGGACGCGCACCACCTGCGACGGGAACCAGGCGCGGCCGAACGTGCAGAGGATCCCCCCGTGATGCGAGAGATCGCGATAGTAATCGGCGGCGCCTTCCCAGATGCAGATGGCGGCGAGGTGCGGTGGCTGCAGCACCGCCACCTGCCACTGGTTCATCGCGTAGTACGAGATGCCGTTGGCGCCGACCTTCCCGTTGCTCCACGGCTGGCGGGCCGCCCACTCGATGCACTCGGAGAAGTCGCGCGCCTCCTGCGCCGACCACAGATCGACGCGGCCCGGCGACCGGCCGCAGCCGCGCGAGTCCACGCGCACGCACGCGTAGCCGTCGGGCACCCACTTCTCGGGATCGACGACCTCCCAGTTCTGATACTTGTTCGTCGAGCCGGCCACGACGTCGGGGTGCTGCTCGGCCATGCGCCGCCACTGATCGGTATAGAGGTCCTCGAAGTGGAGCCACTTGCCGTACGGACCGTACGAGATGATGACCGGATACTTGGCGGGGTCGACCGGGCGGAAGACGTCGGCCCGGAGCACGAGGCCATCGGCGAGAGTGATCGGGACGTCCCAGTCGATCTTCATCATGCGCCCTCCTTTAACACCGGCCGCGCGCGTTGACAACCGCGCCGTTTCCCCCGATAACTAGAGCCCCCGAGGACGAGTCCCTATGACTGTGCGAGTCGCGGCAATCGGCACCGGACGGTGGGGTGGCACGCTGGCCGATGCGGCCGGTCGCGGCACGGGTCTCAGCATCGTCGCGTGCACCAGCCGCTCCGCCGAGAACCGCGCCGCGTTCGCGAAGACCTACGGGTGCCGCGATCTGCCGACCCTCGACGCCGTGCTCGCGGATCGCGAGGTCGAAGGCGTGCTGATCACGACGCCCCACACGGCGCATGCCGAGCACATCGTGGCCGCGGCCTCCGCGGGCAAGCACGTCTTCGTCGACAAACCGTTCACGCTCACGGTCGCCGATGCTCGCCGCGCCACCGAGGCGTGCCGCCGGGCCGGTGTCGTGCTGGCCGTCGGCCACCAGCGTCGCAAGCAGGCGGCCAGCCGCGCCCTGAAGCGTCTGATCGACGAGGGCGCGTTCGGCCGCGTGGCCCAGATCGAGGGGAATTTCTCCGCCGACTACGGCTTCTCGAGCACGTTGACGACGCGGGTGTGGCGGGGCGATCGCGCCGAAGCGCCGGGCGGCGCCATGACCAACCTCGGCATTCATCACGTGGACACGTATCAGTACCTCCTCGGGCCGATCGCTCGCGTCATGGCCTTCGTGCGTCGCGTCGCTCTCACGAACGTCCCGATCGACGACGTGACGTCGATCCTCTTCGAGTTCGCGTCCGGCAGCGTCGGCTATCTCGGCACGTCGTGGGTGCACGCCAACCGCACCGAGACGATCACGGTGCACGGGACCGAGGCCCAGGCCTGGCACGAAGCGAGCGGCGCGCGGCTGTTCCTGGCCCGGCGTGGTCAGGCGGAGCGCAAGGAGCTGCCGTTGACGCCGGCCGACGCCGTCGTCGAGGAATTGACCGAGTTCGCGCGGTGCGTGCGCGATCGGGTGCGACCGGAGGTCAGCGGCGAGGAGGGCACCGCCACCGTCGCGGTGCTCGAGGCGATCGTGCAGTCCGCCGAGTCCGGACGCGCGATCGACATCCAGAGGAGCCCGTCATGAAGCGAATCGCCATCGGCGTCACGCTCATCGTGTCGATCCTGGGCCTGGCGAGCGCCGACGCTCAGGCGCCCGGCAAGTGGGTCAAGCTCGCTCCGTTCCCCGAGCCCTCGGAAGAGCTCTACGGCGCGGCCGCCGGCGGCAAGTTCTACGTCTTCGGCGGGCTGGCGCCGGGCTGGAAGCCCAAGGCGCTCGCCTACGAGTTCGATCCGGCCGCCAACGCGTGGATGAAGAAGAAGCCGATGGCGCTCGCTTCGCATCACGTCGCCTTCACCGAGCTCGGCGGCAAGCTCTACGCGTTCGGCGGCTTCGTGCCGCCGGCCGCGGGGCCGCCGGCCTGGGTGCCGGTCGACAACGCGTGGGAGTATGATCCGGCGGCCGACACCTGGAAGGCGCTGGCGCCGATGCCCACCCGGCGCGGCTCGCCGGTGGCGGCGACCGTCAACGGCAAGATCTACGTGATCGGCGGCGCCACGACGCATCCCGGCTCGACCGAGCCGGCCGTCCTGCCGACGCGACCGCATCGCTCGGTCGGCACCGTCGAGGAGTACGACCCCGCGACCAACACGTGGCGCGCGCGCTCACCGATGCCGACGGCGCGCAACCACGCGGCCATCGGCGTCGTGAACAACAAGATCTACGTCATCGGCGGCCGCGTCGGCGCGGCCTTCATCGGCGTGGCCAGCAACACCGACGTCGTCGAAGAATACGACCCGGCGACCGATCAGTGGGGCGCCGTGCGGGCGCGCATGCCCACGGCTCGCAGCGCCGGGGCGTGGGGCACCTACGGCAACCGGATCTACGTGGCCGGTGGCGAATTCCAGAACGGTCAGCTCATGGCGGCGTTCCGAGCGCTCGAGGCCTACGATCCGGCGACCAATAGCTGGATGACGTTGCCGTCGATGCCGGTCCCGCGTCACGGCTTGGCCGGTGCCGTCGTCGGCAATCGTCTGCACCTGGCCAGCGGTGACGTGCAGTCCGCCGGCATCCAGGGCATGCACCTCGACTCCGAATCGCACGACGCGTTCGAGTTTGCCCAATAGCTCGCGTAGCGAATCGCTCGCGCAGTGGGAGGACATGATATGGCCCACAACACCAAGACGGAAGGCGCCATCAAGGCCGGTGACGGTCACTTCACCTTCGATCTGGCCAAGCTGCAGGCGATCGACGCCGGCACCGGCTACTCGACCTCGCACGGGCCCGTCGTCGAGGGCGAGCGCATCCAGGTCGGTCTCATGCGGATGCCCCGAGGGACCGGCAGCCGCCCGCACAGTCATCCCAACGAGCAGTGGATCTACGTCATGCAGGGCACGCTCGACACCGAGGTGGCGGGCGTGAAGTCGCGCGCGACCAAGGGCTCGCTCGTGTACATCCCGTCCAACGCCGTTCACTCGGCGGTGGCGACGCCGGACGAGGACGTCCTGTTCTTCACCTGCAAGGACACCTCGCACGGCATCGTGGGCAAGGCCGTCGATACCTCGATCTCCGCGCCCGCCTACGTTCCCGGGTTCGAGCCCAAGAAGAAGTAGGCCATGGAGATCCTCGACCTCAAGGCCTCCAAGGAGTTTTCACCGACGCACCACGTCTACAAGACGCTGGCCGAGACGCCCCACTCGTCGATCAGCGTCGTCGGCTGGGAGCCGGGACAGACGTCGCCGATTCATTCCCATCCCGACGCCGACGAGATCTATCACGTGCTCGAAGGCGAAGGCCTGTTCAACGATGGAACGAAGGAAGTTCGTCTGGGCCCGGGCGCGACCGTGGTCTTCCCCGCCGGCGAGGTGCATCGCGTGACCAGCGTCACGCGCATGGTGCTGTACCGGGTGCAGGCCGGCCGCGATCGCCATCCCGAGATGGTGCCGACCTGGCCCGCGAGATGACGTCATGAGACAGCTCACCGCCAACGTGTTCATCGAGACCGGGCAGCGCGGCTCCAACCATGGCCTCGTCACGACGTCGGACGGCCTGGTCCTGATCGACGGCCCGTTCAAGCCGAGCGACGCCCTGCGCCTGAAGGCGGAGATCGAGCGCCGCGGCCGACTGCGTTACATCATCAACACCGAGCCGCACGGCGATCACTGGACGGCCAACGCGTTCTTCGACGTGCCCGCCATCGCCCACGAGGGCGTGCGAACCCGCATCCTCGGCACGGATCTGGCCGAGCACGTGGCGCGCGTCGGCACATTCGGTCCCAACGAGCCGAAGCTGCTGGAGGGCTATCAGCCCAACGCGCCCATCATCACGTTCCAGAAGGAGATGACGCTCCACGTCGGCAACCACACGTTCCGCATGGTCCACATGCCGGGGCACACGCCGTATCAAGCGGCGGTGATCGTCGAGGAAGAAGGCGTCGTCTTCACCAGCGACAACATCTTCTGCAAGGTCCAGACGTGGCTGCAGGAGGCCGATCCGGCGCGGTGGCTGGAGGCCCTCGATCACCTGCGCCGCGTGCGCGCGGAGACGCTCGTGCCCGGCCATGGCCCGGTGTGCGACAAGGTCTACCTCAAGGAGCAAGAGGCGTTCATTCGCGAGTGGGTCGACTACGTGCGCAGCGGCGTCGGTCGCGGGTTGACGAAGGACCAGTGCGTCGAAAGCCTCACCGCGATGACGGACCGTTATCCGATGGACGTCGAGCAGGAGGGCTACGCGCCGCGCGTGATGAAGATGAACGTCGCCAACCTCTTCGACTACGTGACGGGCGCCGGCATCCACGCGGCGGGCCAGGGCACGTATCGATGACGAACCGCCCCGCCGTCACCCCGGCGCTGCTCGAGGAGTACTGCAAGCGGTTCCGCAACTGGGATCGGTGGGGCAAGGACGACGAGATCGGCACGCTGAACTTCATCACGCCCGCCGTGGTCAAGCGCGCGGCCGGCCTCGTGCGCCAGGGCAAGATCATCTCCTGCGCGCTCAACTTCGACACGAGCGGCCCGCAGACGGGCGCGTTCGGCCGGGTCAATCCACTCCACAGCATGGTGGCGACGGGCACCGATCACGTCGCCGGCCGTCAGAAGCTGGCCGGCTTCGACACGCTGCCCTACGGCTGGGGCTTCGCCGACGATCAGATCACCATGTTCCTGCAGTGCGGCACGCAGTGGGACGGCCTCGGCCACATCTTCCACAACGGCAAGATGTACGGGGGCCGCGACGCCGCGCTGGTCAGCTCGAACGGTGCGGCCAAGAACGGCATCGAGCACTACAAAGACCGGATCGCGAGCCGCGGCGTGCTGCTCGACATGGCGCGCTTCAAGGGCGTGGACGCGATGCGGCCGGGCGAGGCGATCTACGTCGAGGATCTCGAGGCGTGCGCGGCAAAGCAACGGGTGACGGTCGAGTCCGGCGACATCGTCCTGATCCGGACGGGCGACGTCGGCCGGCGGGTGCGCGAGAAGAGCTGGGGCACGTTTTCGGCGGGCGATGCGCCGGGGCTGTCGTTCCACACCGCGCCGTGGCTCTACGGGAAATCGATCGCCGGCATCGCGACCGACACGTGGGGCGCCGAGGTGAGGCCCAACGAGCTGCCGAACTCCTTCCAGCCGCTCCACCTGGTGATGGTGGTCAACATGGGCCTGCTGGTCGGCGAGATCTTCGACCTCGAGGCGCTCGGCGCCGACTGTGCAGCCGACGGCGTCTACGAGTTCATGTTCGTGGCCCCGCCGCTGCCGATCACGCGCGCCGTGGGCTCGCCGATCAACCCCCAGGCCATCAAGTAAGCGTCGGCGATGAAGTTCGGGATCGATTATTTCCCCGACGTCCATCCCGATCGGGTGTCGGGTCAACAGTACTTCGCCGACGTGCTCGACCTCGCCGAGGAGGCGGACCGGCTCGGCTACGACAGCGTCAAGATCGTCGAGCACTACTTCACCTCGTACGGCGGCTACAGCCCCGACCCCTGCCTCTTCCTGGCCGCCTGCAGCCAGCGCACGCGGCGGCTGCGCATGGTCACCGGCGCCGTGTTGCCCGTCTTCAATCACCCGCTGAAGCTGGCCGGCCAGCTCACGATGCTCGACGCCATCAGCGGCGGCCGCCTCGACGCCGGCTTCGCTCGCGCGTTCATGCCCTACGAGTTCGACGCGTTCGGCATCTCGATGGACGAGAGCCGGGCGCGCTTCGAGGAGGGTATCGAGGCCATCACGCGGCTGTGGACCGAGGAGACCGTCACCTTCGAGGGCAAGTTCCACCGCTTCAAGAACGTGACGTCGCTCCCGCGCCCGACCCAGCAGCCGCATCCGCCCATCTGGGTGGCGGCGGTGGTGACGCCGGAGTCGTTCGTGTGGACGGGCGCGCGTGGCTACAACCTGATGGTCGTGCCCTACCTCGGCGAGCACCACGAGCTGGCCGAGAAGCTCCAGCTCTACCGTCAGGCGTATCGCGATCACGGTCACGAAGCGCGCAAGGGACCGGGCGAGGTCATGATGGTCCTCCACCTCTTCGTCGCCCCGACCCGGAAGGAAGCGCGCGAGGAGTGCCAGCCTTACATGGAGCAGTACCTCCGCAACTTCCGCCGGTCGGCGAAGGCGTGGACCGGGCGGCAGTCGGGCCAGTACAAGCCGTACTCGGCGCTGGAGCAGATGCTCAACGAGATCACCTACGAGCGCGTGCTCGACGAGACGCGCGCGATCATCGGCGACCCCGACGACGCCGCGCGCCAGCTCACCTACATCCGCGAGACCTTCGGCGACGTCTACCCGACCTTCCAGATCAACTTCGGCATGATGGAAAAGCCGAAGGCGCGCCGGAGCATGGAGCTGTTCGCCCGCCACGTCATGCCGCACTTCCGCTGAGCCACCGCCACCTCCGCTGGCGTCGCGGTGTCCCCGGGATCATCGGTCGCACGGCGGCTGCGGGGCATCGTTGGACAGACGCTGGCCGGCCGGCAGCACCGAGGTGACGAGCAAGACGACCGGCTCGGTTCCGAGATTGCGGCCGATGTGGACGTAGTTCCGTCCCGCGGGCTCGACGAACGATCCGCCCGGCAACGTCTGCTCGGTCGAGCAGTCGTGCAGCGTGCGGGTCAACGTGCCAGACTTCACGACCGCGATCAGCGCGCCCTCGTGGTAATGCCAGCCGGTGGAGCCGCCGGGGGCGATGGTGATCTCGCGTACGGCCACGTCGGTGATCCCGCGGCTGCCGACCACGATGCCGTTCGGCGACGTCCCCTTCGCCAGGATGGTGTCGCTGACCCCTGTCCCCGGTGTCGCTGACCCTGTCGCCGTCACTCCGGCGAGGAGAAGGAGCTCCGACGCAGCCACGACGAGCGTTCTCCTGAACCTGGTCATCGGTGCGACTCCTGCTCTCCCGCGCTGCCGGCCACTCGTTCCCGAGGCGGCTGAACGCCGAAGGGCTCGGGTGCCAGCCTGAGGCCGTTCGCGAAGAACGAGACCGTGTGATAGAAGCCGACGAGCGCGATCAGCTCGAGGATCTGATCGATACTGAACGTCGCCGCGAGCGCGTTCCACAGCTCTTCGGAGACGCTCGCAGAATCGTGCAGCTCGTCGACCAACCGGATCAGCAGCCGCTCCTCGGCATTCCAGGCCGGATCATCGGCGTTCCCGTGCACCGTCGCCCGCACCTGCTCCGGCGTCAGGGCCGCGCGCTGCTGGAAGAATGCGACGTGGACGCCCCACTCGTACGCGCAGCCACACCGCGCGCACGTTCGGTCGATGACGATCTCCCGATGCCGGAGCGAGACTGGACCGCGGTCGAGAAGGCTGCCGGCTCGGAAGCGCTCCCAGATGCGCGGCACACGAGCGAGCGTGGTGAACAACGCCAGTGGAGGCACGCCCGGCGGCATGATGCTGTCGAAGACCTTCTGGAGCTCGGGCGGATAGGGCGGCGCAACAGGCTCCACTCGCGGTATGGCCGTCATTGAACCCTCCTGTCAGCATTCGATTGCGCCCTGTTCGCGCGCTGAAGGACGGATTCGCGTGCCAGAACGCCCTTCCTTATATATAGGGGCGCGTCTCCGGCGACCGCAACCGCCCTTGCTCGTGGGCCGCGTGGCGCTTACTCTTCCGTCGACCGGAAGGAGGTCCGACGATGTGCCTCGACCCGATCTCGCGACGGCGCTTTCTGCAATTCACCGCGGCCGGCGTGGCGGGGTCCGCGTCGGTTGCAGAGGCGCAGACGCCGGCCCCCGCGCGTCCCCAGGACCAGATGACCGCGGGGATGATCGACTTCCACGTGCACACGTATCCCGACAATTTCGACCGCACCGTCGGCGCCGTCGAGGCGGCGCAGGGTGCGCGCGAGCGCGGCTTGAAGGCCATCGTGCTCAAGGGCGGAGCGTTCGAGACGGTGACGCGCGCGGCCCAGGCGAGCGCCGCCGTCCCGGGGATCAAGGTCTACGGCGGCGTCGTCATGAACTGGCCGACGGGCGGCATCAATCCCGCCGCGGTGGAAGCGATGGCCGTCTTCCGTGGCGGTGGAGCGGACAAGCTCGGGAAGGTCGTCTGGCTGCCCAGCTTGAACTCGCGCAACCACCACCAGCGCTTCAAGAACCCGACACCGCCCGTGGAAGCCTTCGATGGAACGAAGCTGGTGCCGGCGATGCACGAGGTCTTGAAGCTCTGCGCCAAGCACGACCTCGTGCTGGAGACCTGTCACCTGGCGCCGCAGGAAGCGATCGCGCTGATCAAGGAAGCGCGGGCCGCCGGCGTGCAGAAGATCGTCTGCACGCACGCTGACTACGACCCGATCAACATGTCGATCGACGAGCAGCGCGAAGCGGCCAGACTGGGCGCGTTCATCGAGCACGCCTACATCGGCGTCTATCTCGGCCCACAGTCGAGCGTCCCGCGCTTTCAGTCGTGGCGAGGCGCCAGCGTCGAGCAGATGGCGGCCGCCATCAAGGCGGTCGGCGCCGATCACTCGATCCTGGCCAGCGACATGGGGGCGGCGCCGCTCGACCTGCCGATCAACGGCTTCGTGGCGTTCATCAAGCGGCTCGGCGAGCTGGGCGTGAGCGATGCTCAGCTCGACGAGATGACGCGTAAGAATCCTTCGGCGCTCCTCGGCATATAAAAGGATGCGCATGCGAAGAGGATTGATCGCACCCGTCGTCGCCGTCGCCGTGCTGGCCAGCGCAGGCGTCGACTTCGCGCGCGCCCAGTCCTTCTACGAGGGCAAGACCGTTCGTATCAACGTGGGCTTTGCCGCAGGCGGCGGCTACGACACGTACGCCCGTCTGATCTCACGGCACCTGGGTAAGCACATTCCCGGGAATCCCACCCTGATCGTGGACAACATGCCGGGGGCCGGCAGCCTCATTGCCGCCAATCACCTTTTTAGGGTGGCCAAGCCGGACGGCCTCACGCTGGCGCATTTCAACGGCGTGCTGTTTCTCGGCCAGGTCTTGGGGCAGCCGGGGATCGAGTTCGATTCGCGCAGATTCGAGTTGATCGGGGCCGCCCTCAAGGAAGACGTCGCGTGCGCGATGACCAAAGCCAGCGGCATCACGTCCCTCGAGAAATGGATGGCCGCCACGACGCCGGTCAAGCTGGGTGGGGTCGCTCCTGGCGCCGCGCCGGATAACACAGCCAGGATCTTGAAGGCGGCGCTCGGCCTGCCGATCCAGCTCGTCTCCGGCTACAAGGGGACTGCCGAGATCCGGCTGGCCGCCGAGGGCGGCGAAATCGCGGGAGCCTGCTGGGCGTGGGACTCCATGAAGGTGACCTGGCGCCAGGCCCTGGACGCCGGCGCCGCCATCCCCGTCCTCCAAGTGGTGGCCAAGAAATTCCCTGATCTCCCCAATGTTCCGCTGGCCATCACGTTCGCGAAGACCGACGAGGCCCGTCAGCTGATTCAGGTGGGCGTCCAATACGCCGGCGCGTTCGCTCGACCCTTCGCGCTGCCTCCCGGCACCCCCAGGGAGCGGGTCCAGGAGATGCGCCGGGCCTTTCAAGAGACATTGAAGGACAGGGCCCTTCTGGCCGAGGCTGAAAAGACCAGGCTGACCCTCGATCCGGTGACCGGCGAGGAGCTCGAGAAAATGGTGGCCGATGTCTTCACGCTCGACCCCGCGCTCGCTGCCAAGCTGAAGGCGATCCTCTACAACTGATGCGCATCGCCGTCTACGACGACAGCCGTGTGGGCCTCCTCCGGAACGAGACGCTCGTCGACGTCAGCGATCTCGTGAGCGCCCGCAATGGCGAGTGGCCGCCCGTCTTCCTGCTGCGCGCGATCGCCGACTTTGACCGCCTTCGGCCGCGGCTCGGCGAGGCGCTCCAACGTCGTGAGGGCGTCCCGCTCGGTCGGGTTCAACTCCGGGCGCCCGTCGTCTTCCCCAGCAAGGTCATCGCCGCGCCCGTCAACTACCGGCTCCACATCGAGGAGATGCGCTCGCAGGTGAAGCACGAGTTGCACGCCATCGAAAAGTACGGGCTGTTCCTCAAGGCGCCTTCGTCGGTGGTCGGCCCCGACGCCATCGTCGAGTTGCCGTTCCCCGACCGACGCACGGACCACGAGGTCGAGCTGGGCGTCGTCATCGGCAAGACCGCGCGCAACGTGGCCGCCGGCGACGCGATGAATCACGTGTTCGGCTACACGGGCGTGATGGACATCACGGTTCGCGGTGAGGAAGACCGCTCCACCCGGAAGTCGTTCGACAGCTTCACGCCGGTCGGCCCGGTGCTGGTCACGGCCGACGAGATCCCCGACCCCCACGCGTTGCAGCTCCAGCTCTGGGTGAACGGCGAGCGCCGCCAGAACGGGAACACCCGGGACATGATCTGGAACGTGCCGAGGCTCATCGAGTACGCCTCGCACGTGATGACGCTCTACCCGGGCGATCTCTTCTCGACCGGAACGCCCGATGGCGTGGGGCCGCTCAAGGCCGGCGACCAGGTCACCATCGACGTTGAGCGAATCGGCCGGATGTCGGTCAAGGCGGAGCTGCGCAAGCGATGACGATGCTCTTTCCCACCACGCTCGTCGGCAGTTACCCGCAACCCGAATGGCTGATCGACCGCCAGAAGCTCGCCAGTCGCTTCCCGCCCCGCGTGCGGGCTCGCGAGCTGTGGCGCGTCCCCGAGCCGTGGCTGGCGGAGGCGCAGAACGACGCGACGCGGATGGCGATCCACGATCAGGAAGCGGTCGGTCTCGACATCGTCACCGACGGCGAGATCCGCCGCGAGAGCTATTCGAACCGGTTCGCCACGGCGCTCGAGGGCATCGACGTCGACAATCCGGGCACCGCGCTCGACCGCTCGGGCCATCCCAATCCGGTGCCACGCATCGTGGGCCCGATCCGGCGCCGGCGCCCGGTCGAGGTGGAGGACGTCCGCTTCTTGCGCGCCCACACCACCCGGCCGATCAAGATGACCGTGCCAGGCCCCTTCACGATGAGCCAGCAGGCCCAGAACGACTACTATGCGAGCGAGGACGCCGCGGCGATGGATTACGCCGCCGCCGTCAACGAGGAAATTCGTGATCTCTTCGCCGCCGGCGCCGACATCGTGCAGATCGACGAGCCCTACATGCAAGCGCGGCCGGAGAAGGCTCGCGAGTATGGCCTGCGCGCCTTGAACCGCGCGCTCGACGGCCTCACCGGGACGACTGCCGTGCACATCTGCTTCGGCTATGCGGCGATCATCCACCGGCGCCCGACGGGTTACTCGTTCCTCCCCGAGCTGGCGGGCTGTCCGTGTCGTCAGGTCTCGGTCGAGACGGCCCAGTCGAAGCTCGACTGCGCGGTGCTCGGCAAGCTCGAGGGCAAACAGATCATGGTCGGCTGCCTCGACCTGGACGACAGGATGGTCGAGACGCCGGAGATGGTGGCCGCGCGCATCAAGCGCGCGCTGACCTTCGTCAGGCCTGAAAACGTCATTCTCGCGCCCGACTGCGGAATGAAATACCTGCCGCGTGACGTCGCCTTCGGCAAGCTCACGTCGATGGTGGCCGCGGCGAAGATGCTGCGCGCTGAGCTCGGAGCGCGCCAGGAGCAGAAACGATGAAGCTCGAAGATCGGGTCGCGGTCGTGACCGGTGCCGGCCAGGGGATCGGGCGCGCGTATGCACATCGGCTCGTCGAGGAGGGCGCCCGCGTCGTGGTGGCCGAGCTGAACGAGGCGAAGGGAAAGGCGGTCGCCGAGGAGTGCCTGGCCGCAGGTGGCCAGGCCATCTTCGTGCGGACCGACGTCGCCGATGAGACGAGCTGTCGGGAGATGGTCGCCACGACCGTGCGCCAGTTCGGCCGCCTCGACGTCCTGGTCAACAACGCGGCGATCTTCTCGACCATCACGATGAAGCCCTTCTGGGAAATCGGCCAGGCGGAGTGGGACGAGCTGATGGCCGTCAACGTGCGTGGTGTCTGGCTGGCCAGCAAGTCGGTCGTCCCCCAGATGCGGCAACAGCGCAGTGGGCGGATCATCAACATCTCCTCCGCCGCCATCTTCATGGGCCGCCCGAATTACCTGCACTACATCGCCTCGAAGGGCGCGGTCTTCGCGATGACACGCGCGATGGCCCGCGAGCTCGGCGATTTCGGGATCACGGTCAACACCATCACACCGGGCGCCACCTTCACCGAGATCCCGCGAGAGACGGTGACCCCCGAGCAGCGCGAGACGATGCTACGCGCGCAATGCATCAAACGCCCGGAAGAGCCGCGCGACCTCGTCGGCACCGTGGTCTTCCTCGCCTCGGACGATGCGGCCTTCATCACCGGGCAGACGATCACCGTCAACGGCGGATTGACGTTCTACTAACCTCGCCGGAGGTAGGGACATGGCGAAGCGCTTCCGCGTGATCGACGCCGACGGGCACTGCATCGAGCACGACGAACAGATCGCCCAGTACGCCACGTACCAGGGCCGCTCACTGAAGAACGCCGATCGGTCGTGCTTCTCCTACTTTCCGTCGCTCGACGGGTGGTTCCGGGCCGCCTCCGATCGTATCGCCCTCGGCGACCCCGAATCGTGGGTGAGCTTCCTCGCCGACACCGGGATGGAGATGACGTTTCTCTATCCCACGGGTGGGCTGGCCTTCGGTCTCGTCCAGGACCGTGACTGGTCGATCGGGCTGGCCCGGGCCTACAACGATTGGCTCTACAACGCCTACACGAAGCGCGACGGCCGGCTTCAGGGCATCGCGCTCCTGCCGTTTCTGGACGTGCCCGCCGCGGTCACCGAGCTACAGCGTGTCGTGCGCGAGCTCGGCATGCGCGGCGCCTTGCTCCCGGCGGCAACGGTGATGGGCAAGGCATTCGGCCATCGCGACTTCGATCCCCTGTACGAGGAGGCCGAACGGCTCGACGTGGCGCTCGCGTTCCACGGCGCGCCCAGCCGGGGGTTCGGGTTCGACTTCTTCGATGCCTTCATCAAGACCCACACGCTCGAGCACCCGTTCGCCATCCTCGTCCAGTTCACCAGCCTCATGTTCGACGGCGTCTTCGAGCGGTTCCCCCGGCTGCGGGTCGCGTTCCTCGAGTGCGGCGCCGGCTGGGTGCCGTACATGATGGATCGCATGGACGACGAGTTCGAGAAGCGGGGCACGCGGTGGTGCCCGTTCCTCCGCCGGAAACCGAGCGAGTACGTCCGCGAGGGCAACATCTACTTCTCGTGCGAGGTCGAGGAGCGGACGCTGCCCTACGTCATCGAGCTGGTCGGCGAGGACCGGATCTTCTTCGCCTCCGACTTCCCGCACGAGCGGGCCCGGCCCGACTTCCGCAATCGGCCGCACGCGATTGGCCATGGATTCCCTCCCGGAGAATGCCATGGCGTATATTAACCTTACTTCGTATACGGAACACTAGCGGGACGGTGGTGGCCCCAACGGGTCATGGTGGTCGGGCCCGCGAGGCCCCCGCCGTCCTG
>Ga0209470_1000962_pt1 | contig 22130 bp, 24 predicted proteins | sample GraSoiAngelo_125_FD_185882 | JGI IMG/M metagenome (GOLD analysis project Ga0209470, IMG submission 185882) | Grasslands soil microbial communities from the Angelo Coastal Reserve, California, USA - 14_0927_05_40cm (SPAdes) (version 2) | ecosystem: Environmental > Terrestrial > Soil > Grasslands ... | reverse complement strand
GATCTCGAGGTGCCGAGCTTCTTGCGTCGCCGCTGAGGGATCTCCTTAGTAGCCGATCCCTTTCGGGCCGGTCGCCGTCGCCACTTGGCCCGGCCCGTTGACCCTCCGCCGTGCCGGGCACTAGATTTTGTGCCCCGATCCCCCATATCTTGTGTATGTGCGTTGCCCATCCTGCGGCCATGAGGACACTCGCGTCGTCGACTCCCGTGAGGCGGAGGACGGCGACTCGATCCGCCGCCGTCGCGCCTGCGACTCGTGCGGCGAGCGATTCACGACCCGCGAGCGCTCGGAGTCGGCCCGCATCCAGGTCGTGAAGCGCGACGGGACTCGTCAGGAATTCGATCGACGCAAGCTCGGGAGCGCGATCGGGAAGGCGGCGTCGAAGCAGCTCGCTCCCGACGCGATCGACCGCCTGATCGACGACCTCGAGACGACGATCCGTCAGAGCGGTACCTCCGAGGTCGGATCGCAGAGGATCGGCGAGATGGTGCTCGAGCGTCTCGCGGAGTCCGATCCGATGAGCTACCTGCGATTCAAGATCGTCTACTCGAGTCTCCAAGACCCGGATGCGCTCTACGACGAGCTCGAGACGCTTGTGCGACGTCGCCGAGAGGCCCGCGATCGCCGCTTCGCCGAACAGACGACGCTGCCGATCGAGCCCGCCGTCGCGGTCCCGGGCCGTCGTCGCCGACGCTGACTCTGACTGACAACAGCGCCGCGGCAGGACCCGCGGCGCCTCCGACGCGAGCTGCGGCATGACAGTGCGGGCGGTCCTCTGGGATCTCGATGGCACGCTCACCGACAGCGTCCTGTTCGTCGTCGATACGGCGAATCGCGTCATCGAGGCGCATGGCGGGTCGCCGCTCGCGTTCGAGAGCGTTGGGGCGATGACGGGATTGCCGCTTGAAGAGATCTTTCGCATGGCGTGGCCCGATCTGACACCCGATCTCGCGCACAGCTACCGCGCCGAATATCGCGACATCTACGACCGCGAGGTCATCCCGGTCACAAAGCTGTACGACGGCGCGCGCGAGACGCTGCACGCGTTCCACGCGTTCGGACTGCTCCAGGCCACCGTCACGGGCAAACGCGCCGCCGACTGCGAGCGCATCCTGCGCGGCCTCGGCATCGCGAGCGAGATCGATGTCTACCTCGGCGGCGATTCGGTGACGCGACCAAAGCCCGCGCCGGATCTCGCGCAGCACGCGATGGAGCGCCTTCGCTGCGTGCCGCATGAGTGCGTCGTGATCGGCGACGCGAACGCGGACATCGCGATGGGGAAGGCCGCGGGCGCGCGCACCATCCAGGTCCTTTGGGGTTTCGCGCGCGAGCGGATCGACGGCGCCGACGATGTGGTCGCCACATGGGTGGATCTGCGCGAAACCGTCTTCGCGCTCGCGGACCGTGCCCAGCCCATACTTCGCGACCGTGGTGCTCTCGGACCGTGACATCCGCGTCGCGATCGCATCCGGGCGGATCGGCATCGATCCCTTCGACCCGTCCTGTGTCCAACCCGCGAGCATCGACATCCGCCTCGACCGCTTCTTCCGCGTCTTCCGGTCGAGCCGCCACGCATACATCGATCTCGCGCGTCCGCTTGACGACATCACCGAGCTCGTCGAAGTCGCCGAGACCGAAGCGTTCATCCTGCATCCCGGCGAGTTCGTTCTGGGCTCGACGCGCGAACGTATCCGCCTCTCCGACGACGTCGTCTCTCGCGTCGAAGGCAAAAGCAGTTTGGGCAGGCTTGGCTTGCTGATCCACAGCACCGCGGGCTTTATCGACCCCGCCTGGGACGGGCACATCACGCTCGAGCTCTCGAACGTGAACACCATCCCGATCACGCTGTACCCCGGAATGCGCGTCGGACAGCTGTCGTTCTTCCCGCTCAGCAGCCCGGCCGAGAGGCCGTACGGGTCTCCGGAGCTCGGCTCGAGCTATCAGGGGCAGGTCGGGCCCACGCCGTCGCGCTATCGGCTCGATGTCCCGCCGAAGCGGTAACGAGATGTGTGGATCGTGCCTTCTTCTCGTGTTCCTCGAAGCCTTCGTGAACGTCCTCGCGCAGGCGCTGGTGCTCGCGATCTTCGTGCGCGTGATCATGTCGTGGGTCCCGATGCGACTCCCATTCGGCCTGAACGAGCTCCTGTGGAACGTCACCGAGCCGGTGCTCGCGCCGATCCGCCGCTACATGCCCATCGCAGGTGGCATGGACTTCTCACCACTCATCGCGCTGCTGCTGATCCAGATCCTCGCGAGCATCATCCTGCGATTCCTACCGCCGGCGATCCCGAACCCGCCGTTCTGATGCTCGCGCTCCGCCGCGACGGCGAGCGCATCACCTTCACCATCCGCGTGACGCCGCGCGCTGCCGCGAATTCGGTCGGGGGCGAGCGCGACGGCGCGCTCCTCGTCCGCGTGAGCGCCCCGCCAGTGGAGGGAAAGGCCAACCGCGCGGTCATTGTGCTGCTGGCCGAGGCGCTCGGCCTGCCGAAGAGCGCGGTCCGCGTCGAGCGCGGGACCGCGGCCCGCACCAAGCGCGTCAGCGTGCCACGGGACGCCGAGGCCGCCCTGCAGCGGTTGACGAAATGAGGGCTTCGTCCCGTGCGTATGGACGGAGAATGACCACCCATGCAAGCCTGGCTGCGCTCTTTCCCGCCGCCTTCGTCAGCGCCGGCCGGGTGACCTTCGCCGAGGCCGTCCGTGCGCACCAGGACGAGGTCTACGGGGTGGCGCTCCGCATCCTCGGTGACCGTGACGCCGCGCGCGAGGCCGCGAGCGCTGCGTTCCTGAAGGCCTATCGCAGCTGGGAGCGGTACGACCAAACGCGGCCAGTCAGGCACTGGCTCCTTCGCATCGCCGCCAACGAGGCCATCACCATCGGCCGCTCGCGCACGCGCGAGCGCGCGCGCACCACGAACGTGGACGAGGCGGGCGGCGTGCCCGACCCGGCGCAGACGCCCGATCAGGCGCTCGTGGCGCGCGAGGAGCGCGACCGTGTGCGGTCCGCGGTGGCCGGCCTTCCCGAGCTCTATCGCGTGCCGGTCGTGCTTCGATATTTCAGCGAGCTGTCGATCGACGAGATCGCGGCAGTGACCGGTCGACCCTCCGCGACGGTCGGCGTTCAGCTCCTCCGCGCTCGAGCGCTGCTCCGTGCCTCGCTTGAGGTGCGCTCATGACCGATCGGATCGGCGAGCCTCTCGACGAGACGATGCTGCGACGCGCGCTCCGCCTCGAGGCGGACGAGCGTCCGCCGCTCTTCGATCCCGCGGCTATCGCGGCGGCGGCTCGGGTGCGACCGCGCATCGCGATCGTGAGCGCGGCCGTCGCCGTTGGCCTTGGAGCGCTCGGAGCGGTCGCGGTCTGGTCGGCGTTCGCGATCCTTCTGCCCACGGTCGCTGTCGACGCGTTCGACATCGGCCTGGGTCTGCTCGCGATGCTCGCGGTGGCCGTGAGCGGAGTCGCCGATCTGGTGCAACAGCCCGTCGTTCCTTTGAGCCTCGTCGCGGCGCTCGCGATCGCCACGGCGCATGAGCTGCGTGAAAGGGTGAGTCATGTCAACGCGTCTTGAACGGAGCACCACGAACAGGGTGGTCGCCGGTGTGTGCGGCGGCATCGCGGAATATCTACAGGTCGATGCCACGCTCGTTCGCGTGTTCTTCGTCATCGGCACGATCATCACCGGCGGCCTCGGTCTGCTCGGCTACATCATCCTCATCGTCCTGATGCCGCAGCCAGGTAAGCCCCCGCCGTTCGTGAAGACCTCCGGCGTCACGACCTCCACGCTCGAGGACGCCGCGAACAGCGACCCGACGGCGGCCCCGCCGGTCGTCTCACCCCCCGCCGATCCAGAAGCCGCTGAGCGCAGGCGCGCCGCGGTCGGTCTCTTCCTCATCGCGCTGGGCGCCATCTTCCTGTTCGGCAACGCGGGCGTCTTTCGGATCGTTCGCTGGGATCTGATCTGGCCGCTCGTCATCATCGGCATCGGCGCGCTGCTGCTCGCGCAGCGCATACGGCGATGAACGTGCGCCGTGGCCTTTTCTGGCCACTCGTCCTGATCACGATCGGTCTCGTCTTCCTGCTCGTGAACTACGGACTCATCCCGGGCGTGACTGCGGTCTCGCTCCTCAGCCTGTGGCCGCTCCTTCTGATCCTCGCGGGCGTCGATATCGCGATCGGTCGGCGCTGGCCGCTGGCCGCACTCGGCATCGACGTCGCTGTCATCGCGCTCGGCCTGGTGCTGCTCTCGACCCAGCCGGCGATCCTCGGCGGCCCGTTCTTCACCTTCGGCGGTACCACCGGCGGCGAGAGCGACGTGTCCGTCGAACGTCAGAGCGCGACAGCGCTCTCGCTCGAGATCAACGGCGGCGCCGGGCGGTATCGGATCAGCGGCGGAAGCGCATCGCTGGTCGAGGCGCATAGCACGAGCGAGGACCTGCGCCTCCGCCGCTCGGACCTCGTCGCGAAGCCGACGAGCACCCATGCCGACGTCCGCATCGATCAGATAAGCAATCGGCGCGTGGGTGGCACGCCCATCGATGTCGAGACGCGCGTTGCGAGTGACATCGCGACCGACCTGACGGTCAACGGCGGAGCGGGCGAATTCGTCATCGACCTGAGCGATGTGAAGATCACCAGAGCCGAGCTCAACATGGGCGCCGCGTCGCTCACGCTCACGCTTCCGAAGCCGACGGGCACGGTGAACATCGACGTGAACGCCGGCGCGTCCAGCATCGTGATCGAGGTGCCCGACGGCGTCGAGGCGCAGGTCACGTCGAAGGGTGCGCTGTTGACGCTTCGAAGCTCCAACCCGCGGGTGAGCGCGAGCGGCAGCACGGCCGAGACGTCCGCGTACGCATCGGCGACCGCGCGCGTCACCGTGCACATCACCGCGGGCGTCAGCTCGATAACGGTCCGCTAACCATCGGCCGCGGACGGGAGGCGCATCCGCGCCGCGCTGGTTCGCATCCTGCAGAATCGTCCGCGCATGTTCCGTCGCTGGCTCCAGCCGCTGTTGAATGCGCAGGCCGTCTGGGCCGACCCGCTCGGCGACGTCTTCCAGCGCATCTTCCGCACGGTGTACAGTCCGTTCCCCGGCCTGCGCGACCTGCTGCACGGGACGTGGCTCGGCCATCCCGTGCATCCGATGATCACCGACGTCCCGATCGGCGCACTGATCATCGCCACCGTTCTCGACCTGGCGGGCCAACCCATCGCGGCGACGTGGGCGATCGGCGTGGGACTCCTGGGTATGCTGGCGGCCGCGCTCGCGGGGTACGCCGATTACATCGACCTCGAGGGCGCGGGCAAACGGGTCGGCAGCCTGCACTCGACCTCGATGCTCGTCGCGCTCGTCCTTTATGTGGTCTCGATCGGTGCGCGACTGGGCTGGTGGCCACTCTTCGCGGGCGGCGCGGAGTGGACGGCCGGTCTGGGCCTTCTGTTCGTGGTGGTGGGTGGTTATCTCGGCGGCGAGCTCGTCTTCGATCTGGGCAGCCAGGTCGATCGCCATGCGTGGCGCGGTGGCGGCACGAAATGGCAGGCGCTCGACATCGACAGCGTTCCTGAGGCCAAGCCCACGAAGGCGAAGGCAGGCGCACAGACGCTCGTCGTGGTGCGGCGAGGCGAGCAGATCTTCGCGCTCCACGACACCTGCGCGCATCAGGGATGCTCGCTCTCAGACGGGAAGCTCGTCGATGACGGAAAGCGGATCGAGTGCAGCTGCCACGGATCGCGCTTCGAGCTCGCGGACGGAAGCGTGAACCGCGGGCCCGCGGTGTACCCACAACCGCATTACGCAGTCCGCCGCGCCGAAGGGAAGATCGAGGTCAAACGGACGAGCTGAAGTAGGGTCGAGCGCTCGGTCGTTCGGCGATACTGTCCGCGTGGCCGAAGCGACCGATACGATCCACCGCGTCGCCTCGAAGGTCCTCACGCTCGAGGACCTCGAGCTCGAGACGCTGCGTGCGCTGAATAGCGAGTACCTCCGCCATCATCCCGAAGAGGTCGCCGCTTTCCTCAACGAGCGCTCGCCCGAGGACACCGCGCTCCTACTCGCGCGCGCGCCGACTCCGACGGCCGCGGCACAGATCCTGGAGCGCCTGAATCCACGGGTCGCGGCGGAAGTGCTCGCCCTGCTCGACGACGTCCTCGTGCGCGCGATGCTCGCCGTCACGAACCCGGTGCGCGCCGCGCAGATCATCGGCGGGCTCGACCCCGTTGCGCGCGACGCGCAGCTCACCCGACTCGACGAGCGCGCCGCGGAGCAGATCCGCGAGCTCCTCGCGTATCCCGCCGACTCGGCCGGTGCCCTCATGGATCCGCGCATCAGCGCCTTCGGCCCCGACACGACGGTCGAAGAGGCGCTGCGCAAGATGCGCACCTTCAAAGAGAAAGAGCTCGGCTCGATCTACCTCATGGACCGCGAGGGCCGACTCGCCGGCGCCGTTCCGCTCGGTGAGATCGCGACGGCCGAACCCGACACACCGCTGCGCGACCTGATCCGCGGCGAGCCCGTCTCCGTGTTCGTCAACGCCTCTCGCGAGGAGGTCGTGAAGGCGCTGGACGAGCGACGCGTGGCGACCCTGCCGGTCGTCGACGCGGAGTCCAAGCTCGTTGGCGTGATCCGCTACCGGACGCTCGTCGCCGCCGCCGAGGCTGAAGCGACCATGGGGATCCAGACGATGGTCGGCGTCGGTAAGGAGGAGCACGCGCTGTCGCGCGTCCGCTTTGCGGTCCGCCAGCGCCTGCCGTGGCTCGAGATCAACCTGGCGACCGCATTCGCCGCGGCGTTCGTCGTCGGTCTGTTCGAGGGGACGATCGCGCAGTTCACCGCGCTCGCGGTGCTCATGCCGGTCGTCGCCGGCCAGTCCGGCAACAGCGGAATGCAGGCGCTGGCCGTGACGATGCGCGGCCTCGCGCTGCGTGAGGTCCGCCCGACGCACTGGCCGCGCCTCATCTGGAAGGAAGCGGGCACGGGGATCATCAACGGCTTCGCCTGCGCGGTGGTCACCGCCCTCGCCGTGTATCTCTGGAGCCACAGCACGGGGCTCGCGTTCGTCATCGGCCTGGCGATGGTGATCTCGATGAGCCTCGCCGGGATGGCCGGCGCGGCCGTGCCGCTCATCCTGAAAGCGCTCGGCCAGGATCCGGCGCAGTCGTCGTCGATCGTTCTCACGACGATCACCGACATCTCCGGGTTCATGGCGTTCCTCGGTCTCGCGACCATCTTTTCCAGTCTTCTCACGTGAGCACTGGCGCGCGCCGGCTCGTCGCCTCTGCGCTGCTGGTCGTCGCTGCCGCGCTGCTCGTGTCCGCCACTCGCGCCGCTGACGAAGGCTGGGTCGTGGAGCGGTTCGCTTCGGACGTGAACATCCAGAGCGACGGTCGGCTTCTCGTCACCGAGAACATCGACGTCAATTTCCAGGCCCTCAGCGATCGGCACGGCATCTTCCGCGACATACCGGTGCGCTACCGGTGGGATGCCGACCCGACGTACGAGCGCGTGTACCAGCTCAGCGTGCAGTCGGTCCGCGACCTGAATGGGCGCGCGGTGAATTACGAGACGAGCCAGAACGGGGCGAACTTCCGGATCAAGATCGGCGACGCAAATCGCACCGTCACTGGGAAGCAGACCTATCGCATCGCGTACACGGTGCGCGGCGCGCTGAATTCCTTCGCGGACCACGATGAGCTGTTCTGGAACGTGAACGGCGGCGGGTGGCCCGTGCCGATGCTCGCCGTGAGCGCGACCGTCTTCGCCCCGTCCAACGCCTTCACGTCGATCGCGTGCTACGAAGGTGCGACTGGCTCGAGCAAGCCGTGCCGCAGCTCCTTCGCGGCCGACCGCGTCACGTTCAGCGCGACGGGCGCGCTCGCCACCGGCGATCAGCTCACGTTCGTCACATCGCTCCGAAAGGGGATCGTCTCAGGGACGCTGCCGATCCTGGAGCAGCGTCAGCGCGGTGTGGAGAGCTACTTCGACCTGACGCCGTCGACGGAGGGCGCCGCGCTACTCGTGATGCTCGGCGGTCTCGGTCTCGTGATCTGGCGCTGGTGGTCGGCCGGTCGTGACGAGCAGGGCCGCCAGACGATCGTGGCGGAGTACGAGCCGCCCGAGAAGCTGCGGCCGGCGCAGGTCGGACTTCTCGTCGACGAGCATGCCGACACGAAGGACGTCACCGCGACGATCGTCGATCTCGCGGTCCGCGGTTTCTTGACGATCACCGAGCTGCCGATGATCGGGATCGTCAAGTTCTTGGGGGGGAAGGACTGGTCGCTGACGCGCACGGCGGACAAAGCCGATCCCGCGGCACTGCAGCCGTACGAGCGCACCATTTACGACGGGCTCTTCGGCCGCGCCGTGCCCGATGACCGCGCGACGAAGCTCGTCGCCTTGATCCAGCAGTTCAACGCGCGGGTCGGTGCCGCGCCCGCCGCCCTCGCCGCGCTCCAACCCGAACCCACCGACGTGGTGAAGCTGTCCGCGCTGAAGGAGCACTTCTACACGACGCTCAGCAAAGCGCAGCGCGAGCTTTACGCCGACTCCGTGGCTCGCAAGTGGTTCCCCGCGGATCCGCAGCGCGTCCGGCAGATCTACGCGGGGCTCGGGTGTCTCGCGATCGCGGTCGCTGCTGTCAGCGTCTTCGCGCTCGGCTCCATGCTCGGCGCGGGTCTGGTCGGACTTGCCGCGATCGTGCCCGCGGTCGCGCTGCTTGGCGTCGCGTCGCGCATGCCGCGCAAGACGAGCACCGGTGCCGAGCTCTTGCGCCGCACGCTTGGCTTCCGCCACTACATGGAGATCGCCGAGACCGAGCGACAACGTTTTGCCGAGCGCGAGAACATCTTCTCCGAGTACCTGCCCTACGCGATCGTGTTCGGCTCTGTCGAGAAATGGGCGCGCGCCTTTAAGGACATCGACGTGACGAAGCAGACCGCGAGCTGGTACACGGGCAGCACGCTCGGCGCGTTCTCCGCGAACGATCTGTCGAACAACTTGAGCTCCTTCTCGAACCAGGTCTCCTCGGCGATCGCCTCGACGCCTGGCGGGAGCGGTGGCAGCGGCTTCGGCGGCGGATCGGGTGGTGGCGGCGGCGGCGGTGGTGGCGGCAGCTGGTGACCGGCCCGCGCGGCTAGCGACTCTCCGCGAGATCCGACGCAACGATGTAACGGCCGCCACCCATGACCTGGGCGCGGTCTGCGGCGGCGAGTGCCGCGCCGAGGAGCGCGACCGACTCGTTCGCATCGCGTGGGAACTCCGCGACGCCGATGCTGCAGTGGACCGTGCGCGCGCGACCGACGACGTCGAACGGCTCGGCCAGCACGAGCAGCAACCGTACCGCGACCACCGCCGCATCGTTGCTCGTGGTGAGCGCGGTCAGAACGACGAGGAACGAGTCGTCGGACAGCCGCGCCGGCACATCGCTCGTCCGGACGAACGCGGTGAGTCGCTTCGCGAATTGGCGAACGACCTCATCAGCGGTGGCGCGACCATCCGGCGCCTCACGCAGCTGTCGGAACCGATCGAGCTTGAGGCTCAGGATGCCGACGGAACGCTTGTCGCGCTGCGCGAGGGCGATCGCCTGCTCGACGTGGAGCATCGCGATCTCGCGCCCGGCGAGATTCGTCGTCATGTCGACCAGACCGAGTGACCGCAGCTGCACGCGCGTGTCGCGGAGGCGGACCTGCGACGTCGCGTCGGTGAACAGCACGACGGTGTACGTCTTACCGTCCGCGCGCAGTGGCGACTGCCGGACCTCGACCCATTTGCCTTCGCGTATCTCGATGAGCGCCTGGGGCGTCGTCGTGAACTTGCCGACGTTCTGTTCGGCGATGGTCATCGAGGACCATCCGGTGATCGCGCCCGCGGCAGCGTTCCAGAAGATCAGCTCGCCATCGGCCCCGACGATCGCCACCCCGTCGCGCGTCTCCCTCGCGAGCAGCCCCGCCAGACCCAGCGACTCCGCGTGGAGCTGCGGCGGGAGCGACCGCCGATCCGAAAGCCGTTCGCTCATGACGACCAGTCTGCCATCAGGGCAAGCGTTTCGAGCGCATTCGGCCTCAGGGGATTAGCGTTTCGCTGATGGCGCGCCAGGTGCCCATGCAGAGCGAGCTCGATCGCCTCACCGCCGATCTTCGCGTCTTCGACGCCAATGGGATCGAGCGGGCGGCCTGGGGCTGGGACCGACACGAGCGTCGGGGCCTCGACGCGTACCACGCCGCTGAGCGCGCCGCGCTCGCACAGATCGAACAGCGCGATCTCGGTCCGCGCTGGGAGGAATTCCGTCGCACGCTGTTCGGGCTGACCGAGGGCGCCGGCGCGCTGGTCAGCTGGAAGGCAAAGCACGGTCAACAGGGACACAAGGCCGAGCGCGCGGCGTTCGGTGCGGCGCTCGGGCTGTTCGCCAGAGGGCACCTCACGCGTGAGCAGTACGCCGGCCTGGTCGAGCCGATGGCCGAGGCTCTTCCGTGGCTCCTACCAGACCGCGCGCCCGCTCCACGAACGCCGTGAGCGCAACCGTTCCGATCTACCGCCTCTGAAACGTCTGACGTGCTGCCGCTCAACAGCCGTCAGATGCGCGTCACTCGATTGCTCGTCGGACTCTCGAGGTATTTCTATGCGTGTGCTGCAACACATTCCCGTCGTGGCCCGACTGATGGTTTCCTCGTGATGCTCGCGGCAATCCTTTCCGCGTCTCCACAAAGGAGCGAGGAGGAACGAAATGCGACGCATCAAATCGATTCTGGCGCGACCGGCGCTTGTCATCGGGCTCTCTCTCGCGTTGGTCGGGGGAAGCGCGATAACGTTCGCGGCCGCCGCATCAACCGGAGTGATCTACGCCTGCGTGAATAACAGCAGCGGCACGATCCACCTGGTCGGTTCTGCAGATACGTGCTCGACGAATGAGGTCGCGTTGGCGTGGAATCAGCAGGGGCCCAAGGGCGACACGGGTCCACAGGGGCCCAAGGGCGACACGGGTCCACAGGGGCCGGCCGGCCCAGCTGGTATGGGTGGCGCGGCGTTCTACCGCGAACAGCGCGTGCCGATGTCGATCCCGAACTCGTACGCCGAGATGCACCGGATCGATCTCCCCGAGGGAAAGTACTTGGTCACCTCGACCGTGCTCGTCAACAATCTTCAGCCAAGCGGCCGGATCCCTGTTATCTGCACGCTCTACGGCGGGAATGGCTCGAGCGTGATCGCGGCCGCCCAGGTGGAAGCGAACGGGGAATCTGGTGCGAGCGCGACCACCCTGACAAACGAGTACACAACCCAGTGGGCTTCTCCCTTTTCGGTCCAGCTTCTCTGCGCTTCGAACAACGGTCCAGGCGGCCCGCAGGCGATGGCCGAGCAGATGCAGATCACCGCGATCGCCGTCGCGAGCATCACGACAGAGCCGTAGCCAGCACTGGATCACCCAGGCAGAGCGCGACCGTGTGGGTCGCGCTCTGCCGTGCTTCGCGCAACGACAGGGCGCGGCGGCTGGTGGTCAGGCCGAGCGGCGCAGCAGTAGCCCGAGGATCATCATGTGTGTAACACGCGCCGCCGGGACGATGAGATCGGGAATTCGGTCAGCCGCGCCATCTTTCAGCGGAGTCAGCTCGTTCTCGTAGTCGCAGTCGCGGCAGGTGAAGCGCACCGTCGAGCCGCGACTGAGCATCCACGAGACCGTCGCGATCTGCGGATCGTCAGCGTTTATGGGTTTGCCGCAGTTCAGGCACGGATGGCGACCGCTAAGGAGCTCTTCGAGCGTCGGTTGCCCTTCCCAGTCCTGGAGCATGCGCTCGGCATCGGGAGTGACTGGAGCTCGACTCCAAGGACAACTGGCAGTCGCTGAAGGAAATCGTCGGCGTCGCGCTTGGTCGGGAAGTACCACTGCAATGTCATCGACGACGAGGATGTCGTCGGTCCGGACGCCAGTGCTCTCGACGTAGGCCGTGCGCTCGGCCCTGAGACGAAGCTCGGCGCGTGCTGCATCGCGCCCCGTGCCTGGCGGCCTCGCGAGTACGCGCCAGCGCATGACCCTGGATCCGTTGTCGATGACCATGTCGAACCTCTCTGCGTCGGGAAGCACGGCTCCGTCTATCTATGCAAGTTCTCAACCCCCCTCGCCTAGACTTCCCCGCCGGGACGGGGCAGGGTCTTCGCAACCCAAGGGGGAGCACGTTACCTTGGGGTGGGACGAGCGAAGTCGTCTGGCGTGGTTCGTGATCGTCGCTGCGCTGCTGGCCAGCTGCGCCGCGTCGCCCAGCACAACGCAGGCGCACGTACCGCTCGCGGGGACCATAGCTCCCGTCGCCACCTCGATTACGCCCTCTTCGACGAGTGCGCGGGCTGTCTCTGCAGCAGCGACGATTAGTGCCGCACCGACAACAGCACCCACGCTGGCGCCGACGGCAGCTCCGACGGCTGCGCCAACGGTGGCATCGACGATTGCTCCAACCGTTGCACCAACGATCGCGCCTACGGCTGCTCCTACCGTTGCGCCTACGCCACCACCGACTACGGCTCCTCCGGCGCCAACTAACTTCGTCACTCTCGCTGTGACCTCACCTGCCTCGCGGAATTCGATGGCAACCGCGAGCGTAATGACGACCGGAGGATCGAACTGCGCGATCATCGTGACCTACAACAGCGGGCCGAGCTCGGCGCAGGGCCTCGGTCCGAAGACGGCGAGTGCCGCCGGCGCGGTGTCGTGGACATGGATGATCGGCGGCAACACTGCATTTGGGACCTATCCGGTCGATGTCACGTGTACCTCACCGGCGGGCGCTCGTGCGTCCGCGCGCGCGCCGTTCACCGTTCATTAGGGCGCGGACCCCGGGCAAGCGCACCAGCACGGAGGAAACTGAATGCCGTTTCGTTTTCAGAAGCGCATTCGCCTCGCGAAAGGCATCTCGCTCAACGTAGGCAAGAAAGGTCTCTCATCGATCCGCGTGGGAAAGCGCGGGGCGGGCGTCTCGACGGGACGACGTGGAACGCGAGTGACCGCAGGACTTCCCGGGACGGGCATGTCCGCATACAAGAAGATCGGCGCGGGCTGCCTCCTGCCCCTCGCCGTTCTCGTGTTACTGGCCAGCGGTGTGATCGTCGCCCTGTAGAACTATGCCCGCCTGCTCGGCACTCACGGCAACGGCGCGCGTCGCACCGCCGATGGGGCTGACGTGTGGGCGATGCTGGATTCGAACCAGCGACCTCTGCGATGTGAACGCAGCGCTCTAACCAGCTGAGCCAATCGCCCGGTGCGAAAAGTGTACGACGCTAGCGACCGAGGATCGCGCTCTCCGCAAGGCCGGCGGCAACGAGGAGCGCGAGCGAGATCGCGACCGTGAGCGCAAGCCGGCGGAAGTCTTTCGCGACGAACGCGCGCTCGATGAGCGACGCGCGCTCGAGCGCCGCTGACGGCGCAGCGGCCGCGCGGGAATAGCCCAGGCGCGTGACCGAGCCACGCGCGCGGTAGCCCGCGGGGCGTGCCGCTACGTCACGCTCAGGCGGGCGCGGCGTTGCTGCGCGCCGCGATGCCACCGTGTCGCGTCGTGAGCGTGGGCGTGTGCGGTTCCGTCTCGCCAAGGAGCGTCCAGCATATCGGAACGGGTATCGTCCGCGGCGATGATCCTCGACGAACGGACGCTTTCCTTGATCGTCGTTGCGCTCGTCGCAGCCGTGATCCTTCTCGCCCTCTGGGTCGCCTTGCTGCAACGTTCGGAGGCCCTGCTCCGCCGGAGGCTGCGTCGCGTGCTCCCTGAAGGCGAAAGCGGAGGCATCGACGAGATCCTCGAACGTCAGCTCACGAGCATCGACAGCCTGACCGCGCGCCTCGACGCGCTCAACAAGCTGCATCACGAGCTCGAGGACCTCAGCCAGCGGACGATCCAGAAGGTCGGTGTGATCCGGTACAACCCATTCGCCGACACCGGGGGCGATCAGTCGTTCGCGATCGCGCTCCTCGATTCGCTGGGCAACGGCGTCGTCCTTTCGAGCCTGCACAGCCGCACCGACACACGCGTCTTTGCCAAGCCGGTGCAGAGCGGACGCTCGCGTTATCAGCTGTCGGACGAAGAGCAGGACGCCATCAAGAAAGCGCTCGCGCCGACATCGTGATCGGCATGGGCGCCGAGCACACGCTCGCGATCGTGAACCCCGCCGCCGGCGATGGCGCGGGCGCGCGGGTGGGCGCCGGTCTCGCGCGCGAGCTGGAATCGTCGGGCTTCAAGGTCGAGATCATCCGGACACCCGCGCCGGGCGAGGCGGCGCGTATCGCGCGAGAGGCGTCCGTCGATGGCTGCCGCACCGTCATCGCCGTCGGCGGTGACGGGACCGCCAATGAGATCGCCAACGGGCTGGTCGGAACGAGCACCGCGCTGGCGCTCTATCCGATCGGGTCGGGGAACGATTTCGCGCGCTCGCTCGGATATCCGCGCAAGCGACGGGACATCGCGAGGTTCCTCGCCGGCGCGCGTCGTCGCGTCATCGACGTCGGTGAGGTGAATGGACGGATCTTCGTCAACGCCGCGGGCGTGGGCATCGACGGTCATGTCGCGGAGCGGATCGAGGCGAGCGCGCGCATCGTCGGCCAGAGGCTCGGCTATTTCGTCGGCGCGCTCGTGTCGATCGCGACATACCGGCCGCAGCCGATGCGTCTGCGAATCGATGAGCAGACGCTCGAGGGCAAGTTCCTGGTCGTGGTTGCGGCGAACGGCACGCATTTTGGCAGCGGCATGCGCGTCGCTCCCAAGGCGAAGATCGATGACGGACTCTTCGATATCGTCGTAGCCGGTGATCTCGGGCGGTGGGCATCGCTGGTCGCGCTCGCGAAGCTGTATCGCGGTACGCACGTGAATGGCCGCGACGTCCTCGCGTTCCGCGCGCGCTCGCTCGACGTCGAGCTCGAGCGGGAGCTGCCGACGCAGGCGGATGGCGAGCCCGTCCGCGCACGCTCGCTGACCGTGCGCATGCGTCCGAGCGCGCTCACGGTGCTCGGTCGGTGACGACCGACGCGCGACGCCGCCTCCCTTCCGTCGACGCGGTCGTGCGCGCCGCGGGGGACAGCGATGTCCCGCGCGAGCGACTGGTTCGCGCTGCGCGTGACATCCTCGCCGAAGCGCGCGCCGCTGGCACGTCATTCGACGAGGGCGCCGCGGCTGAGGCTGCGCGACGCAGGCTGCGTGAGCGCGACCGGCGTTCGCTTCGCCGCGTGCTCAACGCCACGGGCGTCGTGTTGCAGACCAATCTCGGGCGCGCTCCGCTCGCCGCGGTCGCGCTCGCCGCGATCGCGGAGGCCGCGGGCGCGGTGAGCGTCGAGTATGACCTCGACGCCGGCCGCCGCGGCGAACGGCACGGCCACGCCTCGCGCCTTCTTGCCGAGCTCGCGGGCGCGGAGGACGGCGTGGTCGCGAACAACAATGCCGCGGCGGTGCTGCTCGCGCTGGCCGCGCTCGCCTCGCGCAAGGAGGTCATCGTCGCGCGCGGCGAGCTGGTCGAGATCGGCGGCGGCTTCCGCATCCCCGATGTGCTGCGTCGCTCCGGCGCGAAGCTGGTCGAGGTCGGCACGACGAATCGCACCTACGTGCGCGATTACGCGGCGGCGATCACCGAACGAACTGGCGCGATCCTCCGCGTGCACGCCAGCAATTTCAAGCTCACCGGATTCGTCGCGCGGCCCGAGGACCGTTCGCTGGGCGCGCTCGCGCACGAGCGCGGCGTCGCGTTCATCCACGATCTCGGCAGCGGCACGTTCATCGACACCTCGCGCTTCGGCCTCGCGCGCGAGGAAACGGTCCCCGAGGCGATCGCGGCGGGTGCCGACGTCGTCACCTTCAGCGGCGACAAGCTGCTCGGTGGACCGCAGGCCGGTCTCGCCGTTGGGCGTGCCACGGCCATCGCCGCGCTGCGTTCGCACCCGCTCATGCGCGCGATGCGTCCGGACAAGCTCACGATCGCGGCGCTGGTGGCCACGCTCGAGCTCTATCGCGACGGGCGCGCCGAGAGCGAGCTGCCGGTGTGGCGGATGATCGCCGCGACGCCGAACGCGCTCGCAAAGCGCGCGCGCGCCATCGCCACCCGGCTCGCGAGCCGGGGCGTCGACTGCGATGTGATCGAAACGCTCTCGACGGTGGGTGGCGGCTCGCTGCCGGAGGAGACGCAGCCGTCGCGCGCGGTCGCGCTCGGCCCCCGTCATGGCCGCGCGAACGAGGTCGCGGCACGGCTACGCACGGCCGATCCGCCGATCGTCGCGCGCGTCGTGGACGATCGTGCCGCGCTCGATCTGCGGAGCGTTGCGGCCGAGGATGATGAGATGCTCGCGCAGGCGGTCACCGCCGCGCTTGCGAAGGAGTAGCGAATGGAGCTGCGGAGTGTGTCCACCGAGAAAGCGCCGAAGGCGATCGGCCCGTACAGCCAGGCGATCGTGACCGGCGATCTCATCTTCACCGCCGGTCAGGTCGCGCTCGATCCCGCGACCGGCGAGCTGGTCGGCGGCGAGATCAAGCTTCAGACCGCGCGCGTCCTGGACAACCTCGCCGCGGTGCTCGAAGCGGCCGGAAGCAGCCTCGACAAAGTCGTGAAGTGCACGGTCTTCCTCGCGGACTTCGCCGAGTTCGCAGCGATGAACGAGGTCTACGCACAGCGCTTCGGTCAGCATCGGCCGGCGCGCTCGACCGTCGGCACGAGCGCGCTGCCGCGTGGCGCGCGCATCGAGATCGAGTGCGTCGCCGTCCGCCGTTAGCCGACGAGCGGGAACGATCCCCACTCCCGCCGGTGGCGACTGGCATCGCGCTCGGACTCTGGATCGCGCTCATGCTCGTGCTGGCCTTCGTCGTCGTGCCGGCGCTCTTCGGCATGTGCGCCTCCCCACAGGGCGGGCCGGGCCCGTGACGAACGAGATGGCCGCGATCCGTGTGGTGGGGACGGCGGGTCACGTCGATCACGGCAAGTCGACACTCCTCACAGCGCTCACCGGTATGGACCCCGACCGCCTGCGTGAGGAGCGCGAGCGCGGCATGACCATCGATCTCGGCTTCGCGTGGGTGACGCTGCCCGGCGGGGGAGACATCGGGTTCGTCGACGTGCCCGGTCACCAGGACTTCATCCGCAACATGCTCGCCGGCATCGGGAGCATCGACGCGGTCCTGCTCGTCGTCGCCGCCGATGAGGGCGTCATGCCGCAGACACGCGAGCACCTCGCGATCCTCGGCCTGCTCGGCATCGACCGCGGCGTCATCGCCCTCACCAAGCGCGACCTCGTCGACGACGAATGGGCAGCACTCGCGGTCAGTGACGTTCGGGCGGCCCTGCGCGGCACCGCGCTCGCGGACGCGCCGCTCGTCGAGGTCTCGTCGACGACTCGCCGCGGTCTTGACGAATTGCTCCTCGCCCTCGAGCGCGTCCTCGGCGAAGCGCCGGTGCGGCGCGATGTCGGTCGGCCACGTCTTCCGGTCGATCGTTCCTTCACCATGTCGGGCTTCGGCACGGTCGTCACCGGCACGCTGCTCGATGGGTCGCTCGCGGTCGGCGACGAGATCGCGGCGGTCCCGGGCGATATCCGCGGTCGCATCCGAGGCCTGCAGACACATCGCCGATCGCTCGATGTCGCTCGACCTGGCAGCCGCGTCGCAGCCAATCTCTCCGGCATCGACAAAGAGGCCGTCGCTCGCGGCATGGTGGTGGCGCGGCCGGGATCGCTCGAGACGACGACCGTGCTCGCCGTACGGTTGTTGCTCCTCGCGAGCGCGAGCGCAGCGCTCGAGCACGACGAGGAGGTCAAGGTCCACCTCGGAACCGCGGAGACGATCGCGCGCGCGGCGCTGCTTGAAGGACCACAGCTCGCTCCGGGCGAGACGGCGTGGGCGCAACTGCGTCTCGCGTCGCCCGTCGCGGTCGCCGTCGGCGACCGTCTCGTGATCCGGCGACCGTCGCCCTCCGAAACGATCGGCGGCGGCACCGTCGCGGATCTCGCCACCGCGCGGCTGCGGCGACGCGCGGAGACGGTCGCGGCGCTCGAGCGACGCGTCGCTCCATCCAGCACCTCGCGGTTGCTTGCGTCGCTCGACGTACCGCGGACGCTGCCGGAGGCGGCCGAGCGAAGCGGAGTCGCTCCTAGCGAGCGGGACGCCGCGGTCGCCGAGATAGTGGCCGACGGCCGGGCACTGCCGCTCGGCGACGCTCTCGTCTCGCGGGACGCGTTCGAGGCCCTCGCCACGCATGTCGAGCGTATTTGCGCACAGGCACATCGGAAGACACCGCTCCGCGCGGGCGCGTCGCGCGAGGAAGCGCGCTCGGCGTTGGGCTTGCCGGCGAAGCGGTTCAGCGCGCTCGTCGAACGCCTCGTCGCGGAGCACCGGCTCGTGGAGCGGGGAAGCGCTCTCGCTTTGCCGTCTCATCGGCCGCGCCTCTCCGAGGATCAGGAGCGACGCTGGCTCGGCGCGCGCGCCGCGCTTGCGAAGGACCCGCTGCAGCCGCCGAGTCCGGCGCAGCTCGAGACCGAGCATGGGATCGACCGCGAGCTCGTTGCGGCGCTCGCGGAGCGCGGCGATGTCGTGCGGATCGGTACCGAAGCGGTCTTCCTCCCTGAGGCGGTCACGCGTTTCGCGCGCGTCGTCGTGGACGAGCTCGCGTCGACCGGCTCGATCACCGTCGCTCGCGCTCGTGACCTCTCAGGCTCCAGCCGCAAGCACGTGCTTCCGCTCCTACAATTCCTCGACGATCGCGGCCTGACCCGTCGGCACGGCGACGATCGCATCCTGGTACTCACCCCGGACACGGCTCGCGAACGCATCGCGTCGTTCACGCATCAAGGGGAGGACGGTCCATGAAGTTTCGTGCGATCCGCGCGTCGGCGCTCGGTCAGGTCGACGCGATCGTCGTTCCGCTCAGCAGCGATGGTGGCGCGCCGACCGGGCTGCCGCGTTCGGTGAAGACCGTCGTCGATCGGATCGCGAAAGGCGAGGCCGGCGCCGGGCGCCCCTACGGCGTGACGTCCCACCACGGCGAGCCGCTCATCGTCGTCGTCGGCGCGGGACGCGCGGCGGACTACGACGCGGAGCGCGCGCGGAACGTCGCCGCCGCCGGCGTGAAGTCGCTGTGGCGGTCGAACGTGAAGAGGCTCGCGGTCTTCATCGCCCCGAACGGTCTTGGTGAGGACCGGGCGGCGCAGGCCGCCGTCGAAGGCGTGGTCTACGCGATGTGGCGGCCCGAGGCGTATCGGACGCGTGCTGAGGAGCACCGGCTCCCGCCGCTCGACAGCGTTCTGCTCGTGACGGCGAAGCCGGCGGCCAAGGCGATCGCGCGCGGCGAGGCAGTCGGCGACGCGGTGAATCTCCAGCGGCGCCTGGCGAACGAGCCTGCCAACCGCATGACCCCGACGATCCTCGCGAACGAAGCGCGCGCCGCCGCGAAGGAGTCGGGCGTCCAGTGCGAGATCCTCGACGCCGACCGCTGCCGCGCGCTCGGAATGGGGAGCTACCTGTCCGTCGCACAGGGCAGTCACGAGCCGCCGCGCTTCGTCGTCATGCGCTATCACGGACGGCGTCGCCGGAATGGCAACGGCCGCGGCGCGCCGAAGTACGACATCGCCTTTGTGGGGAAGGGGATCACCTTCGACTCCGGTGGCATCTCGATCAAACCCGCCGACAACATGCACCACATGAAGGCCGACATGACCGGCGCGGCCAGCGTCATCGCGGCGCTCGCGGCCATCGGTCGCCTGAAGCCCGAGGTGAACGTGCTCGGCGTCGCGCCGTGCACTGAGAACCTGCCCGGCGGCGGCGCGACGAAGCCCGGCGATGTCTTCACGAGCATGAGCGGGAAGACGGTCGAGGTGATCAACACCGACGCCGAGGGCCGGCTGGTCCTCATCGACGGGATCACCTACGCGCAGCGCGAGGGAGCGCGGCGTGTCGTCGATATCGCGACCCTCACCGGCGCGGTCAGCATCGCGCTCGGGCCGTACTTCGTCGGTCTGTTCGGAAAGCCCGAGGCTTTCGTCGAGACCGTGCGTGGCGTGGCCGGCGAGGCGGGGGATCGCGTCTGGCCGATGCCCCTGACCGACGAATACAAGGACGAGATCAAAGGTGAGGTCGCCGACATCAAGAACAGCGCCGGGCGTGAGGGTGGCGCGATCAAGGCCGCGGCGTTCCTCTGGGCCGCGGTCGAGGACGGTACCGACTGGGCGCATCTCGACATCGCCAGCGTCGACTGGTCCGACAAGGACCGTGCCTATTCGCCACGCGGTCCTCAGGGCCCCGCCGTCCGGACCCTTGTGGCCCTGGCCGAGAGCCTCGCGTCGTAATGCCACGCGAGGCCCAGGGGCGAGTAGAATAGAACAAATGAGCGAAGTGCTTCCGCCGACCGGGCCGTGACCGCGAGCGCGCGAGCCCGCGCGTGACCGAACAGCTCGCCTTCGGGCTCGGCGAACCGAAGCCCGACATCCTCGGCGGCCTCACCGACGAGCAGCGCCGCGCCGTCGAGCACGGCACCGGACCCCTGCTCATCGTCGCCGGTGCGGGCACCGGCAAGACGCACGTTCTCACCGCACGCGTCGTCCATCTCATCGCGGCGGGCGCGGCGAAGCCACACGAGATCCTCGCGGTCACCTTCACCGAGAAGGCGGCGGCTGGGATGCAGGAGCGCGTCGACCTCAACACGCCTCTCGGGTTGAACGATGCCGCGATCAAGACCTTCCATGGCTTCGGGGACGAAGTGTTCCGCGAGTTCGCGCTGGAGCTCGGACGCTCGGGCGAGCTCCGGGTCCTCTCGAGCGCCGAGCAGGTGATCTTCGTGCGCGAGCACCTCTTCGACCTGCCGCTGCGCCGCTACCGGCCCGCCGGCGATCCGCTCGAATACGTACGCGCGCTGCTCGACCTCTTTGGCCGCGCCCGCGACGAGGACGTATCGCCGGAGCAGTACGCCGCGCACGCGAAGAATCTCCGCGATGCGGTCGGGGTGGGGATCGATGCCGACGTGCGGGCGGACGATGCCGATGCCCAGGAGGAGCTCGCCTCGGTCTACCAGGCGTACACGGCCCTCAAAGAGAAGGAGGGCGTCATCGACTTCGGCGACCAGATCGCGCTCTGCCTGCGCCTGTTGCGCGATCACCCCGCAGCCGCGCGCCGGCTCCAGAACCGCTATCGCTACGTGCTGGTCGACGAGTTCCAGGACACCAACGATGCGCAGTTCAAGCTGCTGCGCCTCCTCGTCGAGCCGCATCGAAACATCACCGCCGTCGGCGACGACGATCAGTCGATCTTCGCCTGGCGCGGCGCGACGCTGGGGAACTTCGACGCCTTCCGCAGCACCTACCCCGACGCGACCGTGGTCACGTTGGTGCAGAATCGCCGCTCCTCGCAGGGCCTCCTCGATGCGGCTTACCGCCTGATCCAGCACAACCCCGATCGGCTCGAGACCCGCCTCGGCGTCGACAAACACCTGCAGGGCCGGACCGAGGCGGCGGAGATCGAGGTCGATCACATCCAGAAGGTGAGCGGCGCCGACGAGGCCGAGCAGGTCGCGGACGTCATCGCGCGCGAGGCGCTCCGCCACCAGCGCCGCTACGGCGACTTCGCCATCCTGGTGCGCAACAACAGCGACGCGACGCCGTTCCTCAATGCCCTCGCGCGCCGTCAGATCCCGGCGCATTTCTCGGGTGGGGGACAGCTCTACGAGCGGCCAGAGATCCGGCTTCTCATCTCGTTCCTCTCGGCCGTCGCGCTGCCCTCTGACTCGCGCCACGTCTACAACCTGGCCGTCTCGTCGCTCTACGCCTTCCCCGCGGTCGAGCTCGCGCGCGCGGCTGAGGCCAGCGGCCGGCGCCAGCGTCCCCTGCGCGATGTGTTCGAGGAGATCGCGCGAGCCGAGTCTGGCTTCTCGGCCGACGCGATCGCGGCGGCGAAGTCGCTCTGCGAGGACCTCGCGACATACGCGCAGCGAGCGTCGGAGCTCACGACCGCCGAGCTCCTCTATGAGTTCCTCGAGCGCTCGAAGCTTCTCGCCCGCTACCTCGATCCGGACTCCGCGCTCGCGGAGGAGCAGGGGCAGAACGTGGCGAAATTCTTCCGCCTGGTCCACTCGGCGGCGCGCACGCTCCCGACCGACCGCGCTTCGTTCTTCGTTCCGTACCTCGAGCTGCTTCGTGAGGCCG
>Ga0209470_1000960_pt1 | contig 22170 bp, 21 predicted proteins | sample GraSoiAngelo_125_FD_185882 | JGI IMG/M metagenome (GOLD analysis project Ga0209470, IMG submission 185882) | Grasslands soil microbial communities from the Angelo Coastal Reserve, California, USA - 14_0927_05_40cm (SPAdes) (version 2) | ecosystem: Environmental > Terrestrial > Soil > Grasslands ... | reverse complement strand
AAGGAATTTAATTTGAATCTTCAATATTTTTCTGCAAAAACTGTAATATCACCTATTGTAAAAATTAAAGTGCAATATGTATTTGACTTCATTAACCACAACATAACCCTATGCCCTATGATAAAAAAACTACTAGATAGTCGACTGATGATACTTTGTTGGGAGCCAGATTGATTTTTTTCATAGGAAACCATTTTCACATTCGAGATTTGCTAAAAAAGGTAGTCGTTTTTTCCATGATTATAATTTCTGTATATTTTATTGGAACTTCTGAATCTTTCACAATTGAAGCTTCTACTTTGATACTAAGCAACACAACGTTAGACTCAATAAACCCTCAGTTCTCTGTGTCCAAGAATAGTATTCATGCATCTTGGATAAGTGATCTCAATTCGAAGAATAGCGATGTGATGTTTAAGAAACTCGATAAGGACTCAAAGTCATTTACTAGTACTATGAACATAAGCAATTCATCCGGAATTTCAAACATAATTAAATTAACAAATAGTGAAAATAACGTTTACACTACATGGGAAGATAAGCAAGCAGGTCAGTGGGAACTACTATTCCGCAAAAGTCAGGATAATGGTGTAAAATTTGGCAAGGTAATTAACTTAAGTAAAACAACTGGCAACGTGCACCTTCATGATCTATTGGCAGCTGGAAAAAATGTATTCGCTGTGTGGGCCGCAAATGAAAATATTTCATCAACAAATAAGGATGTTTTCTTCAGGAAGAGTCTGGATCATGGCGAATCCTTTAGTGATACAATAAATTTGAGCAACAGCAATGACGATTCGCTGGATCCACATATGGCAATAAATCACAATGGATCTGTAATATACGTCGTTTGGACCGAATGCGATATTAAACGTGACGAACCTATATGCAATATAGAATTTACAAAGAGTATCGACCAAGGACATACTTTTACAATTCCAAAAAAGGTAAGCAATACGATACAGCGCTGCGATAGCATCTGCAATAGCACAATCAGTCAAGCTGCATTTGATAGGATGGCTAGTAATGCTAGTTCCAATGTGCGGGCTCCCTATTTATTCAATAATGCAACAGTACAAGAGGGGATCAATTCTATAAATCCGACTGTCTTTGTTACGTTGGATGGTAAGAATGTATTTGTATTATGGGAGCAAGCGGAATCTGGATCAGGACATTCAGAAATATTACTTAAAGTTAGTAATGATTATGGGAAATCTTTCAATTCAGTAATTAACGTTAGCAACACCTCTGGAGTTTCGCGACTTGCGCAATCTCAGATTGTAGGAGAGGACCTTTATGTAGTATGGTCTGATTCTCTAGATCATAACAAAACCTTTGATGTTATGTTAAGAAAAATTGATGCAAACCACAAAGCTGGAAAGGTAATAAATTTAAGCAACAATACGGGTAACTCTGTCTCTCCATCGATATTGGTCAGTAACAACCGTATCTTTGTTGCTTGGAGTGATGATACAAATAATGCTTCAATTTTGTTACGCATTGGAGACACTTCAGGGTCATTCGCTAAAGCAAAAGAACTGAATGGTGACAATGCAGAAAGTTATACAGACCCCTTAATTTTTGAAGCAGTGGATAATGTATGGATTGCCTGGACTGAATACAATAATACGAAGCACAAGATCGTTTTAGTTGATCAAGAAAAATCTGATACTCCCCATTCTCAATAATCATATTCATATTATTTTTGATTACGCCCATTCTTACACTGGATTAAATAAGAGACCTTGGATAATTTTGCAAACTTTAGAAAACTTACACCACAGACCCGACTTGATTTACTTTCATGTACAATTGTAAAAACAATTAACAACAGATTTAGTTCTTAGTAACGAGAACCTTATTAAGTGTAAATTTCATATTTTTTGCAATTATCGTTACCAAGAACATTGATATCATTATTAAGACCATTGTTCCACTTGGAGCCAAGTTTAAATAGTATGATATAACTATGCCAAAGACTACAGAAAAAATCGAAATTGCGCATGAAATAAATATAGTTTTCTTAAATCCTTTTCCAAGCATCAATGCGGTTATGTTTGGAATCACTATCAATGAAGAAATTAGTAGAACTCCAACAAGTCTTATTGACGCGATTATAGTTATGCTTGCAAGAATAATAAATAGAGTGTTGATCCAACTGACATTTAATCCGCTGACTTTTGCTTGTTTCTCATCAAAAGTTATGAGAATTAATTTATTGTAGAATATGTAAATTACTGGAATAACTATGGCGTCTGTAATCATTATAATAATTAGGTCATCATTACTAACAAGAAGAATATTTCCAAATAGTATACTAAACAAATTTACTGTGAATCCTCCAGAAATACTAATCAAAATAATTCCTATAGCCAAGCCGGATGTCAAAAGTACAGCAATAGAGGAATCGGGTGGAATCTTTGTAGATTCCCTTAATTTATTCACACCGACTGCAGACAAAATGGCTACGATGTATGCTGTCCATAATGGATAGACTCCAATGAATAAACCTAATGATATTCCACCGAATGTCACATGGGCAAGAGCGTCCCCAAATAAAGAATGTCGCTTAAGTACCAGAAAAAGGCCTACAATGGAACAAATTACGGATATTGCAATTGCAGATAAAAGAGCTCTTTGCATAAAGCCGTATTGAATTATATCAAATAGCATTCCCATCAGCTTTTTTCTAAATTGTTGTCCCCATCTTCAGTTCTACGAAAATGAAGGTTCATGTGTGATTGCATCTCAAATTCTACATAAGACTTCATTCGTTCGTCATTTCCAAAGAAGTCCCCAGATTCACCATGGAAGAATAATTTCCTATCAATACAGGCTACCTTATTTGCTAGTCTTTCGACAGCATTCATATCATGTGAAGACCACACAATAGTTATTCTCTTATCCTTGTTCAATTTCTTTAAAAGATCATAAAATTTTTCTTGCGTTGCTGAATCGATACCTGTAGTGGGTTCGTCTAATATCAATAAATCAGGGTCCTTCACAAGAGCTTTTGCAATAATTACTCTCTGTTGCTGTCCTTCAGAAAGTTCTCCTATTCTCTTATCTGTATATGCATCCAATTCAACAAATTTAATTGCATTGTAGATAGCTTCTTTGTTAATTTTCTTTCCGATCATGCCCAGTGAAACTATTTCCTTAACTGTTGCAGGAAATGTCTGCTCTACAGATTTTTTTTGCGGCACATATCCAACTCTCTGAAGGGTCTTCTTATTTTGTCTAATGTCCGATCCAAAAAGATTGATCTCACCTCTAAAATCGTTAATTATCCCAAGCATGCACTGAAATAAAGTGGTCTTTCCTGCTCCATTTGGACCAATGATTCCAAGAAAATCCCCCTTGTCAACTGTGAAAGAGATATCGTCCAATGATGGGATCGAATCATAGTAATATGATAATTTTAGTACTTTAATTATTGGTTGCATTCTAATCCCAGCGTCAAATTTTTTATATTTTCGTTCATTTTATCGATATATCCAATTCCTACCTCATGTTCGTACTTTGTTAGTCCTTCTATGGGACTTAAAACAAGGACCTTACCATCTGGAATTTCCTGAGCAACCACTGATGCGTACCGTGGATCCATTAGCTCTTCTGAATAGATAACCTTAAGATCCAAACTTTTTGCAATATTGATAATCTCTGCTAATCTTGTAGGCGTTACTTCTCCTTCGGGTCCTGCATTAAAAATACTGTGTTGATTTAATCCATATTGGTTAGCAAAGTACGAAAATGAATTATGTAACGTAATAAAGTCTCTTTTCTTGCATGACTCCAAGTAAGTTTTTATTGTTTTGTGAAGATTATCAAGTTCGTTTAAAAAATTTTTTGCGTTGTTAAGGTATCTATCTTTGTTATTGGGATCAATCGTCATCAAACCGTCACGTATATCTTCTACTTCTTTTTTTGCAAGTAATGGGTCCAGCCATACATGAGGATCAAGAGTCATGTTACGCCTGTCAGTATAAGACGCATTCAAACCGTCACTAGCATCAATTTTATGCTCAGTATTAATTTTTGTAATCCAATTTTCAATCCCCAAGCCATTGTATACGAGGACATCGGCAGAATCAACTGTTTGTATTTGATTTATTGTTGGCTCAAAATCATGCGGTTCAATCCCTGTTGGAATCAGGATGGATGACTGTATTATATCGCCACCAATTTTTTTGACGAATTCATCAATTGGGAAAAAAGATGATACTACTCTTAACTTGTGGGAGGAATTATTAGCTGGGCTCAATTCATTAATTGAATTCTTCGTTGCGTTTGCGGTATCAAAATTCAATTGCAAAGTCGGATTTGATATTTGACTTTGTGCATACAAATTTTGACATAAGGAGTAAAATAGAATGGATAAAATCAGATGAGATAAAAATGTTAGCTCCCTTTTCACGCTGATGTAATATATTATTAAGAATATATACCTTTTTTATTAATTTTAATTAAGCTGTTCGGCATAATATTAATAACATTATTCAAATAGGCTAGGGTTACATCGAAAATTTCGTCGGTTTTCTTGACAATCATCTGTGGTTCCTCTATACAAACGAAATATTTTGGCAATAATTCCATTACTGCGAAAATAGAAATATTACTAGCTTGTCATTATGTTTTCGCAGTAATTTTTTTTTGCCTTTCTGAATTTTAACATGAAATTCTTTATCAAAGTCAAACAATATCAGACTGCCGTTAGTGACATCTGTAGGCATTAGATACAGGCCATTCAGGTTACCCATTTCAAGACTTTATGAACGGATAAGTTTTACGTCATTGAGCTTTTTTTTCTTACCATGTACCTCCAGACCACAACCTCTTTTTTGCGTTAAGACGATCTTACTTTGGCCCTATAAAATATGGAATAATTATTATATCTAATACCTGATTATGAAAATTTAATTGACCATCGTGAGTGTCTCGCTAAATGAAGAAATAATCGAAAGCTTGGATAAACTTAAATCATTGGGTTTTTCCGGAAGATCTGAAATCATAAGGGCAGGAATTAGAAATCTCTTATCTGATGAACGAATGAAAGAAGATTTGGATGGTGAAATTAATTCGTTACTTTTGGCAGTACATGATGAAGATTCAGATGATCAAGTTTCATCAATAAGACATGATTTTGACAAGATTATAATTGTACACCTACATAATAAAATAGATAAAGATAGGTGCCTTGAAATATTTTCTTTGAAAGGCGACGCTAAAGATGTTAAGGAAATATCAAGACAACTTCAAATAAACAAAAGAATGCATTTTGTAAAACTTATAGTTGTTTGATACCCTTGAAGTTTGATTTGATAAATACGTCACTATCAAAGTATCGCTTCAAACTCTATAATGTATAATTGACATATTATCCAAGGATTACCGTGAATTTAAGCAAATCAAGGTCGCATTTATATATGGATTTATTTTTAACGGAACGTATTTGATAAGGTATGAATGGTTGAGGATAATAAGGACGTAATGCTCGTTAATCACAGTGAATGTCCATGAAGCATAGAATGTCAAATTATAATGACATAAAATCATTTAGTTTATTTTACAATGACATGGCAAGGTGGTTCTTTCTTTTCATGTTTTTTGCTGCAATGTTTTCTTCCTATGCTTTCGGTATTCTCTTGGCTCTTAACTACGCAGTACATGATAAATTTGATCTCTCCTATTTCATTTTCACAATATTCAGTGTGCTAGGAACTATTTGGGGGATTATGGCACATAGGGAATTTACAAGGTCCTCAAATAGAGTCAACGAAACAAAAAGTCTTGCATGTCAAATTAATCCTCAAATTGGAAAATATGAATACAAATCATATAATCCTGAAACTCATGAGTTTGAAGACGGTTACATCCCATTTGGACCCATTGATTTTTGGGATCCAGCAACATATGCTCCTGAGTGGGTAGATAAAGGAAAGTATTGGCATGTATTACTGGGACTGCAGGTTCCAAATAAGGAATTGATACTCCAAGTTGTCAAAGATGATGACTTGCTAAACACAAGAAATCGAAACGTGGCCACGACTGAAAGAGAAATTCTTCGATTTCCATGGTCAAAAAATGGATCCAACAAACGAATCCAATATAGAGTTAAAATCCCTCAATGGGCAGTAATACGCGCTGAATATCAAGGGACGAAACCCAATAATCAGCAAGGTATCGTGACAAATCGTGAAATAGGAAATCTGAACAGAAACATTGTACTTTTGGTAGATGAAATTATTGAAAGAGAGAGATTTAGAATAAAGTACCCCTGGAAGATAATTGGGTTGTGGATCTATCTCTACAAGAGCTTGCCGATTAAAATTATCTACAATGAAATTTTAGAAAAACTTCCTGGTTTCCGTAAATCTATAGTAAAGGAGGCAAACGAAACACTTGCTGATATCAGAGAAGATAGACTAATTTTGGCGATTTTAGATGTGGCAAGAAATAAAGGATTAGATGAGGATAAAATTGAAAAAATTACCAAGCTTATTAAATTTTTAGATGGCGTATATTCAGATATTGGATTAGGGGAAGGATCTACTGAATACCATAACTTTCACCATAGTCTTGAGGTTTCTTATATGTCACTAAAAATGTTACCAAGTTCAATCCGCGATTATAGATTTACTGTTGATGAAATCGAAATTATGCTTGTAGCTGCATTGTTGCATGACTATGATCCGTTGCAATTCAGTTACGCACGTAGTGGTTCTAATCCAGAAAAATATGCTCAGCCTGAATCAGAATCGAAAATTCGAACTATAATTGGTCCTAGAGTCTTTAGAACAATAGAGACTATTCAAAGATATCACATACATGACGCATATTTCGAATTAGGTCCAGAAGAATTAGAAAGTTTGTTTGAAAGTTTTTCTTTTAAATCCAAGTCTCCGTTATCCGATCTTCAAGCTGAACACCTAATTGAGATAGAGAGATCTGACAAGGGCTTAATTGTTGAAGCGATGATTTGGAGAACTGATTTTCCTTATTTTAAACTAGAAACCGCCCAAGAGATGTTTAAAAAATTACTCTCTGAAATTGAGGCCAAAGGATATGATATTGGAAAAATAAAAATCTTGGCAGAAGTCTTATGGTTATCTGACCTATCTGTTACCTATATGGGATCTGATCCGATAAGAGCCTGGAATAGAGTTACGAGTTTGTATGACGAACTATTATTGCCCAAATTAGAGGCTGTATCTAGAACAGATTCATACTTTTCTGATTTTGCAGAGACCAAACTATTTCAAGAACTAATTAAAATGAAGAGCTTTCCTGAGATATTCAAGTATAGATGGAATTCTGTGTACCAGTTTTTTCATGAAGGAAATCCAACAACTTTACTGATTAGGACAATACTAAATGCTCGGAAAAGCTTTTTGAAAATTAATATACTAATTGGGTATTTTACAGGTAATCTTATCTATAAGTTGGCTAATGACGCATGGGCAGAGTTCTTCATTGGTATTGGAGAGGATCAAAACGAAATCTATCATGCCAAATCCAAGTTTCTGGATCTAGAACCTCAGAATGCATCCGTTTTTTGGGGTAATCCGGAAAAGTTACTACCAAACATACCCAATAATTTAGTAGACAATTTCATTATTTATGTTCCAAAATCTATGGACCTTAAAGAATTAACACATTCTTCGTCATTCAGCTCGCTTGTTAGCACGATTAGTACCAAGTTAATCAATGCTGGTACTCTGCAGATTGTGACAGATATTCCTAAAGAAAGTGAGTTATTTAACAATCTTTACAAAGAGATTCTTTCAAATGGCCTTGTGGATTGTCCAGCTGATACAAAGTCTTATTTCACGACTTTTGATCTAAATTATCTAAATTCTCCTCCATACCATTCCAAGCCTTACTTACATTTGTTTTGCCTGAGAAAAATTCAATGATTGCACTAATAGTGTCGTAATATATTATGGAAAGTTTTTTGTGAGCCTTTGCGCTTTCTGATACACATATATTGATTATACCAATAGGGTAAATCAACCAATTATGAAGGGTAATAGTAATAAAATTCATAAAAAAGTAAAGGTTGCAATAGCAGGTGTCGGAAACTGTGCTTCTGCGCTATTGCAAGGTATCTCATTTTATGGTAATAGTTACGGCAGTGATAACGAGAAGAAAGGTAACAATCAGGACATTCCTGAAGGTCTAATTGCATATACCCTTGGCAACATAAGACCAAGTGATATTGAATTTGTCGCAGCGTTTGATGTTGTAGAATCGAAAGTGGGACACGACCTCGCAGATGCTATATTTGCGAGCCCAAATAACACAATAAAGATCTCAAACGTACCTTCAACAGGTATTAAAGTTCAGAAAGGAAAAGTACTTGATGGAATAGGTAAACGCCTTAATGAAAGAGTAAAGATATCTGATAGTCCTGCAGCAGATGTATCAAAAGAACTAAAAAACAGTGGAGCTGAAATTCTTATAAACTATCTTCCTGTTGGAAGCAGAGAAGCAACTCAATATTACGTAGAACAATGCCTTGATTCAGGTGTATCCTTTATCAATGCAATACCAGTCTTTATTGCATCTACCCCAAAATGGCAACAAGCATTCGCAGATAAAAATCTCCTTTGTGCCGGCGACGATGTAATGAGTCAATTAGGAGCTACTGTACTGCATAAGACTCTTGTTAAACTGTTTGTGGATAGAGGAGTCAAGGTGGATGAAACATATCAGCTCAATGTTGGAGGAGATATGGATTTCTACAACATGCTTGATGAAGAACGCCTTGAAGATAAGAGAATTAGTAAAACAAGCGCAGTAGCCGCGATGGCTCCCTATGAAGTGCCAATGCGAATTGGACCATCTGATTTTGTTGGATTCCTTGCCAATGATAAGGTGTGCTATATCTCCTTGCGTGGTAGATACTTTGGGAGAGTTCCAGTAGAAGTGGATGTTAAATTGAAGGTGGTAGATGCATATAATAGTGCAGGCGTCATGATTGACGCAGTAAGAGGTACTAAAGTAGCATTAGACAGGGGAATCACAGGCCAGCTTGATAGTGTGTCGGCATACTGTTTTAAACACCCACCGGTACAGAAGCCTTATTTAGAAGCAAAGAACGCGTTCATGGAATTTATTGAAGGGAAAAGAGAGCGTTAGGAGCCCACATAAAGTATTGAATCTCAATTTTCTCTTGTATTGTCTATAAAAATATCAATTTAGATTTAATTATTTTGTCATATAGAATATATTTACAACCATGAGAATCTGATATTAAGATACTTGGTATATATAAAGAAACTTGAAATCTACGGATTCAAGTCATTTGGTTTCAAGAATACTGTACTACACTTAAACAATGGACTTGTTGCTGTTACTGGACCTAATGGCTCCGGCAAAAGCAACATACTGGATGCAATTATGTTTGCATTAGGAGAGAATAGTCCAAAATTATTACGTGTTGACAAATTTCAATCACTATTCCATGATAGTGAAAATTCTTCACACAGGCTAGTGCGAGTGAATCTTTCTTTTGATAATTCTGATAGGGGAATTCCAATCGACATCGATACTGTTTCTATGAGCAGAGAAATGGAAGGTGAAACTGGTGAGAGTCAATACTATCTCAACGGTAAAAAGGTATCAAAGAACACCATGCTGGAGTTATTAGAAATCATAGTCGCAGTTCCAAGCAAACTCAACATTGTACAACAAGGCATGATAACAAGAATTTCTGAATTAAATTCTGAAGAGAGAAGGAAGATTATCGAGGACATTGTAGGACTATCATACTTTGATGATAAGAAGAGCGAATCAATAAAGCAACTTGACGAATCTGACAGGCGACTAGAAGTAGCACTAGCCAGAATGGATGAAATTAAGAAACGAATAAACGAACTTGAAGCCGAAAGAAATGACCAATTAAGATATACATTCATTGAATCTCAATTAAAGAAATTTAAGGCAATTAAATACTCAAATAAAATTAGATATCTAAAGAGTGAAATAGATAATCGCAGCAAATTGTTGGGCACAAATGAGAGTAACCTTAACGCCCTTTCTAAAACTCGTGACGAGTTAAGAAAGGAAATTGAAGAAATTGAACAGGAAAAATCAAGTTTCATGAGTCGAGTGGATGCATCAAACAAGTTGAAAGCACAAATTGATACAAAATTGACCAACGTCATTTACCAAATTGAGAGGGAAAAGGCAGTAACTAAGGAAGCACAATTACGAATGACATCTCTTGAAGAACGACTTACATTCATCCAATCCGAAGGTAGAAAAATTGAAATAGAACTTGAAAATTCTTCAAAAGTACTACTCGACAAAAAATCCATCACTGAAAAAAAACAATCCCATCTCGCTCAATTGAAAAATGATTTAGAAACCCTCAATATACGGATTGACGAGATATCTGGCCATGTAGACAGAAATAGGAAATTAATGGATAGACTTTTCCAAAAGAAATCAAGGCTAGTGGAAATTAGTAGTCGTCTTAATATTCTTATAGCAAGATTTGAGGAACAGAAAAAATTTTACATCAATAAGATAAACGAAAATAATCCCACAATTGAAATTATGAAGAGATCTCTGAATGACAAAGAAGCAAAACTAAGGGATTCAGCTATGCACATGTGTTACTCCGAATTAGATACAGAAAAAAAACTTATCAATGATCTAAGAAATAAGAGTGAAATATATAGTAATGAAATTCATCTGTATAAAAATACAGTTAACAAGGTGCAAAAATTTGCAATGCCATATGAAGAAAAATATTCTGTTGCAGTTCAGTTATCAAATGAAGATTTTGCAATTGCTGATCTGATAAAGGATTCACAAGATTTCAAGATTCTGGGGATGGTAAGAGATCTAATAAAATATGATGACGTCTACAAAAAAGCAGTTTTTGCAGCTGCAAAGGATTGGATGAAATGTTGTATTGTTCCAACTGTTAATGAAATGATACGTCTTGCGTCATATATCAAGGAAAAGAATCTCCCCTGCCTCAAAATAATTTCATCGGAATTGTTGAGTTCTCTGATCAAAGAACACATTGTATTAAAAGATCATGATTTTATAGGAAAGCTTGCAGATTTGGTACAATCAAGTATTCCAAACTTGGTTGATTTTATTTTTGGAAACGTATTAGTTGTAAGAAATTCTAAGACGGCTTATGATTTATCTAACCAAGGGTATAAATGCGTTACTATTTCAGGTGAGCTATTTGAGCCATATGCAAGCTCTCTCTCATTGGAGTTTGGTTCTAAAATATCTGATCTTACCCATGAAATAATATTAAATGAATCAATTGGTTCGTTGCTAGAAAATTCTCACATTTTATCAACATATTTGGCCAACAAGAAGGCGGAATTAGAGAAGATTATCAAGGATATCTCTAACAAAGAATTACGTATTAGGGGATTAGAGACACTAGTTACTGAAAAGAGGATTACTGTTAATCATTTGAACGAAGTAACTGCGAGTTTAAAAAACGAAATTGATAATCTTGAAGCTATGAACAGAAACCTCTCTGGAGAAATTACGGCAATTGATACGGAATTAACCAAAAATAAGAAAAGAGATAACATCGTTTCCTCCTCTTTAGTAAATAATTCAAAAAATATTCAATATATAGTCAATGACAAAATTGATAAGGAACTGTCAGAATTAACGTACAAGAAAAATGAAATTCTAAGAAAAATTGAAAACCGCGAGATTGAACTTAGAGAAATTATTACATCTACTACGTCGCTTGAAAATGGAATAAATGCTGCGGGTGAAAGGAAGAATGAAATACTCTCTGAAAAAGAAAGCCTTGAAGCAGAACAAATAGAAAGAAGGGGCCAAAAACAAATTGCTGGCCAGAAACTAGAACAGCTTGAAAAGGAACTGATTTGTCTGCGTGAAGAAGAACAAAAAATAATTGATGTATCTGGTGATTCTTATTCGATATTACAGAATTATGAAAAGCAGATCAAGACATTAGATGACAAAGAAAGATACCTGGATAAAGAAATAAATGGAATTGAAAAAGAATCAATTGCTATCAAGAAGGACATTTCTAATTTTACAGTTCAGGAGTCTCAAGCAATGAATGATTTGATGTGGTTAGGCTTCAAGGAACTTTTGGAAGGCGAAATTTCTGATGTGGATATACTGATATTAGAATTAACTAAGGAATATGATGAACTGAAGACAAGATTAAACTTACTAGCTCATGAAACATATGTTCAGGTAATAGACGGTTACAGGGACATGTCTACAAGAAAGAATTACCTTGAAAATGAGAGGAATTCCATCGTTTTGTTTATCAATGAAATTGATATAGAAAAAAAAGACGTGTTTATGGATGCCTTTAAGAAAGTAGATGATGATATTAGAAAAACTTTTTCCGAGATAGCTGGAGGTTCTGCATATCTTCAAATTGAAAACGAAGATATTTTTTCAGGGGGTCTATCATACCTCGTCCAATTTCAAGGAAAACCACCAAGAGAATCAACTTCATTATCTGGTGGAGAAAAGACAATGGCTGCAACTGTATTTTTGTTAGCGCTTCAGTCTCTGAAACCATCTCCATTTTACCTTATGGATGAGGTCGATGCGCACCTTGATGCTCAAAACACCGAAAGACTATCAAAAATCATGGTTGAAAGATCAAGTGGAAGTCAAATATTAATGGTAACACTAAAGGAGTCTACAGTAGCAAAAGCTACCCAGATTTTTGGAATATATTCAAAGTCCGGCCAATCGCAAATGGTTCATTATAAGAACCCGGATAATGTTCCTCTAGCGCAGATTAAAACATCAGAATAATAAAAGTGACCCTGACCGAGTCATTAGTTGAAATGACTCATAGAGATCCATCGGTGGGATGTAGTTTGCATAATCATTTGCCGCACTTAAGTATTAAAAATATTCACTCAGTGGGGCTTATTTTCAAATTTGTACCTTTACCATATCGAAGAACATAGTAATATCAATCTGGCCAAACTTTTGGCTCGGTATACTTCCAAAAAATCATTCTGCAAATGTATTTGTGTCTAGTTCATCAGGAGAATTGGCTTGTCATGTCAGTGAGTTCGTGATGAAATACTACATTTGTTATGACATATTTCATATCAAAATGACATGTCTTTGCATTAAAAATATCACCAATGAAGAATTCATCTTGATATAATTCCTATTTAGTCAATTTTCACGTGCGAATTTCATTCTTCACTCTTCTTCTCGCATTGCAATGTCGTTGCGTTCTCATATACTGTTAAGTTCGCATATACTTTCTTAGTACCAAGATCGAATTGTTTATCGCCATTAGAATCATCACCAAGATAGACTTTATAAAGATCTGCTTTAAGGTCATCAGCAAATGTAACTTCATTAAATCCACCTGTACTATTTGTATCAAACTGAGTGTATAGTGGGATTGTACTATTAGAAGTTACAAACTTCACAGCCACAGTACTGTTTGGCTTGAACCCATTTGCATTTATGACAACGTTAAATCCTGGGCAATTTGGACCCTGAGTCGGAGAGATATCAACTTTGGGTTCTGCAAAAACTGTTATAAACATTATACTAGCAAACCCAAAAATGCCGAAAGCAAATATTGCAGAAATAAACTCTAACTTTCCCATACGATACATTTCAAGTTATTATTACACTACTCGTTAATAAGAAGTTTGGAATCCAACTATAGAAAAGATGGTTGAGAAGATTATCCGCATGAGTTACCCGAAACATTGATAAAGAATATGAGTAAAAATTTTGATCTAGTTCAAAAGCTTTTGTTACATTTATAATGAATTAATGTAATTTGTAGATATTTTCTGAATTTATTTTTATAATTAGCGCAATTTGATGAATAAAAGTTCCATGAAAACCTAGAAGTTAATGATTGATTAGGTTTTTTAGTAATATCATGGTAAAGTAATCTATTGTCTCCCAGCTTTGGCGTTATTAAAAGAAAGACGTCTGGCTTTTTTCAAGATAGAAAGAGTAGTGCCGATTCTGTTCAATCTGTCACTGATAAAGAATTGTTAGAAATAATAGAAAACGAAAAAAAAATTCTTGAAAAGGATTTATCAACTGATCTCGAACCTATAAGAAATTCTGCCTTAGATTGTCTAGCTAATCTTAGAGAGAGTGCAGAAGAACTTGAAGAACAAGAAATTAAGGTAGAAAATCCTCAATTTGAGTCATTAATTAATACTTCAAAAGAGATTCTGATAACAAGCATAAAGAAGGAATCCTTTATAGGATCTTCTGATATCAAAAACTATGAAGATGCAATTAAATTCAAAAATAATTTAGAATTACTAGTAAATAGATTCGGACAGGTTGGAGATTCCCACAACAAGATTCTTAATGAGTTCATGCGCAAACAAATTAATAAATTAAAAAATGAATTTGATAATTTATCATCCTTACTAAAAAAGGTAACTAAAGTATTATCTGTCAAAGAAAGTCAAATTAACAATTGCATCGCATGCAAAGACGACTTGATTTTGTTGAAGCAAAAACTCGGAGAAAGAAAAGACAAAGGAGATAGACTTTCAGAATTAATGGAAGAAAGACAAATTATTGACAAAAATATTGTGGAATGTAAAAGAGAGTATGAGGACTTTAAAAAATCAGATGAATTTCTAAATGGATTAAACGTTTCGGAGAAAATTAATGACAAGAAAACTGAAATTGATATATTTGAAAAGAATATCCTAAACAGGGTTTCAAATCTATCTCGGCCAATAACCAAATTTTCATATCAAGCCTCTAAGGAAACTCAGGGAAGACTTGCTACTGTACAAAATGAACCTCTAGAAATTTTCAATGACAGTTCCCAATACCTGCAGTTATTCAATGAACTTAAAAAACATGTACTTGAAGGGAGTATCCAAATCAAAGATCCTGAAAAAACAATTCATCAAATCGATGAGATAGTCAGTTCCTTACCTTCATTATCTACAAACCTGAAAAATCTAAAAAAAGAGTTGATTCGATTAGAATCGTCAGTTAACTTTAAAAATATGAAGCATCTTGAGGATATAAAAATGAAGACAGAGATGTATGAAAAATACCGTTCAGAAAATATTTCAAAGACACAAGAAACAAAGGAAAGTATCGACGAACTTGATTCAGCATCTGAGTTACTGAAAAAGAAGATCGAAGACAAAATTTCGGAAATAACAAATACAAAGTATTCTATTCTGCAATAACAAAACTAGCCGAGACAAACTTTATCTCCAGAATACAGATATTACACCAAGGCCCATGATACAAAGGCCCCCATAAGCAACGGGTGGTACATTCACAAATAGTCCTCCTACTGCCAAAACTATTCCACAACAGATTGTAATTAACTCACCCACTCTTCGTTGATGCTTCATGGTCCAAAAAAGTTGTAAATAGGTATTATAAAAGCCTATGTAAGTTAGTGATTAAAGCTTAGCTCTCAAATGCTTCGAATTGTAATAAAATTCTGGGGCAATACTAAGTTCAATTAGTACTGATTTTTTGCCTAATGTTATTATAAAATACCAAATTAAGACCCAGAAGCATCGTATATTCTAAGTAATAAAACTCCTACATTCAAAGGGTAAGCATTTAAGGTACCGAAGCAAAATCTTTGTGTTGCCTAAAATATTATACCAAAATCCTCATACTAACGCCGACGGTGATAATTTTTACATAAGTATTCCGAAGGATTGGAGTGGAGGAGCTGATGATGAAGTTACTGTAATCGTAGATGATGTTTGTGTTGTTATTCCACAAACAATTGCTGGTGCAACAGGTGAACTGATAGTGTTAAGGTTGCTGGAAGCAATGATAGAAGGAGATGTGATAGATGCCGGAGACGTTCAGAAGGCCGTAGAGCATATATTATAGAACGAAAGTAAATTTCATTATTCGTACGATGTAAAATTCCAAGAGCATCTTTTTTTCGGTGACTCTAGATGCAAATCTTTGAGTTCACGTTCAATTACATACAAACGCAAATACAATGCAGAAGGTTCATCATTTTCAGGCTGAATTTAAAATTTGTGAAATAGGTTGTAGATTAGATCAATTAAAAGTGTGACTATCGTATTGATTCTGAATTACTTTGTAAACTGGTTTAGTGTTTCCTTTACTTGCTGAATCTTTCCATTATTCGGATCTATTTCCAGTGCCTTATCAATCCATGTTACAGCCTGTTGAAGCTGGCCTGAACTATACAGAGAATCTGCCTTACCTCCTAATGCATACACATCATTTGGATCTATTGCAAGAACTCTATCATACATTACAATTGCATCTTGATACTGACCAAGGCCCCTCAGCGCTGCGCCCTTGCTTACCAATGCCATGATGTTGGATGCATCAATTTTCAGTGCTTTATCAAGCCATATTATCGCTTGTTGACCTTCACCTGCATTAACAAGATCGGTACCTTTTTGAACGAGCGCCGGGACATTGTTTTGATTTATTGCAAGTGCTCTATCATACCACGTAAGTTCCCTAGAATTCCCTACTTCTTGCGAACCATAAACTACTGTTGGAAAACCGTGAAATGATAACAAAGATCCTACCAGTGTTGACAATGATAGTAACATAATAGGTACAAGAGAGATAACAACTATATTCTTTCTATAATTATTTTGCTTTTTGTTTTTAACCATATTTGCCCCTCCGTTACTGTTACCAATACCATTAGTTTTCGATCAGAATGTTTCCATATACGGCATTTAACTTGTTAAAAATTCTGATGCAATCATAACTATCAAAAATATAGTTTTCACCTTGAATTTCAATAGGTATCATGTTACTCATAGTGATTTCTTTTCTACACAAGTCACAGTATTTATCACTCTTCATGACATTAAATGATATTTGATATTATAAGAAAGGTTGCGTTACAAAGTACTATAAAGTGTTACAATGTGTTAGACGCAGGTGCTAAAGTCGAATCTTATAGAAGATTGTAACTACACCATTTTAATACTTTGTTGCAGGCATTCATTCAACGCAACTAGAAACAACTGATGGGTGCTTGATTGTTTCTTGTTCATCATTCAATCAACCTAAATCTTCCCATCAGTTGTTTAATACTAACTACGCAACCTATGAAACTTTATCTAAAATGGTTCCATTAATTTGATTAACACTAGTCAAATCGGTTTAGCCAATTTGGTCTAATTGAAGCAGTTTATGTATAATGTGTTTATCTTATTTTGCTGCGTTAACAGGTATAGGTCTCATGTGCTAGTGTTCCTTTAAATTGGTATGGTTCATGTCAAAAATTATAAATGATACTTGAATAGTACAAAGACCTTTTTTGAAAAACCAAGGACAAAAGTTCGAGTTAAACTCTCAATTATTAGTCTGAATTATCATTATCTTGTCAGTACCAGATTCAGCACCCAATACCTCTCCAGCCCTTCCAAGAAGTTGACGTACTTTGGCATCAGGACTCGGTAATGGAAAAGATTGAAATTTTTCTAGCGAGGGATCAAACCGCACGATAGCATTAGAACCAAAATCGCTGAGCCAGACAATATCCTTATCATCAACAAAAATTGCGTAAGGTTGAGGGTTTTGACCTGGCAACTTCCATTCTTTCCATTCATTGGTAACATGGTTATACTTACCCAACCTGCCGGCATTCCACTCAGTAAACCATACACTTCCTGAAGAATCAGGCCAGACACGTCGCGCTCCCTGGTCCTTTGTGGGTGGTTCCAAGACAGTTGCATTTCCTGTTTCTAAGGTTATCCGAGCAATGTAGCTGCCTGCCAAAGATGCAAAGTAAACCTCTCCATCTGGCGTAGTAGAAATACCATAGGGTCCTTGCCCGCCAGGAGCTTTTAACACTTTGATTGTTCCAGACCTTGGATCCAATCGCCCATAAATCCCGCTCTGACCGGTGAACCATAGAACCCCATTGTGGTCAAATGTGGCTGTATTGAGATTCGCATTGCCAGTGTTCTCAGGAAGTGGAAACAAGCTAACGTTCTTAGTATTAGGATCTACTCTTACAATGGCATTTAGACCTCCGTCTGTAATCCATGGTGCACCATCCGGCCCTACAATAACACCGTGCGGAGCCGACCCTTTACCTAATGCGATGTGATGTGTCTTATTCGTTAATGGATCTAGCAATCCCAATTCTCCGGATTGCTGTGCAGTATACCAGACCGATCCATTCCGAGCAGGTGCAACATCGTGCGGATGAGTTCCTAGTGGAACTTGGAATTCTCTTATTCTAGGGATAGCATTATCCTGTGCAAATAAAGTTTGTTGGAGTAATATAAAAACAAGGATTGATGATAGCGATATCAATTGTCTGAACATGAATGGATATAATTTCATGGATGTCCTATTTTATTTTTAATATCAATTATTTTACCGCCAAATAGTTTTGTTGACGGCTCATTTTAACAGAATTGATTATTGCATAAGGAATCAAAATACAATGGGAGTTTTCAAATGGGCAAAAGGGAATTTGATTGAATATTATAGCGGACCAAAATTAGAATTTCTAATCTTATCTACATCGTCTTTAATATAAACTGCATTTTAATAAAAGTTTAAGTTAAATTTAGGTTTGGAAAGAAAATAAATAAGGAACCCATTGAACGCATCTACTAAATTGGACAAAGCACATATGAATCCACTATACGTAAACGATGAATACAAACAGCGTATAGACATTTCAGCAAATTTGGAAGGCAAATTTGGATCCGAGTTGACTATCCACTTTCTATGATACTCATAAAAAGCTGTAACAACAATTACCTAAATGAACAACTTCGTTTACTTCCATAATGCGCATGAGAAGGAAGTGTTCCACTTTCGTGAAAATGCACTTCTTCAAAACCTTTCTCCCTCAAATAATCTTCAATGGTACCTGGATATTTTACTACTTTCTCTTTTACGACATTAAGTTCGGATACATCCAAGGCGAACCTCTTTTCATAATCTATTTCCCATAATTCTTCCTCATTACCATTCATGAATACATACTCAATCATTTATGTATAGGTATGAATAAGGGTCTATTTTATTATATACAAAAATTGTTAAAATTTCAATATTAGTCGAGAATTGACATGTGGACCAGATTAGCTAGGTCTACTATCCATAAGTAGTTAAGTGGTTAACTCGGCCGATTGACATAGTTTGGCGCGGATGAATTTTTAAGGTGATTTATAAAATTGTATTGCAAATTAGAGCTAATCATATATGCGTAAAGGTGATAGGTATCAGTAATAGAATTGCCAAGCGATTATCAAAATGAAGTCACCTCTGTAATTTGTAGGAATATTAATCCTGGCTATGAAAGAGATTATGACAATTGGCTAAAGCGTTTTATTGCACTTCAAAGAAAAGCTTTTGGCTACCTTGGTGTTACAATAATCATCCCTGGAAGTAGTAAATCATCTATGCGGTATATTATCCGCCGTTTTACTGACAAGGCATCGATGGAAGCATGGGATAACTCAAAAGAAGCAGTAAAGCTATTAGAGGAAGTAAACAATTACTCTACACGCCATTACGAACAATCTACTGGTTTAGAAACATGGTTTACTCTGCCAGGATTGAAAACTCTTAGTCAATCACCACCGCCCAGATGGAAAATGACTATTGTTATTTTCTTTGCTGCGTTTGCTATTAGCTCTGCAACCCGATATATTCTTAATCCCTTCATTGGACAGTGGCCAATATTTGGCAATGCCATAATTTTCAGCGCAATTTTAGTTATTTCGCTTACCTATTTTGCACTACCTATTGTCAATCGTTTGCTGCAACGATGGTTATATCCAGGAACTGTATAATAGATGTGGGATGAACTTATTATTTAATTCTAATTGATTAAAGATCCAGTCTGTCTTATCCTCCATATCTAATAAAGGAACTTCTCTATTTGATAGTAACTAATTGACACATATCGTGTGATTAAATTGGAGCTACGGATTTATAGTACTCAAAAAATCAGAAAACGGTTCCAAATCCCATGAGTCTTCATAGTGTTTACCATTGACAAAGAAAGTTGGTGTACCTTCTACTCCATGATCAATCCCACTTTTTAATGATTTTTCTATTAAAGGAGCGTAGACATGTCCTGTCATTTCCTTTTTGAATCGATTAAGATCTAATCGGACTTTTTTTGCGTACTGCAATAGATGACTATCATCCAATGCCTTCTGATGTTCAAAGAGATAATCATGCATTTGCCAAAATTTATCTTGGGCTGCGGCGGCTTCAGCAGCCTCTGCGGCATGTTGAGCATGAGGATGGATATCATTGAGAGGAAAGTTACGAAATTCAAAGTATATTTTATTTTTGAACCTCTTCATTATTTCTTTGACTATAGGATAAGCCATTCCAGTATACGGACATTCGTAATCACCGTATTCTATTAAAGTAATGGGTGAATCAATCGAGCCCTGTATATGCTCAGTTTCAACGTTTACACTGGTCAAGTCCTTAGATTCTTTTTTTAAAGGTCGTTTACTCTTTTTTATTTCAACTCACCTTGTTACCGTACAAATTCCTAAACCTAATTACTGCTACTTTCTTAATACTAGTATAGGTATTCATTCCTTTTAGAGTATACATATAGTTTTGATCTTTATTAAATATAGTAGTATTCGTCAAGTCCTGTAAAGCATACTAGACAGGAAGCAGATTATTATCAAACTTAAATAATAATAAAACGCATATTATAGGTATGGAATCTTGTGGACACCTTGAACAAGTCAACCTCCAAATGAAAGGAAAGACTCAAGGATGTGAAGAATGTGAAAAAATTGGATCTGACTGGGTACATTTACGATTGTGTTTGTCATGTGGGCATGTAGGTTGTTGTGATTCTTCTCCAAATAAGCATGGAACAAAACACTTCAAATCAACAAGTCATCCAGTCATAAAGTCATATGAGCCTGGTGAAAACTGGAAATGGTGTTATGTAGACGAGATATTTATCAAACAATAGGTGATAAATAATGGGCTTTAGGACCAGGAATATGGATAAAACTAAAGATAGGCTAGTTTGATTATAGAGTATAGAGTTACTTACCTTGCTTAATGAAAAATATTAAAATACAATAGGACACCGATAAGTGCTGATGAATGGTGAGAAAGACTCTTTTATTCACTCATCACTTCCTCTAATAGTCCTGGTTGTCATAGCAGTTGTATCAACCGTCATAATCATGGAGTTTGGATTGAATGACCATCACATTACTATGGCACAGCAACAATCACAAGTTAATTTAACTTCAGATGAAAAACAAAAGGCACTGGAGGGAATATCTTTTGTAATGGATAACACGACTTTTTCGCATCATACAGCAGCCGTTAACGGCATTCAAATGCATTATGTGATTGGCGGTAAAGGAGACCCTGTGGTTTTATTGCATGGATATCCACAAACATGGTATGAATGGCGTTATATTATGCCTGCTCTGGCCAAGAACTATACAGTCATTGCACCTGATCTTCGAGGATTTGGTGATTCCTCAAAACCATTAACTGGTTATGATGGGAAAAGTACTGCTGAAGACATTTATCAGTTAAGCAAGCTGTTGGGCTTTAACAAAATCTTTTTGGCAGCACATGACGTTGGGTCTCAGACAGCTTTTTCTTATACTGCCAACCATCCTGATAATGTTACTAAACTTGTGATCATGGATTTTCCATTCCCTGGTTTCCTACCACCCTCATTTGGATCGAATGGACCTTGGTGGTTTAGCTTTTACCAGCAGCAGGATATACCTGAGTCTCTTATACAAGGTAAGGAACGGGAGTATATCTCTTCGTTCATGAAGGGATTAGCATATAATCCATCAGCAATAAAAGAAGAGGATATAGATGTGTGGGCAAGTCATGCGATGTCTCCTGGTGGGCTTAGGGGATCATTTGAGCATTTCAGAGCATTTCCTACAGATGCTATGCAGAATAAAGAAATAGCCAAGTCTAAAATTACAACTCCTGTATTAGCACTGGGCGGTGACATATATCCAGCGTTAGGTGGTGATATTCCGGGTAACTTTGCATATAGCTCGTTAAAATCATTAGCTTCAAATGTAACTGGTATTACAGTTCCACTTTCAGGACACTGGATTCCAGAAGAGCAACCAAAATTTGTAATAGATCAGTTATTCAAATTCTTTGGAAATAGTACTAGTGGAAGTAAATGAGTACGTT
>Ga0209470_1000954_pt1 | contig 22237 bp, 22 predicted proteins | sample GraSoiAngelo_125_FD_185882 | JGI IMG/M metagenome (GOLD analysis project Ga0209470, IMG submission 185882) | Grasslands soil microbial communities from the Angelo Coastal Reserve, California, USA - 14_0927_05_40cm (SPAdes) (version 2) | ecosystem: Environmental > Terrestrial > Soil > Grasslands ... | reverse complement strand
GCGACGGGCATGACAGCGCGATCAACACGATCAACCTGGAATTCATCCGGCACGGGATCGAGGTCGTCTATCTTGGCTACCATCGTTCAGTAGGCGATATCGTGCGCGCCGCCATTCAAGAGGACGTACGCGCGATCGGCATCTCAAGTTACAACGGCGGGCACATCGAATTCTTCGCGAAAGTCATTGCTCTTTTACGGAAGCGCGGAGCGAACGACATCAAAGTCTTTGGCGGTGGTGGCGGAACGATCACGCATCAGGACGCTGCAGTAATGAAGCGCAAAGGCGTGGACAACATTTTCTTTGCCGGAACGTCACTCGCAGAAATGACCGATTATGTCCGCAAGCACTACGGAAAGCCGCGCAGGAAAAGGCCGCGCGCTAAATCGCCCGAGCAGGAGCTCGCTCACAAGCTAACCGAGATTGAGAACGCGTACGCAACCGTAAGCAGAAAACGCCAAACGCCCAATGAAAGAATTCGTCATTCGTCATTCGTGATTCGTCATTCCCCGCGCGCGGAACGCGCCCAGGTTATCGGTTTCACCGGACCTGGCGGTGCAGGGAAAACGACATTGATCGACGAGCTTGTGCTCCGTTTTTTGAATCAAAATCCGCAGGGGAGAATCGCAATTTTATCGCACGATCCGAGCGTGATCGGCGAAGGAGCGTTGTTGGGTGACCGAGCCACGATGATTAATTCGCAGAACGATCGGGTGTTCATGCGCAGTATGGCGACACGCGGGCAGGCTGGCGGACTTTCCCCTGCGACGCAGGAATGTCTGGCGTTGCTCGCGCGCTCCGGATTCGATTATGTGATCATCGAGACGGTGGGTACTGGCCAGGAAGCGATGCCGTTCCAAAAGAACGGCATTGTCGATCGGACTGTGCTCGTAATGAACCCTGATTACGGAAGCCGGTTGCAGCTACAAAAAATCGTGATGCTCGATCTTGCTGATATTGTGGTGGTGAACAAAAGCGATCTGCAGCGCGCGCGCACCGCGCACACGGAAATCGAACAGCGCTTGGAGCAAAACCGGCGTGATCAGCGACTGATCGATACGGTGGCAAAACGGCATCGCGATGCTGGCGTGGATGAATTATTCAAGCTAATTTCGAGAGAAAATTTGGTAGGGCGCGACCCCCGGGTGCGCCGAGCGAGAGAACGGAGGAACACATGAGCAAGCTCGGACAAGTCGTTGAGTCGATTGAGAATTACAACAAGTTCGTTCTCGATCAGGTGAAGCGTGCGCGCACGGATAAACAATTCGGGCGTGAACTGCTCGGGCGCTGGAACGACACCAAAGCGAAAATTCCAGTCACGCGTACGCCGACCGGCGTGCCATTGCCTCGTCTGGCGTTGCCTGAGATCGACGAACCGGGCGAGATCGCGCGCTATCTCTTTGGCGAAGGATTACCAGGTGAGTTTCCATTTCTAAATGGAGCGTACCGCGAGATGTATTTGGAGCCAATTCGCGAGGTCGAAAGCTTCGAAAAAAACGGTGAAACTGTAGCGGCAGGCGTGTCGCCTGCGAAGAGTTCGAAAGCGCGGCAGCCATTGCCTCAAGCCGAAGAGCCAACGCGATTGTTCTCTGGTTTGATGCTCGCCGAGGACACGAACGAGCGCTTTCATTATCTTACCCGGCACCAACGCACGCACCGGCTCAGCACGGCGTTCGATGGGCCGACGCTCTATGGTATCGATAGCGATGCGGATGGGGTCTTCGGAAAAATCGGGGAGGGCGGCGTGGCCATCGATACGGTCGAAGACATGGTGCGCCTCTATGATGGCTTTGATCTCGGCTCGCCGAATTTTTCTGCATCGATGACTATCAGCGGTCCCGCGCCAGTCATCATGGCGATGTACATCGCGGCGGCCAAACGCAGATTCGGCCCAAAAGTTATTCCGAAGTTGCGCGGCACAATTCAGGCGGACATCTTCAAAGAAGTCCAGGCACAGAACGAAACCATTTTCCCGATCGAAGCCTCGCTGCGCTTTCTCACCGACATGGTTGAGTTCACCACGCAGGAAATGCCGCGCTGGTATCCAATTTCCATCAGCGGTTACCACATCGGCGAAGCCGGTTCGACGCCGGTACAACAAGCTGCTTATACGTTATCAAACGGTTTCGCCTACGCGGAAATGTTTGCTGCGCGAGGAATCCCTGTGGATCAATTCGGACCGCGTCTCTCATTCTTCCTCGATTGCGGTCTCGACGCCGAATACATTGCGCTGGCTCGTGTGTCACGGCGCATTTGGGCAATCGGAATGCGCGATGTGTTTGGCGCCGGCCCACGGGCGCAGCTTTTCAAATTGCACACTCAGACCAGCGGTCGCTCCCTCATCGCCGCGGAATTCAAAAACAATCTCACCCGCACCGCGGCCGAATTGGTTCTCGCTTACATGAACGCGACCAATTCATGCCACTCAAACAGCGCGGACGAACCGTTCACGACACCGAGCGAAGAATGGATTCGGCTTGCGGCGCACGGACAGGCAATCCTGCTGGAGGAGTCCGGCATTTTCAGACATACCATGAACATGTTGAGCGGTTCGCCCGGGATGAAGGCAGTCGAGCGCGCCGTGGAAGCGGCGATTCTCGATGAGTTCCGCGAGATCGAGCGACTGGGCGGCGTGCTCGCGGCGGTGGAAGACCGTTATCAACGCAGCCAGATTCAGAACGCTGCGCATCGGTACGAGCAGCAAATCTACAATGGGACTCGCCCAATCATTGGGCTCAATCGCTATCGTGACGGCGACAACGACATACCGGAAGTGAAACTCGCGCGCACGCCTCGGAAAAAGCAGCAGCTCCAGGTGGATCGCCTTGCAAAATTCAAAAAGACGAATGCCGATAAAGCCAAACGCGCGCTGGATAAACTGGCTGACGTTGTCGGACGGGGTGAGAATTGTTTCCCGGCGTTACTCGAAGCAGCGGAAGTGTGCTCGTTAGGCCAAATCACGGGCCGCTTACAGGAAGTCGTCGGGCGCTTTCGCCCAATGGTGTGACGTAACACAGTCATCTTGGCTGTGAGGACGGCATGCATCTTGCCTGCCGAAACACTCGAACACGCACGTCAGGATGCGCCCGCGTTCCTAACCGGCAATATGCCTGTGCTACTTCATTCGTTTGAGCTTCCCTTTCCCGCAGAATAAGCGTGCAGCGACCGCGTGCTGCGAAATCTAAGAGAAACTAATGTCGGCAGGATCACTCAAGACATATCGCAAGAAACGGAATTTTCGACACACGCCTGAACCGAAAGGGAAAAGCACCGGAGGGCGCAGCAAGAAACCTATTTTCGTGATTCAGAAGCACGCAGCAAGGCAACTGCACTATGATTTTCGATTGCAGCTTGGGCGCGCGTTGAAGTCATGGGCGGTGCCGAAGGGGCCCTCGCTTAATCCGTCCGACAAGCGGATGGCCGTCGAGGTTGAAGATGACCCCCTCGGTTACGCGAAGTTCGAAGGGGTGATCCCAAAAGGCGAATACGGCGCCGGCACCGTGATGATCTGGGACAAGGGGTCCTATCGCAACGTGACAAAAAAGAACAACAAGGAAGTACCGATCACCAGGGCGCTAAGAAATGGTCATCTTACCATCGAGCTGGACGGCGAAAAAATCGAAGGCCGCTATGCGCTCAGCCGCATCGTGAAAGGCAAAAAGCCCCGCTGGTTGCTTGTGAAAGTGAAGGATGCAAAAGCGGATGCGCGCCAAAACCCTGTGAAATCCGAGAACAAGTCGGCGGTCAGTGGGCGCACAATGAAACAGATCGAGAAGGAAGAGAAAGACTGATTTCGTCATGCATTCGCTGTTGGAAAAATTACCAAAGGACGCGCGAGCAAAATTGAGAAAGAAGCGCCAGCCATCGTGGACGGCGCCAATGTTGACCACTTTGACTGATGATCGTTTTTCCGATCCGAACTGGATTTTCGAACGCAAGCTTGATGGCGAGCGCGTCCTGGTTTTTCGCAATGGCAAGCGCGTGCGGTTGTTATCGCGCAACAAGAAACTCATTAACAACACCTATCCCGAGTTAGTTGACGAGTACAAGAAACAGCCGAACGGCAGCTTCATTGCCGACGGCGAAGTGGTGGCGTTCCAGGGTCGCATCACCAGCTTCTCACGGCTTCAAGGCCGGAAAAAAATCACCGATCCGGACGAAGCGCGTACAAGTCGCATCGCGATTTACCATTACCTCTTCGATCTACTGTTCTTCGACGGTTACGATGTGACCCGGTTGCCGTTGCGCCGCCGAAAAATTTTATTGCGCAAAGCGCTGAACTTTCATGGGCCGCTTCGCTTCAGCGCGCACCGAGCGGAAAAGGGCGAAAAATTTCACGAGGAAGCCTGTAAAGCTGGACTGGAAGGACTCATCGCCAAGAATGGCGAGAGCCAATATGTCCACACTCGTTCGCGCGACTGGCTCAAATTCAAGTGCGTGAACAAGCAGGAATTTGTTATCGGCGGTTACACGGATCCGCAAGGTTCGCGCGTAGGCTTTGGAGCGTTGCTGGTTGGATATTACAAAGGCAAACAGCTGAAATACGCCGGCATGGTCGGCACTGGTTACGACGATAAATTGTTGCGCGAAATGGGAAAGAAATTGCGCAAGATTGAGAAGGACGATCCGCCATTTTCAAACGACAGTCTTCCGAAAAAGAATGTGGCACTGGGTCAGGCCGCGACTGGTTGGGCAAGTCGGTTTCACTGAGTGGACCGGCGACGGGAAGCTGCGCCATCCGCGTTTCAAAGGATTGCGACGCGACAAGAGACCGAAGGACGTTGTGCGGGAGAAAACATGAAAATCGGCGGCCATAAGCTCGAGATTACGCACGAGGATAAAATCTTTTTTTCTAAGGCGAAGATCACCAAGGGCGATGTGGTCGATTATTTTCGCCGCGTGGCGAACGTGATGTTGCCTCATGTGCGCGGACGCCCGCTCGCCATGCGCCGTCACCCGGACGGAATCAAAGGCGAAGGATTTTTTCAAAAGGAAATGCCGGATTATTTTCCGCGCTGGATCCAGCATGTTACTACGCCACGAAAAGAAGGCGGCAAGGTAGATAACGTCGTTTGCAACAACGCGGCGACTCTTGTTTACCTCGCAAACCAGGCGTGCTTCACCCCGCATGTCTGGTTGAGCCGGCGCGACAAACTCGATTGCCCGGACCAATTGATTTTTGATCTCGATCCGCCAGGAAAGAAATTTGCGCTCGTCCGCTTTGCCGCTAAAACGCTCCACGATCTTTTCGACGAGCTCGGCCTGTGCACGTTCGTGAAGACCACGGGCTCACGCGGCCTGCACGTAATCGTCCCGCTCGATCGCAGACACGATTTCGACACGGCGCGCACGTTCTCCCAGGACGTCGCTTGCGTACTTGCGCATCGTCACTCGAAACGCCTTACCGTCGAGCCGCGCAAAAATAAACGACGCGGCAGGCTGTACCTCGACACCGCACGCAACTCCTATGCTCAGCATGCGGTGGCACCCTACGCAGTGCGCGCCATTGAAGGCGCGCCAATCGCCACGCCCCTGAGGTGGGACGAAGTCAGCGACAGCAAACTCTACGCGCAGCGGTTTACCATGAAAAATATCTTCCAACGTCTCAGTCGGACTTCAGATCCATGGAAGAGTCTTCGTCGCTCGGTGCGTTCTTTCAAGGCTGCCCGCAAACGGCTCGATGCGATCATGAAGAAAGAGCTGAAAAAATGAAACATTGACTTGCGATTTGCCGCAAATGCCTGGCAAAGCATACATCGGCACCAGTGGGTGGAATTACAAAAGCTGGCGCAAGGATTTCTACGGCGACACGCCGCAAAACCGATGGCTGCGCTTCTGTTCGCAGCGTTTCACCGGTATTGAAGTCAACGGCACATTTTATCGACTCCAAGAGAAAAGCACGTTCGAAAAATGGCGCGATCAGACACCCGAAACATTTCGTTTTGCTATAAAAGGTCACCGCTACGTCACGCACAACAAAAAGCTGCTCGACGTCAAAGAATCGGTGATTCGTTGTCGTGAATCGGCGTCGCCGGTTGGCAAACGTCTCGCTGCGGTTGTCTGGCAGTTGCCCGCATTTCTGAAAAAGGACACAGGCCGGTTGGAGAAGTTCTTAGACGCTCTGCGCCACTGGAAGAACACGCGACACGCCATCGAGTTTCGTCACAAGTCCTGGTTTGATGATAAAGTAGCCGAATGCCTCAGGCAGCACGCAGTCGCAGTTTGCATGTCCGACGCGCCTGACTGGCCGATGTGGCAGGAAGTGACCACCGATCTCATTTACATCCGGTTGCACGGTCACACCCGGAAATACGCATCCAATTATGCCAAGCCCACCCTCAGAAAATGGGCGACACACATTCAGCGCTGGCTAAAAGAAAACCGCACCGTACATGTCTATTTCGATAACGACGCCGAAGGCGCAGCGCCGCAAAACGCACTTGCACTTTTGGAAATGTTGGGCCCAATCACGCCGTGAAGTGGTCTGACAGCTCGGAGACAAGCTGTTCACGATTGTCCCTGCGAACTTCGATTAGAGTGACATCGCGGCGCTTTTTGATCGCGTCGGTGAATGGAAATGGTCGCGCGGTAATGGTTCCAAGAAGCGGTGCGCGACTGTTGAGCGCTTCATTCACCACGTCGCGAAAGATGGCCGACCGGATTTCCATCGGCCCGATTTCATCGATCACCGTAAGTTGGCGCGCACGAACGGCTTCGCTCACGGCTTCGGTGCCGATCGTTTCCAGCGGAGAGAGATCAAGTCCATATTTTCCAAGACGCTGCTGTGTTTTGAAATTCACGTGCGCGAACACGCCCTCTTTACCGTCAAGCGTGACGATCTTGAACCCGACACGCTCCCGATGCTTGCGAATTTCCTCCGTATAAAAACCGCCGGCCGACTGCGCCAGCTCTTTCACCACGCGCCTAACCAACGTGGTCTTGCCACATCCGGGACGCCCAGTAAGCAAAATTTTCTTGATCATGAAACTGATTTTGAACCCCCTCTGTGAAAGAACCGCCCGGGATGCGCAGAACGATTCCGTTTAAAGGGAGGACAAACAGCCATGACAACCAATCACGACATCATTAATGAGCTAAGAAAATCATACGCGATGGAGCTGGAGACAGTTCAAAATTATCTTGCGAATGCGATCGACCTCGACGGCGTGCGCGCAGAAGAAATCAAAAAGGCGCTTCTCCGCGACATCGAGGAAGAACTCAGTCACGCCCGGAAAATTGGCAACCGGATCAAGGTGCTTGAAGGCCGGGTCCCAGGCTCGCTTGATCTGGATCGCACCCAGCCCTTTTTGCAGCCGCCCAAGGACAGCACCGATGTAATCGCTGTGATCCGCGGCGTGATTCGTGCCGAGGACGAAGCGATCGATCAGTACAAGAAACTTATCAAAATGTGTGATCCGATTGATTTGGTGACGCAGGATCTCATTCTGGAAATCACCGCGCAGGAGCAGACGCATCGACGGCAATTTATCGGATTCCTCTACGAGTACGAACGCGGCGAAGCGAAGCGACTCACTGCGGCCGCGGCGTGACCACGGTAGCACAGGCATCCTGCCTATGGGGCAACCGGGCTTCTCGCCTGGTTGACACCTTTTCCCCGTCAGGCAAGATGCCCGCCGCCCCCACCATCGAAGATGGCTGTGCTACGCGCCCTTCTGGCAATGCGGGCAGAACCATGCCGTGCGTCCGCCGATCTTCGCTGATTTCAGCTTCCCTCTACACCGAGGACACTTTCCATCTTTTCCCCGATGCGGCAGAAGCCACGATTTTGGCATTTTGTTCACATCAGCCTTGGACGCGATCGCTTTTTTTAAGATGTAACGCGTGGCGCGGAAGAGTTTTCCGAGGCCTTTGTTTCCGAGGCGCGACATTTCTGTCGCGGGATGCATGCGCGCGCGGAAAAGAATTTCGTCCGCGTAAATATTGCCAATACCCGCGATGAGCCGCTGATTCAGCAAGATCGATTTCACGGCGCCACGGCGTTTCTCTAGTATTTTTTTGAACTCTTCAAGGTCGAGATCAAGCGCGTCGGCTCCCAGCGCGCGCTTTTTCAGAAATTCGTCGACATCTCTTAGCAATCCGATCTGGCCGAACTGACGCTGATCATCGAACGCCAGACGATGGTTGTTGGCGAAAACAAAGAGCACTCGCGCATGCCGCGGTGCTTGTCGGTCGTCTTTGAAATACTCAAGTGACCCGGTCATGCCGAAGTGCAGTCGCAACCAAAGCTTGCCATCGGCGCGCACAAACAGATGCTTGCCATGCCGGCGAGTCGATTCGAAGCGGCGCCCTTTCAATCTGCGCGCAAGCTCTCGCGCCGAGATGTCCTTCAAGATGTATGCGTTCCCCACCTCGACATCATTGATGCGCTGATGCAACGACGTGGAATCGAAGTACCGCTTGAATGTCTCAACGTCAGGCAGCTCTGGCATCGGCGTTTATCCGGATTTCTCGATGTATTCCTTCAGCGCTACGGCGTTATTGTGCTCAATGTCCCTTGCGCCAAAGAGCAACGTGACCGTTCGCTTTCTGGCTTCTTGAGCGAGTTGCTCGATCCGCTCGTGCCGATTCTTTAGTTCTTTGGCGTATCGCTTTTGGAATTCCTTCCAACGCGCTGGATCGTGCCCGAGCCATTTTCGTAACGCAGTGCTGGGGGCGATTTCCTTCAGCCAGTCATCGACTCGGGCTTCTTTTTTTGTTAGCCCGCGCGGCCAAACTCGATCAACAAGCACACGCCGACCGTCGGTCTTGGCCGGCTTGTCGTAGACGCGTTTGATCCCAACAGCCACGCTCAGCTATCGCAGGGTAAGCTCCGCTCGGCCGTGCTCAAGCGGCGACGCGCGAGGCGTGCTCGCTTCGCTCGGAGACTTGTTTTAGCACCTCGGCTGTCTCTTCCGTGGGTGCGGCATTTGCGATGTCAGCCTGCGAAACTATACCACAGCAGCGCCCGCTTTGATCGACAACTGGGACACGCCGGATTTGGTTCTTCTCCAGCAGGCGGCAGCAATCTTCGATGCTCGTCTCAGGTTTGACGGTCACGGGCGGAGTCGACATGGCGTCGCCAACTCTCGTTTGGCTCGGATTTTTGCCAGTGGCCACCACGCGGCAGGTAATGTCGCGGTCAGTGATGACACCAATGGGCTTCGGGTTATCCTTGCTCTCGACCACGGGAATTTCGCCGCAGTCGTGCTTTACCGTCATTTGCGCTGCCTCCTCCACGCTGTTCTGCGGCGTGCAACAGGCAGGATTGGTCGTCATGATATCTTTAGCTTGTTTAATGGGATTTGCTCCTTGGTTTTGCTCTTCGCGTTTACGATTATTTCAAGAAGCCGTCTCATAAATCCGCATCCGCTGTAGCCACGGCGCAGTGTCGCCGTGCTGCTAAGAAAGCAACAGCGCTGAAACGCCTCGACGCAGCAAGACGGCTACAATATTCATCAGATGACTTCTAATAAGAATTCGCATCCCACGTGCCTCCAGCGCGTAATCTGATTGGGCGGAGTGAGGGAGGCAATCCTGTGCCTGCCCGGTGATTCTCGCAGGCAAGATTGGCTGCGTCACACGAATACACTGTATGCCAGTGAAAAAATTCGTGCTTCAGTTCGACGAGGTTTCCTCCAAAGACGGCGGCCGAGTCGGTGGTAAGAACGCTGCTCTCGGGGAGATGATTCGGGCGCTGAAAAAACAAGGAGTGCGCGTGCCCCAGGGTTTCGCTACCACTGCCGATGCGTTCCGGCTGTTCGTGCGCGAAAATAAGATAGACAAGAAAATCCGCGCGGAAATTCAGCGGTTAAAGCAGGGCTCGAAATCATTGGCCTCTGCCGGCAAGACGCTGCGCACGCTTTTTTTGAAAAGTAAATTTCCAAAACAAGTGGAGGAGCAGATTCGAGAAGCGTATCGGGATCTTTGCAAGCGTTACGGGAAACGCGCAGTTGACGTCGCGGTGCGCAGCAGCGCCACCGCCGAGGATCTGCCCGAGGCGAGTTTCGCTGGCCAACAGGAAACCTATCTTAATATCTCCGGCGAGGACGCGGTGATCGATGCGTGCCGTAAATGTTACGCATCCCTTTTCACTGATCGCGCGATTAGTTACCGCGAAGCGAAAGACTTTGACCATCTCAAAGTTGCGCTCTCGGCCGGTGTGCAAAAGATGGTGCACGCCGACAAAGCCAGTGCCGGCGTCATGTTCTCCATCGATACCGAAAGCGGTTTTCCAAATGTGGTGCGCATCAGCGCCGCATGGGGTTTGGGCGAGGTCGTCGTAAAAGGCGCAGCAAACCCGGACGAATTCATGGTGTTCAAGCCATTGCTGGGGAAGAAAAACGCACGGCCGATTCTGGAAAAATCGCTCGGCGACAAGAAACGCAAAGTCGTTTACGCGTCCCGCAGACACAGGAATCGCTCGACGCGCACAATCAGCACAACAAAGAAAGAACGGCAATCGTTCACGCTTGGCGACGACGAAATTTTGCGTCTGGCAAAATGGGCGTGCGCGATCGAGAAGCATTACAAGAAACCCATGGACATCGAGTGGGCGAAAGACGGTGACACAGGCGAAATTCTCATCCTCCAAGCCCGACCCGAGACAGTGCAGGCATTGAAAAAAGCCGGCTCACTTACCACCTATCGCCTCAAAGAAAAGGGCAAGCGCTTGCTATCGGGCCTGAGCGTCGGCGACGCCATTGCGGCGGCGAAGGCATGTCGCATTCAGAGCGCACGTGATCTCGGTAAGTTTAAGGAGGGCAGCATTCTGGTCACCGAGATGACGGATCCGGATTGGGGACCGATTTTCAAAAAGACTAAAGGCATCATCACCGATCTGGGCGGGCGCACATGTCACGCGGCAATCGTGAGTCGTGAGCTTGGCATCCCAGCAGTCGTCGGCACTGGCGAAGCGACAAGAGTTTTGCGTGACGGCCAAGATGTGACGCTCTCATGCGCCGAAGGCGATGAAGGCTTCATTTATGATGGCTTGCTCGATTTCGCCGAGGAAAAAGTGAGCCTTAAAAAACTCCCGGACACGCGAACCCCGATCATGCTCAACATCGCCAGCCCGGGCGGCGCGTTTCGTTGGTGGAAATTGCCGTGTGATGGAATCGGCCTGGCGCGCATCGAGTTCATCATTGCCAACCGCATGCAAATTCACCCCATGGCGTTGGTCCACCTTCATGAATTGGAAAACGTCGATGCGCGGCGGAAGATCGAGGAACTGACGCGAACCTACAAAAACAAGTCCGATTATTTCATCGACAAGCTTGCTGAGGGAATCGCTCGTATCGCCGCCGCCCAATATCCGCGGCCGGTGATCGTGCGCCTCAGCGATTTTAAGACTAACGAATACGCGCAGCTGATTGGTGGCGAACAATTCGAGTCGCACGAACAAAACCCCATGCTGGGTTTGCGCGGCGCATCGCGCTACTACCACGAAAAATTTCGGGACGCGTTTCGCCTCGAATGCGAAGCGATCAAACATGTGCGGAATGAAATGGGATTGAAAAACGTGATCGTGATGGTGCCATTCTGCCGAACGCTCGACGAGGCTGACAAGGTCCTGCACCTGCTTGCCGACAACGGTTTGGTGCGCGGTCGCGGCGGTTTGGAGATTTACATGATGTGTGAGATTCCCTCGAACGTTGTGCTAGCGGAGAGATTCGCAGAGCGTTTTGACGGTTTTTCGATCGGCAGCAACGACCTCACCCAGCTTGTGCTCGGCGTCGACCGCGATTCAGCTGAGCTCTCCGATCTTTTCGACGAAAGAAACGAAGCGGTGAAAATCGTGATTCACGACGTCATTCGCGCCGCGCACAAACAAGACTGCAAAGTGGGCATCTGCGGCGAAGCGCCCAGCAATTATCCCGAGATAGCCGCCTTTCTCGTCAAGTGCGGCATCGATTCCATCTCCATCAATCCCGACCGCTTCATTGAAACGAAGAAAATCGTAGCCAAAGCGGAGCGAAAGTGAACCAGTGGCTACGGATTCAGTCGAAAGATTTATCAGATCACTAAAGAAATCTCCCCGCGGCGCTGTTTTTAATCCGTGGTGGGAATTCGATAAACAAAACGATCTTGACAGCAACGCGCCCGCGATCCGAAGAAGGCATTTGCGTGCCTATCTTCACAGACGCATCGGCAAGGTTAAACTCGTTGTGATTGGTGAGGCGCTCGGTTATCGCGGCGGACATTTCAGCGGAATTCCCATGACCTCCGAGCGAATCCTGCTCGGAAAAAAGCAAGGTAGTGGGATCGAGCTGGAACACGTTTTTTCGAGTATCAAGCCGCGGCGCACGAGCAAACCTAAAAAATGTCCGGATGGCTTTTCCGAGCCGACAGCTACTATTGTCTGGAGCACTCTGCTCAGGCTCGGCCTGAAGCCGCAGCAATTCGTGCTCTGGAATGCGTTCCCCTGGCATTCATTTGATCCGCGTCGCGGCATGTTGAGCAATCGAATGCCTAACAAGTCCGAGCGATCTGCTGGCCTGGCAGTGCTCAAAGCTTTCCTAGATCTTTTTCCGTGCGACGAAATCGTCGCGCTTGGCAACGTCGCTGTCTCGCAACTAAAGGAAATGAATGTTGAATGCCAGGGTGTTCGTCATCCCGCTTCCGGCGGTGCCAAACTTTTCCGCGAGCAAATCGGCAGGATCCTGCAGAAGCTGAGACCTTAGGACTGACGCACGGCTCGGCGATTCGTCCCTACCACTTGTCTCTCGGCCAAGCACAAGAGGATTGTTTTCACGGCGTCGGAAATGGACGTAGTTCTTGAAACTCTGATCAAACCAGGCGCGAGCTCAGATGGTGCCTCGTAAGCAGCGCTCAATTTCTGGAAGTCTTCGAGCCGAGCATCTGATGTTTCGGCGGTCTCTTCATCTCGGGCTCTTAGCCGCCTTTTGATTTCATGGGGATCGGCCTCGAGTTCTACGAACTGAAATGACACGTTCGCTTTCTTGCATTCGTCGCGCAGAAATCTACGGAGCGCGCGTCTGGAGAATGTGGCGTCGAGAATTACGCCGTTGTGAGATTGGCGCGGACGAGGTCGGCGCCCTCGGCTACAGCCGATCGCTGCAAACCCGTCTTCCAGAAGTTTCCTGTACGTTCGTTGGGTCTTTTGCGCCGAATAAATTTTAGCGCGCAAGTCAGGCGGCGTTCGTTGAGCAAGCGGAACGCCAGCAAGTGTCTTGCGAATTTCGTCTGAGGAAAAGACCGGCCAATCCAACTCGCCGGCCAGCCGTTTCGCGATAGTACTCTTGCCCGTGCCGACCCGACCGATCACCACAATAACCAACGGCTCGGAGCTGGCGATTGTATACCGAAGCGCCAGGCGAAAATAACGAGCTGCTTGTTTCTCATGTTCCTGGCGGTTCGTTGTTTCTTTCTCTGTCGCCTGAATGCTTTCCACCTTGCCGCGGACGACAGCGCGATAGCCCTTATAGAAATTCGCAATTCGTAGCATTCCAGCGTCGCCTAACTCGCGTGCGGCATTTCGGAGAAACAGGTTTCCCAGATCCGCGCGGCCTTCGAAATCAAAATTCATCGCCAGAAAGGCGAGATCGTTGGCGATGTCAATGAATCGAAACCGGTCGTTAAACTCAATGCAATCGAAAATCGTAGTCGCTTCCGGCGTGAGATGAACATGATCCAGATGCAAATCGCCGTGGCAATCTAGAATCCGATGCTGCTGAATGCGTTGACGGAACAGGTTTTCATTCAGCTTGTAGAACTGGTTTGTGTAATGCCGAATCGCCTCGAAGGCAGCGGACGAAATTGTCTTGCCAACGAAAGGCTCGACCTGTGTGAAATTTTCGTCGGTGCTGATCTTTAACTTTTCGGGTGTCCCCCACTGCTCGATCTCGGCTGTCGGACTTTCAGCCTGGTAAAATCGATGCAGAGTGGAGATCACGCGGTTGATCTCCTTTTCACCGACCAAATTTTTCTCGAGCAATTCGATCAGGAAGTAGTCATGCGGCAACTCTCTCATTTGGACGGCGTACTCAACGGTTTTCCCCCGTGGTTTGAACGAAAAACTGGAAGCAGCTTCGTAGATGGGAACAGCGTCGAGATAAATTTCCGGACAGAGCCGCCGGTTCAATTCAATTTCGCGCTGGCAAAAGTAGTGGCGTTTTTCCAGCGTGCTGAAATCCAGAAACCCGAGATTCACCGGTTTCTTCACTTTGAAGACAAACGGAGACGCAATGAAGACCCATGAAATGTGCGTTTGAATCACGCGCACCTTTGCAGGGTGGTGCAGATATGACGCGGGCAATTCCAGAAAAGCAACCAGCTGGTCCTGAGTGCGGGGGGTGGGCTGATCTCGCGTTTGCGGCGCGCCCCGCGCTCGCGCCCTACCAGATTTCGATCGAGCAGCTTTTGCCAATTCAGCGTTGCATGTTGGGCGTTTTTTCCTGCTACGACTTAGGCGGTTCGCTCTTCTTGATCAATGACGTCAAGAGATCGATCGGAAGCGGGAAAAAGGTCGTGGTGTTATGTTCGCTGGAAATCTCGCGCATCGTTTGCAGGAAGCGCAGTTGCAGCGCAATCGGCTCCTTGCTCATCATCGCGGCGGCCTGCACCATTTTTTCCGCAGCTTGAAATTCGCCCTCGGCATTGACGATTTTTGCGCGGCGTTCGCGCTCGGCTTCCGCTTGCTTGGCCATCGCGCGCTTCATGGTGTCGGGCAGCGCAACATCCTTGACCTCAACCGCCGTGACTTTGACGCCCCACGGTTCGGTTTGCCGGTCGATGATCTCCTGCAATTTCTGGTTGATCGACTCGCGCTGCGAAAGCAGGTCATCCAAGGGGGCCTGACCGAGTACGCTGCGCAGCGTCGTCTGAGACATCAGCGAAGTGGCTTTGAGAAAGTTCTCTACTTTCACGACAGAGGCCTGTGGATCGACCACCCGGAAATACACAACCGCATCGACCGTCACCGGCACGTTGTCACGCGTCATCACCTCCTGCTTCTCGACACTGATGGTGACCACGCGCAAATCCATTCGCACCATGCGATCGACGATCGGGATGAGGAAAATTAATCCGGGTCCTTTTGCCCCGAGTAGTTTCCCCAAACGAAAAATGACGCCGCGTTCGTATTCGCGCAGGATGCGGATCGCCTGCGGCAAGATGATGATAATGAGAATGATGATGGGCACGGCCCAGCCGATCAACCGCGGCAATGTTTCGATAAGTTCCATGGTTTTATTTTCCTTTGGTTTTCACTTTTACTGTCAATCCTTGCACGGCAGCAATCTCAGCCTGCTCGTCTTTTTCGATAGGCGTATCGCTAATCGCGTTCCAGTATTCGCCTTCCACGAAAATGCGGCCGCTGCGCGAATCGATCGGGGTCAATGCAGTCACCGTTTTCCCAATGAGCGTTTCCTTTCCCACTTTTATCGGCAACAGTTGCGCGCGCAGGCCCTTCCCGATGATAAAAATAAAGAACGCCGCAGTGACCAAGGTGGCCGGAATGATGTAATTGAGCGATAAACGAAAGAGCGGGTCGCCGCGATTGAACAGCATGAGCGAGCCGAGCAGAAACGCGATGATTCCGCCGACCGTTAAGACACCGTGTGTGGTCGCGTAAACATCGAAGATAAAGAGCATCAACGCGAGTGCGATCAAAACAAGGCCGGTCACGTTAACCGGCAAAACGGCCGCCAGATAAAGCGCAAGAACCAGCGCGATCGCTCCAACGACTCCGGGAAGAATCGCTCCCGGCGTGGTCATCTCGCCAATGATTCCATAGATCGCGATCAGCATGAGGATGAACATCACTTCTGGTCGCCAGAGCTTTTGAAACACGTGTTCCGAGGCCGACATCTTAATCTCCGAAACCTCCGCGCCCGCCGTCTTGAGGATCTTCCCATCCACCACGCGACCGTTCAACTTTTGCAGCAGCTCAGAAATATCGGAAGCAATCAGGTCAATGACTTTTAATTGCAGCGCTTTTTCAGCAGTAATTGATGCACTTTCCTTCACCGCAGACTTGGCCCATTCGACGTTACGCTGACGCTTGCCAGCGATTGTCTCGATGTAGCTCACAGAAAAATTCTCCAACTTCTGTTTCATCGTTTCGTCGGTCTTTTCTTCTCCGCCACTGGGAAACCCGCCTATCGAGACCGGATGAGCCGCGCCGATTGTCGTGGCCGGGGCCATGGCCGCGACGCTGGCGGCAACAGTGATGAAACAACCGGCGCTGGTTGCGGTTGCGCCGGTGGGAGCGACATAAACGACGACCGGCACAGAAGATCCAAGGAAGCTTTGCACGATCTTCTGCGTCGAATCGAGCAAACCTCCTGGCGTGTTAAGTTGAATGATAAGACACTGAGCATTCTGCGCTCGGGCTTCGTCGATGCTGCGCGAAATATAGCTCGCCGTGGCCGGCCCAATCGCTCCGTCGATATTGATAAAGGAAACCTTCTCCGCCGCGAAAACCGCGGACGTGCAAGCAAGGCAAAGAACCAGCGCAGCGACGCACATGGAGGAGCGAGCTCCACGAGCCCAAGCACACGTTGTAGGTTTTGAATCGCTGGCTAGGCGTCGATGAGCTCCGCCCTCCACTGTCGTCTGTCTTTCACGGTACGCTGCTCGCCAGTGCGTAAATTCACGCTCCTTTCATCGGCTGGAGCTTGACCGCCAGGTCGCTCACTTTTGGCTTCACGATTTTCTCGTAATCACGATAACTGATCTTGATTGCATCGGTGTGGGTGCCTGCTTCGAACACGATGTAATCCTGCTCTGTCAGATCCCGGTCCACATACGTTGTCAGACCATAGAGATTCCCAAAGGGCGGCATCGCTCCAATCGCGCAGTCGGGAAAGAGCGACTTGAATTCCTGTTCCTGATCCAGCGAGACGGAGTGGCCGATCGCGTTCTGGACCTTCTCCAGATCGATTTGGTGATCCGCCGGCAGCACCATCATGAGATGCTGATCACCCGATTTCACCATGACCACTTTGGCATGATGCCGCCCTTTCACGTGCTCCGCCTGGGCGATTCGTTGCGCGGTTACGGCCTCCGGATGATGGAGAACTTCATAAGAGACTTTGTTCTCTTTCAAACACTCGATTAGTTGCTTTGGTATTTCCATGCCGCCTCCGAGTGAAAAAGTATCACTTTCCCGCGTGATCTCTACTCTCTCAAAATAAACGAACACCGCCGCAAAGCAGTCGAGGCGCGAAACAGTTATGTATGGCTACATGCGAAGTTTGTGAAAACGAATATGACAAGGCGTTTGAAGTGGTCGTAGCTGGAAAGCATCACACATTCGATAGCTTCGAGTGCGCGATTCACGCGCTGGCGCCGGTCTGCCCACATTGCAATTGTCGAATCGTTGGGCACGGCGTGGAAGCCGACAGCAAAATCTTCTGCTGCGTTCACTGCGCCCGTACAGCCGGCAAAACGGAATTAAAAGACCGCGCCTAAGTCTTCAGAGTTGCTCGATGCGGCGCGCCGTTGGTTTGGTTTCGAAACCTGGCGGCTGCGCACGCAAGCGAGCCGGAAGGGAGAGTTAGTCGCCGTATTGCTTAGCTTGGCGGAACTTTTTTTGTAAATTACTTCCGATGCCAGGGCTGCGTCACGTTTCGGATCCGCGGTTTACAGGTGTCACTAACCAAAACGAAGGACAAAGTGTTTTGATCCGGCTGGCTGAACTTATAAACGCCGGGACCTTTGCAAGATTTGGGGGCCGCGGTTGACCGGCGAGTCTCCTGAATTGTGACAGTGTCGCCTGCGACCGTACAGGTGCCCCAAATCTCTGTTTTTGGCTTCGTAGCCGTGACGTGAAATGTACCGTCAGCATTGATCGTCCACACAGTTCTGAGCGAGTTCGTCCAGGTGCCCGCGAGCGCTGCCGGGCCGGAAGTCGGCGCAGTTGCGCAAGCGGTCAACAGGGCGATCGGCACTGCAGTGAAAATGATTTGGAGAGATTTTTGTATTTTCATGGTGGCCATCCTGCCTCGCACCGACTGAATCCGTCAAGCTTGATTACAGCAAAAGGCCATCAAGAAGCGCCTTCAAATCCGGAAAGCTTTCGAAGTTGCAAGAAGCTTCGCAACTGAGTTAGAAACGCTCCATGGAGCAAACCCCGCCCCAAGTTCACTCGGCGCCAAGGCGGAACTGGTGGTTGCAAAACTGGAAATGGTTCGTGCCGCTCGGCTGCTTCAGCATGTTAATGTTGTTTGTCATTTTTGTCGGCTCAGTTGCCTTGATCGTATTCAGCGCGATGAAATCGACTGACGTTTACAAAGGCGCTTTAACCCGGGCCCAGGCGCACCCTTCTGTAATCGAGGCTCTCGGATCGCCGATCAAAGAGGGATTTCTTCTCTCTGGAAGTACGAACGTGAACGGCGCATCCGGGGAAGCGAACCTGTCGATTCCCATTTCCGGCCAAATGGAAAAGGGACCATTTACGTGGCGGCAAACAAGTCGCTCGGTCGATGGAACTATTCGGGTCTCATCGTAGAGATCACAAAAACGCATCAGCATATCGACCTTCTCCACAGCCCCGTTCCAGCCGGTTCGCCGTGACCACTCCCCTGCAGGCCGCGACAAAAAAACTTCCTGTCAGCGCAATTCTTTTCGGAATTCTGGCGGGAATCATCGGCATCGCGGCGGGACTATTTCTTGGCTTCGCTTTGGGCGCAGCACTGGCAGCTGCGTTTCACATCTCCACGTTTGAAGGCGGGGGATTATTTTGCCGCTGCAATCGCACTCATCGTGACGTGCATCGTCGCGCCGGGCGTGATTCTTCTGACGCTTTATTGGCGCGGCACAAGAGGACTTTGGCTTTTCGTCGGGTTGATAACCGTTTGCATTTCCCTTGGTATCATTGCGGTGTCCGGATTTGGAATTTGGTATGCCGGTCAACCGCATGTTTTGAACATCAATGGACCGCCGCCGCAACTGGAGTTCGAAGTAAAACCGCCATCTGGTCAGTCCGTCGAAAGTCTGGCTGACGTTCAGCCCGAGCTTGATACACCTCGCAATCGGATGCCGATGCCGGGATACTGGCACACCGACGCGCCTAAGGATGCAACTGTGCGCGCGGGTTACGTCGAACTTTATTTCCGGACTTCGCAACGGCTCCTCGTGTTGAGATTTCCCGGCGATTCAGACCGAATTTTCCGGCTCAAGCTGCCGGCCAATCCAATGAGGGCGAAATACCGCGCCTGGTCCGACTGGCAAAACCCAGACTTTGTAGCAAAAGGAGGCGAGCAGCCTTCTCGCCCCTTTGGCGGAAACGAATATCAGATTCGCTACAAGATGGATTACCAGGACCGATAAACTTGATTGCCACTTTGCTTGTTGGGCACGAGCGCGTGGTTTACCTCTAGCGCGGCGCGCGTAAGTTGCTGAGATGTCGGTTTCTGAGGAACAGGTGAAGAACGCATTGAAATCGGTGAGATATCCCGGTTTCACTCGGGACATCATCTCATTCGGGCTGGTGAAATCGGTTCAGATCGACGGCGGCGAAGTCAAAGTGCAGCTCGCGCTGGCGACGAATGATCCGAATGTTCCAGCGACAATCAAGAACGATGCCGAAAAAGCGCTGCGAACCATCGATGGTGTTCAGACCGCAAAAGTTTTGATCGACATTCATGCGCCACCGGCAGGCGCAGGCACGGGGATGGGTGCAACCCGAATCCCCGGAATCAGGCACGTGATCGCGGTGGCAAGCGGCAAAGGCGGCGTGGGCAAATCGACTGTTGCGGCAAATTTGGCGGTGGCACTGGAGCAAACCGGAGCGCGCGTTGGCTTGTGCGATTGCGACATTTATGGGCCGAGCATTTCATTGATGTTCGGTACGCGCGAGCGGCCAATGGCGACGGAAGAAAACAAAATCGTTCCGATTGAACAATACGGATTGCGGCTCATGTCCATGGGATTTTTGCTGGACGACACTTCACCGGCGATTTTGCGCGGGCCGATGGTCACGCGTTACACCCAGCAATTTCTTCGACAAGTGGAATGGGGCGAACTGGATTATCTTGTGCTCGATTTGCCTCCTGGTACTGGCGACATCCAGCTCACGATTGTCCAAACGGTTGCACTTTCTGGAGCGATTGTAGTCACTACGCCCCAGGAAGTTGCGCTCATCGATGCTCGCAAAGCCGCTACGATGTTCGAGAAGGTCAACGTGCCGGTGCTCGGGCTGGTTGAGAACATGAGCTATTTTGTTTCTCCGTCAGACGGCAAACATTACCATATCTTTGGAAGTGGTGGTGGCGAACGCGAAGCGAAGCGGCTACGCGTCCCGTTGCTCGGTCAAATTCCGATCGATATCGCCACGCGTGAGTCGGGCGACTGCGGGATGCCAATCGTCGGAGAAAATCCGGGGTCCGCCGTTGCAGCCGAGTTCAAAAAAGTTGCCCAAAATCTTCGTAAGACCCTGCCCTAAAGAGATGTCCGCAACTCGCCGAGGCAAACGACGGTTAAATAAATACCGTCGTTATCCCGTCGAAATGGCTGTGGCCTTGGCTTCAACCCAAAGATCGGGAGGATGCCGATACCACGTGGACGCGCCGATTGTGTTGACTCGCCACTAATTTTATGAAAGACAATCCTGAGATGCCGTCTTCAGAAGAGGATCACTCTCAATTCGTTAAGAATTCGGTCTTGTATAAGGAGTTTCTCGCGGAGCGTGCCGAGATTCTGAAACATAAGTGGATCGAAAGTGAAAAAGCCGGTAAAGACATCGGCTTTGAAAAGGCCTTGCTCGATTGGATCATGAAACATCGCTCCAACTGGCGAGAGCGACGAAGAAAGGAGGCGCGCACCGAAAAGTCCGCCTCCTAATTTTTTTGTTCCTTTAATGCGATCCTGCGAGGTCGCCAAGGAAACCAATGAAACAAACAAAACAAAAGACATCCGGTGCCGCCGTCGCGATCATGGACGCGGAGGCAATTCGTGGAGCGCTTCGACGAGTTGCGCACGAAATCATTGAGCGGAACCCGCAGCTGACACACGTCGTACTGGCGGGAATTCCGTCGCGCGGCGTGGAAATCGCCCAGCGCATTGCCCGTTTCATTCATGAGATCGAGAAGATCGACGTTGAGACCGGCGTTATCGACGTAGCGATGCATCGGGATGACGTCGGTACGCGCTCTGAATTGCCAATCGTGCGCGAATCGAAACTACCGCTGCCGCTGGAGGAACGCACCATCATTGTTGTGGATGACGTTCTCTACACTGGACGCACCGTCCGTGCTGCCATGGACGCCATCAATTCATTCGGGCGGCCCGCAGGAATTCAGCTTGCAGTGCTGATCGACCGCGGTCATCGCGAGCTGCCCATCCGCCCGGATTACGTCGGAAAGAATTTGCCGACCGCAGGAGGCGAAAAGGTGCAGGTACGGCTCGAGCAAACCGACGGCGAACCTGACGAGGTTCGCTTGGAAAAATCATGAACGCGGACGCTATCCCATGACCACGCACTGGACGCGCAAGGATCTGCTCGGCCTGCGCGAGCTATCGGCAGACGAAATCAATTTTATCCTCGACACCGCTGACGCATTCAAACAAGTCGGCACCCGCGAGATCAAGAAGGTGCCTTCGCTGCGCGGAAAGACATTGGTGAATTTCTTTGTCGAACCGAGCACGCGGACGCGCACCTCTTTTGAGCTGGCCGCGCTTCGGTTGAGCGCGGACGTGATCAATATCTCGGCAACCACTTCCAGCCTGACCAAAGGCGAAACGCTCAAAGATACCGCGCGCAATCTGGAGGCATTGCATGCCGATATTCTCGTGCTGCGTCACGGCTCGGCTGGCGCACCGCAGTTTTTGGCGAATCAGTTGAAGGCGAGCGTGATCAACGCCGGTGATGGCGCACACGAGCATCCCACTCAGGCATTGCTCGACCTTTACACAATCCGCGAAAAGCGACGACAAATTGCTGGACTACACGTGGCAATCGTCGGCGACATTTTGTTTAGCCGCGTGGCGCGCTCGAACATTTTTGGTCTGGTCAAGCTTGGCGCGCGCGTCACGCTGGTTGGTCCGAGCACACTGGTTCCGCGCGAATTTGAGAAACTTGGGGTCGAAGTTTCTCACAAGGTCGATGAGGTGCTGCCAAAAGCAGATGTGGTAAACCTCCTGCGCATTCAGCACGAACGCCAGCGCAGAGAATATTTTCCCGGAATCGGCGAATACATTCGCTTCTTCGGTCTCACCAAAGAACGCGCCAAACTTTTGAAGGCAGATTGCCTGATCATGCATCCCGGTCCGATCA